>Ga0153981_1000005_pt1 | contig 82603 bp, 67 predicted proteins | sample TSGA065MetaG_FD_104714 | JGI IMG/M metagenome (GOLD analysis project Ga0153981, IMG submission 104714) | Attine ant fungus gardens microbial communities from Georgia, USA - TSGA065 MetaG | ecosystem: Host-associated > Fungi > Mycelium > Unclassified | place: USA: Georgia, Magnolia Springs State...
CGGGTCGGAGTTTTCCAGCCATCGGCGAACAGCAACGGCGGGATGAAGAGGACGAGAAATAGTTCCGGATCGAAATCCACATGCAGACCAAAATTCGGCCAGGCCAGCAAAGCACCGACAGCAATCTGCATTAATGGAAGAGGAACCTGAAACGGCAACATTCTGGTGACGACACCGGAGAGCGACACCACCAGAATCAAAATCAGAATGGTAAAGAAGATTTCCATGCTTTCCTTAGACTCTTGTTTTTATGATTTCAATCAGACGGGGTCTGACACATACAGAGGGAATAGTAGATCAAAAGAGGACATGTTTTAAATCGATGCGTGCGGTTACGACGCACTGACGTTTATGACAAGGTCAAAACCTTGGGCTCGCCGCCCAAACTGGCACAAAGGGTTTTAAACGAAACCCTTTGGATTCCTGCGTTTTTTTAATTGCGCGCTATCGCTGGGTCGATGGACGTGCTCTGTTGCTTCCGCGTGTGGCGCGAAATCTCGCCGCTACGCGGTTCCTTCTCTCGGTCTTCGAGCCACAGGTCTCGAAGCCGCTCCGTTCAGCAAAATTTTTAATCACGCCATTTCACTCTCTGAAAAGCAGATCGGTTTTAAATTTAAGATTGTGCGGGCGATTCAGAAATCTTGCCGAACGGAGCGGCCTGAAGACCCAGGGCTTCAGGACCGAGAGAGGGAACCGCGCAGCGGCAAGATTTCCAGCCTGTCGCAGCGGTTGCTGAAACATAGCCAGCGAGCGACAGCGCGAAGTAAAAAAGCGAGGAGGAATCCAAAGGAGGAAAAGCACTTTCCTCCTTTGGGCGGTTTGGGCGCAGCGCGTTAAGCGATCACCGCATGTGAGAAACCGAAATTTTCTCAGTCAGCCCGCCGGTGCAACCGGCCAAAGCCGCCTGATGCCCGGCCTGGCATTCAGATCGCCCATCCGCCCGCATAAAACACCACGAGCGCCACAGCGATAACCACCGTTCCGACGTTCAGCTTGCGCCATTCTCCGGAGAAGATACGGCCAATCACCAGCGCGCTGAAGCCCAGCATGATGCCGGTGACGATGTTACAGGTCAGCACGATGAATACCGCGCACAACAGGCCGGACATCGCATCAACGAAGTCGTTGAAATCCAGTTTGGTCACGTTGCTGAGCATCAGCAGGCCGACGTACATCAGCGCTGGCGCGGTCGCGTAAGCCGGAACCAGATAAGATAACGGTGACAGGAACAACATCAGCAGAAACAGAACTCCGACGACGGTGGCGGTCAGGCCGGTTTTGCCGCCTGCCGCTGTACCCGCTGCCGATTCAATGTAGACCGCTGCCGGTGATGCGCCGACCAGAGAGGCAAAAATGCTGCTTACGGAGTCCGCGGTCAGAGCTTTGCCGCCGCTGATGATCTGGCCGTTTTCGTCGAGCAGGTTTGCCTGCCCGGCAACGGCGCGGATGGTGCCGGTAGCATCAAAGACCGCCGTCATGACCAGCGCCAGAACGCTTGGCAGCACGGCGGCTTTCAGCGCGCCCATGATATCGAGATCGAAAATGACCGATTTGCCGTCTGCGCCCGCCAGGGAAGGCATCGCGAACAGGCCCTGATATTTCACCGCAGGATCGAAAATCAAACCAATCACGGAAATCGCGATGATCACCAGCAGAATGCCGCCGGGAACGCGCAGTTTCTCAAGGCCGAAAATCACCGCCAGGCCGAGCAAGGTCATCACAACCGGGAAAGAGGTAAATGCGCCCAACGCGACCGGTAAACCGTCCAGCGGGTTTTTCACCACCAGGCCGACGCCGTTGGCAGCGATTAACAACAGGAACAGGCCGATACCGATGCCGGTGCCATGCGCAACGCCGGTCGGCAGGTTGCGCAAAATCCACGACCGGATCCCGGTGACCGAGATAATCGTGAACAGCACGCCCATCAGGAATACTGCGCCTAACGCCACGGGCACACTGATGTGCTGGCCGAGCACCAGGCTGAATGCCGTGAACGCCGTCAGTGAAATCGCACAGCCAATCGCCAGCGGCAGATTCGCCCACAAGCCCATCAGCAGCGAGCCAAAACCGGCAACCAGACAGGTCGCGACAAACACCGCGCTCGGCGAAAATCCGGCTTTACCCAGCATGGACGGCACCACAATCACCGAATAAACCATCGCCAGAAACGTCGTTAAACCGGCGATCACTTCCTGACGGACGTTGCTGCCACGCGCACTGATTTTGAAAAATGCATCAAACGGGCCTTTTGGCGCAACAGCGCTGCCCGTCTGAGGGTGTTGACTCGACATGGAAAATCCTCTGAATGTCTTTACTGATTAGCCGGCGTGGTCATTATGAAATCGTTTCTGCACGTTCGCTTCCTTACCCGTAGCCTGAAACCGCCGAAATCAGCGTCAGATCTACAAGGCAAACGTTTAACTCACATCGCGTATGGCGGGTCTGAAAAATTAAGCAAACGATTATCCGGCCTTTAAACCCCACATTTCAACTACGATCGACGACAATTTACCGTTGTTCGGTCAATAAAAACGCGGTTGTGATGTAAATTCAGCCGGCTGGCGATTTGCTGTGCGGTATCGGTTGCGCATCAGTTTTTTTGCGGCGATGAACGGCAAAAGCAAAACGGACAAGAACAGGATTATTTCACGGGCTGATGATATTGCGCTCATGACGACAATCACGGCACGCACGAACGCAACAAAATACCCCGGACTTAACGCAATATCGTGAAAGGTCCGCCGTTTTCCAGCGCCTTCTGATAAGCCGGACGCGCGGTCACATTCGATAACCATGCATTTAAGTGTGGGTATTGTCCGAGTCCGGCGCGGGCATTTATAGCTTCTATCGGGAAACTCATCTGAATATCCGCCGCGCTGAACTGATACCCGGCGAAATAAGGATGGGTGGCGAGATGTTTCTCCAGATAATCCATATGGGTATAAATTTGTTTATCCAGATAATTTTTCTGCACACCCTGTCCGATTGCGCCCGCCAGCGGACGGATAAGCCACGGCATCGGCGGTTTGCCTAAACGGCTGAAAATCAGTTTCATCACCAGCAACGGCATCAGGGAACCTTCCGCATAATGCATCCAGTAGCGGTATTGCTGACGTTCAGCGAAGGCCGACGGTTTAAGCGTGCTGCCTTCATCATAAACTTCCTGCAAGTATTCAATGATGGCGCCGGACTCCGCAAGGATCAGCCCGTTGTCTTCCAGCACCGGCGACTTGCCCAGAGGATGCACTTTTTTCAGCGCAGCAGGCGCCAGCATCGACTTTTTATCCCGTTGATAATGCTGAATTTCATACGGGACACTCAATTCCTCAAGCATCCATAAGATTCGCTGCGAACGTGAATTATCCAAATGATGCACTGTGATCATAAATACCTTCCGCTCTGTTTCATTTAATTATTTGTTAACTATAGACAAGGCCTGAATAGCCGGAACATATTCATTTAAAAACCATGATGTTTATCGGGTTTATTAGCCGCAGATTAAGCCGGAAATTATTTTTATTTGATTAAAATCACTTACGGATTAATCTTAATTACACGAAAAAAATTATCGTAACTTCATTCGCCTTTAATAAATCTTAATGCCATTATCGCCGAATCTAAAATAGACCCCCTGCCTGTGTGGAGCCTTACATGTTTTCCAGTAATTACAACAATGTGCTTGTAATGTTTTCGTTCATTGTTGCAATGCTTGCCTCTTATACCGCGCTTGATATGGCGGGCCGGGTTGCCACGACAGAGGGAAAGGCTTCCCGTCTCTGGTTGAGCGGGGGCGCCATTGCGATGGGCATCGGTATCTGGTCCATGCATTTTATCGGCATGCTGGCCTTTAATTCGGCCATGCCAATGGGTTACGACCCGGTTATTACGCTGCTTTCCATGGTCATCGCCATTATCTCTTCCGTCTTTGCGCTGTGGCTGGTTTGCCTGCCGAATTTACCGACCGGGCGTTTACTGGCCGGGGCATTGCTGATGGGCGGCGGAATTTCCGCCATGCATTACACCGGCATGGCCGCGATGCTGATGATGCCACCCATTGTTTACGATTACTGGTGGGTTGCGCTGTCCGTGGTTGTGGCGATTGTCGCCTCGGGCGCGGCGCTGTGGATGGCGTTTCATCTTCGTCAGCAATCCCCGAATGTCCGGCTGTTGCGCATCAGCGCGGCGGTGATCATGGGCACGGCGATTGTCGGCATGCATTACATCGGCATGGCGGCGGCGCAATTTCCGATGGACAGCCACAGTATGGCAGCGTTCAGTGGCGTAGATAACAACTGGCTGGCGCTGCTGGTGATCGTGGTAACGCTGGCGATTCTGGCGATCACGCTTATTATTTCGATTCTCGACGGCCGTATGCAGGCGCGCACCTCCATTCTGGCGTCGTCGCTGGCACAGGCAAACCGCGAACTGACGCAGCTGGCGCTGCACGACAATCTCACGCGGCTGCCAAACCGTTTGCTGCTGGAAGACCGTCTCAGCCAGGCATTTCAGAAAGCATCACGCGGTGAATCTCAGTTTGCCGTGCTTTTTCTCGATCTCGACGGTTTTAAAGCGGTCAATGACGCGTTCGGCCACCATATCGGCGACCAGTTGCTGATCTCGGTGACGGAACGCCTGCAATCTCAGCTGCGCGCGACGGATACGCTGGCGCGTCTGGGTGGCGATGAATTTATCCTGCTGGTGGAAATCACCGAACCGGGTGACGCTTCTCAGCTGGCCGACCGGCTGGTGCATCTGATTGCGCGTCCGTTTTACGTTTCCCGCTATGAATTGCTGGTGTCGGCCAGTGTCGGTATTGCGGTGTATCCGGGCGACGGCGAAAACGAGCGCGAGCTGATGCTCAATGCCGATGCGGCGATGTACCACACCAAGAATTCAGGCCGTAACGGGCATAGTTTCTTCCAGCCGTCGATGAACGCTAATGCGCAAAATCAGTTACAGATGCTCAATGATTTGCGTCTGGCGATTGAACACCACGAACTGCGCTTACATTATCAGCCGAAATTTATTGCGCCTTACGGGCCGGTTTGCGGGTTTGAAGCACTGCTGCGCTGGGAACGCAACGGCACCACGCTGAGCCCGGATGTTTTCCTGCCACTGGCGGAAAAAACCGGTCTGATCATTCCGATTGGCGAATGGGTGCTTAACGAAGCGTGCCGCCAGCTGCGTGAATGGCATCTTGCCGGACACACCCACTGGACCGTTGCCGTAAACCTCTCCACTTTGCAGTTTGAGCAGGCCAATCTGGTGGAAATGGTGATTGATACCGTTGAGCGTCATCAGATCCCGCCGGAAATGCTGACGCTGGAAGTCACCGAAACGACGGCGATGCGCAACCCGGATGTCAGCGTAGAAATCCTCGAACGCCTGACGAAGTACGGCGTCAAAGCGTCGATTGATGATTTCGGTACCGGCTATTCCAGCTTGCTGTATCTCAAACGTCTTCCCGCCAGCGAGCTGAAAATCGACGGCGCGTTTATTAACGATCTGATTGCCGGAAGTGAAGATGCCAGCATTGTTTCGGCGATTATTGCGCTGGGCCAGACGCTGAATCTTAAGGTCGTGGCCGAAGGCGTGGAAACCACCCAGCAGCAGGATTTCCTGACGCAACTGGGTTGTGACACGTTGCAGGGCTATCTGCTGGGGCGTCCGATGACACCACAACAGATTGCCCAGCATCCCGATTCTGACTGGGAACCCCGGCTGAACATCATCGATAAAGTCTGATGGTGTTCTGCCCTGACGTTCAGCCCTGAAGCGCCGCCGTGCGGAAATAACGCACGGCATTGCGCAACTCGATGCTCTGTTCCGTCAGGGATTGCGCGGCGGCAGCGGCCTGTTCAACCAGCGCTGCATTCTGCTGCGTGACCTGATCCATTTGGTCGACCGCAATTCCCACTTCATGAATGCCGGTGTGCTGCTCCGAACTCGCGGTCGAAATTTCACTGACGATACCGGCAACTTTATTCACCGAGCTGACAATTTCCTGCATCGCTTTACTCGCGCGATCTGCCTGCTGCGACCCCTCGGCGATTTTGCTGACCGTCCCCTGGATCAGGTCTTTTATTTCTTTCGCCGCCTGCCCGCTTTTTTGCGCCAGCACGCGCACTTCGCTGGCGACCACGGCAAACCCTTTCCCCTGCGTTCCGGCACGGGCGGCTTCAACGGCAGCATTCAGCGCCAGCAAGTTGGTCTGAAACGCGATGCCCTCAATCACGCTGATAATGTTGATAATCTCGCGGGAACTGCCGGAAACATCGCGCATATGCGCCTGCATGCCGGTCACAATCGCGCCGCCCTGGGAAGCCGTTTTCGAGGTTTCATGCGCCAGCGCGCTGGCTTCGCGGGCATTTTCGGCGTTCTGGCTGACGGTCGTCGTCAGGTTTTGCATGTTTGAACTGGTCTGCACCAGCGACGCCGCCTGTTCTTCCGTGCGCTGCGACAAATCAGTATTGCCCTGCTCGATTTCACTCGCCGCGTGACTGATGGATTCGCTGCCTTCCATAATCTGATTAATGGTTTTATTGAGCTGCTGATTCATGCCTTCCAGCGAGGCCAGCAGGCTGCCGGTATCGCCCGGTTTCAACTCAATTTTCGCCGCCAGATTTCCGGCGGCGATTTCACGCATGATCGACGCCGCATACGCCGGTTCGCCGCCCAGTTGTTTCACCAGATTACGCGCCAGCAGTAACGCCATCGCCAGCGAAACCAGGAAAGCAAATCCCACCAGCACCAGGAACATCATGCTGGCATTGTGATAACTGTTGCGGGCCTGCGCGGCGGCCTTTTCGCTGTTCGCCAGCTCGTCGCTGACCAGCGTCGCCAGATCAGCCATCAGCTGCGTGCGGTATTTACGTGAGTTATCGCCGCTGATTTGCGTCGCCTGCGCAATATCGTTGCGCTCAACGGCAGCAATGACGGCGTCGTTCGCCAGCGAGAACTGCGCAAAGTTATTCATGATTTGCGTAAACAGCGCAGATTTACTGCCGCCGCTGTCCAGCTTCTGATAGGCGTTTTCGGCTTCTTTAAACGTCGCCACGGCCTGCATGATTTCACTCCGGTGGCCGTCGCGCGGCGCACCTTGCGGTGAGGCAATGTACTGCACCTGTTGCAGGCGCAGTTCGGCCAGCGTGCCGCGCATTACCAGCGGATACTGAACGCCGGGAAGCCGGTAGGCGCGGTAACTTTCAATTTGCTGATTGCTGCTGTTGAGCAGCCAGGCGGACATCGCCGCGAGGATCAGCATCAGACCCAGTACGAGCGCGAACGCCCCCAGTAAACGCGTCAGGACAGAGAGATTGGTTATTTTTTTCATTCGGACACTTCGTTAATTCAGTGACTTGAAACTCTGATAACGGCAAGCGAAGGGATAACTTTAGGATAAATGAAACTATATTTCAGTTTGTTAAACACTGACTTTCAAAATGTAATTCGCGGGTTACCGGACGAATTTTTCGTGTTACCCGCAGGGGCTGAAAACTTGATGTGGCAGGCATTTTTGGCGTTACGCTCATTTATGCGGAGAATAACGCCAGAAGGTTATTTCGGGGAGAAATCCGGCCATAACGGCTGAACCACGGACAGCAGGTTTGCCGTTCCGGCGGCCACGGACATGTGGCGGTAATTATCGGTGCCGTCCGGCAACTGAGTGAAATTCACCCTAGTTTCCAGCCCGGCTTCCTGACATATCACCGCGCCGCCGGCGATGTCCCACAGCGTGGTGCGGCGTTGCAAATGCCCGTCGATAATTCCTTTGGCGGCAAACACCATGCCGACGGTGGTGCAGCGGTAACAATGCACCGACCATTCTGCCGCACGCAGCCCCTGATAAAACGATGACGCCTCATCCAGTTTGTCATCCGAACTGTCGCCCAGCGACACGATCTGGACATCGCCAAAACGGTCGTCACGGCGGAAAGGTTTGCCGTTATGGAAAATGCCCTGTCCGGATCCTGCGGCAAAAAGTTCGTTCAGCACCGGCAACGCAACCACGCCGATCACCGGTTTTTTCCGTTCGACCAGCCCGAGCGAAACGCCCCACAGCGGCGAACCGCGCAGGAAATTCGACGTACCGTCGATTGGATCAATCACCCAGCAGGACGCATCAGTCAGCACGCCGCCCAGCTCTTCGCCGATAATCGCGTCCTGCGGAAAATGCTGCGCCAGCTGCGCGCGGATAAACTGCTCTACCGCCACGTCGGCTTCTGAAACAAAATCCTGCGTTCGTTTACTGCTGACTTCGATACTGTCCCGGCGGTTGAAAAAACCCAGCGCCAGTTCTGCCGCCTGAGCCGTAATCTGGCTGGCTAACGCCAGTTTTGCAGACATCGTAGTGTGAGTCATCATAAATCCTGATTTTTCAGTCTGAAGAAAAAATACACGGTCATAGAATGCACCGGAATTGATGAATAAAAAATGACAACCTGCCGCTTGCCAAAACAGCGTAAAACCTTCTATATCTGTGTGCTTAACTTTTCAGCGTGATGCCGGAGAAAACCATGCCAGACGCCGCCCATTGGATCCCCTTCTTACTGATTTGTGTTGGCCTGGTGTTAACGCCCGGCCCAAACATGATTTACCTGATTTCGCGCTCGCTGTGCCAGGGCCCGAAAGCCGGGCTGATTTCCCTTGGCGGCGTGGTGCTGGGTTTTCTGTTTTATATGCTGTTTGCGGCACTCGGCATTACCGCGCTGCTCATGGCGGTGCCGTTTGCCTATGACGCCCTGCGGATCGGCGGTGCGGCGTATTTGCTGTATATGGCGTGGCAGGCAGTGAAACCCGGCGGGCGCTCGCCGTTTCAGGTCAAAGATTTGCCGCGCGACAGCAACAGAAAGCTGTTTACCATGGGGCTGGTGACCAATTTACTGAATCCGAAAGCCGCGGTGTTGTACCTGACCTTATTGCCGCAATTTATCGTTCCAGAGCAAGGCCACGTCCTCACACAATCTCTGGTGCTGGGCACCACGCAAATCATCGTCAGCTTTACCTTCAATGCCCTGATCGCACTCTCAGCGGGATATATTGCCCTGTTTCTGGCCGGTCGCCCGTTGTGGATGGTGCTTCAGCGCTGGTTTATGGGCGCGGTGCTGGGCGGACTGGCGGTGCGTATGCTGCTCGAAGGACGTAAATAGCGCCATAAAACAGATAAAGCCGTTTCTGAAAGCGGCTTTGTCTGTGGTCATATTCAGTCCTTTATTAACGCTATATAATCCTCTGCACAACGAAAACAGAGGAATTCCTTCGTGCGCGCATTTTCATCCAAATTACTGCCATCCGCTTTGCTGCTCGGCCTTGTCCTGAGCTTCTCGTCACAATCCGCTCTGGCCTCACGCCAGATCACCGATCAGCTCGGGCGTCAGGTAACCCTTCCCGATCAGGTTGACCGCGTGGTTGTGCTGCAACACCAGACGCTCAATCTTCTGGTTCAGCTTGATGCGACCAAAGATATCGTCGGCGTGCTCAACAACTGGCAACAGCAACTGGGCAGTGGTTATCTGCGTCTCGCGCCATCTCTGGAAAAAACGCCGGTGGTGGGCGATTTAACCAGCGTGAATCTGGAAAGCGTGGTTGCCCTGCATCCGCAGGTGGTATTCGTCACCAACTATGCGCCGCAGGAAATGATCGACCAGATCAGCCAGACCGGCATCGCAGTCGTCGCCGTTTCTTTACGTGATGATCCGAAAGGTGAGGAACATAAGATGAATCCGGTGCTACCGGATGAAGATCAGGCGTATACCGAAGGTTTGAAGAAAGGGATCCAGCTGATCGGGGAAGTGGTCAACCGCCAGAAACAGGCGCAGTCATTGATCGACTATACTTTTGCTCAGCGCCAGTTAACCAGCACGCGCCTGAAAAACGTTCCGGCTGACCAGCGCATTCGCACTTATATGGCCAATCCTGACCTGACCACCTACGGTTCCGGCAAATATACCGGGCTGATGATGTCCCATGCCGGCGCGCTCAACGTGGCCGCCGCGACCGTGAAAGGCTACAAACAGGTTTCACTTGAGCAGGTGATCGCCTGGAATCCGCAGGTGATCTTCGTGCAGGACAGGTATCCGGAAGTCGTCGGTCAGATCAACCATGATCCGAAATGGCAGAGCATTGATGCGGTCAAAAATCACCGTGTTTATCTGATGCCGGAATACGCCAAAGCCTGGGGCTACCCGATGCCTGAAGCGCTGGCGATTGGTGAATTGTGGATGGCGAAAAAACTGTATCCGCAAAAATTCGCCGACATCGATATGCAAAAACAGGCTGACGCCTATTATCAGCGCTTCTACCGGACAGATTTCAAACCTGCCGCAGAAGCGACGCACGCGGGGAAATAACCTCATCCCGGTGCCGTACTTTTTTGGGGTAATGTGACAAGGAGCTCTGATGACAAACTCGATCAAAGTGCTGGCCGCAGGTAGCCTGCGCCGCGCATGGGCACCGCTGTGTGAGGCTTTTCAGGATAAAACCGGCGGCAAAGTGGTGACCGAATTCGGCCCCGCCGGGCTGCTGCGCGAAAGAATTGAACAGGGCGAAAAAGTCGATTTATTCGCCTCGGCCAACACCGCGCATCCACTGGCGTTGCAGCAACATGGCAAGGCGCTGGAAGTGGACGTTTTCTGCGGAAACAGCCTGTGCGTGACGGCGCGCAAAGGGCCGGAGCTGGAAAAACTGAACTGGCTGAATGTGTTGCTCGACTCGCGTTTTCGTCTGGCGACCTCCACGCCGCAAAGCGATCCTTCCGGCGATTACACCTGGCAGATGTTTGAGCTGATTGAGCGGCGTCATCCGGGCGCGGGCGAGGCTTTGCGTAATAAAGCGCTGCGGCTGGTCGGTGGCGCGAAATCGGCCAAAGTTCCGGAAGGCAAACTGGCGGCAGAATGGCTGATTTGCAGCGGACAAGCCGATGTGTTTATCGGCTATACCAGTTATGCCACGCTGTTGCGGGAAAATGATGCGCTGGAAGTGTTCAACGTACCGGCCGATTACAACGTGCGGGCGCGCTATGCACTCGCGACGTGTACAGAAAAGGGCAAACCGCTGGCAGAATTTATTCTTTCAGAAACCGGCCAGCACATTTTGCAAAATGCCGGTTTTTGCGGAAAACATTCGGTGATGCAGGAATAATCAAAAATACCCAAATAATTCGAGTTGCAGGAAGGCGGCCAACGATGTAATTCCGATGAGCTTACACAAGTAAGTGATTCGGGTTACGGAGTGCAGCCAACGCATCTGCAGCTCGAAGTATGAAGGGCATTATAAATCCCGTTCTTTCATTGCGCGCTGACGATCATAGTACTCATCTTCAGCGGCGATGATTTCATCGAGCAGGGAATCCACATCCGCTTTATGCGTATCTTCGGCGAACTGACCGGTCAGAGGCGTTTCCGGCGTCAGTTTGCCGTCTTCATATAACGCCCAGATTTCTTTCGCATAACGCGTTTCCAGCAGCTGCGGCGCGAACTGACCATAATATTCAGTCATGTTATTCACATCGCGCTCAAACATCGATTCGGCATGATTGTTCGCGGCGGCATCCACGGCCTGCGGCAGGTCGATAATCACCGGCCCGTCGGCATCCATCAGCACGTTAAATTCTGACAAATCCCCGTGAACGATACCCGCGCACAGCATGCGCACGATATTGCGGATCATGGTTTCGAAATCCGCCACGGCTTCTTCTTCGGTCAGGATAACGTCGCTCAGACGCGGCGCAACCACGCCGTCAGCGTCAGTGATCAGCTCCATTAGCAACACGCCATCAAGACAAATGTAAGGCTGCGGCACGCGTACCCCGGCGTTTGCCAGACGGAACAGCGCATCCACTTCTGCCGTTTGCCAGGATTCTTCCTGCTGCTTGCGCCCGAATTTTGACCCTTTTTGCATCGCACGCGCGTTGCGGGTGTTCCGGACTTTTCGGCCTTCCTGATACTGCACGGCCTGCTTGAAACTACGCTGTGTGGCTTCTTTATAAACTTTGGCACAACGAATCTCTTCACCGCATAAAACGGTGTACACGTCGGCTTCTTTGCCACTTTTCAAACGACGGACCACATCGTCGATCAGGCCGTCATCCACCAGAGGTTGGATTCTATTTGGGATTTTCATGCAGCCTTGTACCTTATTTCAGCGCATGAGGGAATGACCTGCGCAATATTCCCTGCATTACACACCAGACACGCCGTTCGCGTCATCCTTTCTTAATCCTTCTTTCTCACTATACTCAAGGCTACAGTTTAACGTAGTGGCGCAGGAGTGGATACTTTCTGCGCACAGGTTCTTCTCATTCTGCGATGAAAATGCCCTCCGGCGCCCGCCGATAGCGCATAAACACCCCGCGTTAATTTGACTTCATTATTTTGTTCACACCTGATAATTATTTCCCATTGTAAGTAATGATGCCCGATTATTTAATTTTCATGACAACGGAACTTTTTTAATATTTTAAGCTTTTCGTGCTGTTGAGGTTGCGTTTACTTGCGGCAAAATCTGGTATACGTTCCGTTTAGAATAGGGGTGATACTGTGCCGTTAATTTCCCGTTGCAGGTCATCGTTATGAACACCATTTTAATTACCGGCGCTACAGGTTTCGTGGGCGGAGCGGTTGTTGAATATATTCTTCGTCAACAATTAAGTTCTAAAAACCAATTATTACTTTTAGTCAGGGCTGACGATAATGCGACGGGACTCGCCAGAATTATCGACAATTTGAGAAAGTTTGAATTGTCGGATGAACAACTTGCCGCGATTAATGAGCAATCAATATTAACCGGCGACCTTTCTGAACCTGAGAACTTTATTCAGGATCCGCGTTTAGATCATGTCACACATGTTATTAACTGCGCCGCGATTGCGTCATTTGGTAATAATCCGGCGATGTGGCGTGTCAACGTTGAAGGTTCACTGATTTTCGCCAAACGCATGGCGCAGGTCAAAGGCCTGCAACGGTTTGTCCACGTCGGCACCGCGATGGCATCCATGCCGGACAAAGACAGCGTCTTCTATGAAGGCATGCCGGACAACGAACACAACGAGGATCTGGTGCAGTACACCGCTTCCAAGCGCGCCATCGAAAACCTGGTTCGTACCGAATGCCCGAACCTGCCGTTTGTGGTCGCCCGTCCGTCAATCATTGTGGGTCACACACAGTATGGCTGCCAGCCGTCGAGCAGCATTTTCTGGGTCTTCATGATGGCGATTAAACTGAAGAAATTTACCTGTACGCTCGACGATCAGGTAGATGTTATTCCGGTTGATTATTGCGCCATGGTGCTGGTGAAATTGTGCCTTGCGGCTGAACTGAACCACAGTTTCTATCATATTTCTTCCGGTGAAGAAATGTGTACGCCATTCCATGAAATAGATACGTCTGTGGCAAAAGCCAATAATACATCGCGTATTATCAGTGAATATCAGCAGATCAGTTATCAGGAATTTACCGGTATCCGTAAACAGTTCAAAGATGTACTCGGCCCGTGTAATGACAAGATAATTTTGCGTGCGATTAAACTTTACGGCGGCTTTGCGCAATTAAATGTGAAGTTTGATAATTCGCGTTTGCTGAATATGGGTATTCCTAAACCCGCCGCCTTCAAAAGTTATATTGATAAATGTGTTTCTTCCACCCGCGGTCAGACAATATCTGAACTGATGAGGGTTGATTTTAAATAAACCGATGCGTCTGTTTGAGTCATCAAACGGCCCTTTATCTTTTATCTCTGCCCGAAAGATAAAGGGAACGGTTTAGAATACAACGACGCCGCGAAGGACATTGCGGCGTCGTATTTTTCGTGGTGTGAGCGGCTCAGACCAGGCCGTTTCTTCCATAAAGCCGGAAACCTTCACGCTGGTTCAACCGGTCATAATAGGCGGCCACCGCAGGCAAAGCCGGGCGCGACATCGGCGTCATCGACCAGCGGTTTACCGCCAGCCCGAGCGGAATATCTGCCAGCGTAAAATTATCTCCCAGCACGTAATCACCGCTGCGCTGCAATTGTTCTTCGAGCATTTGCATGTGGCGGTTCCATTCGCTGACACCGGCATCAATCAGTGCCGGATCCTGATGCTGCGGGCTGTTGCGCGCCAGCGCCGGAAACGCATAACGCCACGAATTATTCAGCTCACCCGCCTGCCAGTCCATCCACTGTTCCGTGAGAGCACGGCGTTTCGGGTCGGAAGACAGCAAATCCTCGCGCCCTTCCCGCGCGGCCAGATAACGGCAAATCACGTTGGATTCCCACAACACAAACTCACCGTCTAGCACCACCGGCACCATCGCATTCGGGTTCAGCGCCTTAAATTCCGGTGTCTGCGTGGACTGAAACCCCGAACCAAACTGCTCCTGTTCGAACTCCAGTCCCAGCTCAAAACAGGTCCACAAGACTTTACGCACGTTGATTGACGGCGATTTACCCAGAATTTTCAGCATGAATTCCCCTCAATGTGGAAACGATTAGCGGCGGATAAAAATCCGCGTTTTTGTACCGTGATACGTCGTGTCTGTTTGCGCGACAAAACCGCACTTCTCCGCCAGCCGGATTGACGCGTGATGTTCCGGCTCGATAATGCAGCACAGCTGGCGATCAAGGCTGGCTTCTGCCCAGTTCAGCACCGCCTGTGCGGCCTCAGAAGCATAGCCTTTGCCGTGAAATTTTGGCGAAACCACCCAGCCCATTTCCGCCATGCCGTTCAGCGAAGGCGAGATATCGCGCTGATAATCTGCCAGACCAATTTCCCCGACAAACGCCCCTTCCGCACCGTTGTGCTTTTCAAACACAATCCAGTAGCCAAAACCGAGCATCTGCCAGTGGCCGGGATAACGCAGCAAACGGCTCCAGCTGGCCTCGCGGGTGGACGGCGTGCCGCCGATATATTTCACAACGGCCGGATCGGCCCACTGTGCGGCGATATCGTCGAAATCTTCCACGCGATGCCCGCGCAAAATCAAACGTTCGGTTTCAAGAACAGGCGCCTGAGTCAGCATAATTTTCCTTTGAGTTTTTCTGATTTATTCCGATGACCATTAACTTAGCATTGGAATTGTTCGGTCGGAAAGAGGGGTTTTTAGCCGGAAAAGGAAATCAGACAATAATGCCGCTGCGCAGCGCCGAAGGCGTCAAGCCGCGCACCGATTTAAAGCGGTTACTGAAATGGCTGGCGGAGCTGAATCCGCATTCCAGCGCAATGGAAGTGATGTCCAGTGTACTGTTCTTTAACAGATTTTCCGCCTGAATCAGCCGCGCATTCATCACATACTGGTGCGGTGCCATGCCCATGCTGAGTTTAAACATGCGGGCAAAATGAAACTCGCTGAGTTCCGCCAGCAGCGCCAGTTCCGGCAGCAATAACGGCTCCGCCAGGTGCGCGTGGATATAGTCTTTTACACGGTTGAGAATGTACGGCGCGAGCCCGCCGCGCACTACCGGCAGCGCCCATTGCAGATGGGTGTAATTTTTGACCAGATGCGCCATCAGCAGATTTGCCGCACTGCTCAGCATCAGCTGATTGCTGTTTTCCTGCCACTGGCTGCTGAGCAAAAAGTGGCGATACAGCAGCGTAATCTGCGGATCCTCATCAAACGTGCGCTCTTCCACCTGAATCGACGCCGGGCTGCGATCCCACGTTTGCTCCACCAGATGCCGCAGATGATCGTCAGAACAATACAGATGCACAAACGACAAATCGTCGCGCACATCCCAGCTCGACATGCTGTGTTTTGGCATCAGGCAAAAACGATCTGGCCCGCCGCCGTTACGCCAGCCGCCGCGGGTTTTGTGATAACACTCATAACCGTCGGCGACGTAAAGACTCAGCGTGTGATGGTCCGGGCTTTCCTGCGTCACGATGTCGTTTTTATTCGACCAGGCCGCCAGCTGAATGCCGGAGCCCAGCGCCACACTGTCGTGCAGAACCGCTTTATGCTTACGCAGCGTTTCGAAAGCCTGATAAACCTTCGCCATGATGAGCACCGAGTGGAGGAAAGAGGAGATTCAGTTTACGTTTTCAGACACAGGTTGAGCCAGATTTTGCTGCCACTGAACCGCAAAAAATGCGCAAGAATATGCAACTCACCGCAAGCCGCTGAAATCCCGTCGCGCCATATTCCGGCAGAATCTCGTTCAATCAATGCTTTGCGTGAGAGAAGTCCATGAATGTGTTTTTGTATATCTCTGTGATTATTATCTGGGGCACCACCTGGTTTGCCATTTATCTGCAACAGGGCGCTGTACCGGTGACAGTTTCGATTTTTTACCGCTTCCTGCTTTCTGCCGTGATTATGCTGGTGGCGCTGCTGGCCGCCCGCCGTTTGCGCCGTCTGGCGCTGAAAGATCATCTGTTTTGCATGGTGCAGGGGTGCTGTGTTTTTTGCTTCAACTTTTACTGCTTCTACCACGCCGCCGCGTACATCACCAGCGGGCTGGAATCGGTAATATTTTCGATGGCCGTGCTATTTAACGCCTTCAACGGCATGCTGTTTTTTCGCCAGAAACTGGCACCGGCGGTCATTCCCGCCTCCCTCCTCGGGCTGGCGGGCATTGTGACCCTGTTCTGGCACGACCTGAGCGCGACTCATATCGCACCGGAATTACTCAAAGGCATCGGCCTCAGCCTGCTCGGTACCTACGGATTCTCACTGGGTAATATGATCAGCTCGCGCCATCAGCGCCACGGTCTGGATGTCCTTTCCACTAATACTTACGCGATGTTTTACGGCACCGCGGTGATGGGCGCACTGAGTCTGGTTCAGGGCGCGTCCTTCGCCATCGACCTGAGGCCGCAATACCTCGGTTCGCTGGTTTATCTTTCGGTATTTGGCTCGGTGCTGGCTTTTGGCATGTATTTCACGCTGGTCGGACGCATCGGCGCCAGTCAGGCGGCTTACAGCACCCTGCTGTTCCCGCTGGTCGCGCTGACCGTTTCCACCTTCTACGAAGGCTATCAGTGGCATATCAATGCCATTGTCGGACTGGCGCTTATTCTGCTGGGGAATCTGGTGATGTTCTGCCGTCCGGCCTGGCTGGAGATGTTCAGGCGCAAAGCGGCTACGGCGTAAAACAGGTTACCGGTGCGTACAAAAAATCGCTCGACAGACCGGCTCCTCGTGTTGCATACCTGAAAGGCCGCATCCTGAGAGATGCGCGCCCTACAGAAAATAATAAGGAGAATAAAATGCCTTTTGTACGTATTGATATGGTTGAAGGAAAACCCGAAACCTACCGCAAAACCGTTGGCGATGTGGTGTACGACGCCATGCGCAACACACTCAGTGTGCCGGAAAACGACAAGTTTATTGTTATCTCCGAACACTCTCCGGCAGAAATGATGATTTCACCGGACTATCTGGATATCCAGCGCAGCCCGAACTGCATCGTTATCCAGATAACCCTGAACGCAGGCCGCACGACAGAGATGAAAAAGGCGTTCTATCACGCCGTAGCGTACGGTCTGCACGAAAAAGCCGGACTACGCCTCGAAGACGTATTCATCAGTCTGGTCGAAGTGCCGAAAGAAAACTGGTCCTTCGGCAACGGCGAAGCGCAGTACGCGTGAACTCATCAGATTAAATAATCCCGCCATTGGCCTTCAGCGTCTGGCCGTTGACCCAGGCGCCATCGGGACCGGCGAGGAATGCAACGACGGAGGCGATATCTTCCGGCTGACCGAGGCGCTCAAGCGGTGACGTTTTAGCGATGGTTTCCACCAGTTGATCCGATTTTCCGCTGAGGAATAAATCCGTTGCCGTCGGGCCGGGTGCGACGGTGTTGACGGTTATCTGGCGTCCACGCATTTCTTTGGTCAGCACACGGCTCAGCGCCTCGACAGCCGCTTTGGTCGCGGCATACACGCCGTACGTCGGCTGATACAGCCCGACGACAGTCGATGAGAAGTTGATGATCCGCCCCCCGTCGTGCAAATGTTTCGCCGCTTCACGCAGGGTGTTAAACGTGCCTTTCAGGTTGATGTCGATCAGGCGGTCGAACGCCGCATCATCGGTGTCGGCGACAGCGGAAAGCGTCATGATCCCGGCGTTATTCACCAGCACATCCACACCACCAAAGGCTTGCTGTGCGCTGGCAAACATACGGCTGACCGCGGTGCCATCACTGACATCGGCCTGCGCGGTGATGGCCTTTCCACCTGCCTGTTCAATTTTACTCACCACCGCGTCGGCTTCTGCCGCGCCGCGGGAATAGTTCACTATCACAGTAAACCCGTCGCGTGCCAGGCGTTCTGCGATGGCTGCGCCAATACCGCGTGATGCGCCGGTGACCAGCGCGACTTTCTGTCTGGATGTCGTCATGAGGTGTTTCCTTGTTCAGTGAATAGGATCTGCTGTCGATGAAGAAAGAGTAGCCGATTGACGGTGCCGGATAATTACCTGATATTCGTTATCACTATCCGGAAAAGGCGAACAATCATCATGGATAAACTCGACAGTATGCGGTTGTTTACCCGCGTGGTAGAGCTGCGCAGTTTTACGCAGGCTGCGCAGGATCTGAACCTGAAACGCTCGACGGTGACCGACGCCATTAAGCAGCTCGAAGTGCGGCTGAAGGTTCGTTTGCTGCAACGCACCACCCGCCATGTCAGCCCGACGCTGGACGGCGAGGCGTATTATCAGCGCTGTCTGCGCATTCTGGCCGACGTGGAAGATGCCGAGATGGATTTCGCCGGTGCGCAGCCCAAAGGGTTGTTGCGGGTGGACGTCCACGGTTCGCTGGCCCGGCATTTTCTTTTGCCCGGCCTGCCGGATTTTCTGGCGCAATATCCTGAGATCGAATTTTATCTGAGCGAAGGCGACCGCTTCGTCGATCTGGTTCGTGAAGGTATCGACTGCGTGATCCGCGCGGGCGAACTGAAAGACAGCGATATGGTGGCGCGTCCGCTGGGAACGCTGTCGGAAATCACCTGCGCCAGCCCGGCGTATCTTGCGCGTTTTGGTATACCGGAAACGCCGGACGATCTCGCTAATCACCGGATGATTGGTTACCGCTCAAGCGCGACCGGCGGCCTGTTGCCGCTGATTTTTCATCAGAACGGGAAAGCGCGGGAAGTGATGTTGCCAACCAGTTTGTCGGTCAACGGTGCGGAAAGCATGAAAGAAGCGGCGCGGCGCGGAATGGGCATTATGCAGGTGCCGCATTACGGGTTAACCGACGATCTGGCGCAGGGCACGCTGGTGCAAATTCTGGCGGATTTCCCGGTCGGCGCGTTGCCTGTGGCGCTGCTTTATCCGCGTAACCGTCAGCTTTCGCCCCGCGTACGGGTGTTTATTGACTGGATGGTGAAGGAGTTTGCACGGCGCAGCCCGCCGCACACTACAGCGTTACACCCTGCTGTCTGAGCTGGCCGATATCCTGCAACGGCGGCGCGCCAAACGAGCGGCGGTATTCCCGGTTAAACTGCGACGGGCTTTCGTAGCCCACACGAAATGCCGCGGTCGCCGCGTCGATATTGCCGCTCAGCAGCAGACGGCGCGCTTCCAGTAAACGGATCTGTTTCTGGTATTGCAGCGGGCTCATGACCGTCAGCGCCTTGAAACGGTGATGCAGATTCGAAACGCTCATGCCGACAATTTTTGCCAGTTCATCCATCCGCAGCGGGTGCGCGAAATTGGCTTTGATCCACACAATCGCCTCGCTCACGCCTTTCCCCTGATAATACGACAGCAAATGCTGATAAAAATGGCCGCCTTCCGGTGCGGTGATCAGCCTGTAGAAAATCTCTTTTTTCACCAGTTGCCCGAGCGCCTGTAAATCCTGCGGAATATCCAGCATAACGACCAGCCGCAAAAAGGCATCTGCCAGACAGTCATCGGATTTTGCCACGTACGTGACGCCGCCGGATCGCGCAGCCGGGAGCGGATCGAGCTGCATGTCGATCATCAGATCGGCCATTTCTTTCAGATCCAGATCGATACGGATCCCCAGATACGGCGTCTCTTCCGTCGCCTGCGTCACCTGCCCGGAAACCGGCATATCAATCGCCGAAAGCAGATAACTGCCCGCGCCGTATTCCACCACTTCCGCGCCGATCAGCACCTTTTTCTGGCCCTGTAAAATCAGGCACATCGACGGAGAAAGCATGCCTTTATTGAGCGCCGTCGGATGCGTGAAACGGATAAACGACAGCCACGGCAGCGCCGTCGGACAGGAATTTTCATCCGGCGGCAGGGCTGAAAAGGCGCGCAAAACGCGCGCGCTCAGGGACATCAGGGGGTTCATAGTCTCTTCACTCATCGTCGATCAGGGTCTTCGGCTCAAGATACGCTTCCAGCCCGTAAGTGCCAAATTCGCGCCCTAAACCGGATTGTTTGAAACCGCCAAACGGCGCATCAGGCGCGTCATACATGCCGTTGACGAATACCCGTCCAGCCACAATCTGCGCCGCGACTTCCCGCGCCTGCTGACGATTTTCCCCGCTGACATACGCCTGCAAGCCGTACACCGTATCGTTCGCCATCTGCACCGCCTCTTCGACAGTGCGGTAGGTCAGCACTGAAATCACCGGCCCGAAAATCTCTTCGCGGGCGATAGTCATATCGGGCGTGACGTTCACAAATACCGTCGGTTTGACGAAATAACCGCTGTTTAAATCTTCCGGACGCCCTTCGCCGCCGCACAGCAGTTCCGCACCTTCTTCAATGCCCAGACGGATATAATTCTGCACGCGGTCGTACTGTTTTGCCGTCACCAGCGGGCCGATTTGCGTATCCGTCTGCTGCGGGTTGCCCACTTTGACGTTCGCCACCGCGCGCACCAGATGCGCTTTCACTTCTTCCAGCCGTTCCTCCGGCACCAGCAAACGGGTGCCGGCGATGCATGCCTGGCCGTTATTCATCGTGCCAACCGCCAGCGCCAGCGGAATAGCTTTTTCGAGATTAACATCTGGCAGAAGAATGTTAGGCGACTTGCCGCCGAGCTCCAGCGTCACGCGTTTCAGGGTATCTACCGCGCCGCGGGCAATCGCTTTGCCCACCGCCGTCGACCCGGTAAAGGAGATTTTCGCGATATCAGGGTGACGGGTAATTTCTGCCCCGACCACGTCGCCGCGTCCGGTGACCATATTAAACACGCCCGCCGGTAAACCTGCGGCATGCAGGCACTCTGTCAGCAACTGCGTCTGGCTCGCGCTCAGCTCGCTGGGCTTGATCACCACCGTGCTGCCCGCCGCCAGCGCGGTCGCCATTTTGTTGCAGATGAAACCGTAGCTGGCGTTCCACGGCGTGATCAGCCCGACGACGCCCAGCGGTTCCATCACCACTTTCGCCCTGCCAATCTGGCGGACAAATTCATACTCGCTGAGCAGCTTTATCGCCTGCAAAAATGCGCCGGACGCCCGCGCTACGGTGCCGCGCACCATCGCCAGCGAGCCGCCATATTCGGCGCTCATCACTGCTTCCAGCGCGTCTGCCCGCGCCAGTACTGCGTCATGCAGTTGTTGTAAATACTGAATGCGCTGCGCTTTGCTGGTCCGTGAGAAAGAAACGTAAGCAGCTTTTGCTGAAGCGATCGCCTGGCGGGTATCGGTTTCATCGGCAAGACGAACCTGCGCCGCGACCTGTTCAGTCACCGGATTGATCAGGTCCATCACTTCGGTGCCGTGCGGGGTGACGAACTCGCCGTTAATATAGATTTGATTAATCTGTTTCATGAATGCCTCCGGTTTGTGAGTCTTCATGCTAAGACCGGCGGGCGAAAGGAAGATAGACCAATACTGTCTGAGAATTGCCTGATCCTGCTGGCCGGGAGTATGTTAGAAATCTATCGATTGGGAGAAACCGATGACCACACCCGCTGTATTACTGTATATCGGCCACGAAGAGACGCAAATTGTCGTCAGAAATTCCGTGGCTGAAGACAAGATTTTGCCGTTGACGCTGGGCTCACAGCTGACGTCTGTGGGCTATTTCCGCCACACGCCGCCCACGCCGGACGAAATGGAAACCGCTATTATGGTGGTGGAAGATGAAATTATTCGTATCCGGCACGACATTCCCGCAGGCGCGGCGCTGTTCAGCACCGACAACGATATCCGCGCGCTGGCACGCATTGCCGGTGTGGCAGAAAACGAGGTGATGACGCTGTCGCTCGACGCCGTCGAACGGACGTTTGACCGGCTGGCACTGGTGATTAACGGGCGTCCTGCGCACTTTGAAGGGCTGCCGGATGGCAATGATTTCGCGGCCACATTGCTGATTTTGCGCGAGTTCATGCACCATCTGCAATTTGCAGAAATCACCGTGCAGGGAACGAAATTTGAGATGTAAGCAGAAAGAGTAACAGCCTCCTGCGAGGCTGTTACTTTGAGGGACTCAGATTCAGGCCGACGTGTTTTTCAGCTGCACCGGGTCCGATTCCAGCAACACCAGACCGCTGAGATCCGGCAGCGACTGATGCGCCAGATAATCCCGGAACGACATGCGCGGCGCATCGTTTTGCCACGCGGATTGCAGCTTGCCGAGCAAATCAGTGGTTTTTGACGTTTCCACCGGCGTCGTCGTGTCTGATTCCAGCCAGCCTTTCACATACTTCTGAATATGCGTTGAGGTGCTGGCCGACTGATCCACAGACGCACTCACCAGCGCCCCTTTGTGGTACTGCACCGACGTCGTGCTTTCGGCTTTATCATCAATCTGATAGAAGAGATAATTCTGCGAATCCCGGTCACTGGTCAGATTCAGCTGAAGCCCCGGTGTTAATGACTGGTGGAAGCTCGCGACCAGATGCGACTGCTGCTTTTGCGTAATATTGCGGTTCTGCGTGCTGTCGCCGGTGATCGTGCTGGCCTGCGAAACCTGATAAGAGAAAGTATCCACTTCGTCAGGGCGCATCGGGTTGGTTTTATCCGTTGGCGTCTGCGTCACTGATGCCGTGAAATCGGCCAGCCCGGACATCATGTTTTTGTCGGTTTTAGTCAGCGAGAAGTGAACCGGTTCTGGTCCGCTGCTTTTGTACGTTGTCGCCGACGCGCCGTAATTGCTGTTAAGCGCAGTAAATGCGTCTTTGAACATGTCCATCAGCGAAGAGTCGGCATTGCCCCGCGTTCCCGCACTGCTGAACTGTTTCAGATACTGATTCAGCGCCTGTTTCTGCTGTGAGTCGGTACCGAGAAGTGCGCGTTTGCGCATGTCGACGCTGATATCCACCGTGCCCAGCTCGCCGGTAGATTTCACCGAACGCGTGCTGGCGTCGGCGTGGAAATCCAGCGTCTGAACGTTGTTTTTGGTGCCCAGCGTGGCATGCAAATCAACGGAAGACAGCACTGAGGTATCGAATTTTGTTAATCCGCTCAGATCAAGCTTTGGCGGTTGCGCGGTCAGCCCGTCGATGGCTTTCTGAAAACCGTCGGCCAGACCGGCCAGCGCCGTGCGATCGGCGTCGCTGAGCGTGCCTTTGGTGACGTTCACCTGCACGCCCAGACCGTCGGCATCGCTGCCCAGCGTGATATCCACCCGCGCACCGCTGGCCGTTTTCACGCTCAGGGTGATCTGGTTATCCGCTTTGGTATGAAGTTGCGATTGCGCAATGTTGACGGAGGAAGCCTGACCCGCCGTCTGCTTTAAGACAGATTGCGAATAACTGCCTGCCTCCGTGGTAAAGCGCTCCAGCAGCGCCGCACCCAGCCCGGCAAAACGCGCCGCATTGCCCACAGAACTGAAATTTCCCGCCAGCTTCGACGAGATAAGATCGGCAGATGCATTTTCCCACACCAGCGCCGGTTTGGTGATGGCGTAAACCGGCGTGCTGCTGGTCGCCTGCCCGATCGTCACGGAAGTCGATTGCGTCGCCGCCGCTTGCTGGCTGGCGACAGCGGTCACCGTTGCCGTGGTTTTGGTGGCGGCCAGCAGCGTAGTGGCTGACTGATTGCCTGTCGCAGAAATGATTGTCATCCTGATAGTTCCCTTGTTTTGCGCCATAGCGCCAGTGGATACCCTGATCCTTCTGATGCTATTTTCGGCAAAACCACAGGAAACTTTAAGGATATGTAAAAGTCTGTTTCTGAAAAAACGAACAACGACGCCCGGCGTTAGGTCATTCCAGCGGGCCACCCAGAATGGTTTCGCACATGCCGGAAAGAATGCGTTCGCCAGTTTCGGTTTTTAAATCTTCGTACCATTGCTCGGTCACGGCCATTTCTTTTCCGTGAGTAACATCGCAGCGTTTACGCGCTTTCAGTACCAGATCCTTCACGCGATACGCGCGTTTTTCCTGATAACGCAGCAGCGCATCTTCAATCCCTAACGAATTGGTTTGCAACACATTGGCCAGCACCACGGCGTCTTCCATTGCCGCGCAGCCGCCCTGCCCGATATCCGGCGTCGTGCTGTGGCCGGAGTCGCCCAGCAGCGCAATCCGCCCTTTCACCAGTTGCATAAACGGTTCGATATCGTGGATTTCAATCCGGTTGGTGGTGTCAGGATTAATCAGGCTAATCAGTTTCTGCACCGGTTCTGCCCAGCCGGCAAAGTAGCGCTGTAAATCGTCGCGCACCGTGACGCGATCTTCCTGCAGGCCTTTGGGCAGCGGAACGTCAAAGAAAAAGTAGAAACGGTTGTCGCTTACCGGCATCAGCGAAACACGCTTACCTTCACCGACGAATGTCGTCCACTGATCGGCAGGCGCGATACTTTCATCGATTTCCACCAGCCCGTTCCAGTTAACGTAACCGGCATAACGGCGCTCGGTGGCGTAGCCCAGAACATGCTGACGGATCACAGAATGCGTGCCATCGGCGGCAATCAGCACATCGCCTGTTGCTGATGACCCATCGTCAAACCAGGCGGTGACGCTGTCTGCGGATTCCTCTACGTGCGTAACGCGTTTGCCAAACTGCACCTCGTCGCGGCCATAGGTGTCGAGCAGCATCGACTGAAGTTCCGCGCGCGCCACCGGATACGGCTGCTCACCGACGCTCTGAATCAGCGGATCCATCGAGAAGCGCGTCATCGTCTGGCCCTGCTGATAATCTTTGTAGGCCATAAAACGCATCTGCCCACCCAGCTTGCGCAACGGTTCTTTCATCCCGAGATAATTCAGACATTTCACGCCGTTCGGCCAGATAGAAATCGCCGCGCCCACCGGTTTGATCTCTTTCACCGCCTCGTATACCGCCGTTTCGATGCCAAAACGCTTGAGCGCAATCGCCGCACATGCCCCGCCAATACCGCCACCAATCACGATCGCTTTCATATTTTTCTCCTTGAGGTCTCAAAAGGAAAAAGCAATTTCTGTACCAGAAAGCGGATTTGCTCAATAAGCCTTGTATACAATCTTAAGGCAAATAAATACCCGCCGAAGCCAGGCTGGAATGCGCTAAAACAAGGCACTCTTTTAGCGCAAACGGAGCGCAACAAGCCAGTCTGGTGCGTGAGCGCGAAGGTTGATACTCTTCTGGCTATTCGGATTTCAAATACCACAACCAGAAGTAGTGATGAAATGAATCGCTATCCCATGTTCAGCCCGCAACAGCTGCTCAGTTTTGTGGCCGTCTGCGAAACCGGCAGCTTTACCCGCGCCGCCGACCGCGTTTATCTTTCGCAATCGACGGTCAGCCAGCAGGTCAGGCGTCTCGAAGAAGCGCTGGGGAAACCCTTGCTCGAGCGCACGTCGCATCAGGTTCAGCTCACCGAAGAAGGCGAGCGGCTGCTCGGCTATGCGCGGCGAATTATCGCGCTCAACGGCGAGGCGCACGACGCGCTGAGCGATCAGTGGCCGGACGGCATTGTGCGTCTCGGCGTGCCGGAAGATTTTGCCGCCGCCACCACGTCTTTGCTGGCGCAGTTTTGCCGTGAACATCCGCATATCCGGCTGGATGTGACCAGCGGCCTGAGCCATGAACTGCGCCGCGCGTGGCAGCAGGACATGCTGGATATTATTCTGGTGAAACAGCTGACCGGCGAGAAAGCCAATGCGTCGCGTCCCGAGCCGATGCTGTGGCTCGACAGCGCCGGGTTTCCGGCTTTTGAGCGCGACCCGGTGCCGCTGGTGCTGTTCCCGCTCAACGGTTTGTATCGTGAAGAATTGTGCCAGGCGCTGGACGCCATCGGGCGCAGCTGGCGGATCAGTTACAGCAGTGCCAGCCTCGCCGCGCTGGTCGCCGCAAGCGCCGCCGGACTGGGCATCACGCTTCTGCCCGCCAGCTGTGTCACGCCGGAACACCGTATTCTCGGCGCAGATAGCGGCTTACCCACCGTGGATAACGTCGAGCTGGCGTTGTTTTACCGCCCGGACGCCACGGCGGCGCAAATCGCGCTGGCGGGAAAATTGCGCGTGTTTTGCCAGCTCAGCTGAGCATTGCGTTTCCCACTGACAGGCAGTGGGAAAAATCGCAGCCGGAACCGGAGAGATCTTTTAGGGTGAAGAGAAAAGCAGCATCCTCTGAGTATCATGAATAAGGAATTCGACGTGCAAAACCCTCAGCAACAAAGCCGCAGAAACTTTCTCTCAAACAGTGCAAAAGTCACGGCCACCGGTGCCCTGCTGGCCTCCGGCATGACCTCGGCTTCTACCGTCCGCGCCGGTCAGAACATTGAAACCTGTGACGATCCCCGTCAGGCGACAACGATTTCGGCCACGCACTACCAGCTGCGGAATGTCCGGTTGGAAGAAGGTTTCGAGCGCGAAGGCGACATGGTGACTGGTACGCAAACCGGCCTGTACAATCTCGATATCAATAACGGCAAAATTGTGGCGATCCAGCCTGCAAAAGACGCCCCGGCCAGCACGTTACCGGCCTTTGACGCTAAAGGGCTGTTGCTTCTGCCCGCCACGCGCGACATGCACATCCACCTCGACAAAACCTTTTACGGCGGCAAATGGGAAGCGCCGCGCCCGCGTAAAGGCAAAACCATCATGGATATGATTGCCCGCGAGCAGGTGCTGATCCCGAAACTGCTGCCGACGTCGGTCGAACACGCCGAAGCGATCATCGGGTTGCTGCATTCCAAAGGCACCACCGTGGCGCGCAGCCACTGCAATATCGACCCGGTCAGCGGCCTGAAAAGTCTCGAGCACCTGAAAATCGCGCTGGAAAAACATCAGCAGGATTTCAGCTGTGAGATTGTGGCATTTCCTCAACACGGTTTGCTGCATTCGAAAGTGGACGGCCTGATGCGTGAAGCGATGCAAATGGGCGTGCAGTACGTCGGCGGGCTGGATCCAACCAACGTTGACGGCGCAATGGAAAAGTCGCTGGACGCGATGTTCCAGATCGCGCTCGACACGAATAAAGGCGTGGATATTCATCTGCATGAAACGACGCCTGCCGGGATCGCTGCGGTGAAATACATGATTCAGACCGTGGAGAAAAACCCGCGGCTCAAAGGCAAAGTGACACTCAGCCACGGTTTTGCGCTGGCGATGATGCAGGGCGCGGAACTTGAAGAAGTGATTGCCGGGTTGTCCGAACAGCAGTTCACCGTGGCTTCCACTATTCCGCTCGGCAAACTGAACATGCCACTGCCGCAGCTCAGTCAGAAAGGCGTATTTGTCATGACCGGCACCGACAGCGTGATCGACCACTGGTCCCCGTTCGGCACCGGCAGCATGCTGGAAAAAGCCAGCCTGTACGCCCAGCTCTACGGCAATTCCGACGAATTTGGCCTGACGCGCTCCCTCGCTATCGCCACCGGCAACGTCCTGCCGCTCAACGACAGCGGGAAACGCCAGTGGCCCGCACTCAACGACAACGCTGAGATGATTCTGGTCGACGCCAGCTGTTCAGCCGAAGCAGTCGCGCGGGTGTCCGACGTGAAAGCGACATTCCATCAGGGAAGACTGGTGTTTGGCGCGGTAGAGAAAGTGTAAGAGTCAGAGAATGTCTGGCGCAGAAAAGCAAAAAGCCCCGCGAGGGGCTTTTTAGTTTCAGATTTTGACGCCCGAAGGCACAAAATCAGAACGGGATATCGTCGTCGAAATCCATTGGGGGTTCGTTGTTCTGTGCTGGCGCGTTGTTTTGCGCAGCCGGACGAGCCTGCTGGCCGCCGCTGAACTGGTTGCCGCCTTGTGGCTGCTGAGGCTGACCCCAACCGCCTTGCTGGCCGCCACCTGCTGATGCCTGACCGCCACCTGCTGGTGCGCCGCCGCCGGTACGGCCGCCGAGCATCTGCATGGTGCCGCCCACGTTAACAACGACTTCGGTGGTGTATTTTTCTACGCCAGCCTGATCGGTCCATTTACGGGTTTGCAGTGCACCTTCGATATAAACCTGTGAACCCTTTTTCAGGTATTCACCGGCAACTTCGGCTAATTTGCCGAACAGCACAACGCGGTGCCATTCTGTTTTCTCTTTCTGCTCGCCGGTGGCTTTGTCACGCCAGCTTTCGGAGGTTGCCAGCGTCATGTTGGCAACGGCGCCGCCGTTTGGCATGTAGCGGATTTCTGGATCTTGTCCGAGATTACCGACGAGAATAACTTTGTTTACGCCTCTGCTGGCCATGTGGATTCTCCTGATGATGTATGTCGTGGTTGAAACCACAGTGTTAGATGTGAGGGGACTCACTTCGCGACATTATAACCACAAAACGATTACTCCGTACCACGGATGTAAAACGTTGTGGCATTCTTTCCAGAATGTTCAGTAAACACTCCACTGTTACATCGAGTACTGGATATACATTCAGGTTTTGGGGTGGCATGGGCTGTGATTTGTGTCATAATTGCGCGTTACGTTCTTCTCTGTGCCTGATTCGCTGACCGGCGCGATGCCACACTTTCCGACGGTCACCGGCACGGTGAGCTATCAAGTTAATCCGGGAATGATGAATGGATAAGATCGAAGTTCGGGGCGCACGCACCCATAATCTCAAGAATATCAACCTGATTATCCCGCGCGACAAACTGATTGTTGTCACCGGCTTATCCGGTTCAGGCAAGTCCTCTCTGGCGTTCGATACGCTGTATGCCGAAGGCCAGCGCCGCTACGTCGAGTCGCTGTCTGCCTATGCACGCCAATTTTTATCCTTAATGGAAAAACCGGACGTCGACCATATTGAAGGTCTGTCTCCGGCGATTTCGATTGAGCAAAAATCTACATCGCATAACCCGCGTTCCACCGTCGGGACGATCACCGAAATCCACGACTATCTGCGTCTGCTGTTTGCCCGTGTGGGCGAGCCGCGCTGCCCGGACCACAATATTCCGCTGTCCGCGCAGACCGTCAGCCAGATGGTAGATAACGTGCTCGCACAGCCGGAAGGCCAGCGCCTGATGCTGCTCGCGACAATCGTGAAAGACCGTAAAGGCGAGCACACCAAAACGCTGGAAAATCTGGCATCACAAGGCTATATCCGTGCGCGTATCGACGGCGAAGTGTGTGATTTGTCGGATCCGCCGAAGCTGGAATTGCAGAAAAAACACACCATCGAAGTGGTCGTTGACCGCTTTAAAGTGCGTGATGATCTGGCGCAGCGCCTCGCAGAATCCTTCGAAACCGCGCTGGAATTGTCCGGCGGTACGGCGGTGGTCGCCGATATGGATGACCCGAAAGCCGACGAAATGCTGTTCTCTGCCAACTTCGCCTGTCCGGTGTGTGGCTACAGCATGCGCGAACTTGAACCACGGATGTTCTCGTTCAACAACCCGGCCGGTGCCTGCCCGACCTGCGATGGTTTGGGCGTGCAGCAGTTCTTCGATCCGGAACGCGTGGTGCAAAACCCTGAACTTTCCCTGGCCGGTGGCGCAATCCGCGGCTGGGATCGCCGTAACTTCTATTATTTCCAGATGCTGCGCTCACTGGGCGAGCATTACGACTTCGATGTGGAAGCGCCGTTTAACGAACTGAGCAGCGACGTGCGCCATGCAATCCTGCACGGTTCCGGCAAAACCACGATTGAATTCAAATACATTAACGATCGCGGTGACACATCAATCCGTCGCCATCCGTTCGAAGGTGTGCTGCACAACATGGAACGCCGTTATAAAGAAACGGAATCCAGCGCCGTGCGCGAAGAGTTGTCGAAATACATCAGCAACCGCCCTTGTACGTCCTGCAAAGGCACGCGTCTGCGCGAAGAAGCGCGTAACGTGTTTGTCGAAGAAACCACGCTGCCGGAAATCTCTGATTTCAGCATCGGCCATGCGATGGATTTCTTCCGCAATATGAAACTCAGCGGCCAGCGCGCAAAAATCGCTGAGAAAGTGCTGAAAGAAATCGGCGATCGCCTGAAATTCCTGGTGAACGTCGGCCTGAACTACCTCTCGCTGTCCCGTTCTGCGGAAACGCTGTCCGGTGGTGAAGCCCAGCGTATCCGTCTGGCGAGCCAGATTGGTGCCGGTCTGGTGGGCGTGATGTACGTGCTGGACGAACCGTCCATCGGCCTGCATCAGCGTGACAACGAACGTCTGCTGGAAACCCTGATCCACCTGCGTGATCTTGGCAATACGGTCATCGTGGTAGAACACGACGAAGACGCCATTCGCGCCGCCGACCATATTATCGATATCGGCCCGGGCGCTGGCGTGCATGGCGGCGAAGTGGTGGCTGAAGGCACCGCAGAAGACATCATGGCAAACGAAGAGTCGCTGACCGGCCAGTTCCTGAGCGGTAAACGTGAAATCTCAGTACCGGCGCAACGTGTGCCTGCGGATGCCACCAAAGTGCTGAAGCTTTCCGGCGCGAAAGGCAACAATCTGAAAGACGTGACGCTGACGCTGCCGGTAGGCCTGTTTACCTGCATCACCGGCGTGTCCGGCTCGGGCAAATCGACGCTCATCAACGACACGCTGTTCCCGCTGGCACAGCGCGAACTGAACGGCGCGACGATTGCCGAAGCCGCGCCATACCGAGAAATCGAAGGTCTGGGGCATTTCGATAAAGTGATCGACATCGACCAGAGCCCGATTGGCCGTACGCCGCGCTCTAACCCGGCGACGTACACCGGCATTTTCACGCCGGTTCGCGAACTGTTTGCCGGTGTGCCGGAATCACGTTCACGCGGCTATACGCCGGGGCGTTTCAGTTTCAACGTCAAAGGCGGGCGCTGTGAAGCCTGTCAGGGCGATGGCGTAATCAAAGTCGAAATGCACTTCCTGCCGGATATTTATGTGCCGTGCGATCAGTGCAAAGGCAAACGTTATAACCGCGAAACGCTGGAAATTAAATACAAAGGCAAGAGCATTCACGAAGTGCTGGAAATGACGATTGAAGAAGCCCGTGATTTCTTCGACGCTGTCCCTGCCCTTGCGCGTAAATTGCAGACGTTAATCGACGTCGGCCTGACGTATATCAGCCTCGGCCAGTCAGCGACCACGCTGTCCGGCGGTGAAGCACAGCGCGTTAAACTGGCGCGTGAGTTGTCCAAACGCGGCACCGGTCAGACGTTGTATATTCTCGACGAACCGACCACCGGCTTACACTTTGCTGATATTCAGCAACTGCTGGAAGTGCTGCACCAGCTGCGCGATCAGGGCAACACCATCGTGGTGATTGAACACAATCTGGACGTGATTAAAACCGCGGACTGGATTGTCGATCTCGGGCCGGAAGGCGGCGCAGGCGGCGGTCAGATTCTGGTTGCCGGTACACCGGAAACCGTCGCGGAATGCAAAGAATCGCATACCGCACGTTTCCTGAAACCGTTGCTGGAACGTCACAGCCAGCAGGCGAAGAAAACGGCTTAATGTTTTTGGCTTCCTCCCCTGCCAGGGGGAGGAGCTAAAACCAATTCACATTCCAGCTATAACTTATTTAAATATCTTCTGCACAAACTCCGCGTACGCCGGGCGCCAGACGTCCATTTCATGACCGAGATTCGGATATTCGTGGTAATCGAACTTAATCTTGCGTTGCTCAAGCTCAGATTTCAGTCCCGCAATATCTTTGCCCGTCACCACGTCTTTTTCCCCGACAACGACCGTGAAGTTTTTCAGCTGCGCGTTGATTTTATCGGGTTCGGCGAAACGCTTTTCGACATCTGCATTGGGTACGGTCGTCGTGCTGACCCCGCTGAATGTTGCCAGCCAGCCGAACTGATTAAGATGTGTCATGCCGCTGACCAGCGTCTGATAACCGCCCTGCGAAAGTCCGGCTAACGCCCGCCCTGCCGCGTCATCGCGCACGCGGAAGTTTTTTGAAATCAGCGGAATAATGTCCCCGGTGAGTTCTTTATCGGCTGCCGCAGCATTGCGCGGATAGAATTCCTTGCGGCGATCTTTGGTGACGTAATCTTCCGGCACGACGCCTTTGGCGTCGGTTTCCGTATCAGGAATGACAACCAGCATCGGTACGATTTTTTTCTCTGCCAGCAGGTTATCCATGATTTGCGGAATGCGCCCCTGATCCAGCGCCGAGCGGCCGGTATCGCCAAAACCGTGATAGAAATACAGCACCGGCAGCGGCTGTGACGCATCGGTATACCCCGGCGGCGTCCAGACCGCGACCTGACGCTCAGAATTTAGCGCCGCAGAATGATAGGTCAATGTGCGCACTTCGCCATGCGCCACGTTTTTCACATCCAGAATACTGCCCGGCACCAGTATCAGGCTGGTGTTCACCTGACGCTGCGGTTTCGGTATAGCGCTGCCCGGATCGGCAATCCGCAGGCCGTCAACGTTAAAGAAATATTCGTAGAGATTGGGTTTCTGCGCGTCCGACGTCCAGCTCCAGACGCCTTTTTCGTCTTTGGTCATCTGATGCGGAATGTACGTCACCGGCGTTGCACCGGTCACCACGTCCACATGCTCCGCACCAGGCGCATAAAGCCGGTAGGTAATCGTGAGATCCGGATTCACCGCCGTGATGTAGTTCCTCGCCGGAACAGACGCGTCGGCGTCCTGAGGCAGGCTTTGCGCGAAAACGGTCAGGGGGAACGGCGCGCTAAGCGCCAGTATCAAAAGCGTGGCAAGATTCAGCCTGTTGCGGGTCATCATCCTTTCCTTCTGGGTTGGCGTGAGCAGACGGACGACCTGTCCTGAAGTAACTCACTGTTTTTGCACAACTCTCAGAGTAGGTTATTTTTACAACAAAGGATCGTGACCCGCGTCACCCTTTAAAGGATGCAGTTGCGGCAGCACGCTCAGGCGCTGGAAGGCGAAATCCCAGAATGTCCGGACTTTGCGTGGCATTTGCTGTACCTGTTGCGCGACCAGCTGAACCGGCAGTGGCAGCGGTTCGAAATCCGTCAGAAGCCGGACCATGCTTCCAGCCTGCAAATCTTCGCTCACCTGATACGACAACAACCGCGCAATTCCGCGTCCGCTGCGCACCGCCAGCAGCTGAGATTCGACATCATTGAGCAGCAAACGCGGCGAAAGCCGGACGCGCAGATCGTCTTCGTGCGGCCCGAACCGCCATTCACGGATTTGCGTGCGCAGCGTGCCCATGATGGTCTGATGCGTCGCAAGATCTGACGGATGCTGCGGCAGAGTGTATTGCGCAAGATACGCCGGGCTGGCGACCAGCACGCGGGTAACTTCCGCCACTTTACGCGCCACTTTGCCCGAGTCTTCCTGATGCCCGATGCGTACCGCCAGATCCAGCCCTTCATCGATGAGATCCAGATTCCGGTCGCTGAGCATCATCTCAATCTGCATGTCCGGGTTCTGTTCGAGAAATTCCATCACCAGCGGCGCAACGTGTTTACGCCCGAACTGAACCGGCGCAGTCAGCCGCAACAGGCCGCTCAGCTGGGTTTCAGCAGTGTCTTCCACGGCGTCCTGATAGTGGCTGAGCAACAACCGTGCTTTTTCGGCCAGACGTGCGCCCGCTTCTGTCGGCGCCAGGCTCCGGGTGGTGCGCTCGACCAGCCGCGCACCGAATCGGTGTTCCAGCGAGGCAATCGCGCGCGTGATCGCCGGTGGCGAACGGTGAAGTTTACGGGCAGCTTCCGCCAGGCTGCCATACTGAAGTACGGCGACAAAAATCGCCATTTCATCCAAACGGTCCATAGATTCTTCCACAAAGTGAAACACTCAATTTCAATCTTCGTGGATCACAATCATTTCGCGCAAGAGTAATGTTTATACGACACAGACAAAGGAGACATTCCATGCCCGCCATCCAGCTTTTCGGCACGCCGCTTTCCGGCCACTGCCACCGCGTCACCTTATTGCTTAAGATGCTCAATCTGCCTTTTGAGTTTAAAGAAGCCGGTGCCGCCGAACGCAAAACCGAAGAATTTGCTCACCTGAATCCTTTGCAACAGGTGCCTGTTTTAGTCGATGGCGAACACATCATCACCGACAGCAACGCCATTCTGGTGTATCTGGTGAAACGCTATGCGCCTGACAGTCACTGGCTGCCGGAAAATCCGCTGAAAGCGGCGGAAGTGCAGAAATGGTTGTCCCGCGCCGCCGGTGAAGTGCGTTTTGGCCCGGCTTCAACGCGGATGGTGACACAATTTTCTGCACCGGAACCTTATGATTACGCGCTGGCGCTGACGGCGAAATTCCTGCCGCAGCTGGAAAAGCATGTGGAAGCGCATGAGTTTCTGGCGACCGACCGCGTCACAATTGGCGATCTGGCCTGCTACAGCTATATCGCCGCGGCACCGGAAGGCGGTGTTTCACTGGAAGATTATCCGGCGATCCGCCGCTGGCTGAAACGGATTGAAAATCTGCCGGGCTTCACGCCGCTTCCTGCGTCGCCGTTGCCCGAAAGAGCGTTGTAAGCCGCCATGAACAGCGTATTCCATGCCGATGAAATCCTTGCGCAGGATCTGGCGGGGTTTGATGTTTCCTCGCATGGAATACGCGAGGCGATGCCGGAACAGCACCGGTTGTTTTTTGCCGCACTGCCTTATCTGTTTGTCGCCACGCTGGATCAAAATGGCTGGCCGGTGGCGACGATCCTGACCGGTCCCGCCGGTTTTATCCGCGCGCCGGATGACAAACATCTGCGGGTGAATGCGCCACGTCGCCCCGACGATCCGGCGCAGGCCGCGCTGGAACCAGGGAAACAGGTCGGCGCGCTGGGGATCGATTTCTCCAACCGCAGACGAAACCGGGCAAATGGCAGGATCGGCCGCATGGACAAAAACCGGATCGAGATCCTCATCGATCAGAGTTTTGGCAACTGTCCGAAGTATATTCAGATCCGCAAACTGACGGACGTCCCGGTACACAAACCACTGCCCGCGCGGGAAGATATGACGGAACCGGACGAAGACGCCCGCGCGCTGATTGCGCGTGCCGATACTTTTTTCATCGCCAGCCACGCGCATGGTGGAACCGATGTGTCGCATCGCGGTGGTCAGCCGGGGTTTGCGCATCTGGTGGGAAACCGGCTGTGGGTGCCTGACTACCGGGGCAATCAGTATATGAATACGCTGGGAAATCTGCTGGCCGAGCCCCGCGCCGCGCTGCTGTTTATCGATTTCGCCAGCGGGGATATTCTGCATTTACAGGGGCACACCAGAATTCACTGGCAGCCGGAAGAAATCCCCGGTCCGTCAGGTGCGGAACGTTACTGGAGCCTGGATATCACCCGCGTATGGCGTTTTCGCGCAGCGTTGCCGTGGCGCGGAGAAGCGCCTGATTATTCACCTGCGACGCTGGGCACCGGCCAGTGGCCCGGCGATCAGACGCCAAATTCCTGACGGGTGTACTCCGGCAAAGCGGAAACGACCATTTTGTAGGAACTGTCGATCAGGGAATAAAGCTGAGAGTTCGGCAAACTGCCGTCAAGCACGACCGTATTCCAGTGCGCTTTATTGAGGTTCTCGCCGGGCAGAATGCAGGTGTGTTCTGCCCGAAGCTTTCCGGCCATTTTGAGGCTGGTTTTCAGCGAAACGGCTTCAAATCCCTGACAATCGCAGAACATCGCGAACATCACACCGCCCACTTTTATCTGATTCGCACCGTATGGGTTCTGCGTACTTTGCTCTGCTCCGGGTTTTCCCATGCAGTAGTCGAGCAATTCCAGACTGGTCATTTTTGCCTTTCTCCGTCTCTGAGGTGAACAATTCCATTACCGAAATCGTCTATTTAGTGTGCAGCAACATGGCGAAAAAGAAAGGGATGAGATCGCAAATACAAAAAAGGGCCGACATCGCTGTCAGCCCTAAACAACGCTTACTCCCCTAAATAATTCGGGCTGAAGCAAGGCGGTAAGCTCAGGAAGCCCCGGAAACAGGGACGTACCCTGTGACCGGGGTGAGTGAGCGCAACTAACGCCGCAGCAGCCCGAATTATGACGGGGATTTACTGCACGGCGGCGAAGGCTTCAGCCACCTGTTTCACGTTATGGTGATTCAGGCCTGCCATGCACACGCGACCGCTGAGGATCAGGTAAACGCCGAATTCTTCACGCAGACGGACAACCTGTTCTTCGCTGAAACCGGTGTAGCTGAACATGCCGCGCTGTTGCAGAAGGTAATTGAAATCACGACCCGGCAAGGCGACTTTCAGGCTGTCGACCAGCGTGTGGCGCATTTCGAGAATACGGGTGCGCATTTTCTCAACTTCGGCTTTCCACTGCGCGTTCAGCGCGCTGTCGCTCAGGACTTTCGCCACCACTTTCGCACCAAAATTCGGCGGGCTGGAGTAGTTGCGGCGCACGGTCGCTTTCAGCTGACCCAGTACGCGGCCAGCGGCTTCGCTGTCTTCACACACCACGGACAATCCGCCTACGCGTTCACCGTACAGGGAGAAAATCTTCGAGAAGGAGTTGCTGACGAAGCAGTTCACACCGGCAGACGCCATCGCGCGGATCGCGTAAGCATCTTCATCAATACCTGCGCCAAAGCCCTGATAAGCGATGTCGAGGAACGGGATCAGCTCGCGCTGTTTGGTGACTTCAATCACCTGATCCCACTGCGCGGGCGTCAGGTCAGAACCCGTCGGGTTATGGCAGCACGGGTGCAGCAGCACGATGCTTTGCGCCGGTAAGGTTTTCAGGCGTTCGACCATCGCGGTGAAATTCACACCCAGCGTTTCTGCGTCAAAGTACGGATACGTATGCACTTTGAAGCCTGCGCCACCAAAGATAGCCACGTGGTTTTCCCAGGTCGGGTCACTTACGTAAACTTCCGAATTCGGGAAGTAGAACTTCAGGAAATCCGCACCGACTTTCAGCGCGCCGGAGCCGCCGACGGTCTGAATGGTGGCGATACGCTGTTGTTTCAGCGCCGCATGTTCCGCGCCAAACAGCAGTTCCTGAATGCCTGCGCGGTATGCCGGCAGACCTTCCATCGGCAGATACACTGACGCAGATTGCGGGCCGGCGTTCAGCTGGTTTTCTGCATTTTCCACCGCAGCCAGTTGCGGGATAATACCCTGCTCGTCGTAATAGAGACCGATGCTCAGGTTCACTTTGTCTTGTCTTGGATCGGTCTTAAAGCTTTCCATCAGCGACAAAATCGGGTCACCGGCATAGGCATCAACATGTTGGAACACGGTATACATCTCCTTGGTTTGGTTGAGTGGCGCGGCAATCCACGCCAGTCATACCGGCGCATCGCTGCTCTTTCACAGACTATCAAAGTTCGTTAAAAAAGATGACAACATTGTTGTCAATTTTCGGGCGTTTTTTGCCCGCTGCTGCGGGCATCAATGCGCCGTGCAATATGGTGCTCACGAAATTTCTCAATAATAAAATCAACAAATACCCGGGTCTTTGCAGGCAGCAATTTATGTGTCGGAAAGTAAAGGAAAATCCCGCCCGCATCCGCATACCAGTCTGGAAGTACACGCACCAGTGATCCGCTTTCCAGCGCCGGAAGCAGATCCGGTATATTTGCCATTACAATTCCCAGGCCCATTTCTGCCGCCCGGCAGCAGGCCTCCGGCTCGTTAAACGTCATGCACACGGGAAGCCCGACGGCAGATTGCTGACCACCGGCATTGCGCAGCATAAAGTTGCGGATCTTACCGGTTTGCGGTGAGCGAATGCGGATTCCGTCACCGCGCGCCAGGTCATCAGGCTCAAGAAAAGGCGGATGCTGGCTCAGATAGGCCGGTGCCGCCGCCAGCACGGCATGAACCGGCGCAAGTTCACGGGCCACAATACCCTGCGGCAGATCGAAACCGCCGCCAATCGCCGCGTCATAGCGTTCGCCAATCAGATCAATCTTGCGGTTATCAAACTCCCAGTCCGGCTGAATATCCGGGTAACGCTGAAGAAATTCCGGCAGAAGCGGGAGAATAAAATGCATCCCAAAATAGGTTCCCATGCTGACTTTCAGGACGCCGGAAGGACGTTCGGTCGATGTGGAAAGCCCTTTCATCGCCATTTTTACCGTGGTCAGCCCGACGCGAACTTCCTGCAAAAAACGCTCTCCGGCCTCCGTCAGTCTCAGCTTGCGTGTACTACGCTGAAACAGACGCACGCCGAGTTGAGTTTCAAGCGTGGTGACATTTTTCCCGACGGCGGCGGAGGTCAGCCCTAACTGTCGGGCGGCGGCAGAAAAACTTCCGGTATCTGCACTGATCACAAAACAATCAAGGTGAACAAGCATCCGTTGACTCCGATTTCAAACTTTTAGTTTGAAATGATTATAGCGTTTACCGGCTAGTTCACCGCACGGATCAGGTGAATACTCGGTTCACTAGCCCGATTAACTCATCTGTTTTGGAGCACACAAAAATGACCACTCAACCATCACTGCAAGGCAAAGCCGCTTTTGTTCAGGGCGGATCACGCGGCATCGGCGCCGCTATCGTTAAGCGTCTGGCCCATGACGGTGCCAGCGTCGCCTTCACCTACGTTTCTTCCGACGAAAAAGCGCAGGCGCTGGTGAAATCCATCGAAGCCAGCGGCGGTAAAGCCCTTGCGATTAAAGCCGACAGCGCCGATGAAAGCAGCGTGCGTTCAGCTATCGATAACGCCGCTCAGGCTTTCGGTAAAATCGATATTCTGGTCAACAACGCCGGTATTCTGGCGTTTGGGGAGCTGGACGCGCTGACCATTGACGATTTCGACCGCACCATTGCGGTTAACGTACGCAGCGTTTTCGTTGCCAGCCAGCAGGCCGCGCGCCATATGCCGGACGGTGGTCGCATCATCACCATCGGCAGTACCAACGCAGATCGCGTCCCGTTCCAGGGCGGCGCAGTGTATGCCATGAGCAAATCAGCGATCGTCGGCCTGACAAAAGGCCTGGCGCGTGATTTAGGCCCGCGCGGCATTACCGTCAATAACCTGCAACCCGGCCCGGTTGATACTGATATGAACCCGGCTGACGGCGAAATGGCGGAAGGCATGCTGAGCTTTATGGCGCTGGATCGTTACGGTAAAGACAGTGAAATCGCCGGTTTCGTCGCGTATCTGGCTGGCCCGGAAGCGGGATATATCACCGGTTCCAGCCTGACTATTGACGGCGGTTTCGCTGCATAACAGGGCGACGACGGGCATAAAAACAAAGCAAAAACGGTGCAGAAATCTGCGCCGTTTTTTTTGCGTCAGACGCTGTAACGCCCCGGCCGGTGGTTCATGGCGATAATCAGATTGACGATCACCGCGCCCAGAATGGAGGCGATCAGCATTTCATAGCTGACCACAAACAGCGAGGCCAGCACGATGCAGCAGTCGACGCCCATCTGGAATTTACCGGCGCGGATGCCGTATTTATCCTGAAGAAACAGCGCCAGAATATTCACGCCGCCGAGGCTGGCTTTGTGGCGGAACAGGACGATAAAGCCAATTCCCATGATGACGTTGGCAAACAGCGTGGCGTAGAAAGGCTGGAGATGATCGAAGTGAACGAACAGCGGGTGCAAATCAGAGAACACCGAGACCAGCGCCACCGCCGCAAATGTTTTCAGCGTGAACTGCCAGCCCATGCGGCGGATGGATAAATAATAGAACGGTAAGTTGATAATAAAGAAAGCCGTACCGAATGAGACGTGCGAAATATAATGCGCCAGAAACGCCATCCCCGCCGTACCGCCGGTCAGCGCGCCGACCTGACGCAGCATCACCACGCCAAACGAGACCATCAGCGTGCCGATGATAATCGCCAGCGCATCTTCAACCAGCGTGTGCCCGCTGTGCGGTTGTTCAGCGACAGGCTTAAGATTGTCTAAACTTGCCATAATTCCCCTTTCCCCGAAAAAAAATACTCAAAAGTCTTTTCGTGATAATTAAGGAGACGGGGAATTAAGGCAATATTTACGCACGTAATTTGCATTAAAAAACGAAAATAAGATTTTGTGACGCGTTAATTAATCTTTACATGCACAGATTGCGCATTTTAATTCATTTTCATGCACCAGAAACGGGAATCCGCACCAAAATAAGTCACCATAATAGTGCGTAATAAACAGAGGGTTTTATTTATTACGCTGGCGTTATTTTTATCAGGCTAAGGTTAAAAGACCGTTTTCTTTTAAACGGTTAAGCACAACCGAGGTTTTCACGTGTGCCACACTTTTGTGTACAGACAGGATTTGGCTGATCAATGTGCTCAAACCGGCCAAATCTTTGACGGCCACTTTCAGCAGATAATCCGCATCACCGGTGGTTTTATAGGCGTCGATTATGGCATCGACTTCACCGAGCATGCTGTGGAAAGCGTCAACCTGCGCAGGTAAATGGTTGATAAGCCTGACTTCAATCAAACCTATCATACCCAGACCGAGCGCTTCCGGAGCCAGACGTGCATGATAACCGAGGATTAACTGCGCCTGTTCCAGACCAATGCGGCGACGTGAGCATTGTGATGCGGACAATCCTACCAGTTCGCTTAATTCCTGATTAGTCAGTCTTCCGTTAGCTTGTAATAAGGTCAGAATTTTCAGGTCGTAATCATCAACGCTGTACATAGCACCTTTCCTGTCGTTTTAATTTTTGTATAAAGTGATTTAACTTTGCAAAGACTATACCCAAAATAATTCAAGTTGTTTGAAGGCGGCAAGGCCGTGAATCCCCAGGAGCTGACTCAAGTAAGTGACTGGGGTGAGCAGGTGCAGCCAACGCATAAACAGCTTGAAGTATGACGGGTATATATCGGTTAATTACTTATCGGCTGTTTTTTCTTATACTTGCACGTGATTTAAACTCAAGGAAAGAATAATGAAAAAAATCCTCTACCCTCTCGCATTTCTTGCCGTAATACCCGCACTCGCCCACGCAGACGCCACGTCATCCCGTCTTGAACGTGTATTACAGAAAGGCTCGCTGAATGTCTGTACCACCGGCGATTACAAACCGTACACCTTTTTGAAAGAAGACGGCCAGTACGAAGGCATTGATATCGCCATGGCAGAATCACTGGCGGCCAGTCTGGGCGTAAAACCGACCTGGGTGCCGGTCACCTGGAAATCGCTGCCGGATGAAATGAACGCCGGGCATTGTGATATCGCGATGGGCGGTATTTCAGTCACGCTGAAACGCCAGCAAAAAGCATGGTTCGCCAATGTGCTGGATCAGGACGGGAAAATTCCGCTAGTGCGTTGCGAAGACGTGCGGAAATACCAGACCGTTGAGCAGCTGAATAAATCTTCCGTTCGCCTGATTGAACCGGCGGGTGGCACCAATGAAGCGTTTGTTCACAGCCATCTGCCAAAAGGCACGCTGACGCTGAGCGATAACGTGACGATTTTCCAGAAGCTGGTGGATAAGAAAGCAGACGTGATGATTACCGATGCGTCCGAAGCGTTGTATCAGCAGAAACGCTATCCGAAACTGTGTGCGGTGAACCCAAAAAAGCCGCTGCAATATGGCGAGAAAGCCTACATGCTGCCGCGTGATGATATTAGCTGGAAGATGTATGTCGACCAGTGGCTTCACCTGAGTAAAGCCACCGGCGAATATCAGCAAATTGTCAGCCAGTGGCTGGCGGTGAAGAAGTAAATGTCAGTCGCCAATATACTGGCGGCAAACCCTTTCGCTGAGCTGCGTGACCAGTTCATACGCACTGATGCCGGTTGCCTGCGCAACGCGTTCAACCGGCAGAGCTGGCCCCCAGAAGATGACTTCATCGCCAACTTTATCCGTCGCGTCCGGCCCTAAATCCACCGTGATCATGTCCATCGAAACGCGTCCGACCAGCGGCACGATGCGGCCATTGACCTGCACCGGCGTTCCGCTCGGCGCACTGCGCGGATAACCGTCGCCATACCCCATCGCCACCACGCCCAGACGGGTGTCGCGATCGCTGGTCCAGGTGCTGCCGTAACCGACCGGTTCACCGGCGAAATGCTCGCGCACCGCAATCAGGCTGGAGGTCAGCGTCATCGCCGGTTGCAGGCCAAAATCGCTGGCGTCTCCGGTTTCCAGCGGCGATACGCCGTAAAGGATAATCCCCGGACGCACCAGACTCATATGCGACTGCGGCCAGAGCAGGATCCCGCCGGAAGCGGCAATCGATTTTTGCCCCGGCTTACCGGCGGCAAACGCATTAAAACAGGCCAGTTGCTTCGGCGTGGCATCGCTTTCCGGCTCATCGGCACGGCAGAAATGGCTCATCATATTGACCGGCTGAACAACATTTTTGCAGGCGCTGAGGCGCTGATAAAACGTCTCTGCCTGCGCCGGGCTCACGCCCAGACGGTGCATTCCGGTATCGAGTTTCAGCCAGACATTCAGCGGGCGCGCCAGCTGCGCGTTTTCCAGAGCGTCGAGCTGTTCGATGCTATGAACGGCGGTATCGAGCTGATGTTCCACCAGCAGCGGCAATTCATCCGGTGAGAAGAAACCTTCGAGCAGGAGAATGGGTTTAACAATGCCGGATTTGCGCAGCGATAACGCCTCGCTGAGCCGGGACACGCCGTAATAATCGGCATCCTGCAAGCTGTGCACCGTTTCCAGTAGACCGTGCCCATAAGCGTTTGCTTTCACGACCGCAACGAGACGACTTTGTGGCGCCAGATGACGCACCCGTTGCAGATTGTGTCGCAGAGCGCGGCGATCAATGACAGCCGTAGCCGCTTTCATTTTGAGTCCTTTAATGTGAATTTTTTGGGGTTTTAACAGGCTAAAGGGGCGAAGTTTGCATTCGGCCAGCGCGGAAAAACCAGAGTGTACACGCAAGTACATGAGCTGGTTTTGCCACAACAAGTGAGCACTGCCCGAAGGCAAAATGGCAAGCAAGATAGCCCCGCACAATTAGTCTTCGTCGTATTGCGGGCCGCCATAGTTATCAAACCGCGACCATTGCCCGTTAAACGTCAGGCGAACGGTGCCGATCGGGCCGTTACGTTGCTTACCGAGGATGATCTGCGCGATGCCTTTTTCTTCACTGTTATCGTGATAAACCTCGTCACGATAGATGAACATGATTAAGTCGGCGTCCTGCTCGATGGAGCCGGATTCACGCAAGTCAGAGTTGACCGGACGTTTGTCGGCGCGTTGTTCCAGACTTCGGTTCAGCTGCGACAGCGCCACCACCGGCACCTGCAATTCTTTCGCCAGTGCTTTGAGCGAGCGGGAGATTTCGGCGATTTCCAGCGTACGGTTATCGGACAGCGCCGGAACACGCATCAGCTGTAAGTAGTCGATCATGATCAGGCTCAGACCGCCGTGTTCGCGGAAAATACGGCGTGCGCGGGAACGGACTTCAGTTGGCGTCAGACCGGAGGAATCATCGATATACATGTTACGTTTTTCGAGCAAAATCCCCATGGTGCTGGAAATACGCGCCCAGTCTTCATCGTCGAGCTGGCCGGTACGGATTTTGGTCTGGTCGACGCGGGAAAGCGACGCCAGCATACGCATCATGATCTGGTCGCCGGGCATCTCCAGACTGAAGATTAAGACCGGTTTATCCTGCATCATCGCTGCGTTTTCGGCGAGGTTCATCGCAAACGTGGTTTTACCCATCGACGGACGCGCCGCCACAATAATCAGGTCAGATTTTTGCAGACCGGCGGTTTTCTTATCGAGATCCGCATAACCGGTCGATACGCCCGTCACGCCATCGTGCGGGCGCTGGAACAGTTCTTCGATACGCGAAACGGTACTTTCCAGAATGCGGTCGATGCTTTTCGGGCCTTCGTCTTTACTGGCGCGGCTTTCGGCAATCTGGAATACGCGGGACTCGGCTAAATCGAGCAGGTCTTCGCTGCTGCGACCTTGCGGATCATAACCGGCGTCGGCGATTTCGTTGGCGACTGAAATCATTTCACGCACAACAGCACGTTCGCGCACGATATCGGCATAAGCGCCGATGTTTGCCGCACTTGGTGTGTTTTTAGAGAGTTCTGCCAGATAAGCGAAACCACCGACCGAGTCTAAATCGCCTTTTTGTTCGAGCGATTCGGACAGCGTAATCAGGTCGATCGGTTTGCTCATTTCCAGCAAACGCTGCATTTCGGTGAAAATCAGGCGATGCGGACGGCTGAAGAAGTCATTGCTGACCACGCGCTCCGCGACGTTATCCCAGCGTTCGTTGTCCAGCATCAGCCCGCCCAGAACGGATTGCTCAGCCTCCAGCGAATGCGGCGGAAGCTTCAGGCCTTCCATCTGACGATCGCGGGTTTCGTTCTGTTGATTGGTCGGTTTTTTTGCTGCCATCTGTGGATTTGTTCCTGCTGTAAGCGCCTGTTTTATGAGCGTCGGACTTCCGAAAATCAGAAGCGCAACGTGCGCGTTAGTATAGGTTGTCATGTCTCATTTCAAAAGGGTATTAACCGGCTGTGCCTAAAATCTGGATTGTCCCGGCCATTTAGCCTAGGGTTGAAATCAGACTCCATCACGAGGGAAAAACATGGCAAAGCGCATCCAGTTTTCTGAAACAGGTACACCTGACGTTCTGCAATACGTTGATTATCAGCCACAAGAACCAAAGGCCGGTGAAGTTCAGGTTGAGAACAAAGCCATTGGTATTAACTACATCGATACCTATGTGCGCAGCGGTTTGTATCCACCAGCCAGTTTCCCCGCCGGTTTGGGTACCGAAGCGGCAGGCGTTGTCACCAAAATCGGCAGCAACGTGACCGGCATTAAACCTGGCGACCGCGTGGTGTATGCGCAGTCAGCGCTCGGCGCTTACAGCGAAATCCATAACGTTCCGCAGGAGAAAATCGCCCTGCTGCCGGATGCCATCAGCTTTGAACAGGCGGCGGCGTCGTTCCTGAAAGGGCTGACGGTTTACTATTTACTGCGCCAGACGTATGAAGTGCAGGCGGGCGAAACCATTTTGTTCCACGCTGCCGCAGGCGGTGTCGGGCTGATTGCCAGCCAGTGGGCAAAAGCGCTGGGCGTAAAACTGATCGGGACTGTCGGTTCTGATGAAAAAGCCGCTCGCGCCAAAGAAGCCGGTGCCTGGGCGACGATTAACTATCAGAAAGAAGATATCGCCACCCGCGTGGCCGAACTGACCAACGGCGAGAAAGTCGGCGTGGTTTATGATTCTGTCGGCAAAGACACCTTCGAAAAATCCCTGAACAGCCTGAAGCGCCGCGGTTTGCTGGTGAGCTTTGGGAATGCGTCCGGGCCGGTGAAAGGCGTGGATCTGGCGATCCTGAATCAGAAAGGTTCGCTGTTCGTCACGCGCCCTTCTCTTAATGGCTATGTAACCAATCGCGAAGAACTGGCCCAGGCCAGCGGCGAGCTGTTTTCGCTGATTGCCAGCGGCGCGATAAAAGTGGACGTCAGCGACGCGCAGAAATTCCCGCTCTCCGAAGCTAAACGCGCCCACGAAACGCTGGAAAGCCGCATCACGCAAGGCTCAAGCCTGCTGATCCCGGGCAAGTAACAGACGCAAAAAAGGCTTCCGGATGGAAGCCTTTTTTACTGCCTGATACAGACGACCTCTGAGTTCAGACGGGTACTGCTGTAGGGTACTGCCGGGTAAATCCGGAGGGCGGTGTCACTTGTGTGACTATTGTGTGCCTCACCGGACTTGATGAATTCAGTTTGCGGCCTGCTGACCACGTATGAATTCCATCCTAACAGTCACCCATGTTAAAAAATATGATTTATGCATTTCGACCGCACATTCTGATCCAGCTTGTGATCGCTAGCACATAAGTAAAAGTTATAGATGTAACGTTTACATTTTTTTGTGCTCAAAACGCCGCCATCAACCTTTTCTATTTCATGAAGTTATGAAAACGACTTATCTTCCGAATTTTTTATGGCAGGCGGCGACGGCGATATTTTGGTTCGTCAGGCCGGATAAATGTCCGGTAAATCCAGACGGCAGCGACCGCTAAAATCAGCCACGGCAACATTTTAATAACAATCACAAAGAAGCCGCCCAACATCATCAGACCAAATGCCACGATCAGCGCTGCCACCATGCCCAGCAGGGAAATGCCGGTCAGCATCAGCATAAAGAAAAAACCAAGCACGAAGAGAATTTCCAGCATCGGGTGCTCCTTAATAAGCCAGTGTGCAGTAAGACGTAATGTCAAAACACGATGAAGCTATTACAAGAAGCGTGCCAGAGTGAGGGGATAAATAATTGATTGAATATAAAGGATAAAATAATCCGCAGACACAAACGGCCTGCGAAAAGATAGTGAGTTTGACTAACAGATAGTGAATTTTATCACGCTGTTTTTATGCCAGCTCCGCTGCCATTGCCTGCTGCTGAGCAACCATCTGCAATGCCTGTTCAACCACGTCGATGCCGGCGCCCGCTTTATGCGCGTTTTCGCTGAGATGACGGCGGAACTGACGCGCGCCCGGCACGCCCTGGAACAGGCCCAGAATATGGCGGGTAATGTGGCCGAGATACGTGCCTTTGCTGAGCTCCGCTTCGATATACGGATATAGTGCGCGGATAATATCCGGCCCGGTTTTCAGCGGCGCGTCGGAACCAAAAAGCTCGCGATCCACATTCAGCAACATGCCGGGATTCTGATAAGCTTCGCGGCCCACCATCACGCCGTCCATATGTTGCAGATGCGTTTTGGCTTCTTCCAGCGTTTTGATGCCGCCGTTAATCGCCATCGTCAGATGAGAGAAATCACGCTTGAGCTGATAAACACGCGGGTAATCCAGCGGCGGGATTTCACGGTTTTCTTTCGGGCTCAGGCCGGAAAGCCAGGCTTTACGGGCATGAATGATAAAGGTCTCGCAGCCGCCGTTTTCAGACACCTGACGGATGAAATCGCAGAGGAATTCGTAGCTGTCCTGATCGTCAATCCCGATGCGGGTTTTGACGGTGACCGGAATCGACACCACATCGCGCATCGCTTTAATACAATCCGCCACCAGCGACGCCTGACCCATCAGACAGGCACCGAACATGCCGTTCTGCACACGATCTGACGGGCAGCCGACGTTGAGGTTAATTTCGTCATAACCGCGTTCTTCCGCCAGCTTCGCGCAGTGCGCCAGATCGGCCGGATTGCTGCCGCCCAGCTGCAAAGACACCGGATGTTCTTCATTGCCAAAGCCCAGATAATCACCTTTGCCATGAATAATCGCGCCGGTAGTGACCATTTCGGTGTACAGCAATGTCTGGCCAGTCATCAGTCGGTGGAAATGGCGACAGTGTCGGTCGGTCCAGTCGAGCATAGGCGCAACGGAAAAACGCTGAGCGGAATATGGCTGGGTTGTGGACATGGCGTTTTGGGGCATTGCGTGTTGAGTTTCTGACATCGGCCTGACATTCGCTGAGGGTTCATGGCGCTCCCTCCGGCACGGCGGCCAGAGGGAAGTTAATCGCTGATTATACCACAGAACAAACATTCGGCATCTTGCCCGGTTTAGCGGCTTTGCGACACGGCCGCATCGTCGGTTTTTCGCTCTGCAGCGGTACGGCTCAGACGCTGCTCCAGCACTTCCAGCGTGACACCGCGCGTTTCCGGCACTTTGCATTGAATGAAAATCCAGCCCGCCAGACAAATCACCGCGTAGATAAAGAAGCTGCCCGCCGCGCCCAGCGCCGCGTTCATCAGCGGGAAGGTATACGTCAGGAAGAAACAGGCAATCCAGAGCGCCAGCGTACCGACCGCCATAGCGTTGCCGCGCACACGGTTCGGGAAGATTTCAGACAACAATACCCAGGTTACCGGCGCGAGCGTCATGGCGTAAATCGCGATGGCCACCAGCACAAGCAGCAATACCGGTAATCCCATCACGCCAAAGGTGTAGGCCAGCCCGATCAGAATATAAATCACGGTCAGGCCCGCTGAACCGAGCTGCATCAGACGGCGACGCCCGATTTTGTCCACCAGCGGCAGTGCCAGCAACGTGAAAATCAGGTTGATGAGGCCGGTGGCGACAATCGATTTCAGCGTGTCGTTGATATCAAATCCGGCAGACGCAAAAATCTCCTGCGCATAGTTGAATATCACGTTGATGCCGCACCACTGCTGGAAAACCGCCAGCACAATACCCATCAGCACAATCGGTCGGACGCGCGGTTCCCACAGCGCCGAGAACGGCACTTTCTGGCTTTCAGAACCGAGAGAACGGCGGATATCCGCCAGCGTTGAACGCGCATATCCGGCAGAACCGATGCGGCCCAAAACCTTTTCGGCCTGCGCATAACGGTTCGCTTTCGCCAGCCAGCGCGGGGATTCAGGCACCACAAACATCAGCACTAAAAAGACTGCCGCCGGAATGGCTTCCGCACCAAACATGTAGCGCCAGCCGGTTTGTCCGTTCCAGCTTTGCAAAATATCGGCCTGCGCGGCGGCAGACGCCACGGGTTCAGCAATCATCAGGTTAATCAGTTGTGCGGCCAGAACGCCGAGCACAATGGTCAGCTGATTGACGGCGACAAAGCGGCCGCGTTTTTCTGCCGGGCTGATTTCGGCGATGTAAACCGGTGCCAGCGCGGAGGCCAGACCGATACCGACACCGCCCGCAATACGCCAGAAAACAAAGGAGTCGAAACTGAATGCCAGTGCCGTGCCGATACCGGAAGCGGTAAATAAGACCGCAGCGATAATCAGCGGCAGGCGACGGCCAAACCGGTCAGAAAGCGAACCGGAAACCGCGGCGCCCAGCACGCAGCCCAGCAAGGCGGAGCTCATCGCCCAGCCGGACATCGCGGCGTCGGTGATGCCAAAATACGCCTCGTAAAAAGGCTTGGCTCCCCCGATCACCACCCAGTCATAACCAAACAGCAAGCCGCCGCAGGCAGCCACCAGGCAAATCATCCATACGTAGGGCATATTCAAAGCTTGTGAGTCAGACATAATCATTCCTCATTCAGGCATGTTCGTCGCCGCACAGTGCAATACAGTGCAGCGACATTTGCTGTGTCAGGTGAGCGCCCGGAGATAAAACCGTCAGCGAGCCACCGCCCGGCAAATGATGGTCATTTGCCGCATGGGTCATGGGTTCAATGCAGAAAAAATCGTGCTGATAGCCGGGGTCGAAACGGGTATCTGGCATAAACAGGAAATACACCGGGCAGGCCGGTTGAGTGGTCAGCCGTAATTGCTGTCCGGCATCCGGCCAGACGATATCAGCCGAACCATTCCAGCCGGAAAATCCATTATTCACCCAGCGGCGCGGCAAGGGCTGGGATGTACAAAAATCCAGATCAGCGGGCAAATTTTGATGATGTTTCCCCGCCACGCATTGCGCCTCTTCCTGCCAGTAACCCGAAGCGACAGCCTGCAAACGGGTGGACGCCGTCAGCGGGAAAAACGGATGCCAGCCCAGCCCGAAAGGCAGTGCATAATCGGCCAGATTGGTGACGGTCATCGTCACCTCCAGCCGGTCGCCGGCGAGCAAAAAACGCTGTTCGGCGTGATAACAATAGCTGTCGCTGTGATGCTCAAAAGCCAGCGTCAGTGACTCCGCGCCCTGAAAAATACAGTCCCACTCCGCCAGCCAGCCATCGCCGTGCAGGTAATGCGCATCGGCGGTATTGGGCGACAAACGGTACGTTTTCCCTTCAAAGCTGAACGCATTCCCTTTCAGCCGGTTGCCGAACGGCACCAGCGGAAAACACGCAGACTGCGCCGCGGGTGTTTCGTCACTGAGCATGGCCGGGCGCAGCAGCGGAAAATCCCCGCCGGAGCGTCTTGCGCTAAGCTGTAAAATCGTGCCGCCCGAAGACGATACAGTCAGCGCAAGATGGTGGTTTTCCAGAGAACAGAGCGGCATGATTTTCTCCGGTTAACAGTCAGGCAGTTGCGAGAAGAGATGCGCTTTCGTACAGGACGGATCCAGCGCAAAAATCTGTTGCAGCACATCATCGGAACCGTCGTCGTTCAGCCCGCGCAGCGCCAGCGCTTTCACCAGCAAACAGTGGATGCGATGGTCTTTCTGACGGTCGCCGGTCAGCACCACCAAATCCGGCAATGACACAGCAAAGAAGTCGTCGGTGACCGGCTGTATTTCCGCACTGGCGGCCCATTCCAGCATCTGCGTGAAGACCTGACGACTCTGCGCCGGATCGTTAAGTTTGCGCAGCGCCATTCCCTGATAGAACAGATAATCGACCGGCTGATCGTTGTAATAGCGCCGCTCGCCCATGCCTTTATCACCGGCCGCCGCGCGCTCAAACCACGCCTGCGCCTGCTTATGCTGCTGTAGTTTTTGCGCGCAGACGCCCAGCCAGAAACAGATGTCATTGTCGGTCTGCCCGACCAGCCGCCCTTCGCTGAGGTTATGCGGATATTCCAGCGCCGACAGCAGCAAAGCCTGCGCTGCAACTGCGTTTCCGGCATTCAGCGCTTCAAAGGCCAGCAGCTGTTTATTTATCAGATATTGTCCGGTGATCCGCCCTTCGCCACCTTCCCACGGATGGAACTGCCGGTCGGCCAGAAGCGCTTTCGCGGGCTGTAACTGACCGCTGAGGTTATACAGGCCGAGCAATTCGGCGGTCAGATCGTCACGTTGTGTCGCCACCGGCAGTAACTTCTCCAGCCGCGCGAGACGGATTTGCGGCGGGATACCGGCCAGCCGGTTCAGCAAATCAGATTCAAATAACAAACGCGCATCCTGCGGCTGTAACCGACAGGCTTCTTCAAGACAGCGGCGCGCTTCGGCGGCATCGTGCTGGTGGTTCCACGCATAAATTCCCAGCCCGCGCCATGCATCGGCGAAGTCTGGTTCAAGCGTCAGACAGCGCTGCCAGCAGGTCACGGCGGCAGAGGTATTGCCTTTGCTGTAATGGAAAGAGGCCAGAAGATGCAGGGCAAAGGCGTCATCGGGGAATGCATCCAGCAGGCGAACTTCCGCCAGCCATTGCGGGAAACGAACCCTGTCCGGGAAAACGCGCCGCGCTGCCTGACACAAGGCTTCGCGCCCTTCGTCCTCAAGGCTCGCACGTAAATACAGCGGCAGTGTTTCCTGACTGTCGAGCACGCGCAGGGCTTCCCGCGCCAGCAAATCCTGCCCGCACTCCTTAAGTTGGATGGCGATATTCATGGCATTTTCACCACGACGCCCGGTAACACGGTGCAGCTCAGTCGCAGCGCCGGTGTCCGGCGCAAGGTGATAGCGTAAAAAATGCAGAAGGTAGTGAAGCGGATATAGCTGCAAATGTGTGTCGATAAACGGACGCGCATCCTGCCCGCTGAGGCACAGCAACAGAGCTTTCAGGCCAATCAGCCCGTAATGATTAGCCTGCGTCGCCAGCCCCTGCTCACAGAAAGTCAGCGCCTGCGTGAACTGCTGGCGGCGGGTCGCAATCTGCGCCAGCCCGAAGTACCCGCCCGGTTTGGCGTTACCGCTCCACACTGCACGGTAATAACCGTCAAACGCGGCATCAAAATCGTCGGTTTGTGCCAGCGCACTGGCGCGGATCAGGCTCGCCAGGCCGCATTGCGGATTCTTATTCAGCCGGTGCGCACGGCTCAGTGCGGCATCCGCCAGAGTGACAGCCTGAGAAAAGTTCGCCCGGTTGTATTCCAGCGTCGCCAGCGCCAGATTACAGCGATAATTCAGCGGATCGAGCGCCACGCCGCGCCGGTAGTAGTTCTCTGCGCCCTGACTGGCGTGGTTATACTGCTCAAGATGCTGGCCGGTAAACCAGGCTTCATCGGCAGAAGTAACCTCCGCCGCAGGCAACGGCGCGGTTGCCGGCGAGGGCAGCGGCATTTCTTCGGCCTGATGCTCCTGATAGGTCAGCAATTCAGCACCCTGTTTATCCAGCAAACGTAACCGCAGGCGCGCCGGAAATTCGCCGCGCAGCTCGCCCTGAATCACTTCGCCCGGTTGCAGGTTTATCGCGTCTTCGAACAGAAGTTCGCTGTCCTTCTCACCGGCGATTTCCAGTCGTGCGGCCTGCAACGGACTGACTGCGTACACGCCCCACTTGAGTGTATCTCCGTGACGTTCAAGCTTAACTACTGCCTGCTCAGAAGCATTCTGCACCGTACCTAACCCGCTGTAAGGCAGGAAGTTTTGCACAAAACATTTCTCTTCATATGCATCCAGCCAGGTGAAATCCGGCTGATTATCGGTGAAGACGCCGGTCATCAGTTCGATGTACGGCCCGTTGTTATCAGTGAGATTTCTGTCCCACGCACGGCCAAAATCGCAGTTCCCCCACGTCCACTGTTTTTTGCCCGGCGAAACATGATGGTCGGCGATGTGCAGTAATCCGCCCTGCTGATCGTGGTCATACGCGCCGACAAAGTCGTAGTCAGATTTATCCGCCATGTATGAAGTCGGCACCGGGATGTTTTTGTAGCGCGAGATATCGATGCCTGCCGAGTAATCCACTTTATAGTAAGTGCCGGTGGCTATCGGGAATGACGAGACGTCGCGTTTGCCGTGATCGAAAACCGCGGTGACGTCCGGCGGGAATACGCGCTGATGACCGTCGCCGCCGGTGACCGCGGGGTTCTCCCACCACAGGAAGTGGCGCGGCGTCGGGTTGCCGTTATAAATTTTCGCGCTGATTTCCAGCAACGCTTTGTCCGGATACACCGTGAAACCGGTCATCACCTGCAAACCGCGCATCGGCTCAACCTCGCCCATCCAGACCGTTTTCGCGCCGTTTTCCTGCTCGGCAATCGTGAAGTCTACCGGCATAAAAGTGGTCGGGCGGTGATGTTGCGGCCAGTTAAATTCAATGCCGCCGGAAATCCACGGCCCGAGCAAGCCGACCAGTGCCGGTTTCACGACTTCGTTGTAATAGACAAAATCACGCTGTTTTACTTTGTCCCAGGCGCGATGTACACGCCCGCCAAGCTCGGGTAACAGCATGATTTTGATATAATCATTTTCCAGATACAGCGCCTGATAGGTTTTCATGACTTTCTCACCGGTCAGCGTATCGGTCACGCCGTACGGATAGACCGCGCCGGACGAGCCCTGATACACCCGGTGCGCCAGAAACATCGGGTGCGTGTCCTGTTTCCCTGTTAACCAGGTCGGTAAATCCACCTCTTCCTGCCAGACTTTTACTGTTCCGCTCATGATTTGTCCTCAATACGTCATACCGAAATATCAATTTCGAGAGTCTACGCAACGTACAAAAGACGCGGATCCGCTACGGTCACGCAATTCAGTAAACGGGGTTTAGTAAATGCCGATGGAAGGATTGAACAATCTGCGGGTACGTCAGTTTAATAAGCAGGTGCTGATGACGTTGCTTTACCGGGAGAAAAATACCAGTAAATCAACTCTGTCGCGGCTTTCACATCTGTCGATCCCGGCTATCAGCAAGATCCTTGATGATCTGCACAACGACGGACTGATCACCCATAATCCGGTGAATTTGCATTCCCGCGGGCTTGGCGGAGGAAGTTATCAGGTCGCCACGGATGACAGCACGATCTTGTGCATGAACATCACGCCTTATCGCATCGAGAGCATTCTGGTGAACCGGCTGATTTTGCCGCTGAGCGGCTACCAGCTGACGGATATTGCGGTCAAAACGCCGGAAGCGATGCTGGCGCAGATCGAAGCCTGTTTTCATCAGTATCGGAAGAAATTCCCCGGCCTCAAAATCCGGCTGGCACTGGCGATCCACGGGCAGGTGAATCCGACTACTGGCGTGTCTCAGCGCATGCCGCAGGCACCATGGACCGGCGAAATCGAGATTAAATATTTGCTCGAAGAGAAGTTGCAAACCGAAATCCTGATGGATAACGACTGCATCATGCTGGCGCTGGCCGAGAAGTGGCAGCACGCGAACGACCAGCATGATTTTTGCGTGATCAACGTCGATTACGGCATCGGATCTTCTTTCGTGATCAATCAGCAGATTTATCGCGGCAGCCTTTTTGGCAGCGGGCAACTCGGGCACACGATTGTCGATCCGCAGGGCAGCCGCTGCGCCTGTGGTCGCTACGGTTGCCTGGAAACGCTGGCTTCGCTGTCGGCGCTGAAGAAAAAAGCCCGGCAGCTTATCGTGACAGAGAATCCTTTGCAGCCACCACGCACACCGGGCACGCAGGAACTGATTGACCGGTTTCATCAGGGCGACGCGGCACTTTGCGCGCAGGTGATGGAGGGTGCGCGGGCGCTGGGACTGAGCCTGTATAATTTCCTCAATATTTTGAACATTAACCGTATTTATCTGTACGGTCGCAGTTGCGGATTCGGCGACGTCTGGCTGAACGCCGTCCGCGCACAGAGCGGGCTGAACCCGTTTGACAGAACCGATCATGTCAAAACGCAGGCGACACACATTGCGCCCGGCACGCTAAGCCGCGAGCAGCAAATTATGGGTATTGGTTACCTGTATGTGGAAAAAGCGCTGGAAGGTATGGCGGGCTGAGCGGCGCATAATTCGTCGATCTGGCTGAAGCATGATAAAATTAAGAATGGCTGCATGATGTGGCCTATTTATCCCAATCTGCGCTCAGAGAATGTTGCTATGACCCTGAATAATCCGGAAAAATTACTTTCACAAGCTGAAGAACTTTGCCAGCAGCGCAATGTTCGTCTTACACCGCAGCGGCTGGAAGTTTTGCGACTGATGGCGCAACAACCCGGTGCGATCAGCGCCTATGACTTGCTGGATCTGCTGCGCGTCAGCGAACCACAGGCCAAACCGCCAACGGTTTACCGGGCGCTGGATTTTCTGCTGGAACAAGGGTTTATTCATCGGGTTGAATCGGCTAACAGCTATGTGCTTTGCCATCATTTCGAAGAGCCGAGCCACACTTCAGCGCTGTTTATCTGTGACCGCTGCGGGCTGGTCACGGAAAAAACCACAGACGGCATTGAAGAACGTCTGGCGAAACTGGCGCTTGAATCTGGTTTTGAGTTGCGTCATTCGGTCGTTGAAGCGCATGGCTTATGTGCCGAATGCAAAGTTGTTGAAACCTGCGACAGCCACGATCATTGCGAACACGACCACAGTATTGTGATAAAAAAACGCTGAGAAATCAGGTATTTTTGATGGAATTTCAAAAGGCGTAAAGCGGAAGGGTTTTAACGCAGCTGAACGGATAATTTAAGGTGTAGAAGGAAGATGTTGAAGGTTGGGTACATCCTTGTACCCGTATCCTGAAAGTGTTCCGGGTAGGAGCAGCAATAACTCAGGATACGTCACTGATACGCGAGGGGGAGTCGCGTGTTACCAGTGATATTTGTTTTTCGATTCCCAATCCTTGAGCTCTTTCTCGGCCTGATCCTTCTGATAGCCATATCGCTCCTGAATCTTACCTACCAGCTGATCACGTTTACCTTCAACGACTGTCAGGTCGTCATCAGTCAGCTTACCCCACTGTTCTTTCACTTTCCCTTTGAACTGCTTCCAGTTACCGTCGGCTTGGTCCTTATTCATGATAAATATCTCCTGTTACCTTGGGTTGTGGAGCTGCACGTTTGCTGGCAGCCCGTCCTTAACACTTCAAAGCTTAGTAGAGAATGCGGATTCGTCTTCCCAAAACAGGGATAAAAACCACTATTAGGATTAATCCAAAGCAGGATATAACGTGGAATTGGAATCTGTCTGACTGAAAAAGGCCTGTAATTCAGAGCACAGAGAGTGCAAATCCGGCATTTGCTCTAAACAGGCAACGCAGCGGATAACACGTGAGAAAAAGGATTTTATCGGGAAAGTTTATTAGCAGCTTCAAACAATATCGCCCCAAAACGGGGCGATGAGATACTGATATTTACAGGCGCGTCAGAGGCGGCCAATGCACCTGCAACGTAGAACTTAAGCGCAGATTAGATCCAGTCGCCGTTGCGGATAACGCCAACCGCCAGACCTTCAATGCTGAAATTCTGTTCACGCAAATCGACCACAATCGGCTGGAATTCGCTGTTTTCAGGCAACAGCTGAACAACACTGCCCTGTTTCTTCAGGCGTTTGACCGTGACTTCATCATCAATACGCGCAACGACAACCTGCCCGTTACGGACGTCCTGCGTTTTGTGTACTGCCAGCAGGTCACCATCCAGAATACCGATATCACGCATCGACATCCCGCTGACGCGCAGCAGGAAATCCGCACTCGGTTTAAACATGGCCGGATCGACCTGGTAATGTCCTTCGATGTGCTGCTGAGCCAGCAGCGGTTCACCGGCGGCAACGCGGCCAATCAGCGGTAAACCTTCTTCTTCTTCCATCAGCAGACGAATACCGCGCGAAGCACCGGAAACGATCTCGATAACGCCTTTACGCGCCAGCGCTTTCAGGTGTTCTTCCGCCGCGTTCGGGGAACGGAACCCCAGACGGGATGCAATCTCTGCGCGGGTCGGTGGCATACCGGTGGTGGAGATATGATCGCGAATAAGGTCGTAGACCTCTTGTTGTCTGGTCGTTAAAGCTTTCATTCCGCCCCCTGGTTGTTTATACAGTCTTGCTGTGAGTATATACAGCTAAACGGGCAATGAAAACCTAAGATTGAATAAAAACAGGGCATAACGACAATTCCTGGAATACAGGTTCCAGATCAGAACCATCGCGGCCAAAAGATGCTGACCCAGACAAAAATCGCCAATATGATGGTCAGAAGTACGGCGGCGGAGCCAATATCTTTCGCACGTCCAGACAGGACGTGAAACTCAGGCCCGATGCGGTCAATCGCGGATTCAATGGCGCTGTTAAGCAGTTCAGTCACACACACCAGCACGACGGAGCCAATCAGCAGGATACGTTCTATACAGCTGACATCCAGCCAGAAAGATAACAAAATTAGCGGGATAGCGACGCTGGCTTCCTGGCGAAAAGCCGCTTCATTTTGCCATGCGGCTTTCAATCCTTTCCAGGAATATCCGGCTGCTTTATAAATTCGGGTAAATCCGGTGACTTGGTTCGCCATTTCGGGTACTGATCCTTTGAGTGTTTGCAGCATTTTAGCTGTTATATGGTATCGCATCACCACAGATCTCATCTGAGCTTTCTGGTATCCTTGCGGCGAAATTGCTAACAAGAGGCTTCACGTTTTTATGTCAGGTTGGCGTAGACTTTATTACACATTATTGAATTTACCACTCTCATTGCTGGTAAAGAGCAAGGTCATACCTTCAGATCCGGTTACCGAGTTGCATTTAGACCCGACGCGCCCGATTTTGTACGTATTGCCTTATAACTCCAAAGCAGACTTGCTGACGTTGCGTGCGCAATGTCTGGCCGAGAATCTGCCCGACCCTCTTATTCCGCTGGAAATCGACGGAACCCTGCTGCCAAGCCATGTTTTCATTGCTGAAGGCCCGCGCGTATTCTCTTATTACACGCCGAAGCAGGAATCCGTAAAGCTGTTCCACGACTATCTGGATTTGCATCGCAACAATCCGGATTTAGACATTCAGATGCTGCCAGTTTCCGTGATGTTTGGTCGTGCGCCGGGCCGGGAAGGTCAGGATGATACGCCGCATCTGCGCGTGCTGAATGGCATCCAGAAATTCTTCGCCGTGCTGTGGCTCGGACGTGACAGTTTTGTTCGTTTCTCTAATACCGTTTCCCTGCGCTATATGGCGACGGAACACGGTACAGACAAAACTATCGCTCAGAAACTGGCACGCGTAGCGCGCATGCATTTCTCCCGCCAGCGTCTGGCGGCAGTCGGCCCGCGCCTTCCGGCTCGTCAGGATTTATTCAATAAGCTGCTGGCTTCCAAGGCCATCGAAAAAGCGATTGAAGACGAAGCCCGCAGCAAGAAAATTTCCCATGAAAAAGCCCAGCAGAATGCTATCGCGCTGATGGAAGAAATCGCGGCGAATTTCTCTTATGAGGCCGTGCGTCTGTCGGACCGTGTGCTGAGCTGGACGTGGAACCGCTTATATAAAGGCATCAACGTCAACAATGCTGAGCGTGTCCGTCAGCTGGCGCTGGATGGTCAGGAAATTGTGTATGTGCCCTGCCACCGCAGTCATATGGACTACCTGCTGTTGTCTTACGTGCTCTATCACCAGGGGCTGGTGCCGCCGCATATCGCTGCCGGTATCAACCTGAATTTCTGGCCAGCCGGTCCGATTTTCCGCCGTCTTGGCGCGTTCTTCATTCGTCGTACCTTTAAAGGCAACAAACTCTATTCCACCGTTTTCCGTGAATATCTGGGCGAGTTGTTCAGCCGTGGTTATTCGGTCGAATACTTTGTCGAAGGGGGTCGTTCACGCACCGGACGCCTGCTGGAACCCAAAACCGGTACGCTGGCGATGACCATTCAGGCCATGCTGCGCGGCGGTTCACGTCCGATTACGTTAGTGCCGATTTACATCGGTTATGAGCACGTGATGGAAGTGGGCACGTATGCTAAAGAATTGCGCGGTGCGACCAAAGAAAAAGAAAGCCTGACCCAGATGCTCAATGGTCTACGCAAACTGCGCAACCTTGGCCAGGGTTATGTCAATTTCGGTGAGCCGCTGCATCTGACCACGTACCTGAACCAGAATGTGCCGACCTGGCGTGAAGCAATCGATCCTATCGAAGCGCAACGTCCAAGCTGGCTGACGCCAACGGTGCAGGATCTGGCAGAGCAGATCATGGTGCGTATCAACAACTCAGCGGCAGCCAATGCCATGAACCTGTGTTGTACCGCGCTGCTGGCATCACGACAGCGCTCACTGACCCGCGAACAGCTGATCGAACAAATCGACTGCTATCTGCAATTGCTGCGTAACGTACCTTATAACGCGGATTCGACTGTGCCTGATCTGAGCGCCGATCAGCTGCTCGATCACGCGCTGAACATGAACAAGTTCCAGGTCGAGAAAGACAATATCGGCGACATCATCGTTCTGCCGCGCGAACAAGCGGTGCTGATGACGTATTACCGCAACAACATCCACCATATGCTGGTTCTGCCGTCGCTGATTTCAAGTATCGTGATGCACCACCGCCATGTGAGTCGTGCTGAATTGCTGCGTCAGGTAGAGCTGATTTACCCGATGCTCAAAGCTGAACTGTTTATGTATTTCGATAAGTCGGAGCTGCCGCAGGTGCTGGATGTCCTGACGCTGGAACTGGCTCGTCAGCAAATCATTCATCTGGAAGACGACGAACTGACGCTTAACCCGGCGCGTATCCGCACGTTGCAACTGCTGGCCGCAGGTGTGCGTGAAACGCTGCAACGCTACGCGATCACCTTCTCCCTGCTCACCAATAATCCAAGCATCAACCGTGGTGCGCTGGAAAAAGAGAGCCGGATTATGGCGCAGCGTTTGTCCGTACTTCACGGTATCAATGCGCCAGAATTCTTCGACAAAGCGGTGTTCTCGACGCTCGTCGGCACGTTACGCGCTGAGGGCTATATCAGTGACAGCGGTGATGCGATTCAGGAGCAAACGCGAGAGATTTACATCATGCTCAGCGATTTGATGACGCCGGATATCAAGCTCACCATTGAAAGCGCAGGTATGCCTTCGGAACTGCCGCAACCGACAGAACCTCCGGCTGAGCCTAAAATGGACGTGCGCGATACCGATCACTGATTGACGTTAAAATCATTGCGGTAACGCCATAAAGCAAAACGCCCGGGCTTATAAAAAGACCGGGCGTTTTTTATTGCCTGAAAGGCTCAGAAGCTGAAAGCAGATAAACTCATCAGAATGCCAAGGAACAGCACCAGTCCGACATAGTTGTTCTGACGAAAAGCCAGGAAACAGGCGTCACGCTCGCGTTTAGCAATCAGCTTTTGCTGATGCACAAACAGCGCAGCGGCCAGCAGCAGCGACCAGTAGAACGGCGCGCCAAGCTGGGAAAGATGGCCGACAATGCCCATCAGTATTAACGTCGCCAGTTGCAGCAGGCCGATAATCAGCGTGTCAAAACGACCGAACAGAATCGCTGTCGATTTCACACCGATTTTCAAATCATCATCGCGGTCAACCATGGCGTATTGCGTGTCGTACGCCACCGTCCAGCAGATATTAGCGGCAAACATCAGCCAGCAGCTGAGCGGTACGCTTTCACTCACCGCCGCGTACGCCATCGGAATGGCCCAGCCAAACGCCGCGCCTAAAACGACCTGAGGCAAATGGCTGACCCGCTTCATAAACGGATAAATCCATGCCAGCGCCAGCCCGGCAAGAGACAGCAAAATCGTCATGCGGTTAAGCAGCAGAACCAGCAGGAACGACACCAGCACCAGCCCGGCAAAAAGCATTTTCGCCTGCTTACCGGAAATCGCACCGCTTGGCAGCGGACGGTTCGCGGTACGTTTGACATGACCGTCAAATTTACGGTCGGCGTAGTCATTCACCACGCAACCGGCTGCGCGCATAAAAAACACGCCCAGCACGAAAACCAGCAAAATTTTTGCCGAAGGCATTCCGCCACCGGCCACCCAGAGCGCCCATAATGTGGGCCACAGCAGCAACAGCGAGCCGATCGGTTTATCAATACGCATCAGGCGGCAGTAATCACGCCATGTGCCCTGAGTCATACTTCCTGACACTCTCTGCTCTCCTTGTTGATTAGTCTGGCTCATGCCTTACTCACTTTGCCCTCGGGGCGATGTACCGGCGAGTCTGGCAGGAAAATTTCAGTCAGCAGCAGGGGTTTATCTGACAAACGCAGGCGGGAACGACGTGCCCATAAGTCACCATTTTCACTCTGCAATTGCCCTAAATGAATGTAATCGCGGGTCAGGTTATTGCCGCTGAAAAGATAGCGTCCAAGCGGGACAGTGCCTAAATCAACCAGCGCCAGATCCGGTCCGGTCAGCGTTTCTTCAGGGATGACCGTGCGGCCCAGCAGCCAGGGTTCGGCATCGCCAAACAACACAATTTCGCGGATCCAGTAACGGGCACTTTCAGGTAACTGCTGCGCTTCACTTTCACCCAGTTCCCCGCGGCTGACAAAACATTCGTTTTGTGGCTTTACGGTGACGGTAACACCCTGCTTTTCAAACCGGCGGGTCATGGATCCAATTTCCATCAGCCAGTCGGCAACATCCGCAGGGACCTGCGAAGGGTCGTCAAACCAGTGGATTGGGGATTGTTCAGAGGAATGGTAATCAGACATCAACGGCTCCGTAATGAAGGTATTCATACCTCCAATGAATTATCTGCCCCGCATTCTAGCGCATGAATGCGGGGCAGTAATGGCCTGTTTTATTCGCGACGCAGACGTTCGCCGTTTGCCAGGAACAGCGTTACGACCAGCACGAGGATCGCACAGGCGTAAACCAGCGTGTCATAAGGACTTTTATGGTCGACGATAATCAGGCGGATAATTGCGGTGATACCGATATAAATAAAATAGCGCAGCGGAAAGTGATAACCCGAGGAAAAGTATTTGATAATCAGCGCAATAAACTCGAAATAGAGGAAGTAAATCACAATCCCCTCTATCAGCAGATACGACGAAGACTGGTCGTTATTAACGAACAACACCATCGCCAGATGATAGGTTTCGCGCCCGATAAAAATCATCAGGATCGCGGCCAGTCCCAATAAGAAAACGTTCAAGATTCGCTGCATAATGACGGATATCATCATTGCGCGTTTTGATCCTGCCATGTGATCTACATCCCACTTTTGTTATGAATACCCGCAGAATACCACAGAGTCTGTGCCGGAAAAGCGGCATTAAAAAGGGCCAGCCCGTTGAGGCTAACCCTTTTATTTAGAAATATTTCGACCTGTCCCTCTAAATCATTCGGGCTGGATCAAGGCGGCAAGGGAACGAAACCCGGGAGCCTACATAAGTAAGTGACCGGGGTGAGTTCACGCAGCCAACGCTGAAACAGCCTGAAGGATGACGAGGAATTAGCGCCAGTTTTTGAAGCGGTTAATCAGACCGTTAGTCGAGCTGTCGTGGCCGGTCACATCTTCGCTGCCTTCCAGTTCAGGAAGAATACGGTTCGCCAGTTGTTTACCCAGTTCCACACCCCATTGGTCGAAGGTGTAGATGTTCAGGATTGCACCCTGAGTAAAGATTTTGTGCTCATACATCGCAATCAACGCACCCAGGCTGTAAGGCGTGATTTCGCGCAGCAGGATGGAGTTGGTCGGACGGTTACCTTCGAACACTTTGAACGGCGCAACGTGTTTAACGTCTTCCGGTTTTTTCCCCTGATCGGCGAATTCTTTCTCGACGACGTCCAGAGATTTACCGAATGCCAGCGCTTCTGTTTGTGCGAAAAAGTTAGACAGCAGTTTCGCGTGGTGATCGCTTAGCGGATTATGGCTGATAGCTGGCGCGATGAAGTCACAAGGGATGATTTTGGTGCCCTGATGAATCAGCTGATAGAACGCGTGCTGACCGTTAGTACCCGGCTCGCCCCAGATGATCGGGCCAGTCTGGTAATCCACCGGATTGCCGTTACGGTCAACGAACTTACCGTTTGATTCCATGTTGCCTTGCTGGAAGTAAGCAGCAAAGCGGTGCATGTACTGGTCGTATGGCAGAATTGCTTCAGTTTCGGTGCCGTAGAAATCGTTGTACCAGATGCCGATCAGCGCCAGCAGAACCGGCAGGTTTTTCTCAGCCGGGGTATTCGCGAAGTGTTTATCCATCGCGTGAGCGCCGCTCAGCAGTTGTTCGAAGTTATCAAAACCAACGGACAGGGCGATAGACAGACCGATTGCGGACCACAGTGAATAACGGCCACCGACCCAGTCCCAGAATTCGAACATGTTGTCGGTGTCGATACCAAATTCACTCACCGCTTTACCGTTGGTCGACAGTGCCGCGAAGTGTTTCGCTACATGCTTATCGTCGCCCGCGGTGTTCAGGAACCAGTCACGCGCGCTGTGGGCGTTGGTCATAGTTTCCTGAGTGGTGAAGGTTTTTGATGCCACCAGGAACAGCGTGGTTTCCGGTGACAAATCTTTCAGCGTTTCGGCGATGTGCGTGCCATCCACGTTGGAGACGAAATGCATATTCAGGTGGTTTTTGTACGGACGCAGTGCCTCAGTCACCATGAACGGGCCAAGGTCTGAACCGCCGATACCGATGTTCACCACATCAGTGATGGCTTTGCCGGTATAACCCTTCCACTCGCCGCCGATAACGCGTTCGGTGAAACCTTTGATTTTCGCCAGAACCGCGTTGACTTCCGGCATCACATCTTTGCCGTCCACGACGATTGGCGTGTTGCTGCGGTTACGCAGGGCAACGTGCAGCACCGCGCGGTCTTCAGTACGGTTGATCTTCTCGCCAGAGAACATCGATTTGATGGCGCCCTGAAGGTCAGTTTCTTTGGCCAGCGCCTGCAGTTTGTCCAGCGTCTCTGTCGTGATACGGTTTTTAGAGAAGTCGACCAGCATCTGGTCTTCAAACGTGGCAGAGAATTTGGAGAAACGATCACCATCTTCAGCAAACAGATGGCTAATCTGCACATCTTTCATCTTGTCGAAATGCTGCTGCAGGGCTTGCCAGGCAGCGGTCTGAGTTGGATTGATATTTTTCATAGCAATGCTCTTAGGCTGAGAATAAATATGAGGTAACTGTCCCGATTGTATCCTGAAGTTCCCGAGATGAGATGCCTTTTCTTGCGATAGGTCAGATCTGCTAAATCACAATGACAGAGAACAATATTAGATGACAATCGTTCAAAATGTGGCGTTAGCGGCCTGTTGCCGTTGACAGAAAGGCGAGAACCCGTTATTCCTAAGCACCTAACTCGCGCGCGTGTCGCGTGAGCCAGAAGAGGCGCGTCGCCCAGGAAGTGTATCGGAGGAACCGAAATCCTGCGAGGGTACATCAGGGGGAGCGACGCCGAGGTCTGAAGCCTTCGGCAGGCATAAGATCGGCTACAGGGGCTGAATCCCCTGGGTTGTCACCGGGCATCCGTGAGGATGTCGACAAGGTGGAGCGCTTCTGGGTGTATCGTAGCATTTCTACGTCTGCCCCCTTCCCGCTCTCCCCTTGTGCCAATTCTTAGAGTTTATGGAATAGATGGCCGTCTGGTATGACGACCCTGACACGAGGTTTTACATGAATTACGCAGCAACCCGCAACGCCAACCCGCAGCCTCTGGGCAACGTTATCGTCGCCAAATTCGGCGGTACCAGCGTAGCGGATTTCGACGCCATGAATCGCAGCGCAGATATCGTTCTGTCGCGCCCTGAAGTGCGTCTGGTTGTTCTCTCCGCCTCTGCGGGCGTCACCAATTTATTAGTCGAGCTGGCCGAAGGCAAAGAAGCTGAGCGCCGGGCGTTCCTGCTTGATGAAATTCGCCGTATCCAGAATGCCATTATCGACCGTCTGGACAATCCGACGGTGATCCGCGAAGAGCTGGGCCGCATGCTGGAAAACATCGCTATGCTGTCCGAAGCCGCCAGCCTCGCGACATCAACGGCGCTGACCGACGAACTGGTCAGCCACGGCGAGCTGATGTCTACCCTTCTGTTTGTTGAAATCATCCGCCAGCGCAACGTGCCGGTGGAATGGTTCGACGTGCGTAAAATCATGCGCACCAACGATCGTTTTGGTCGTGCAGAACCGGACACACAGACACTGAGCGAGTTAACCGTTTCACAGCTGCAACCGCGCCTGCAGGACGCGCTGGTGATCACGCAGGGCTTTATCGGCTCTGAAGGCAAAGGCCGCACGACCACGCTGGGCCGTGGCGGCAGCGATTACACGGCGGCGTTGCTGGGTGAAGCGCTCAGCGCTGTTCGCGTGGATATCTGGACCGATGTACCGGGGATTTACACCACCGATCCGCGGCTGGTTCCGGCAGCAAAACGCATTGATCGTATCGCTTTCGAAGAAGCCGCTGAAATGGCGACCTTTGGCGCGAAAGTTCTGCACCCGGCCACATTACTGCCTGCGGTACGCCGCGGTATTCCGGTGTTTGTCGGCTCGAGCAAAGACCCGTCGGGCGGCGGCACGTTAGTGTGCGATACCACAGACAGTCCGCCGCTGTTCCGCGCAATTGCCCTGCGCCGCCGGCAAACGCTGGTCACGCTGCACAGCCTGAGCATGTTGCATTCACGCGGTTTCCTCGCCGAAGTGTTTGGCATTCTGGCACGTCACAGCATTTCCGTGGATCTTATCACCACGTCAGAAGTCAGCGTGGCGCTGACACTGGATACCACCGGCTCCACCTCTTCCGATGCCAGCCTGCTGACCACTTCGCTGCTGACAGAATTATCCTCACTGTGCCGCGTGGAAGTGGAAGAAAATCTGGCACTGGTCGCTATTATCGGCAACAAGCTGTCGCAGGCCTGTGGCGTTGGCAAAGAAGTGTTTGGCGTGCTGGATCCGTTCAACATCCGCATGATTTGCTACGGCGCAAGCAGCTACAACCTGTGCTTCCTGGTGCCGGGCAATGATGCCGATCAGGTCGTAAAAACACTACACCGCAACCTATTCGAATAACGACGGGCGCGGTATCTGAAAAGACCGGGCCATGTGCCCGGTCTTTTTTTGTCTGTACCTTTTGCAAAACAACAAAGACAAGGATCATCCTCAATGTTAGCCAAAATAACCCGCCTGTTCCCGCTGTGGGCTGTGCTGTTATCCGTCGCGGCCTATTATTCGCCCGGCACGTTCACCCCGATTGGCCCGCATGTTTCCACCCTGCTGATGCTGATTATGTTCGCGATGGGCGTTACCCTCGAATTCGGTGATTTCAAACGCGTGTTGTCGCGTCCGGGCCCGGTCGCCGCCGCCACTTTTTTGCACTATCTGGTGATGCCGCTGGCCGCCTGGGTGCTGGCGAAACTGTTCCATATGCCACCTGATTTGTCCGCCGGGATGATTTTAGTCGGCAGCGTCGCCAGCGGCACTGCCTCTAACGTGATGATTTACCTCGCCAAAGGTGACGTTGCGCTGTCCGTGACGATTTCTGCCGTCTCTACACTGGTCGGTGTTTTCGCCACACCGTTGCTGACACGTCTGTACGTTGATACGCATATCAAAGTGGATGTGGAAGGTATGCTGCTGAGCATTTTGCAGATCGTGATTATCCCGATTTTAGCGGGTCTGATTATTCATCATCTGTTCACCAAAACCGTGAAACGCATCGAGCCGCTGCTGCCGCTGTTTTCCATGGTATGTATCGTGGCGATAATCAGCGCCGTAGTGGCGGGCAGTCAGGGCTTTATCGGTTCCGTCGGCCTGATCGTGATTGTGGCGGTGATTCTGCACAACGGCATTGGCCTGCTGAGCGGTTACTGGGGCGGGAAGCTTTTCGGGTTTGACGAAACCACCTGCCGCACGCTGGCGATGGAAGTCGGGATGCAAAACTCAGGCTTAGCGGCGACGCTGGGGAAAATCTATTTCACCCCGCTGGCCGCACTGCCGGGCGCACTGTTCTCAGTCTGGCACAATCTTTCCGGCTCGTTGCTGGCCGGTTACTGGTCGGGTAAACCGGTTAAAAAAGACTGATAAGCCAAAAAAACCGGACGCATCGTTCGCGTCCGGTTCATTGTTTATACCCGACCCAGAAACTCATACCCGCTTCATATCATCGTTATTTTCACGCTGTTCATCTTCCTGCTCATCCTGATCCAGCACGTTATACGCCACCGCACAGAACAACGAGTTAAGACGTTTCATATCACCCAGCAACCCGAGGTGCAGCGAACTGGTTTCGATACTTTGCACGTTATGCTGATGCAGACGATCGACGTGGGCGTGCGCATAGCGCCGGTCGAGAATACGGAAACGGTGTTTGGAGCGGCGCAGACGACGTGCGCTGGTCAGGTCGTTCGACAGGAAAACCCCCAGACTCAGACGCAGGTTGTCGAGCAATTTCTCATGCAATGCTTCCAGCTCCACCAGCCCTTCCGGTGAAAATGCGCGGCGTGTGGCGTGAGATTTGGCGGTGATATCGCCGGTCATGCGCTCGATAATGTCACCGGCCTGTTCCAGATTCAGCGCCATTTCGATGATTTCCGCCCAGCGGCGTGAATCGTCTTCGCCCAGCCCTTCTTTGTTGATTTGCGCCAGATACAGTTTGATGGCGGTATACAGCACATCGACATCGTCATCGAGACGCCGTACCTCGCGATCCTGCGCCAGTTTTCCGTGCATTACTTCCCGGTTGAGGATCAGCATATGTTCCACTACATCGCCCATACGCAGGGTTTCGCGGGCGGCATTGGCCAGCGCCAGCGTCGGGGTATCAATCGCGCTGACGTCCAGATGGCGCGGACGCAAACGTGGATCGTCTTCCGGCACATCAGCAATCATCAGCTGACAAATCTTCGCCATCGGCGCGGTCAGCGGCACCATCGCCAGACAACGGATCAGGTTGTAGAACATGTGAAAATAAATGACCAGTTCTTCATCCGGTATGCCCAGACGCGCCAGTTGCACGGAAAGCGGCCCGACAAACGGCAGCACAATCACTAAACCAATGAGTTTGAACAGCGTGCTGCCCAGCGCCACACGGCGACCGGCTGCATTCATTTTACTGGCGTTGATCATCGCCAGCAGCCCGCTGCCAAGGTTTGCGCCAATCACCAGACACAACGACACTTTCAGCGAGATAACGCCGGTCGCCGCAAGCGTTGCCGTCAGTAACACCGCCGCCAGGCTGGAATAACTGATGATGGCAAACACTGCACCGGTCAGCGCATCCAGCAGCACATCGCCGGTCAGAGAAGAGAATAAAACCTTCACGCCCGACGCCTGCATGATTGGCGTTGCCGCGCCCACAATCAGTTCCAGCGCCAGTAAAATCAGGCCAAGCCCGATACAGACGCGCCCCATCTGCCCGGCGCGGGTTTGTTTACGGCTGAGGAAAAAGGCCACGCCGACGAAAATCAGCAGCGGAGAAAGCCAGGAGAGATCGAAGGTCAGAATACGCGCCATCACGGCGGTCCCGACATCCGCGCCGAGAATAATCACCAGCGCCGGTGCCAGGGCAACCAGCCCCTGCGACACAAACGACGTTACCAGCAGTGCCGTCGCATTACTGCTTTGCACCAGTGCGGTCACGCCAATACCGGCGACAAACGCCAGCGGCTTTTTCTCCACGCTGTTACTCAGAACACGGCGCAGATTGGCGCCAAAAACGCGCATGATGCCGGTACGCACGATGTGCGTCCCCCATACGAGCAAAGAAATAGCAGACAAAAGATGCAAAAGGGTTAACACGAACGAGAAACTCCTGTTATTTCCGGTACCCACCGGTTTGTGTTGGATTCCGATGAATCAGAATATTTGAGCTTTCCTGCTTAACCTGACTCATCATCTGCCACATCTAACTGTAGACTACGCACATTATTGAGGTAAACAAGTCCGTCATACCAAAGCAGATGTTTAGCGTTTTCTCTGTTTTATTATTTAAATCATCAAACTATAGAGACATGAATAACAATTTTCAAAATCCTGTTTGATTAGAAAATTTATTCCCTCTAGACTGCCTGCAAGAAAACACCACTCCTCTTTTTTTCATAAAATAAAAAAACTAAACAATTAACACGAACACCTAATTCATTGGCATCAAATTCACCTTAAATTCATTTAATGGGCTATTTACAACGTCAACTAATTAATTAACCCTATCAAAGAAAAATAAACATACTTAAATCAGATGGATTTATTTTCAAGGACACGAATATATGAAAGTTAAATTATTGAGCGGAGTGATATCACTTTGCATATTCAATGCCAGTGCCGGTGTAATGAACGAGAACATTGATGTACAGGACTATCGCGACTTCGCGGAAAACCTGGGAAAATATCAGCCTGGCGCCAATAACGTGCAGGTATTTAACCTTGATGGAACCCCTGCGGGGATCCTTCCCTTCTCTCTGCCGGACTTTGCCAGCGCAAGTACTGCGGGCTATGCGACTGTTATCGGGGCTAACTATGTCACCAGCGTGACTCACCTTGGCTGGTTCGAAAATGCCACTTTCGGGACTAACGCTAAATACAGTACACAATATGAGGTCATAAATTATAATAATGACCCGAATGCAGATTTTAATGTCGACCGCTTAAATAAAGTCATTACTGAAGTCGCCCCTGTTGAAATTGTCAAACCCTCAGATGTTTACGAGAACAGAAATAATGGCAGGTATGTATATTTCACGCGAGTAGGGGCCGGGTATCAATATCAGATTGATGCGGCAGGCCAGACATTGAATCAGTTAACAAAATATTCCTATATGTGGAAAAGTGCCGGGACATTAAATCCGCAAACGATATCTCAGAATCAAATTTACTGGGTTAATAATAATACGGCCTCGCCTCTGGATATTGCCGCCAACCAGGGAGACAGCGGAAGCCCGATACTGGTCTACGACAATGTTGATAAAAAGTGGAAGATGTATGGTGTAACAACATCGGGTACCGGCGTTGAAAACCGTGCGCCGCACACACTTGGTACTTACGGGCTGGGTTTACCCACCGATTTTATAAGCAGCATTGTCAACAATTATACCGATCCAGATGTCAATGATATCGCAGCACAAGGGGAAATTCACTGGACCGGCACGGGGGCTTCGGGCGACATTATTCAGGGCAACTCTGGCTGGCAATGGCATGGTATCGACACCCGTCTTCCCGGCCAGTTTATTCTCACCCCGGAAGATATCATGGCAGGAAATATAGGCACGGATGTGCGGAACCCTCAGCTTGATGCTTCTAAGGATCTGCGTTTCAACGGTGATGGCGGATTAATTGTCCTGGATGCGACAATTAATCAGGGCGCGGGTAAATTACAGTTTTCCAACGACTACCGGGTTATTTCTGCCGACGGTCAAAATAATACCTGGATGGGTGGCGGTATTGAGATTGATGCCGGTAAGAGAGTTGACTGGGAAGTTAACGGAGTGGCGGGAGACAGCCTGCATAAAATTGGTGCCGGTACACTTTACGTCAACGCCTTTGGCGATAATCCGGGGGAATTAAATATCGGGGATGGCACGGCTGTTTTGGCTCAGCAGGACGACGGGGCGGGCCACCATCGCGCTTTTTCCTCAGTGACCCTTGTCAGTGGCAGACCCACCGTGCAATTGCAGGGAGATGACCAGATTGACCCCGCCCATATTTATTTCGGTTACCGCGGGGGGAAACTGGATCTCAATGGCTATGACATGCGCTTCACGACGATTAATCACAGTGATTCTGGCGCGACCATCATCAATGCTAATCCCGATAACAGTTCCACGCTGACATTGGCAAACACGAAATCTGAAACCTTTATCGGACGCCTGGGCACACCTGATACCGCGCAGGGGCTCAACGTCATATTAGCGTCCGCTAAAAGCACCGATAACTATTCCCTGACCGGCGGCGGCTGGCTTAATAATCTGACCGTCAGCAACGGTACGCTTTCACTGGGCGGAAGGATGACACCACATGCGGGTGGCGCGACTTTCAGCAACGACTGGATTGATGAAACTTTCCAGATAAGCACGTTAAACCTTAATGAAGGCGGTCTGCTTCAGCTCACTGAACATGGAACACTTGATAGTGACATCACTCTCGGAGACCGTTCGACTCTGCAAATGCACAGCCGCAGCAAACTGGAAGGTCATGTGCTCCTGGGCGACGAGGCCATACTTTCGGTGAAAGCCGGCGATGCCAGTGATAAAAGTACATCGGGCACGGCGGATGTCACTATTGCGGCTACGCTGGAAGGCGCCGGCAGTCTGAGCAAAGACGGCCGGGCAAATCTTTACATGTACGGTGACAATACCTTTACCGGCGGCACCACGGTTAAAAACGGCGCGCTTGTTCTCGAGGGTTCGCTGGCTTCCACGCTGACCATGGAAAACGGAACCACATTTGCCGGTAACGCCAATATCGCCGATCTGGTTGTGAAAGATGACGTTATCATCGCCCCTTATTATGCTGACAGCGGCCCTTCGGGCTATTCCGCCGCTCCGGTTAGTGCATCCACAATACACATCAATGGTAATCTGACCACCGGCTCCAGCGACGTTGTCGAGCTACGGGCGCAACTGACTTCGGGCGCATTGCAATATGACCGCTTGCTGATCAATGGCGATGTGATTTCAGATGACAAACCCATTCTGGTTTCAGTGACGCCATTCGGAGAGGGTATTTTTACCGACAGTAACAACAACGGCAGTGCAGATAACCAGGAAGGTATTTCGCTTATCCAGGTCGGCGGCAATGCGGGCAAAAGTTCTTTTGCACTGGCGGGAGAATACGTCGCGCGCGGTGCGTATGCCTATACGCTGTATGCTTTTGCTCCGGGTCGCAGCGCCGCTGATGAGCGTGCAGTGACCGGTTCGGGGGGGCAATACTGGGACTACCGCTTGCAAAACCGAATGCTCAGTGAAAATGAGAACACCTCACCCACGACGGGTCCTATTCCGGAACCTGATGACGGCGGCGATGTGACTCCCGTGCCGGAACCTGATGACGGCGGCAATATAACGCCGGTACCGGAACCGGAACATCACAGCGATTCTCAATACAGCCGGGCAGCGGTAACTCCGCAGGTGCCCTCTTATCTTTCCCTGCCTTCCGCATTATTCAGCTACAGCAGCCGCCTGAACAGCAGTTTTCAAAATCAGGTTTCGCTTCTCGACGATAAGAAAATGAATATTTTCTTCCAGTACCTCAATGGAGAAGATACTTACCATTCGTCGCTCAGCTTTAAAGATTACGGCTACGACTATAAACAGAAACAAGAAGGCTGGCTGTTTGGCGGTAAGGTCTTGCAACTGCAGTCTGACAGTCAGTCTTTTGATGTAAGCCTTGGGCTTTCCCGGGCGGATCTGGATATCACTCCTGATGCGGCAGACGGAGACAGCAAAACGCACTACACCACATGGGGGCTTTCTGGCTTGTCGGTTTACAAACAGAAAAACGGGCTTCTGGCGGAATTCGGGCTGAATGCGGCGAAATACAACGGCGAGGTTTCCACCGATTTACGCGGGGGTGATGTCGCAGATATCAATGCCAAATCGTTTGGCGCCACGCTGGATGTGGGCTATCAGTTCACATTGGGTCAGCATCAGTTGACGCCGGTTATCGGTGCCGGAGTGCAATATCTGAAGGTTGATAACTTTACCGATATCGATGACGCAAAGGTTAAATACGATAACATGACGAGGCCGCTGGGCAGTATCGGATTGCGTTATCGATACGACTGGGACAGCCTGTATACCGGGAAATGGGCGGTGGTCGCCAGCACGCGATTGATTAAAGATTTCAGCCACCATTCTGACGTTCATATCGGCGACCTCCACAGTAACGATGTCAGTCGTTTTTCAACCGATGTGACAGGCAGCGCGGCGCAGTTGAATATTGGCGTGGTCAATACGCTCATCCCGAATGTGTCACTGAGTGTGGGCGGGGAATACCAGAAAAGGCTGGAAGAGGAAGGGATTGATTACTGGCAAATCGTCACGGGCGTCAGAATAAGTTTCTGAAAAAATCCCTATAAAAACGCCCCTGATTTAACATTTTTTATCTGCAGTCTATTTCCACGAAAACACGGGCCATCCTGCCTGCCGGGCGTGCCGGAGCAGGATGGCGTCGGGATTCACGGCAACCGGCTGACCCACGCGGGTCAGCAAGGGCAGATCATTGTGGGAATCCGAATAGAAACTGGCTTGTTGCAGCAGGGAATCGTCCTGATTGATGAGTTCAAGTAAACGCGACACTTTGCCTTCGCGGTACGTCATCGTCCCCTGCGTGGCGCCGGTAAAGCGCCCGTCTTTCATTTCCACACCAATCGCCAGCGTTTCCTCAACTCCGAGGTAACGGGCAATCGGCTGCACCAGATGCTGGCCGGAGGCGGAAATAATGACCGTCCGGTCGCCCTGTGCGCGGTGAGCAGCCAGGCACTCACGCGCCTGCGCATAAATACGCGGTGCTATTATGTCCTGAATATAGCTTGCGACCATGCCTGCGACGTCACTTTCGCTGCGGCCGGTAAGCGGTGCGAGAGTACAGCGCATGTACTCCTGCATATCCATTTTACCCACGGCATATTGTTGCATCAGCGCGGCATCCTGTTGCAGGAAAGCCTGTTCATCCGCCACCCAGCCATTCGCTACCATGTAGGCAGACCACAAGCTGGAACAGTCGCCGCTAATCAGAGTTTCATCGAGATCAAACAGCGCCAGTTTCATGCAACTTCCCGTAACGTAACAAGATCTAACTGCAAACCAACATCGCTGCCATCGGCGCGAAGTGAGGCCACAGAACGGTTTAAAACATCCACAGAAAGCTCAACACCGTGCGCTAAAACACGATAACGCACCACGTTGCCCAGCAGGCTGTGGCTTAGAATTTTAGCCGGAATGCCCTCAGTCAGCTCGCATATCGTCACCGACTCTGGCCGGATGGCAACGCGGCCCGTGTAAGTCATGCCTGTCAGCGCCATCGCCTGTTCAGAACTCAGCAGGTTGTAGCTGCCGATAAAGCCCGCTGCGAACGCATCCACCGGTTCAGTATATAAGGTTTCGGCATCGGCATTTTGGACGATTTGTCCTTTGTTCATCAGCACAATCCGGTCTGACATGGTCAGCGCCTCTTCCTGATCGTGCGTGACGAAAATGGCCGTCAGGTTCATTTCACGCTGAATACGGCGAATTTGTTCGCGCAGATGTTTACGGATACGGGCATCAAGCGCGGAAAGCGGTTCATCGAGCAACAACAGGCGCGGCTGCGTCACCAGCGAACGCGCCAGCGCCACACGCTGACACTGACCGCCGGAAAGCTGATGCGGATAACGTTTGGCGTAATCGTTCATTTCCACCAGTTCCAGCACTTCGCCCACGCGACGATGTAGTTCCAAAGCCGGTATCTTTTGCATTTTCAAACCAAACGCAACGTTGGCTTCGACCGTCATATTCGGGAACAGCGCGTAGCTCTGGAAGACCATCCCGATCCCGCGCTGCTGTGGTGGTAAGGGCACAATGTCCTGCCCCTGAATCACAATTTTTCCGCTATCGACCGACGTCAGTCCGGCCAGGCAGCGCAGCAGGGTGGATTTTCCGCAGCCGCTTGGCCCCAGCAACGTGACGAATTCACCCTCTTCTGCCGAGAAATCAATGTTATTGAAAATCTGCGTCGGACCGTACGACTTGTTGAGTTGAGTGACCTGCAAATACGACATAATCAGCTCTTTCCTTTGTTCAGCATGTTCGCCACCCAGGTGAAAATCAGGACGACCATGAAATACGAGATGACTAATGCGCTGGTGAAATGACCGCTGCCATTGCGCATGTTATAGAGATAAACCTGTACCGTTTCATAACGGCTGCCCGCCAGTAAGTTGGCGAAGACGAATTCCCCGATGAGGAAGGAGAAGGACAGCAACACGGCAATCATTCCGCCTTTACGTAAGTTGGGTAACACCACCAGCAACGCGGCTTTCCAGGTACTGGCACCGAGCAGATGCGCCGCATCCATCAGGTCGCGCAGGTTGATCGCCTGCATGTTGTTGGAAATAGCACGATAGATAAACGGCAAGGCGATGGTGAAGTAACATCCAATCAGGATCCACGGCGTACCGGTCAGCGCCAGCGGCTCAGCAGAATACAGCTGCATCAGGCCAACGGATGAGACGACCGGCGGCACGGCAAACGGCAGCAGAATGAGAATATTCATCAGCGCATCGAGCTTAGGGAAATAGTAAGCAATCACAAACATCAGTGGCAGGATCAGCACCAGCGACAGGAAAAGTGTGCCAAAACACACCAGCAGCGAGTGCCAGAGCGCAATCAGAAAACGCGGATCGCTCCACAATTCCACCAGCCATTTCAGCGTAAAGCCGCTCGGCAAAATGGTCGCGCCCCATTCCAGCACCAGCGCGTACACCAGCGTCGCCAGCAACGGCAACATCAGGACAATCAGTAAAATCCAGATCACCACACGGTGGTAAATCGCTTCAGAGCGCGACATCTTACGTTCCTTTTTCCGGCAATCAGCTGCGCTGACTGAGATAACTTTTACGCAATAACCACTGATGGACAAGCGTGATAAACGCCATCAGCACCACCAGTAACATCGCCAGCGCACTGCCCATATTCGGATCGAGGGAAATATCCCCCGACACCAGCGCCGCGATGCGTACCGGCACGACGTTGAAATTGCCTGTGGTCAGCGCGTAAACCGTGGCATACGCGCCCAGAGCGTTGGCGAGCAAAATCACGAAAGTCCCCAGCAGCGCCGGGAATAAAACGGGTATGCCGATATGACGCCAGTAACTCCAGCGCCCCGCACCGAGCAGAGCCGCCGATTCGCGCCAGTCTTCGCGCAGGGCATCGAACGCGGGATACATCAGTAATACGCCCAGCGGGATCTGGAAATAGGTGTAAAGCACAATCAGCCCGTCTTTCGAATACAGGTCGAAATGCTCCATCAGGCCATATTTTCTGAGCAGCAGCGTCAGGCAACCGTTCAGGCCGAGCAAAATCACAAAGGCAAACGCCAGAGGCACGCCCGCGAAGTTGCTGGTCATATTGGTAAACGACATCACGAAATCATGCAGCTTTGTCGGACCTAGCTGGCGAAGTGAGTAACTGCCCACTAACGCGATTAGCAAACCGTATAAACTCGACCAGATAGAAATATCCAGCGAGAAGCGCATGGCCTGCAGATAAAACGGAGAAGTCAGAATATCGCTGTAATTGCCCAGTCCCCAGGCTTCATAGGTTTCGCTGTAAAAGCTGCTCACTGCAATCCAGGCCAGCGGCGCCAGCTGGAACGCGACGAAAAAAACCAGAAACGGCAGCATAAACAGCGCTGCAATCCACTTAGCTTTCATCGGTTATCCTCTAAAAGTGACGGGATTCAGGCCAGTAATGGCGCGCAATGTGGCTTGTCGTGGGCAATATTGAGGATCTGACAAACGGTGCCACACAACTCGGTTTGCAGCGGTGCGGCATCTTTAAAGCTGAAAGCACTGCCAAAGACAAACAACGGCACCTGACGCTCTTCCGGTAAAATACCGCCATGGCTGCGGTCATCGTTCATGCCGTGGTCGGCGGTTACGATGACCTGATAACCCGCGTCCAGCCAGTCACCCAGATAGCGCGACAGTATGCCGTCGGCCGTGCGCGCTTTGTTGCGGTATTGCGGCGTAGACAGGCCAAATTTGTGGCCAGCGTCATCAATATTCATCGGGTGGATCAGCAGGAAATCGGGGTCATGCCGGCGGCGCAGGCTTTCAGCATCGTCAAACAGATGCGAATCAGGGTAGCCGTCGTCGTAGTAAAAATGACCATGCTGAATGGCCAGAGACTCATCGCTGGTATGACGGTCACGCGGCGGGTCAAACGGCGTGCGGTTATACAATTCACTGACCCAGTGATAAGCCGCAGCCGCGGTCGTCAGACCTGCCTCACGAGCATAATGGAAAATACTGCGTTGCGTGGATAACCGGTCAACGTGGTTATGCACAATGCCACTCGCCACCGGCGCGATGCCGGTGAGAATGCATTCGTAAAGCGGCCGGGACAGCGAAGGCAGTTCGCATTCCAGTTGATACAAGCGGCCGCGTCCTGCGGCACACTGAGCCTGTAAATAACCCATTGCGTCTTTGCCGACCTGATAATTCAGGCCGTCGAGTACTACCAGAATGCTCTTCATTACACTTATGCCTTTCTTGCAGGTGTTGTAATTAATCAATGCTTTCGCTGCCCGGTTTTTTCTATTTTTTAATTCAGGAGATTACTGCTGCATGTTGATCATGACGTTTTCCTGCCACAGGCGAGGCAAGGTTTTGGCGCTCTTATCCCAGGCAGCCGGATCGGCAATCGGGTGAGCATTTTTGTATTCGCTGGATGGCAGCAGTTTGGCTTTCACGTCGTCTGGCAATGTGATGTGATCAGCACGGATTGGGCGGGCATAACCACGCGCCAGGTTGATCTGACCGGCATCGGAGAAGATGTATTCACGCGCCAGTTTAGCGGCGTTCGGGTGTTTGGCGAATTTGTTGATAATGGTGGTGTAACCCGAGGTGATAGAACCATCAGAAGGGATCACCACGTCGAAGCGGGTTTTGTCGATTTTGTCGCGATAGCTCAGACCGTTGAAGTCCCAGACCACACCCACCTGCACTTCACCTTTTTCCAGAGAAGCGATGACCGGGTTAGTCAGGCTCAGACGTCCTGCTTTCGCCAGTTTGCCGAAATATTCCAGACCCGGTTTCAGATCCTTTTCATTGCCGCCCATCGCGTACGTTGCCGCCAGAACGCCGTTCGCGGCCTGCGCTGCTGTGCTGACATCACCGATAGTGACTTTGTATTTGCTGTTGAGCAAATCAGCCCAGCTATGCGGCTCATCTTTCACCTGAGATTTATCAATGATGAATGCAATAGTGCCGGTGTAAGCGAGTGCCCACATACCATCTTTATCTTTCGCCCAGTCTGGCACCTGATCCCAGGTGGTAGGTTTATAAGGCTGAGTGACGCCCTTCTGAACCGCTACCGGACCGAATGCAGCACCCACATCACCAATATCCGCACTGGCATTGTCTTTTTCGGCAAGGAATTTCGCGATTTCCTGAGCAGAACTCATATCGGTATCACTGTGTTTCAGGCCGTATTTGGTGCTCAAATCATTCCAGGTCTCTTTCCAGTTCGCCCAGTCATCAGGCATACCGACGCTGTTCACCGTGCCTTCGGCTTGTGCCGCTTTCAGGAGTTCAGCAGGAGGTTCAGCGGCAAATGCCGGTGAAGCGGAGAGGACAAGCGCGCTGGTTAACACAGAAGCGAACAACTGTTTCATAACGGATGCTCCGGATGGTAGTGTGTGAAGTGCTGGTCTAGTCCAGCAAGAACCAAGCCAATCTAACGCTCAATTGTGATAATTATATGTCAGCGTGAAAAAGCAGCAGTTTTAAGCTTATCGGTGTTAACAAGCGCACATAATTTACGCAATTCCGGGTCAGGTTGGTGCAAAAACGCACTGAAATGAGGCTTGCTGACCGATGAATGAATCGCAGACCACCCTTGCCGTTATCTGCAAGGCTTTGAGCGAAAGTATTGCGGCCGGAGCATTTTCTGCCGAAGGAAGGTTGCCTTCTGAGCGCGCGTTGAGTGAACAGTTTTCCACGACCCGTATTACGCTGCGTGAAGCGTTAGGCCATCTGGAAGCGCAGGGGCTGATTTATCGTGAAGTACGCCGGGGCTGGTTTGTTTCTCCTCCGCGCATTGTCTACAACCCGTTGCAAAGAAGTCATTTTCACGCAATGGCGAAAGATCAGGGGCGCAGCGCAGAAACTCAGGTTATTGATGCCAGGCACTGCGTTGCCAGCGATACGGTATGCCAGAAGTTATTGCTGCCCTCCGGCAGTGATGTGATCTGCATCCGCCGGTTACGCTATATCGACAAGCGCCCGGTACTTTATGTGGAGCATTACCTCAATCCTTTGTATTTCAGTGGCATTCTTGATGCAGATTTAACCTCTTCCCTGACTGACCTGTATGCATCACGCTACGATATCCATTACGGGCGCGTACGGTTTGATATGGTGCCGACGCTGCTGACAAGAGAAGCGTCGCAGGCGCTGAAAGTTGCCTCCGGCAGCCCCGCGTTATTTATCACGCGCACCAACCGGGACCAAAATGACCGGGTCATCGACTGCGATCTGGAATACTGGCGTTATGACGCGCTGCACATTGATGTGGAAGTGAATTGATATGAATCCCGGCCACCTGATGAAGTCAGTGACCGGGTTTCATGAGAACCACCAGCGCAGAGTCAGCTGGAAGCATGACAGGGAAATTAATCGGCGTCGTAACCTAAGTTTGGCGCGAGCCAGCGTTCGACTTCGGCGACCGGCATGTTTTTGCGCGCGGCGTAATCTTCTACCTGATCGCGTTGAATCTGCGCCACGGCGAAGTATTTGCTGTCAGGATGGCTGAAATACCAGCCGGATACCGCAGCGCCAGGCCACATCGCAAAGGATTCAGTCAGTTGCATGCCGGTGTGAGTTTCAACATCCAGCAGTTTCCAGATTTGGCCTTTTTCCGTATGTTCAGGACAGGCCGGATAACCCGGAGCCGGGCGGATCCCCTGATAATTTTCGCGGATAAGTTCTTCATTGCTCAGGTTTTCTGTCGGCGCAAAACCCCAGTAGACCTTACGCACTTTCTCATGCAGGTATTCCGCGAACGCTTCGGCCAGACGGTCTGCCAGCGCTTTGATCATAATTTTATTGTAATCATCATGCTGCTTGTCATACGCCTCGGCCAGCGCATCTTCTTCCAGCCCGCCTGTGACGGCAAACGCGCCCATGTAATCTTTTTTGCCGCTGGATTTCGGTGCGACAAAATCGGCCAGGCAATAGTTCGCGAAATCGGTTTTTTCGGTTTGCTGACGCAAATGGTGGCTGACCACCAGCACGTCCGTGCGGCGCTCATCTGCGTAAATCTCGATGTCATCGCCTTTACGGTTTGCCGGGAACAGGCCAACAACACCGCGCGGGTTCAGTAACTTCTCACGGGAGAGTTTGTCCAGCAGATCGTTGGCATCTTTGAACAGGCGCTTCGCTTCTTCACCGACCACTTCGTCTTCCAGAATGCGCGGATATTTGCCTGCCAGCGACCAGGTCATGAAGAATGGCGTCCAGTCGATGTAATTGCGCAGCGTTTCAATGCTGGCTTCCACTTTCTGAATGCCGAGGCGATGAGCAACCGGCGGCGTGTAATCGTCCCAGTCGATAGTGGTGGCGTTATCGCGCGCAACCTCAAGGCTGACCGGCGGTGTACGCGGCTTTTTACGTCCATGCTGGATACGCACGGTGTCGTACTCTTTGCGCGTGCGTTCGATAAACGCATCACGCTGATCTTTTGACAGCAAAGCAGAGACCACGCCGACTGAACGCGAGGCGTTTTGCACGTAGCAGGTCGCGCCGCTGTAGTTTTGTTCGATTTTAACCGCGGTGTGTGCCTTGGATGTCGTCGCACCGCCAATCAGTAATGGTATGGTAAAACCGCGGCGCTCCATCTCTTTCGCCACATTAACCATTTCATCAAGCGAGGGCGTGATCAGCCCTGACAGCCCGATAATATCGACGTTCTCTTCAATGGCGGTTTTCAGAATTTTGTCGGTCGGCACCATCACGCCGAGATCGATAATCTCGTAGTTATTACACTGCAGCACTACGCCGACAATATTTTTGCCGATGTCATGCACGTCACCTTTTACCGTCGCCAGCAGGATTTTACCGTTAGTCTGGCCTTTCTCCTTGCTGGCTTCGATGTACGGCTTAAGATATGCCACAGCCTGTTTCATAACACGGGCGGATTTCACCACCTGCGGCAGGAACATTTTACCGGCACCAAACAGGTCACCGACGACGTTCATGCCGTCCATCAGCGGACCTTCAATCACTTCGATAGGCCGCGCAGCCAGCTGGCGGCACTCTTCGGTATCCAGTTCGATAAATTCGGTGATGCCTTTCACCAGCGAGTATTCGAGGCGTTTTTTAACTTCCCAGCTGCGCCATTCCGCCTGCTGTTTATTCGCTTCGCCATCGTCTTTGCTGCCACGGTATTTTTCGGCCAGCTCGAGCAGACGTTCGGTACCATCATCGCGGCGGTTGAGGATCACGTCTTCAACGGCTTCGCGCAGTTCAGCCGGTAAGTCATCATAAATCGCCAGCTGGCCAGCGTTGACGATCCCCATATCCATACCGTTACGGATGGCGTGATACAGGAACACGGCATGAATGGCTTCGCGCACCGGTTCGTTACCCCGGAACGAGAAGGAAACGTTGGAAACACCGCCGGAAATCAGCGCATGAGGTAACTGGGCTTTGATGTCGGCGCAGGCTTCGATGAAATCAACGGCGTAGTTGTTGTGCTCTTCAATCCCGGTGGCGACTGCAAAGATATTCGGGTCGAAAATAATATCTTCCGGCGGGAAGCCGACTTTTTCAGTCAGCAATTTGTAGGCGCGACGGCAAATTTCAATTTTACGGGCGCGGGTATCCGCCTGTCCGGTTTCATCAAAGGCCATGACGACTACGGCTGCCCCGTAGCGGCGCACCATACGGGCGTGATGCAGGAAAGCTTCCTCACCCTCTTTCATCGAAATGGAGTTAACAATGCCTTTGCCCTGAATGCATTTCAGGCCTTTTTCAATGACATCCCATTTGGAGGAGTCAATCATGATCGGCACACGGGCGATATCCGGCTCACCGGCAATCAGATTAAGAAAACGCGTCATCGCCGCTTCGGCGTCGAGCATCCCCTCATCCATGTTGATGTCGATAATCTGCGCGCCACTTTCTACCTGCTGACGGGCAACTGCCAGCGCTTCAGAATACTTCTCTTCTTTAATCAGCCGTTTAAATCGCGCAGAACCAGTGACGTTGGTACGTTCGCCAACGTTCACAAACAGCGTCTGCGGATCAATAGTCAGAGGTTCCAGTCCCGCCAGACGGCAGGCAACGGGAATAGACGGCAGCGCACGCGGCGGCACGCCTTCGACGGCTTTTACCATCGCCGCAATATGTGCAGGCGTGGTACCGCAGCAACCGCCGACAATATTCAGAAAGCCCGAACGCGCCCATTCGGCAATGTGTTCCGCCATTTCTTTGGCTTCCAGATCGTACTCACCGAAAGCATTAGGCAAACCGGCGTTCGGGTGCGCCGTGACATAACATTCAGCAATACGCGACAATTCAGCGACATACTGGCGTAATTCATCTGGCCCCAGTGCGCAGTTCAGGCCGAAAGTGAGCGGTTTAACGTGGCGCAGTGAGTTATAAAAAGCTTCCGTGGTCTGGCCGGATAATGTTCGACCAGAGGCGTCCGTGATGGTGCCGGAAACCATCACAGGCAATACGATGCCCATCGCTTCAAATTCGCTTTCAACCGCAAATGTGGCGGCTTTGGCATTGAGCGTATCGAAAACGGTTTCGATCATGATGAGATCGGCACCGCCCTCGATCAGCGCGCGGGTCGATTCGCGATAGGCTTCCACCAGTTGATCGAATGACACGTTACGGAAGGCAGGATCGTTAACGTCTGGAGAGATCGAAGCTGTGCGGTTAGTCGGGCCTAAAACACCGGCCACATAGCGCGGTTTATCCGGCGTACGGGCGGTCCATTCATCGGCGCAGATCCGCGCCAGACGCGCTGCTTCATAGTTAATTTCAGCGGAAAGCGACTCCATATGGTAGTCGGCCATCGCAATAGTAGTGGAGTTGAAGGTGTTGGTTTCGAGAATATCTGCGCCAGCGGCAAGATAACCGTTGTGGATCTCGATGATCACTTCGGGTTTGCTCAGGACCAGAAGATCGTTATTGCCTTTAAGATCGCTTCCCCAGTCGGCAAAGCGCTGGCCGCGATAATCTTCTTCTTCAAGACGGTAGCTCTGGATCATGGTTCCCATGCCGCCGTCCAGCACCAAAATGCGCTGTGCCAGTTGCTTATGTAGCGCTTCAACCCGATTAGTCACTTTCACCTCATCACCCACCACGCACACCCGGCAAATTGTTCATTCATACGCCGGAAATTATGGTCAACATCCTAGCATACCTTCAGAAGCCAAAAGGCCGTGGTGACATGAGACTTTTTCAATTCAGGAAGGCATCCCGCAAATGCTGTGCAACACATCGGATGAGCGCAAAGGCAGGTTGCGATCCA
>Ga0153981_1000006_pt1 | contig 61155 bp, 46 predicted proteins | sample TSGA065MetaG_FD_104714 | JGI IMG/M metagenome (GOLD analysis project Ga0153981, IMG submission 104714) | Attine ant fungus gardens microbial communities from Georgia, USA - TSGA065 MetaG | ecosystem: Host-associated > Fungi > Mycelium > Unclassified | place: USA: Georgia, Magnolia Springs State...
ATGCAACTGGCAGCGATTTGCCTGCAACACCAGGCCAGCCTGGCAACAGACCACCATGACCGGTTTGCGCATACCGGCATTACGCTGGTGAATCCGTGGGATGTGGCGGAGACGCCAAGATGGCGGGAGGAAGCCGCGGAATATTATGTGATGAGTCGGAAAAGTTAAACGCAGGCAGGCGTTTTATCCCGCAATAACCAGGGCTGGCTCCCAAACGGGCCTTTAGGTCAAGACACCGGCCTCAAAAGGCGCCTATCGCCGCGCCTCTTCAGAATCACCGGTTCTTTCACTGCGCGCTATCGCTCGCTGGCTATGTTTCAGAAACTCCTGCGATTGCCGCGAAATCTTGCCGCTGCGGCAATAACCGAAGTTGCTGAAACAGACTTTGCGAGCGACAGCGCGGGTTGTAAAAAGACGCGGAGAGTCAAGAAAGGGGCCGTCCTGGCCCACTCTTGTCGGTTTCGGCGCAGTGCGTCAAGCGATCACTGCAAGTGAAAAACCGAAACGTCCACTCTTCCAATTTAAGAACCCGTAACGGTTACGGCAGCTTTCTGCAGCATCTCCACCGGTAATGGCAGATACGCCCTGATCCTCAATCCACCGCGGTCACTGCGGCCGATATCCAGAGTCCCGGAATGTGCATCAATAATACGCTGCACAATCGCCAGCCCCAGGCCGGTTCCGCTGGTAGTACGGGCACTTTCGCCACGCACGAAGGGCTGGAACAGATGTTTGAGTTGGTCCGGCTCAATCCCCGGGCCATCATCCTCTACCTGGAACCATGCGCGCTGCAGTTCACGTCCGCTGCTGACTTTGATCCAGCCATTCCCGTAACGGGCGGCGTTCACCACCATATTCACTACGGCGCGTTTGATGGACAACGGATGCGCATTCACCAGCAATTCACCGTCGGCCAGATCGGAATCAATTTCACGTTCGTAGCCGCTTTCGGTGGCAATCACTTCACCCAAAATACCGTTGAGATCGGTGATCTCCGTCGGCATCTCCTGCCCGGTGCGCAGATAATCAATGAACTGTTCGATGATGGCGTTGCACTCTTCGATGTCTTTATTTATCGACTCGGCGAGATAACCGTCACCATCACTCATCATTTCTGTTGCTAAGCGGATACGCGTCAGCGGCGTACGCAGGTCATGGCTAACACCGGCCATCAGCAGCGTGCGGTCATCAGCCAGCAACTTCACACCGGCAGCCATCTGGTTAAAGGCACGCGTCACGGAACGCACTTCGGAAGCGCCGTATTCCCGCAATGGCGGCGGAATAATGCCTTTCCCGACCTGTAAAGCCGCATGCTCCAGTTCGACAAGGGGTCGGTTCTGGATGCGGATAAACAGCCACGCACCACCAATGGCCAGCAACATAATCGCCAGCGTATAGCGGAACAGCGGCGAGAAATCGCCCTGATGGATTTCGGTAAGAGGAACGCGTACCCAGATGTCAGGCGACAACCAGGTTTTCAGCCACACAACCGGGGTATTTTTGTTGACCTCAACGCGCACATCCGTCGGGCCACCAAGCTGTTGCGCCATCTGCTGGCTGAGGAATTCGTAGTGCTGCGCCCAGCGCAGGCCGCTCTCCTCAGCCGCAGAGTTGGTGTAAAGCGAAATGCCCAGTTCGCGGTAAATCTCGCGACGAAACGCAGGCGGCACGGCCAGCAACGTGCCATCTTCCAGTTGCAGCCGGTCGGTCATCAGCATACGGACTTCATACGCCAGGACTTTATTGAACTGCTGCAAGCTTGGCAGAATGGCGAAGTTCAGCACCACCAGATAGGTCGTCACCAGGCTGACGAACAGCAAGGTGACGATTAATAACAGTGTTCGGGCAAACGAGCTACGCGGTGAAAAGCGTATTCGTCTCATGCCTTACTGCCGTCCGGCACAAATACGTAGCCCAGGCCCCAGACGGTCTGGATATAACGCGGATGCGCCGGATCTTCTTCTACCATGCGACGCAGACGGGAAATCTGCACATCGATAGAACGCTCCATCGCGCTGTATTCGCGTCCACGTGCCAGATTCATCAGCTTGTCACGGGACAGCGGCTCACGCGGATGGCTCACCAGCGCTTTAAGTACGGCGAATTCACCGCTGGTCAGCGGCATAGGCTCATCTTCACGGAACATCTCGCGGGTACCGAGGTTCAGCTTGAACTTACCAAAGGAAATCACGGCTTCTTCCTGAGAAGGCGCGCCCGGCAGCTCGTTCGCCTGACGACGCAGTACCGCACGGATACGGGCCAGCAATTCACGTGGGTTAAACGGCTTAGGAATATAGTCGTCGGCACCAATTTCGAGGCCCACGATACGGTCAACTTCTTCGCCTTTTGCCGTGACCATAATGATCGGCATCGGGTTACTCTGGCTGCGCAGGCGGCGGCAGATAGACAAACCATCTTCGCCAGGCAACATCAAGTCCAGAACCATCAGATGGAATGACTCACGGGTCAGCAAACGGTCCATCTGTTCAGCATTGGCAACGCTACGCACCTGGAAGCCCTGTTCAGTCAGATAACGCTCCAAAAGTGCGCGCAGGCGCATATCGTCATCGACCACCAGAATCTTGTGATTTTCTTGCATGTAACTCTCCCAAAGGCGTGAATGCCTGAAGCTTGTATTGTTAGAAATATCAATCAAAACAGACAGCGTTTATTGGTATATATTCTAGACGAAATTGTAACAATGGATATGGTTTTCCTAATTTATCAACAATATCAGAGCAATCTTCTGCCTCCTGAGTTGGGTTTTCCCTGGGCAAGGCACAAGTGAATCCCTCCTTCCCTTTTGTCTTATGGTTAAAAACCACCCGATCTGCTTTCTGTATCGAAAAAACGTGAGATTTTAATGAAAGATTTCATTCTTAAAAAGATCTGTAAAAAACGCTATTAATGCTCCCCGGTTTACTTTAAACCGTCTCAAGACCATTGGAATATGATTAAATTATTTGTTTAAAGAGAACATATTAATTGTTTCTTTAGAATATATACACAGCGTATTTATCGTTAAAACAAACAATAAATTAATTGAATTAGAAAGCACTAACGATCATCCATATGAATATAATTGATCGATTTTAAAACAGCGTGTAATTCAACTGAGTAATGCGTACTACCCAATACATAAAACACTTGATAGAATGTTTTTCTGCGTAAATTTGATCAGTAATATTACGCAAATCCTGATAAACTCCGCAGAATAACCTTCAACGTTTTATTTCAGAATGGACGCAACAATGAAAACGACATACAAACTCATGGTAGGTGGGTTACTTCTGGCATTAGCCGGGAATAGCTATGCAATTGATGGGCGAATCAACTTCTCTGGCGCAATTATTAAAACTGCATGTGTTATTAATGGGGGCAATGACGTTGACGTTCCGTTAGGGACATATTCAGCTGCTCAATTTAGGGAGATTGGCGATACCTCCCCAAATATTCCATTCACTCTTCCGCTGGCTAACTGTCCTGTAGCACAAAAAGAGGGTGACCCTCTTCCACATTTCCGCATATGGCTTGAAGCTGAAGCTGTTGATGCAACTCATCCTAACCTTGTGAAATTAGGCAATAGCTTCGGCGATACGATGGCAGATGGTGTAGGTATTCAAATTATGGATGCTAATACTAAAGCTGTTATGCTGCTGAATACATTACCGACGATCACTTACGATATAAAAACAGCAACAATGGATGTCAATTTGCTCGCAAACTATCAGTCTTTCAAAAGTCCGGATGACATCATTCCGGGCCCGGCTGATGCCAGTGTCAACGTCACCCTCGATTATCGTTAATCCGCTATGAAACTGGCAGGCTCAGTCAGTGAGCCTGCCAGATTAATTATTATGAAAAAAATGTAAGGCCTATTCATTACTGGATCGATTAATCACATGCGCAATGCAACCAAACGGCTAATTCAGTTAACTCTTCTATTTTTCCTTTCTATTCAGCTAAGTTATGGTGGTGGGATTCTTGTCGGGCGCACCCGGGTTATTTATGATGCCAATAAAAAAGAAGCTTCATTGCCCCTTAGCAACAAATCGGAAAACAAACCGTTTCTGATTCAGTCATGGATTGATAATGGAGACGGTAAAACACGCGGCCCGTTTGTTGTCACCCCTCCGCTTTTTCGCCTGAATGCCAATGATGAAAACAACCTTCGTATTTCATATACAGGAGGGGAATTACCACAAGATAAAGAATCCATATTTTATATTAATGTACGCGCTATTCCCTCTACCCCAAAAAATGACACTAACGAATTAAGATTAGTTATTAAGACCAGAATAAAACTTTTTTACCGCCCAGAAAAATTACAGGGAAAGCCTTATGACGCCTACAAGTTGCTGACGTTCGCACGTTCCGGCGGTCAGCTTCTAATCACTAACCCTTCACCTTATTACGTCGTGTTCAGCTACCTGACCGTTGGCAATACCGTATTAAAGGATACAGACATGATTGCCCCTGGAGGCCAACTCAACGTGACACTACCCGCGAATAACACCAGCAATACCGTTGAGTGGAGCGCAATTAATGATTACGGCGGCGATACAACTCCCGAAAAGAGAACGCTCTGATTACTTAACGTTTCACCTGACATTTTAACTGCTTCAGAAATCTCTTCAGGGACTCAGTGACAATGACAATGGATAGTTCTCCGACTGCAAAAAAACTGGGAAACTGCGCCCGCCTGCAACGTCATATCTTCACGTTATTCGTGGGCTGTACTTTCCCGATGACGGCGTTGATTATTGATGCTGCACGGGCAGAGGATGTCTATTTTGACCCGCAACTACTCGAACATAACGGGCAACAGACTGACGACGTGGACCTCTCGATTTTTGCCAAAAGCGATAAGGCCCAGGTGGCAGGTGTTTACAACACTGTTATTTACGTAAACCTTGAGCAGGCACTCCAGCAAGAAATTCGTTATGACCAGATGCCCGATGGCTCATTGTCGCCGGAAATCACCCCCGATTTACTAAGAGCCCTGAACGTCAGGGTGGATGCATTTCCTTCACTGGTCAATCATCAACATGATGCGCCTCTGGCTCCTCTGGCACAGTACATTCCAGCAGCAGCGGCTAAATTCGATTTTAACCGGATGCGGCTTGATGTCAGTATTCCGCAAGCCGCAATGGATCAGAAAGCCAGCGGGTATGTCGATCCCAAAAGATGGGATGACGGTGTTCCCGTTTTATTTTCTAACTATGCCTTTTCAGGGGCTCAGCGAAAAAATAAAAATGGCAGCGATGATTCCAGCCAATACCTGAATATGCAAAACGGAGTAAACCTGGGGCCATGGCGCTTTCGAAATTACAGCACTTACAGCAATAGTGACGGCCAGCCAAGTTGGGATGCCATTTCCACTTATGCTCAGCGTGATATCAAAAGCCTTAAATCCCAGTTCCTGATCGGCGAAAGCTCCACGCCCGGCGATCTGTTCCCCAGCCTGCAATTCACCGGTGTTCAGCTCGCTTCCGATGACAATATGCTGCCGGACAGTCAGAGAGGTTTTGCACCCACGATCCGGGGGATTGCGAACTCTAACGCTGAAGTCACCATCCGTCAGGATGGATATATTATTTATCAAAGCTATGTCGCGCCTGGTGCATTTGAAATTAACGACCTTTATCCGTCTTCTTACAGCGGCGATTTGGAAGTCACAATTACAGAAGCCGACGGAACTGAGCGCAGATTTAATCAGCCTTTTTCAGCCGTACCGGTAATGCAACGTCCGGGACGCCTAAAATACAGCGGCACCGCAGGGCGCTATCGGTCAAATAATAATGGCGACAAAAAGCCGGACTTTGCTCAGGGCACGGCGATTTATGGAGTCTCAAATGAGATCACCACGTATGCCGGTTCGTTATTATCACCAGATTATCTTTCCGGGATGGCGGGGGTCGGATTCAGCTTACTGTCTTTAGGTTCAGTTTCTGTCGATATCACGCGGGCTCAAACTACGCTGGATAACAATCAAAACAGCAGCGGCCAGTCTTATCGTATTCAATATTCTAAAAATATCGAGGCGACGGATACAAACTTCTCCGTCGCCAGTTACCGCTATTCCACCAGTGGTTTCTACGATTTTGATGAAGCGAATCAGTCTCAGGATAACGCAACGCAAGATAGCCATAAGCGCAGCAAATATCAGGTCAGTGTTAATCAGGCGCTGTGGGAAGGCGCAAGTATGTATGCATCGGCCTACCAGCAGGACTACTGGCGTGATAGCAACAAAGAGAAAAATATTTCCCTCGGAATGAACTCTACCTTTAACGGAATCAGCTATAACCTGTCCTATTCCTACAGCCAGCTTGACGGAGAAGATAACGATCAACAGATAGCGTTGAATATTCGCGTTCCGTTAAGCCGGTGGCTGCCACAAAGCTGGGCAACTTATAATATTACGCACGATAAAGAGGGTGAAACACGCCAGCAAATCGGACTCAGCGGCACCGCTCTGGACGATCATCGTCTCAGTTACTCACTGCAGCAGAGTCATACGCAGCAGGGAGAAACCGACAGCAGCAATATTAATGCTTCCTATCGTTCATCATACGGCACGCTGAACACCGGTTATTATTACGACAACGATTCGCAGCAAATCAGTTACGGCATTGCCGGTGGCGTCGTTGCCCATGCCCATGGCGTGACGCTATCCCAACCTTTGGGCGATTCTTTTGCCCTGATTGATGCTAATGGGGCAAGTGGGGCAAGAGTACAAAATCTTCCTGGCCTCAGGACCGACTGGCGTGGCTACGCGGTCGTTCCATATCTCACGTCTTATACCGAAAATCGCATCGTTCTCGACACAACGACCCTCCCTGATGAAGTCGATGTGACTAACACATCTGAATTAGTCATTCCCAATAAAGGTGCAATGGTTGTGGCACATTTTGATGCCCACATAGGCGTGCGCGCCTTAATCAAACTGGTACGCAATGACGGCACGACAGTTCCTTTCGGTGCCGTCGCAGTCAGTGAAGATCAATCGCTGGAAAACATCGTAGATGATGGCGGCGTCCTTTATCTCTCCGGAATAAAAACGGGCGAACAGGTGGATTTACATGTGAAGTGGGGTATTGCGGCAAACCAGCAGTGCAAAGCCAGCATAAATTTGAAGTCCGTTGCGTCATCGGTGCAATCCGTCACGGCCTCATGCATTTAAGGATAAAAACATGAACCACAGAAAAAACGTTTTGTTTGCACTGATACTGGGGTTCTCAGGCCTCTATGGATTGTCCGCATTCGCCGGATCGGCAACCTGCGATCCCAGGAATGGCAGTGCGGCAACTTATGAAAATTCTATTCTGCGTGACCTGAGTAGCAATGAGAATGCACGAGGCAGCATTATCACTGAGCCAATGAACAGCAGTCAGGAGAACTACCAAATTAGCTGTAACTGTTCAGCGGCAGATGCATCAGGCGCGAATGGCGTGCTGATAATGTACAGTCTGCAAACCTCGTTGCCGCTAGGTCACACCACTGACTACTTCAAAATCAATGATCATCTTGACGTAATGACCCAAGTCGCCATCCCTAAAAATGGCAATGTTACCGTTCCTACCAGCAAAGCCGTCAGTGACGGGACACATCATTGGGATAAGGAAAACACCGGTATCTGTGCTCAACAAAGCACACAAGATAACCTGAACACCGGTTCGCAGGGCAAAGTAGACCTTTACATTACGACACCTTTTATTGGCGAACTCACTATTCCACGCATTGAAATTGCCCGGGTTTATGCCTCTTCGGCAACGGTAAACACAACGGCTCCCCCGCTGGGATCGCCAGTAGCAGTTTTATATCTCAGCGGAACAATTACGGTGCCACAAAACTGTGAGATCAATCAGGGAGAAATTATCTCCGTCAGGTTTGGCACAATTCAGGCGAGTCGTTTTACTAAGATAAATACGCCACCTGACGGTTTCCGGCCTGTAACTTTTGATATCAAATATGACTGCACAAAAAGCGGGTTACCGGTCATCCCCAACAACGATAAGTTAGAGATGATTCTGGAGGGGCAGGACGTTGAGAATCAATATTACCTGATTGCACGCCGCCGCCCTTCCGATAACAAGGCAGATATTGGGATTGTGGTGCAGGATGCCGGTGGAACCTACATGCCCTTCGCACAAGGCGTTTTACCCATGAATCAGAATGGGTTGGGTAAAGTCACCCTCACCGCATTCCCAATCAATCTGGTGGGCGGTGAACTCGATACCGGCGAATTCGAAGCGACGGCGACGCTAAAAGTCGATATCCGTTAATTAAATCAGGCAGCGTCCCCGCTGCCTGTTTTCCTTTCTTAATTCAAAATCTCAATACTGATTAACCGGCTGTCGGCGCGGCCATGATCGTCGACGGCGCGGATTCGATATTGCCCGTTGTTGATGGGCCGCCAGTCGATGGCCGATTTACTGGCGGAACTGCCGAGGTAAATATCATCGACAAACCAGTAGACCGTCTTGCTGTCCGCATCCGTCACCGCGTTAAACGAAATCCTGTCGCGTCCTTGCTGCGATTGCCGCAGGGTGTAGACCGTATTTTTGAGGGGAGACGTAATGCGTGGCGGATTTCCGCTGACCTCCACGCCCTCATCTTTACAGTGGTTCACCGGTGGTTTGCGCTTTGGCAGCCCCGCCTGAGCGAACACATTGGCCAGATCTGACGGCCAGAACTCGAACACTTCCGTGCGGGTTTCGTTTTCTTCATAAGGCGGACACGCGACTTCACCGGTCAGCTTATCCAGCCTGACAGGGCGATAAACCGTATCGACCTTGATCGGTGATTTTCCGGGAATAAACCAGGTTTTGCCTTTTTGCTGGCACCACGGCGTCGGTAAATCCCCACTGGCGAGACAGATGTCTACCCGTTTTAGCTGTTTCGGGAACGGATGCCGGGGTTCCTGCAAAGCGGGATAGCTGGCATTAATACTGTCGATGATATTGAAGAACAGCGGTGCAGCGGCTTCAGCGCCCACAAAGACGTTGTTGCCTTTGCTGTCGAAATTACCTTCCCAGACCACCAGAACGTACGGCCCGAAAATCCCCACGCTCCAGGCATCTCGGAACCCCCACGAGGTGCCGGTTTTCCAGTAAACCGGCAACGAGGAAGGCTGCTGAGCCAGCGTATCACCGGGGCGACGGTGCTGACGCAGCATGTCCAGCGTCATAAAGCTGGCCTCCTCACTGAGCAATCTGACCGGCGTCGCGACAGCCTGATCGCTCTTTTGCATCCGCAGCGGTTGCAGCACACCACGGTTCGCCAGCAGCGCATACAGTTTTGCCAGTTCCTGCATCGTCACTTCACCGCCGCCCAGCACCAGCGAGAGGCCGTAATGGTTTTCGCTCGACATATCCGCGATGCCGGACAGCCGCAGAAACTGGTAGAACGTCGGCTGCCGCAGCTGTGAAGCGACGTACACCGCCGGAATATTGCGGCTGAAGTTCAGGGCGTCGGTCGCCGTCACCGGCCCGAGAAAACGGCGGTCAAAGTTTTCCGGCGCATAAGCCCCAAACGCCGAAGGCACATCTTTCAGGATGGTCATCGGATGCAACACGCCCTGCTCCATTCCCAGCGCGTAAATAAAAGGCTTAAGCGCCGAGCCCGGCGAACGTTTGGCGTTCGTGCCGTTCACCTGCCCCTGAATTTCACGGTTATAATAATCCGCCGATCCCACCAGTGCCCGCACGCCCATGTCGCGGGTATCCACCAGCAGGGCGGCGGCATTATGGATCCCGCGGCTTTCATTGCGCGTGATAAAGGCGTTGACCTGCCGCTCGATCAACCGCTGTAAACCGGCGTCCAGCGTGGTGTCCACGCGGTTATCGGTCTGAACCATCTGCTGATTTTGCTGGCGAAGCTGTTCGATAAAGTGCGGGGCGATGTACGGCATCTGCTCCGGCTGACGCAGCGCCAGCGGCAGTTTGAACAATGAAATCTGGCTGCTGTCGGTCGCGTAATGCGCCTGCCAGCGGCCAAACAGCCGGTTACGCGCCTGCGTCAGTGCCGTGCCCAGCACGCCGGTTTTGGCGTCGATGCGGTAACTGGGAGATTGCGGCAAAACGGCCAGCGTCAGCGCTTCCGGCAATGTCAGGTCTTTCGGGGCTTTGTCGAAATAAATCATGCTGGCCGCGCCGATGCTTTCAATGTTGCGGCCATAGGGCGCGTAGTTCAGATAGGCTTCGAGGATATCGTGCTTGGAGTAACTCAGTTCCAGCTGGATCGCGCGTAAAACCTGCATGATTTTGCCCGACGGCGTTCGGGTATTGAGATGCCAGTGCATCCGCGCCAGCTGCATGGTGATGGTCGAACCGCCCTGCATTTTTCCGCCCGCCACATAACTGCGCCAGAAACCCCGCATCAGGCTGAACGGATTGAAACCCGGATTGACGTAAAACCAGCGATCTTCGTGCAGCAACAGGCCTTTTACCGCCAGCGGCGAAACCTGTTCCAGCGGCGTCCAGACGCGATAACGATCGTCATTCGCCAGCGTGATGCGCATCAGCGTACCCTGCCGGTCATAATAGACGGATGAAAAAGGTTGCCCCTGAGAAAGCGGCGGATGCGGCCAGAGGCGGCACGCAAGAAGCAGCAGCGCCAGTAAGAAAACCGCCATGGCGATATTTTGCAGAAGGCGTTTGGCTGTTTTGAAAAAAGGAGGAGTGGTATTCATCTTGCTACTCAGCGTCAGTTACGCCCCGCCAAAACAGCGGGGGCGTAGTCTGCGGTCTATTATTTTTTATCAACAGCCTGTTCATCTGCCGGGACGACCACCAGTTTTTGATCACTGACGGACAGCGCCTGAACTTCGCGGTCATACATCGCTTCGCCATACGCCGGTGGGATGATGAAACTGCCGGTGTTGGTGGCTTTGATCTGATACACAAACTCCTGCACATCGGTGCTGGCGCTGCCGTAAATGACCACGCGGTCTTCGCGAATGTCGCTGTAATCCGGTGCCCACGTCGAGCCGGAGGCTGCCAGCGGTGACTGCCAGGATGCAGAAGCTTCTGCATCGCTGCTCTCATCGCTGCTGTCAGATTCCGGTTCCGGTGCCGATTGCTGTACCACTTCAAATCCGCCCGGCAGCAAATCGACAATCGCCAGATTATCCTGCCCTTCTTTCGAATTGGCGCGGATTTTCAGGTGTACGTTGATTTTCTGTCCCAGTGTAATTTGTGTGACCGGTTTACCCTGTTCATCGGTGTAATCACGGGTAATTTCCAGCCCGCGCGAAATGGCTTTCTTCGGCGCGGCGAGGTCAAAACCGGCCTGCGTCACCACGTACCACGCCGGTGCGTCGTTACCATTTTCCACGCGTAATGCTTTCGCATCGGCGGTGAAATTGGCTTTCGCAAACAGCCCCTGAACGCTGGAAATCAGCTGAGGTTCAACATTTTTGGTTTTGCTGATCTGCGTGATTTTCAGCGCGTCCGGTGCCGTAGCCTGCGCCGCAACTTCGGCCGAATAACTCTCCAGCGCCAGAATGCTCATCGCCGAAGAATAGGTCGTATAACGCTCCTCTTTCAGCGCTTTAACCATATTTTCCAGTACCTGCGGCGGAATGGCGGAGACTTTTTCCGGGAAGTGGCGCGTGATGAGATACAAACGCGTCGCGTCCTGAACCAGCGGATCAAAGTAACTCTGCGTCCACCAGGCTTTGTCATACGCCTTACTCAGTTGCTTCCACGTAGGCTGCAACAGGGTATTGGCTTCATCATCCATTTTCAGCATGCGATAGGACGAGGCCAGATATAGCGCACTGAGATCGGTTTTCCAGGTGTCCGGATAGCGTTGTTGCAACGTGTCCTGAACCGACGCCAGCGAACTGGTGGTGATTTCGCCCTGACGCGTCAGCAGATAAACTGCCCAGGCACGCAGACGCAGCGAGTACAAATCATCACTCTGACTGGCCGCCAGCTCGCGCAGTGCCGCATTGGCTTCATCGAGCATACCGGTCGGTAACGCGACGCCCGCAACTTTGGCTTCCAGCAGATATTGCACCACGTAAGGTGTGACGAACGGATCAGTTTGCGGCGACGAACGCCACAGGCCAATCGCGCCGCTGTCGTTCTGACGTGAACGCAGGATCGCCAGCATGTCTTTCAGTTTTTTGCTTGTATCCGCCTGACTTAGCGAACCTTTCATTTCCGGATGCTGACCTTCGAGGATCATCGGAATCGAACGGCTGACAATCTGCTCAGAACAGTAATACGGATAATCCGCCAGATACTGTGAAAGCCCGTTGGTCAGCACCAGCGGAGAGTTGGAAACCGCAGCTTTGCGCACCGCATAGGCATCGAACATCTGACGCAGGTTATCGACGTTCTGGCTGCTGCCGCTCATACGCCCCATCACTGACTGCGTGCGGAACGGCATGGCCGGGCGAACCGATGTGCTGATGGTGCGGCGACTGGTTTTATCGGCATACGTTGCTTCAAAGACCAGCGGCGCATCGCCCGGCACGGCTTTGGCGCGCAGACGGAAATTAATCACGCCTTCACGTTTTTCAGCCAGAGACAGGTTCTGATCCGCTTTACCGACCACTTCCAGCTGCGGCGGCACCGCCAGATGCACGGAGATGGCCACGCTCTTGCCGTTCAGTCCTTCGAGGTTATTGCTCACGCCGACGCTGACATCAAACTCATCGCCCGGCGCGACCATTGCGGGCACGTTTGGCGTCATGATGAAGTTATCGCGCACTGTCGCCGAGGTTTGCGCTTTGCCGATTTTGTCCGGTGTGACGGAAATCGCCATCACGCGGATTTTACCGTTGAAGTAATCCGGCACCTGATAATCAAACTGCTTCTCGCCGTTCACTTCGGTAATACCCGACCAGTACGCCACGGGTTTGTCGCGCTTGCGTTTGAACGGATTGACGTTCAGATCCAGCCCTTCACCGCCGTCACCGCCCGGCGCTGCCGCCAGCTGCATCAGCTTGCTGAACTCCGGCAGGATCAGGTCGAGGATTTGCGAACTTTCCACGCCCAGCTCACGTTTGCGGAAGAAATACTCCAGCGGATCTTTCAGGCGATAACGCGCCACCTGCAAAATACCTTCGTCCACGGCAAACAATGCCACCTGCTGCGGGCCATCAGTCATGACGGTCATCGCCAGGTTTTCGCCCGGCTTAATAACTTCCGGCGCATCCACTTCCAGATAGTTCTGGCGCGCTTTGGTGCTGATTTTAAACGGCATCACGCCGTAACTCAGCGGGCTCATAAAGATTTCATTGGAATTCACATCACGCACAAATTGCACGTTGATGTAGCCGTTCCCTTCCATGCCCGCAGGCACACGAATTTTCTGCACGGAACTGGTGGTATCGGTATGGAACCACTGCCAGCTGTAAACTTTGTCTTTCTCGATGGTGATCAGCCCGCTGCCGGTATAGGGCGCGTTGATGGAAACCTCGATTTCCTCACCCGGCTGATATTCCGCCTGATTGAGTTTCAGCTTCAGCTCGGCGTTGCGATCCAGCGAACGGCTGAGGTTGGCGTTGCCCGCGACGGTATACGCAATGCGGTTAAGCACTTTGCCCTGCGCGTCTTCTACCACCAGCACGAAATCCCCCGGTTTGTCGGTTGCCAGCGTCAGGTCGTTGCCCTGCGCGGTGAGCGAAAGCGGTTGTTCCGAAAGCTGCACTTCCTTCATTTTCGACTGATATTTATAAACGCCGGAATCCTGCTTAGTCAGAACCGAAATGTATTTCTGTTCAATCAGCGCCACTTTCAGCGCAGGCAGGGCAATTTGTTTCAGGGTCGGATCAACGGCAATCACGTTCAGATGACGAACCGCGCCGCGGTTGATGTACCCCAAATCGCCGTCCGGTTTCACACCAATCAGATAATCGTACGGCGAAACCAGAACCCGCGCGGTCGCAGAGACTGAACGCCCGCCACCGGCCACAAAGGCTTCTGACAGCAGTTGCAGCTGATACGTCGCATCGGCATAAGATTTCAGATCCAGCGGAATATTCGCCGTGCCTTTTTCGTCCGTCGTGCGGTCTTCCAGATTGGTTTCAAACCCGTCGCTGTTCTGGCGATTCTCGTAAAACGCATAGTCCGGGAACGTGTCGAAACTCGGATACATCGGGCGCAGCGTCAGTTTCGACGTCACGCGGCGATCCTGCGCTGGCGTACCAAACAGGTTTTGCACGTCGATATTGGCCTGCAATTCTGTCGGTTTCACCCAGCCCTGGTTACGTTCCGGCGTCAGTTGCAGTTTCACTTTCAACTGGTCCGGCTCGAACTCTTTCACGTTGACTGAGGTGTGGCCCAGCAGCACGGAAGATTCGTTGTCTTTGCCGATCAGATACAGATAGACGTTCCATTCACCGGTCGGTGAATTGTCGTCGGTGGTATAACTCAGCTCGTTGAAACCGCTGGCACCAAGCGTCAGCGGAACTGTGCTCATCAGCTTATCGCGAGGGTCATGAATTTCAGCGCGCACGGGAACACCGGCCAGGCCCATACTCCAGTCGGCGGCGCGGGTGATCAGACCGATGTTGAAAGTGTCACCCGGACGATAAACACCACGATCGGAGAACAGATAACTGCTCAGCGTGCGCGGGTCGTTCGGGGTTTCTTCGCCATCCACGTCGAACCGCGAGAAATCGAGGCCGCGGTCATTATTGCGGTCGGCAGGCAGGAAGGATACGTCGCCCTCTTTTTCGACCAGGAACATCACCGGCTGGCGTTCGCTGGTATAAACATCCAGCGCCGGGAAACGCACATGTCCGTCAGCGCCGGTGGTTTGCGTCAGCAGCGTGACGCCGTTTTTCGCGATAACCGACACTTTGGCGTTGCTGACCGGCGTACCGCTATGAATTGACTGCACAAATACGTCGCGGGTTTTATCCTGCGAACGCTTGGCAATAATCCCCAGATCGGTAACCACCACAAAGCGGGAATCGCCGACCGGCGCTTCGTCTTCGCTCTGATCGTCATCCTGATACTGATAACCGTCGTCATCGGTCGCAGGTTTTTCTTCTTTCTTCTTCGGATCCCATTCCGACAGCGTCAGCAGGAATACGCCGCGATGCGAACTCGGATCGGTGGACAGATAACGGGAAAGATCGACGCCCTGATAATTCACTTCACCCGGCTTGTCGTTATTTACCGCCGTCTGATATTTGAAATGCTCGGTAAAATACTCGTCATTCAGACGGTTAAATTCCGCCGACGAATATTCACGGCTTTTAAATGACACGATGTGTTGCAGCTGGCTCGGGATTACGCGTTTGATATCCAGACGCATTCCCGGCACGTTACGCGCGGCCACGCTGATTTGTTTGTCACCGTTCACCGACAGCAGCGAACCCTGCGACATAAATTGCAGAGACTTTGGATAATCCGGGACTTCAACAATGCGGTAGACTTTTTCCGGCATTTTATAGCCGCCGGAAGACGTCAGCACATTGTCGATCTCCACCAGCATGGCGCGGTGCGCCGGTGCATCGAAGCGGAAACTGAACTGCGGCTGATAGTCGCTTTCGGCTTCGTTCAGCTGAATATTCAGCGGCGTGGATTGCGCCAGCACGTTATTTTCGACGCTGTCCACATTCCAGCTGGCGTAATCGTCCGGGCCGGTTGCGGCGTCTGAATCGTTCGGATCGTGCTGCGGTAACAACCAGACTTTTACCGCGCGGCGGATATCTTTATCTTTCACCGCATCGCTGAACCCGATAATCAGCGCACGCTGACCTTTCGCGCCGTCGGCATCGACTACCTGCGCGCTGGCGTCACTCACGGCCAGGCTGTAAAGCGTTGGCACGGAAACCCAGACGTTACGCGCCTGCGTGGTTGCATTTGATGCCACCGACGCCTTCACGCCTTCGCCTATCGTCATGTGAACAGAGCCGCCGTGATCGAGCGATTTCAGCGGTTCGGAATGCACCCAGGCGTTGAGTTTTTTCTGGTCGTAGACCACGGAATAATTGAGTTTGGATTCCGTTTTGGCTTTCCCTTCGCTCAGGCCCAGAGAGATTTGTTTCTCAAAACTGGCCACATCCACCGACGCATTGAATTTGATGTTGAAAATCGCGCTGCGTTTTTGCGGATCCTGCGGGTCCTGATAATACTCGGCGGTCCCGGACTGATAATCGAACGCAGGCGCTGTGAATTCATAACGCGTGGTCGCCAGTTTGATTTGCGGCGCGAGCAGTACGTCAGGCGTAAAACTCACTTCGTATTTTGTGCCCATCGGCAGCGGATTTTTTGGCGTAAAGACCAGCGTATAACCGCTGATCCATTTCCATTCACCTTCGGTTGCCGGTTTCAGCGAAATGCCTTTTTCGACCACTTTGCCGACATCCGTCAGCGGCGCAGCTGAATTTCTAAAATTAAAAATGGCCTGCTGAGGCGCAATTTTTTGCGCGGCATAATTAATCGCTTCCGGGTTGCTGACCCGCACGCTGGTTTCCTGATACACCATCGGTGCCGGTTCGATCGGCTGCGGACGGTTTAACCACCAGTGCCAGCCGTAAACGCCCGCACCTGCCGCGCACAGCAACACCAGAATAGCCAGACTGATGGCTTTCGGGTGTTTATCGACACCGCTTTCCATGAGCGTAAATCCGCGCTTCAGCCAGCCGGACATTGCCGTCCACCAGACCGGCGCACGCCAGTCGATATTGCCGACAACAGGTTTAAGGACGCGCCCGAGCAGACTTAAAATGAAAGCCATCGCGCGAAGGAGGCCTTTTATCAATGTAAAAGGCAAACGAAGTAAGAATCTGAGTAAATCCATTTGTAACTGTACCCCTAATCCCTATGACCCATAATCTGAAGTGATATTTAAGAAAAATATTTTGAAATTCAGAATATTGCGAAATGTGTTACGGAATATAAAATTCGCAAGAAGCGCGGCGAAGGATAATAACTATCCGACTAAAAAGCCATCATATAAAGCGTAGCAGCCCGACCGTTTTTTCGACCAATTTCTGCACTGTCAGCGGCGCAATTGTATGAAACAATGGCGAAGGATATTGGAAGATAACTGTGTGGAAGGCGACAGGTAACATGAAGACCAAACTGATTACCCGCGAAGGCTATGACAAGCTCAAAACTGAGCTGGATTTTCTGTGGCGCGAAGAGCGTCCGGAAGTCACCAAAAAGGTGACCTGGGCCGCCAGTCTGGGTGACCGCAGTGAAAATGCCGATTATCAGTACAACAAGAAACGCCTGCGTGAAATCGACCGCCGCATCCGCTATCTGACCAAATGTCTGGAACAGCTGCGCATTGTCGATTATTCGCCACAACAGGACGGCAAAGTGTTCTTTGGCGCGTGGGTGGAAGTGGAAAATGACGACGGCGACATCAAGCGTTTCCGCATCGTCGGTTATGACGAAATCTTTGGCCGTAAAGACTACATTTCTATCGACTCCCCGATGGCGCGCGCGCTGCTGAAAAAGGAAGTCGGTGACAGTCTGGTGGTCACCACGCCGGTCGGCGATGCGACCTGGTACGTCAATGAAATCCACTACGGCAAATAATCAGATAACGCCCAAAACGTGAGGCACATCGTCCCGACGGCTGGCATTTTCAGCCTTCAAATCGTATAACGGTGCCCTGTATTTACGTCACTCACTAACGAAAAACTGATACCAGACCTATGAATGATCAACTGAGCCGCATTATCGCAAGTGAATTGCAGGTTCGCCCGGAGCAGGTTGCTTCCGTGGTGCGTCTGCTGGATGAAGGTAATACCGTGCCCTTTATTGCGCGGTATCGTAAGGAAGTCACCGGTGGGTTGGATGATACCCAGTTGCGTCAGTTAGACACACGTCTGGGATATCTGCGTGAGCTGGAAGACCGCCGCCAGACCATTCTCAAATCCATCGAAGATCAGGGCAAACTCAGCGACGATTTGGCAAAAGCCATTAATACCACGCTGAGCAAAGCCGAACTGGAAGACCTGTATCTGCCATTCAAACCGAAGCGCCGCACGCGTGGACAAATCGCTATCGAAGCGGGGCTGGAACCGCTGGCCGATCTGCTGTGGAATGAACCGCAGAACGAGCCGGAAACCACCGCCGCTAAATTTGTTGATGCCGAAAAAGGCGTCGCCGATACCAAAGCCGCGCTCGATGGCGCCCGCTACATTCTGATGGAGCGTTTCGCTGAAGATGCGTCACTGCTGGCGAAAGTCCGTGATTACCTGTGGAAAAACGCCCATCTGACCTCCCGCATGGTCGATGGCAAAGAGCAGGAAGGCGCGAAATTTCGCGATTACTTCGATCACCACGAACCGATTTCTCAGGTGCCTTCCCACCGTGCGCTGGCCATGTTCCGCGGCCGCAACGAAGGCGTCTTACAGCTGGCGCTGAATGCCGATCCGCAGCATGACGAACCGCCGAAAGAAAGTTACGCCGAACAAATTATTATCGACCATCTTGGCCTGCGGCTAAACAACGCCCCGGCCGACGTCTGGCGTCGCGCGGTGGTGAACTGGACGTGGCGCATCAAAGTGCTGCTGCACCTCGAAACCGAGCTGATGGGCACCGTGCGTGAACGCGCCGAAGATGAAGCGATTAACGTTTTCGCCCGCAACATGCATGATTTGCTGATGGCCGCACCGGCCGGAATGCGCGCCACCATGGGCCTCGATCCGGGTTTACGTACCGGTGTGAAAGTCGCCGTTGTGGATAACACCGGCAAACTGGTGGATATCGATACCGTTTATCCCCATACCGGTCAGGCAGCGAAAGCGGCACAACAGGTTGCTGCGCTGTGCATCAAACATAATGTCGAACTGGTGGCTATCGGTAACGGTACCGCTTCCCGCGAGACTGAGCGTTTCTTCCTCGAGCTGCAAAAACAGTTCCCGGCGGTAAAAGCGCAGAAAGTGATTGTGAGTGAAGCCGGTGCGTCGGTGTATTCCGCTTCCGAACTGGCGGCGCTGGAATTCCCGAGTCTGGATGTTTCCATCCGTGGCGCAGTTTCTATCGCGCGCCGGTTGCAGGATCCGCTGGCGGAACTGGTGAAAATCGACCCGAAATCTATTGGTGTCGGCCAGTATCAGCACGACGTCAGCCAGAGCCTGTTGGCGAAAAAACTCGATACCGTGGTCGAAGACTGCGTGAACGCGGTGGGCGTGGATCTCAATACCGCGTCCGTTCCACTGCTGACCCGCGTGGCCGGTCTGACCCGCATGATGGCGCAGAATATCGTTAACTGGCGCGACGAAAACGGTCAGTTCCGCAACCGTGAACAGCTGCTGAAAGTCAGCCGTCTGGGGCCAAAAGCCTTCGAACAGTGCGCGGGCTTCCTGCGTATTAACCACGGCGATAACCCGCTGGACGCTTCAACGGTTCACCCGGAAACCTATCCGGTGGTCGAAAGGATTCTGGCGGCGACGCAGCTGGCGCTGAAAGAGCTGATGGGCGATTCGAATGTGCTGCGCAGCCTGAAAGCCAGCGAATTCACTGACGAGCAGTTCGGCGTGCCGACCGTTACTGACATCATCAAAGAGCTGGAAAAACCGGGGCACGATCCGCGTCCTGAGTTCAAAACCGCGACCTTTGCCGATGGTGTGGAAACCATGAATGACCTGATGCCGGGCATGATCCTTGAAGGCTCGGTCACTAACGTCACCAACTTCGGTGCGTTCGTGGATATCGGCGTTCATCAGGACGGACTGGTACACATTTCTTCACTGGCGAACAAATTCGTCGAAGATCCGCACACCGTGGTGAAAGCCGGCGATATCGTTAAAGTCAAAGTGATGGAAGTTGATTTGCAGCGTAAACGTATCGCGCTGACCATGCGTCTGGACGAACAACCGGGTGAAGCGCCTGCACGCCGTTCTGCCGCGCCAGCGTCAGAGTCACGCGACAATCAGAAACGTCATACCCCCAACAAACCGGCGGGCCGCAATGCCGCGCCAGCGGGCAATAATGCGATGGCCGATGCGCTGGCCGCCGCGATGGGTAAAAAACGCTAATTTCTACCTTTTCACCTATCAAACGAAAGCCGCTGATAACCAGCGGCTTTTTTTATGTATCTTTTTTCGACACTTTTTAAACTCAATCCTAATGAATCAATCACTGAGGTAAATCAATAAAACAGATGTCCCACAGGCATAGCATAGCCTCGCGGTGGAGATACCCGTGAAGAGGTCAACCTCTTTTCTTTTGTCTCCACACGCGTACTAATTATGATAACTATTCTCGTTTGTACTTCTTTGCGTATTCAATACGCCGTCAGCCAAAGGCTGGCAATTTCGCACCAGGGACAATTTCTGAGCAATTCTTTTTGCCACAATAATCGCAGTTAAGTGAGATCAACGGGCATGGAAGCGCGGCGTAACATTTGTCACGCGGCCCCCATAAATGCCTGAACGCTTCGCGAGGAACTATGCAACTTCAATCAAAACGTGCTTACAAAATCACCGGCTTTTCTCATGAAATCAGCCCTGCTTATCGTCAGAAACTGCTGTCTCTCGGCATGCTTCCGGGGTCTTTCTTCAACATCATCCGCGTAGCGCCGATGGGCGATCCGGTGCAAATCGAAACCCGCCGCACCAGTCTGGTCGTGCGCAAAAAAGACCTCGACCTGCTCAAGCTTGAGATGCTGGCCTGATTTTTACTGATGAATGCTTTTTGCAAGATTGTTTAGCGCGGCCTCTGAAGGTTTTCCGCGTTTTTTCCCTTTCTCACACGTAGATCTGAACGTATGAAAGCACTGACTATTGGCCTGATTGGAAATCCAAACTCAGGTAAAACGACTCTTTTCAACCAGTTAACCGGTTCACGCCAGCGTGTCGGGAACTGGGCTGGTGTCACCGTCGAACGTAAAGAAGGTCAGTTCGCCACCGCAGATCACCAGATTACGCTGGTCGATTTGCCCGGTACCTATTCGCTGACCACCATTTCCGAACAAACCTCGCTCGATGAGCAAATTGCCTGCCATTACATTCTGAGCGGCGACGCGGATCTGATGATTAACGTCGTGGATGCCTCAAACCTTGAGCGCAATTTATACCTGACACTGCAACTTCTCGAGCTGGGTGTGCCCTGCATCGTCGCACTGAACATGCTCGACATCGCCAAAATCCAGAACATCAATATTGATATCCCGGCGCTGTCTGCACGCCTTGGCTGTCCGGTTATTGCTTTGGTTTCTACCCGCGCCAGTGGTATCAAAGAACTGAAAGCCGCCATCGACGCATTGCCGCAAGTGGCAAAGCTTGAACGCGTGAAATATCATCCGGTGCTGCAACAGGAAGTGGACGTGCTGGCCGCAGAAATGCCGCAGGACATGGCGCTGCAACAGCGTCGCTGGCTGGCTTTGCAAATCCTCGAAGGGGATATTTACAGCCAGACGCACGCAGGTAATGCACAGGGATTATTGCCGCAGGTGAAAGCCCGTCTGGCGGAGCAAAAGCTGGAAGATCCGGCGCTGCTGATTGCTGACGCGCGCTATCAGAGCATTGCGTCGCTGTGCGCGGACGTCAGTAACTCGCACCTCACCGCGCCCAACAAACTGACGCAGGTGTTGGATCGCGTGATCCTCAATCGTTTCCTTGGTGTCCCCATCTTCCTGCTGGTGATGTACCTGATGTTCGTGCTGGCGATTAATATCGGCGGCGCGTTGCAACCGATTTTCGACATCGGCTCCGCAGCAATTTTCATTCAGGGGATGCAATGGGTGGGCTTCACCTTGCACTTCCCGCAGTGGCTGACCATTTTCCTTGCTCAGGGCGTCGGTGGTGGTATCAACACCGTGCTCCCGCTGGTGCCGCAAATCGGCATGATGTATCTGTTCCTTTCCTTCCTTGAAGACTCAGGTTATATGGCCCGCGCAGCGTTTGTGATGGACCGCCTGATGCAGTCGCTTGGCCTGCCGGGTAAATCTTTCGTGCCGCTGATTGTCGGTTTCGGCTGTAACGTGCCGTCCATTATGGGTGCCCGTACGCTGGATGCGCCCCGCGAACGTCTGATCACCGTCATGATGGCGCCGTTTATGTCCTGTGGCGCACGACTGGCGATCTTCGCCGTATTCTCTGCGGCGTTCTTCGGGCAGGACGGCGCGTCCGTCGTCTTCTCACTGTATCTGCTGGGTATTGTCGTCGCCATCCTCACCGGCCTGCTGCTCAAATACACCATTATGCGCGGTGAAGCGTCGCCGTTTGTCATGGAACTGCCGGTGTATCACGTTCCCCATCTGAAAAGTCTGTTACTGCAAACCTGGCAGCGTCTGAAAGGTTTCGTGCTGCGCGCCGGTAAAGTCATTGTGATTGCGAGTATTTTTATCGGCGCACTAAACAGCTTCTCTTTCAGCGGTCAGGCGGTGGATAACATCAATGACTCCGCGCTGGCTTCGGTCAGTAAAGTGCTGACGCCGGTGCTGGCACCGATGGGCGTGCACGCCGATAACTGGCAGGCGACGGTTGGCCTGGTGACCGGCGCGATGGCGAAAGAAGTGGTCGTCGGTACGCTCAATACGCTGTACACCGCAGAACATATCCACAATGAGGAATTCGACGCAGCAAACTTCCATCTGCTCGCTGAACTGGGCGGTGCCGTGAACGAAACGTGGCAGGGCCTGAAAGACACCTTCAGCGTCAGCGTGCTTTCTAACCCGATCGAAGCCAGTAAAGGCGACGGAGAAATGGGCGTCAGTTCGATGGGCGTGATGAGCACAAAATTTGGTACCGCCATTTCGGCTTACAGCTATCTGATTTTCGTGCTGCTGTACGTGCCTTGCGTGTCGGTGATGGGCGCCATTGCCCGTGAAACCAGCCGCAGCTGGATGACGTTCTCCATCTTCTGGGGACTCAACGTGGCGTATTCCCTGGCGACCCTGTTCTATCAGGTGGCCACTTTCAGCAGCCATCCGGCTTACAGTTCGGGCGTTATACTTATCGTTTTGCTGTTTAACGCTATCGTTCTTACCTGCCTGCGCAAAGCTCGCAGCCGTGTCAGCGTTCATTTGCAGCCGCGTAATGTTGCGGCCTGTTGCGAACCGGCGACCGGCAACGACTGCCACTAGGAGATACGATGACTACGCTGATTGAGGTTCGTGATTCTCTCGCACTGGCTGGCCGGGCAGATGCCCGCCAGCTTAGCCAGCTACTCAACGCGCCGCGGCCGCTGGTGCAGGCCATGCTCGAACGGTTGGTGGCGATGCGAAAAGCGGAAGCCATCGAAGCCGATGACCGCTGTCTGAGCGGCAGTTGTAAAAGCTGCGCCGACGGCAAAAAATGCCTGACGGTTTCCTATACGCTCATTAATTAAGACACGTCATCCTCTGACACCGGGCTTTCGCCCTTACTGAATAGTCGCGCTGCGGCTATTCAGCTATCATCGGCAGGCCACAACGGCCATCAAAGCGCCGCAGGAGCCTGCATGATCGACAGCGAAATCACCTTCCGTAAACTTGAAATTTTCCTCGCTTACATGGAAAAGCAGAACATCACCCGCGCAGCCGAACAACTCGGCCTGAGCAGCGTCAGTGTGCATCGCGCCCTGCATTCTCTGGAGGAAGGTTTGCGCTGCCCGTTGTTTATCCATCGCGGACGTAATCTGCTGCCGCTGCCCGCCGCCGAAGCGTTACTGGAACATGCCACGCAGGTGATTGAGCAGATGGAACACGGCATTCAGGCCACGCAGCGCGCCGCGGGTTTTGGCGATAAACGTCTGAAAGTCGGCACGCTGTATTCGCTGACGCTTGAAACCATTCCGCGCCTGATCATGGGGTTGAAACTGCGCAGACCGGAGCTTGAACTGGAACTGGTGATGGGCTCTAACAGTGATTTACTGCACAAGCTGGAAGACGGTCAGCTGGATGCCATTCTGATTTCGACCAGTGATTCGAGCGTGGATGCCCAGCGCTACGATCAGCTGCCATTGTTTCAGGACGATATTTTCCTCGCCGCCCCTGCCAGCGCAGAACTGGCCAGCGAAGGCACGGCTGATTTGCGCGATTTTAAGCAGAAAAAATTCGTTTCCCTGGCCGAAGGATTCGCCACTTACCACGGCTTTCAGGAAGCCTTTCAGGTCGCCGGTTTTGAGCCGGACATTGTCACACGGGTAAACGATATTTTTTCGATGCTGAGTCTGGTGCAGGCGGGTGTTGGCTACACGCTCATTCCCGGCAGAATGAAAGGTGTGTATGAAAATACGGTGAAACTCCTGCCGCTGGCCGAAGCCTATCAGATGCGTCAGACCATTTCGCTGGTCTTCCCGCACAGCCGCGAGCACGATCCTAATCTTCTCGCCCTCGCCGCTGAAAGCCGGATGTACGCGCTAGCGAGCAGAAAGCGCTGACAGACGCTTGTTGTTTTGCGCAATCAACACGACCGGCCAGTGCGTTTGATCCGGATGGGAACTCCAGATGGCAGATTCCGGAATGCTCACGCCGTCATAACGCATTTTCGAACCGTCATAAGGGTAAAATTGCCCTTTCTCTGTATCGAGTATGAAAACCAATAATCCGGCTGAATCCTGAGCAAGACGCTTCCACAGGGCGCGACCCCCGGTGTAATGATCGTTATCACTCATCAATGTAAGATGCTTTTTTACCACCAGCGTTTCATACAACAATGTCGCTAAACGGTAATCGCGCATTCCGGAGTTAACCACCACACCTTCCACCTGAAACGCTTTGTCGTCTTCCCAAAACTGACGCACCTCGAGCATTTCATCGCTATTTTCCCTGCGGGCAAGTTCCAGAGTAGCTACCACATGGTGTCGGTTTTCCCCCCGGTTATCGGTTCTGGTTTGTGCTTCGGCAATGGCGATAAATGGAATTTTTTCATCATAGATGACCAACATATCTATGTTGTTGAAACGTATTTCATCAATGACTTCAAACCGTCTGGCCAGAGTGGCCGGACTGTACGATCTTTCAAGCACGATCATTTGCGAATCCCCGCGAATTAAAACTGGCATGATATCCCTTCGTTCAGAGTGGTTAGACATTAGCACGCTGCGCAATTATCAAACAGCGCAACGCGTTTCACCCCCAACCTATCATGCCTTTAATCAGCGTTCGTTTTCGCGCAGCCGCGCTGCGAGACGTCCCGCAACATGCATCCCTGACTGGCACAAAGACAGCGCCTCGCCCTGCTCCATCGCGCGTCGGGTGAGGCCAGTCAGCACTGCGCCCGGCGGCATTTCAATCGCCAGCCGCACATCGCGCTGATAAGCCGCAACCATGGCATCACGCCAGTTCACGGTACGCGCCATATTCATCGCCAGATCGTCGGCAATTTTTTCCGGCTGCCAGTAAACGCGCCCGGTCGTTCCGCTGAGATAACCGCAGGTCGGGCGGGAAATATGAATCTCTTTAAACGCCTCGACCAGCTTAGCCGCCGGTTCCTCCAGCAGCGCACAATGCGACGGCACGCTGACTGCCAGCTGATGGGTTTTCTGCGCGCCGAGTCCTTTGGCGAGCTGCATAACCTGCGCCATCGCGTCGTCACGACCAGCAATCACCAGCTGGTCTTCGGCATTGATATTGGCGAGATATACCGGGGATTCGGCGCTGTTGACCTGCGCTACCAGCGCTTCAATCTGGCTTTGCTGCAAACCGGTAATGGCGGAAAGGCCAAAGCCCTTCGGATAAGCCTGCTGCATCAGTTCACCGCGCAGGGCGACCAGCCGGACGGCATCCTCAAAAACGAGCGCACCGGCAATCACCGCGGCGGGGAATGCGCCAATCGACAGTCCGCTGCAAAAATCTGCCTCAATACCTTCGGCCTGACACTGCTTCGCCCAGACCACACCGGCAATCAGCAAACTCAGCTGAACCGCGCGGGTTGAACGTAAAGCCTCTGCGGTATCGAGCAGCAGAACATCTTCGGCAAGCGCATTGCTGGCCTGTTCAATGAGGGAATGCGTGAGCGAACTATCCGGCAAACGGTGCAGCATTTGCGGCACCTGCGGCCCCTGTCCGGGGAAGGTAAATAGGATCTTCATCGTGCTCCTTGCTTCTTTTGGCCGGGTTCAGTCGGCTGACAGTTGCCACGGGTCACGCACCCGTCGCGGGCCTGATGCTGTTTTCAGCATCACCTCGCCACCCCGCAGCCATTCGCTGAGGGCAAATCCACCCTGAGGTGTATTAATCTGGACATCGGCGCGGCAAGGCAGCCGCTGAAGCTGGTCGAAAAAATCAGAGAACCGGGAGGCGTCCACCGGTGTGTCGCAACGCACCAGCAAATCCAGATCGCTGTCGGCGTGCATCACCGGCAGATCACTGACCAGCGCGTAGGCACAGCTGCCGGTCACGCCCCACGGGAAAGGAAGTTTCAGGCTGCTTAACGTGATCAGCGCCTGCACCGGTTGCTGTGAAACAAACGGCGAATGCAGTAAAACGTTAACGTCGCTGACCAGCGATTCGGGCGTGACAACCCGGACCACCGCCGCCGGGTCAACCCAGGCGGCGGCGCGCTGAATACGTGTCATGCCGCGAATACCCACCGGAACAGCACCATCAGCACGCATATCACGACGCACCACCAGCGGCAGCGACGTGCGCCAGCCGGTGTTTACCCACGCGGGTAACGTGTCGTCGTTTTGCAGCGCTGAACGGTCGCTTATCCAGACAAAATCATGGGCACGCGGGTCACACATATTCACTCCTTTATGCTTAGTGAAGCGCGGCTGTCAGGGAAATAAACAGCGGCAATGTCACGATACACAACACGGAACTGATCAGCAGTGAAGCTTCTGCATCCGGAGACTGAACGCCGAAACGGTTGCCGAACACGATACCGAAGAAACCGGCAGACAGCGCAATCATCAGGATTGCGGTCACCGCCACCTGACCACTCAGGCCGAACGCCAGAACCAGACCCCAGGCGATAAACGGCTGAACCAGGTTTTTCGCGACGCAGGACAACAACACCGGACCGTTAATTTTCAGCTTACGGGCTGACAGGATAACACCGGTCAGGAACAGCGCTGAGGCGGTGGCTGACAATCCCAGAGGTTTGATTGATGCCAGGAAGATTTCCGGCATTTTAATGCCAAATGCCGCCAGAATCACACCCAGAAGCGGTGCCCAGACGATCGGTTTCTTCACTGAACGCCACATCAGAACCGGCAACAGTGCCAGAGATGAACCCTGATTTTCGCCGCTCAGACGCGCTTTTTCACGTTCCAGAATCAGCAGGCAGAACGGTGTCATCAGCACGGAACCGCAGGCAATAGAAACCGCGACGGACAGTGAAGTTGACGGCGCGTCGCCCATCACGCTGCTCAGGATCGGCAAACCGAGCGCCGCATAGTTTGGCAGTGCGACGGTCAGCGTCAGGACAGCAGCATCCTGCGGAGATTTCTTGAACACTTTGGTGCACACAAAATAAATCGCCGCATAGGTGATCCACATCGCCAGCACCAGCACCAGAATCAGCGGTGACTGTTCGACAATGCCGGACCACGGCGTTTGTACGGTCGCTGCAAACAACGCAGCGGGTAAAGCAAAATCCATCACAAATATATTCAGTAAAGAGACGTTCTGGTTATCCACCATTTTCGCTTTCCCGGCATAAAAACCGAGGATCATGATGACGAAAATAGGGGCAAGCGCGTGCAATATTACGTAAGTCATAGCGTTTTTCCTGAGGCAAATTGAATGCTCAGTCGGCGCCGGTGCGATGTTTTTTTAAGTATGACAGTCCAGTTGCAGACAACAGCAGATCCTCGCCCTGACCAAAATGTCAGGGCGGAACCCGCAATGCGGCTGCGTCACGCTGTTTGCAGGTGCGTTACCGGTTGAGACTGAAAGTTTTGTTAATGAATTACCATTCCTGACGCATCAGCTGGCGAACGCGCTGCGAACTTGCGCGGTTTTCTGCACCCAGACGGTTGCTGAGGCTAACGCCTTCTTTGCGGGCGTCCTGGATGTTCTGCCAGACAGCGTTTTGTACGCTGGTGATGTCGTCGGGCGTTGCACTGTCCGGGTTTGCGATGTCGAGTAATTGCGACAGCAGCCCCAGAGTGGCGTAGTTTTCGATGTCATAAGCCATCGGCGGGATGGTTGCGGCCAGTTTTTCCAGCGCATCCACAGAGCGTAACGTGATGCGTGCGGCGGATTCTTTCCCCATCGCATGGATCATGACGCCGTTGTTTTTGAAGGCGATCAGCTTGTTGGCCTGATAACCGTGCGCCAGAAACGCACCAGACATCGCTTTACCCACAATCAGACCGACCACCGGATGTCCGGCCAGACGGGCTTTGGCGTAAGCGCCTGCGGCACCGGCCAGCGCCTGATGAATACCAAACGCTTCTTCGCGACGGCCATAAGCCTGACTTGGCACATCAATCACTGCCACGATGGCGCGTTTGGTGTCGGAGTTCTCATCAGCGGCAATGGCGTCGTTAACGACTTTTGCCAGCGTCCAGCCTTCCAGCAGACCGACTTCACCGCCCGCTGCGCGCGGATACTGATTATTTTTATCCGGCACGACCGTAATGAAACGGACAGCCTGATCGTTGAGTTTGCCATCGGCGGCTTTCACCGAAGGGCAAAGACCGCTGACCGGAGTAGCCTCTTTGGTCAGTTCGGCAAACCAGTAATCACCCCGGCTGACGACGTTGTTATTGAAAGTGCTCATGCGCGATCCTCCCGGTTAAACAGGGCTTCCGTCACTTCACGGCTGGCCTGCTGCGCGGTGTCAAAACCGGTCAGTTTTGGCAGGTAATAATCATAATTATCAGAACGATGTGTGGCCGGAACGCCTTTTTTGATGAAGCCTAGTACGCTGGATTTCACCTCAGCGAGAGAATCTTTCACCAGCGCATCGACAAAGCCGCTGTGATAGCGCACTTCGCCACCGGTCATGCTCCAGATAAACGGACGGTCGCGGGAATCGTATTCATCGATACCGGCTTCCTGCTCGATAACCTGCGGACCGTTCAGACCCAGACGGGCTTCGCGGGTCACAATCAGATAACTACACAGCGCAGCGGCAATCGACATCCCGCCAAAGCAACCGACGGTACCGGCCACCACGCCAATCACCGGCGTATAGCGGCGTAAATCGACAATTGCAGCGTGAATATCCGCGATCGCCGCCAGCCCCAAGTTGGCTTCCTGTAAACGCACACCGCCGGTTTCGAGCAGCAGAACCGCCTGCGTCGGAATGCCGTTGCGGTTATCTTCTGCGGCCAGTTCCAGCGCAGCGGCCATTTTGGCACCGGACACTTCGCCCATACTGCCGCCCTGGAAACTCCCTTCAATGGCGACCACCACCGCGGGCTGACCGTTAATCTGGCCCTTCGCCACCACCATGCCGTCGTCGGCCTGCGGAACAATGCCCTGCGGTTCCAGCCACGGAGACATCACGCGTTCGAACGGCCCGAGCAGTTCGCGGAAAGTGCCGTCATCCAGCAATTTGCGGGCGCGCTGACGGGCGCTCAGTTCGATAAAGCTCTGATCAGTATCAGTTGGCATTTTCAGCCTCCTCAAAGACCTGTTCGATACGCAGACGGGCAACCCCTGGTGTGGCGCCAAAATCATTAATGTCCAGACGGCCTGCCGGTAATTCACGCAGTGCGTTCAGACGGTCGAAAAAGTGCTGCCACAGGCTGTGGCTGCCATCGACGGAGGTTGTGACAATAATTTTCAGCTCAGTTGCTGCTTTTGGTTCATACAGCGCTTCTAAATCGCCGGAACCTACCACGCCAGCTTCGGCGCGGCCTGGCAGCACTTTTGCCGCCGGGTAGTTAAATTCAAAACGTTCCATAACACCTCTTTGTACTGATGTTAGTTAATTCGTATCCGGTTCAGTCAGGCCACGCTGACGCGGTCGAGAAACAGGGTGGCAGCCAGTAAATCGGCGGCACCGCCGGGCGACGTGTTATCGGCCAGCATCCGCTGTTCCAGATGGCGCAACCGTAGTTTGCCTGCCATCGTGCCGGTGCCACCGGCTGCCAGCACCGCCCGCGCGCCCTGATGCATGGCTTTGAGCGCCGGCAAACCGCCGCGTGACAGCACACAGGTATCGGCAAGCGTGGTCATCACCGCCAGTAAGGCATCGACCTGTGCTTCGCTTTCGCCCGCACCGCGTGTCCGGCTGTGATGGAGCTGCGGCAGCGCCCGCTCAATAATGTGCGGAAAACCACTTTGTGCTTCTTCACGGGCACCCGGCACCTGATAACGCTGCACGGCGTGCGAACCTTTACTGAATTTTTTCGGGCTGAAAGCGTCGGGTAACGCCGCAATTTTCGCAGCGCGCTGCGCAATAGTTTGCGGCAGCAAAGCTTCCGGCTGCATGGCGACGGCGCTGACCAGCAACCCCATCGCCCAGATAGCGCCCCGGTGAGTATTCACTCCGCCGGTTTCGGCCATCATCTGTGCTTCACCGGCACGACCTAAACGGCCCACTTCCTGACGCAGGGCGATATCCGCCGGGCGCTGCCAGCTGTGTAAGGCCAGCAAATAGAAAGTGGATGTCAGGCTGCGCGCCGAACGCACCATCAGGTCCAACGTTAAATCCTGATGTGCGCCGGAACTCCGGCTGTCGACCAGCCCCGGTTTCGGGCTAAGCCGCGCTTCGTCGATCAGCGCCTGCGTCGCCGTTTCTGCCAGCCTTTCGGCCAGTTCTTCCGCTGTCAGTACAGCGCCAATCGTTAAAGTTTGCGGCATCGTGATTACCAGCTGCGGAATTTGGCGGGCGGGTTATACAAACCGCCGGACCAGTCGACCAGTTCGCTTACGCTGCCAGCCGCCAGTAAAGAGCGGGTGGCGTCGGTGCGGCGAATCCCCATGTCTTCCGGGAAGACCACCAGTTCCTGACGGCGCAGGTCGGCGACGCGTTTGGCGTCAACGCCCAGACCAATGTCAGTGATACCGGCAACCGCAGCGACCATCGCCCGGCGCTCTTCCAGAGAACGGGCGCGGTACAGATAGGCGATCCCCTCTTCGGTCAGCACGTGCGTCACGTCGTCGCCGTAAATCATCACTGGTGCCAGCGGCATTCCGGATTCTTTACCCACTTCGACCGCTTCGAGTTTTTCAACGAACGTCGGCTTGCCACCGGCCTGGAAGGTTTCCACCATCTGTACGACCAGTTTTTTACCGCGCGCCATCGGATCCGGCTCTTCAATCATGTCGAGCCAGGCTGGCGTAGAGTGACGACGACCGTGCGGGTCATGGCCCATGTTCGGTGCGCCACCGAAACCGGCCAGACGACCGCGGGTGACGGTGGACGAGTTCGCCAGACCATCGACCTGCAACGTTGAACCGATGAACATATCGACCGCGTACTGGCCTGCCAGCTGGCAGAAAGCACGGTTGGAACGCATGGAACCGTCAGAGCCGGTGAAGAAAACGTCCGGACGGGCGCGGATATACTCTTCCATCCCGAGTTCGCCACCGAAGCAGTGAACGGTGTCGACCCAGCCGCTTTCAATAGCCGGGATCAGCGTCGGATGCGGGTTAAGCGTCCAGTGTTTACAGATTTTGCCGCGCAGGCCGAGCTGTTCGCCGTAAGTCGGCAGCAGTAGTTCGATAGCCGCGGTGTTAAACCCGATACCGTGGTTCAGCGACTGCACGTTGTGTTTGGCGTAAATGCCTTTGATCGCCATCATCGCCATCAGTACGTGGACCGGTTTAATCAGACGCGGGTCGCGGGTGAAAAGCGGTTCGATGAAGAACGGCTTATCGGCGACGACCACGAAATCGATCCAGTCGCCCGGAATATCAACGCGCGGCAGGTCGGTTTCTTCATCTACCAGTTCGTTGACCTGCGCAATGACGATACCGTTTTTAAAGGCCGCGGCTTCGACCAGCGCTGGCGTATCTTCGGTGCTTGCGCCGGTATAAAGGTTACCTTTGCGGTCTGCTTTAAAGCCGGCGATCAGGGCGATGTTTGGCACCAGATCGACGTAAAGACGAGAATACAGTTCGATGTACGTATGGATCGCGCCGATTTCCATCTGACCATCTTCAAGCAGTTGCGCGATACGCAGGCTTTGCGGGCCGGAGAAAGCGAAATCGAGCTTGCGGGCGATGCCGCGTTCGAAGAGATCCAGATGTTCAGCACGGCTGACGCTCGGCATGATCATATGTAAGTCATGCAGCTTTTCAGGGTTCACTTTTGCCAGTGAACGGGAAAGAAAGTCAGCTTGTTTTTGGTTGTTACCTTCCATCACCACGCGGTCACCGGAGGCAATCAGCGTTTCAAGGACAGGAATAATTTTATCAGTGGGTAAAACTTTACCCTCGGCCACGGAACGGACACTGTCGATACGCCGTTGTTTTTCGCTGCGGCGGGTGTCCCACACTTTCGTGGTCTGCGGATGTTGCGGCATGCCAAACCTCCCTGGGTTGAGCTTGCTGAAGATTTCCCGACGTGATGAAACAAAGAGGACGGTGGGAAGTTCAGTCAAGTGGCGGTTGCATCACATTTGACCTGTTTAGTTAGCGTGTTAAGTGTAGGAAGGGCCGAGATAACCATCAATGAAGGCGGCGGACACTTCGTTACTCTGAGAGTAACGATTGAAGGGAATTCTTTAAAAACAGTTTGATACAAAACAAAGAATGGGAGGTATCCCTCAAAAACAGGTGAAAAAAAGGGATGCGCATGGCATCCCTTTTTTGCAGATAAGAAGATTATTTGAAAACTTCTGCGGTCGCAGTGATTTTCTTTTTCTCCTGCGCGGCGATCACGACGTAATATTTCCCGCCTTTTTCATCAGCCAGTTTGGACAGCTCATCTTTAGCATCCATTGGCGCAGTGTATTCATTGCTGGTTGTTACCACGCCCAGGCTGGTGTAACCCTTATCTTTAGCTTCTTCTTTGGTGATCATCTCTGCGGCCATTGCGTTCACAGAGAACAAACCTGCCAGAACGGCTGCAATAATAATTTTATTTGATTTCATGACATTACCTCTAAATTGGATGAATAGTTTTGAAAGAAAGCAGTCAAGATATGAACGGCAGGTGAATCTGTGCTGGCACGAACCTTCCTGGTCAACCACCAGATTTCTCCCCAGAGACACAAACGGGCGATGGAAAATTTCCCCCTCTCACCTCCGGCATCTATCGGCTTAAGTATTAGTCACCCTTGGGAATTAGCCAGAATTTTGACAAATATTTTTACATTGGTTTTCAGTTTGCAATCAGAAAGCGTTCGACAATTTCACAAAAAGCATCCGGGTGCGAGATAAACGGCGCATGGGCTGCTTTTTCAATGATTTCCGAGTGAGAATCAGGCAGTAAAGCATCCAGTAACGGCACGATTTTTCTCGGCACCAGCCCGTCGAGCGCGCCGTAAATACGCAGTACCGGCAAGGTCAGCGTCGTCACTGACTCACGTAAATCGGCTGTACGTAAAATCTCCAGCCCACCGTTGAGCACTTCTGCGGGCGGCATTGGCAGATTCAAAACAATTGATTTCAGCAAACGGGCATCCTGACGGGCGCTGTTGCTGCCGAGGGTCTGCAACGCCAGAAAACGCTCGACCGTACGCTGAAAATCTTCACTAAGCTGATGCTGAAAACCCTGCAACACATCGGGGCGGATACCCGGCCAGTCTTCGTGTGCGGTAAAGCAGGGCGAAGACGCCACGGTAATCAGTTTTTCCACGCGCTGCGGCGCGCTCAGCGCAATCTGGCTGGCGACCAGTCCGCCCAGCGACCAGCCCACCAGCGAAGCCTTTTGCGGCATGGCAGACAGTACCAAATCAGCCATTTCTTCCAGCGTCAGCGCCCCAAAACCTTCACTGCGGCCATAGCCCGGCAGGTCGATCAGGTGCAGACAAAAATGCGGCGCAAGTCGCTCCGCCGTGTAACACCAGACCCCGGCGTTCAGTCCCCATCCGTGAAGCAGCACAAGATGGCGATCTCCTTCGCCGATTGTCTCCCGGTAAAGCGTATTCATAGCGTATTGTCCGTGTCAGTCTGATTGTTCAATCCATAAAAATGGCACAAGGAACCCGCCGCTATGCTAACAATTGCCAGCCGCTGTTGGCTATGTCAGTGTCCGCTCCATCTGGCGATACAGGGCATTTGCAGTCTGTGCCTCAGACATTTGCCCGCCGCACCGCCCTGCTGCCCGCGCTGTGGATTACCCGGCACCGGAGGTAATCTCGATTGCGGCCGCTGCCTGCTGAAACCGCCGCCGTGGGACGCACTGGTTTTCGCGAGCCCGTATGAACCGCCGGTCAGCGGGCTGGTGCTCCGGCTCAAATTCGCCAACCTACCTGAGCTGGACACCACGCTCGCGCGCCTGTTTCTGCTGCGCTGGCTGCCGCGCTGGCGGTCCGGTAATCTGCCGCGTCCGGATATCCTCCTCAGCGTACCGCTGCATCAGAAACGTTATTTCTCCAGAGGCTACAATCAGAGTGAATTGCTCGCCCGGCCGCTGGCCCGCTGGCTGCACTGCGAATATCGCCCGTACGCCCTGAGCCGCGACCGGCGCACCGTGCCGCAGCAAAGCCTGAGCGAGCGGGAAAGAAAGTGGAATCTGCGTAAAGCCTTTACCTGCCATGCCGATTTGCGCGGTAAAAACGTGATGCTGCTTGATGATGTGGTGACCACCGGCAGCACGGTGCGGGAAATCAGTAAAATGCTCATTAATCAGGGAGTTGCTTCAGTGCAAATCGCGTGTATCTGCCGGACATTACAGACATGAGCACGTGCTGCTAACACTCTGGCAACGGGAAGGGTGACGGGTAAAAGCAAAGGGCGTATTATAACCAACTAGAGTAGTCAACTATTGAGCGAATGTTATGATCCTTATTACCGATGCTGCCCAAGAACACTTTGCCAAATTGCTGGCAAGCCAGGAAGAAGGCACCCAAATCCGCGTATTCGTGATCAATCCCGGTACGCCGACCGCAGAATGCGGTGTCTCCTATTGCCCGCCTGACGCCGTAGAAGCGACGGATACCGAACTGAAGTTCGAGAAACTGTCTGCTTTCGTCGATGAATTAAGCGCGCCTTATTTGCAGGATGCGGTGATCGACTTCGTCACCGATCAGTTGGGTTCCCAGCTGACGCTGAAAGCGCCTAACGCTAAAATGCGTAAAGTGTCTGACGATGCGCCTCTGATGGAACGTGTTGAATATCAGTTGCAGTCGCAGATTAACCCGCAGCTGGCCAGCCACGGCGGTCGTGTTTCCCTGATGGAAATCACCGACGACGGCATCGCAGTTCTCCAGTTCGGCGGCGGTTGTAACGGTTGTTCTATGATTGATGTCACCCTGAAAGACGGCATCGAGAAAGAGCTGCTGCAAAACTTCCCGGAACTGAAAGGCGTTCGCGATCTGACCGAACACCAGCGCGGCGAGCATTCTTTCTACTGATTAACCGTTGATCAGACAGAATGTTAAAAGCACCCTTCCGTTGGGTGCTTTTTTTATGGTTGCGGATTAAGAAGTACCTTTGCGTCGGCGGTCCAAATCCGCCAGCAGCAGATTAATGTGCTCATCGCTGAACAACGCTTCCAGCGTGTGCGTCAGTTTTCGCCGCCAGTTGGGATATTCAGTATTCGTGCCGGGCACGTTAACTGGCGTCGACATATCCAGCCAGTCTTCCGGTTGCAGCCCGAGCAGCGCACTGGCGCTGTCAGCCAGATAACGTTGCAGACCGCGGTTAAGCACCGACGTCATCGGCATGCCTGCTGCGGTTTTGCTGGTCGCTTTCGGCACGCATCCTGTCCGGTGCAACGCGTCCAGCAAACCCTGCTTACTGTGCTCGCGCTCCCCGCGCAATTTCTCCAGCACCTGCTGGTCCGGATAAACACCCAGCGACGCACCGAGCGTTAAATCTCCGCCTTCCCAGTAGCCGCGCAACGTCGGCAGATCATGCGTGGTCACTGTCGCCATCGCCTGCGAAACGTAATCTTCCGGCGGTCGATAGACGAAGTGTTTATCGTGCTCGAAATACAGTACTTTGTAGGAATACACGCCGCTGTCGCGCAGGCTGGCGACAATTTCTTTCGGCACGGTCCCCAGATCTTCACCAATCACCATGCACTGGTGCCGCTGACTTTCCAGCGCCAGCACACCGAGTAAATCTTCCAGCGGATAACGGACATACGCGCCATTCCCCGCCTCCTGATCCGCCGGTATCCACCATAAACGCAGTAACCCCATCACGTGATCGATACGCAGCGCCCCGCACTCCGCCATATTCGCGCGCAGCAAATCGATAAATGGCTGATAGGCACGGGCTTTCATTTCATGAGGATCAATGGGTGGAAGCCCCCAGTTTTGCCCCTGCGGCCCCAGAATATCCGGCGGCGCGCCAATCGTCGCATTCAGACAATACAACGACGGATCTGACCAGGTTTCCGCACCACCTTCCGCCACGCCAACCGCCAGATCACGGTATAAACCCAGCGGCATATCCAGCTCCACACTGCGCTGATAACACACAGAAAATTGCGTATGTGCCAGCCATTGCAGCCACTGGTAGAACTCAATTTCACCGGCATAATGCTGGCTGAATTCCGCCACATCCGCCCCTTTGGCGTCACGATAAGCATCGGGCCATACCGGCCAGCCCCACAATCCCAGATCTAAATCCCGCAGATGAACATGCAGCGCATCGAACAGCGCCTGCTGGCGCAAACTTTCACCGCCCAGCAACACAAAACGACGGAAATCCCGCTTGCGCTGGCTGGCTTCCGGCAGTTCGCCAAAGAGCGGCCACGCCAGTTTCAGCGCATTTAATTTCAACCGCATCACCAGCGGATAATCAACAAACTCGGTGCTGCGCGCCTGCAACAACGCATCTCGCGTCTCGATGGAATGCCACCAGCTTTGCGCCAAATCGCTGGCGATAAATTCTTCCACCGCATTCACGTCGATGTACGCCAGATTCAGCCAGCGGCGTGACGACGGGCTGTACGGGCTGGCGCTGAGAGGATTGGCCGGATACAACGCGTGTATCGGGTTCAGCCCGACGAACGCGCCGCCGCGCTGGCCAACTTCTTCCACCATTTTTTTCAGATCGCCAAAATCACCGACGCCCCAGTTATTTTCCGACCGCAGCGTGTACAACTGAACCGTCGCACCCCACAGTTTTTTACCTGCCAGCAGCGCGGGCGGCTCATAACAGCGTGGCGGCACAACAATAATCCGGCACGGCCAGATTCTACCGTTTTGCGATAACGTCAGTTGATGGTAACCCGTGGGCAATCCGGCGCTGAGATTCAGAACCTTGCCAACCTCAACGGTTCCTTCGGTCTGGTCGCCGTTTTCAAGCGTGAACTGCCAGCAAAATGCGCCGCAGCCCTCCGGGGTTAGCAGCACTTTTTTGCCTTCCGTAAACACTTTTACCGCAGGCAAAGGCGTTACCTCGGGCACATCTTCCGGATCACGCCCCATGGCCGCCAGCAGCGATGCCCTCGTTTCGTTGGACACCGTTTCTACTTCATCCGACATATTGATAAAGCTGTCTAAAATACCTGCCCGGCGCGCTGCCTCAACAAGTTGCTTATCCTCCATGCCTGCTCCTAACGTTTTGCCTGCCAGATGCGCTGCTGATAATCGCGGATTGAACGGTCTGCGCTGAACATCCCGACGCGCGCGGTGTTAAGCAGCGTGCGGCGCGTCCATTCGTCAGCGTTACGGTACAATTTATCGACCTGTTTTTGCGCTTCGCAATACTGAGCAAAATCCGCCAGAACCAGATAGGGATCGCCGCCATCGAGCAGGCTGTTGAGCATCAGATCGAAAGCCTTTTTATCGCCGTTGGCATAAAAACCGCTGGCCAGTTCGTCGAGAATCGCCTTGAGATGTTTGTCTTTTTTCACCACGGCTTTCGGCTTATAGCCTTTCTTCAGCTCGGCTTTTACTTCATCAACGGTCAGGCCAAAGATGAAAATATTGTCTTCGCCCACCTGCTCGGCAATTTCGACATTCGCGCCGTCCAGCGTGCCGACAGTCAGCGCGCCGTTAAGCGCCAGCTTCATATTGCCGGTGCCCGACGCTTCTTTACCGGCAGTAGAAATCTGCTCGGAGATATCCGCAGCCGGGATCATCAGTTCCGCTACCGACACGCAATAATCCGGGATGAACACGACTTTAATACGATCGGCGACGATCGGATCGTTGTTGATCTTCTCCGCGACCTGATTGATCGCATAGATAATATTTTTGGCGAGGTAATAACCGGGCGCGGCTTTAGCACCGAACAGGAAAACGCGCGGCACAATGTCGAGCTTCGGATTATCGCGGAGCTGCCGGTACAAGGAGAGAATGTGCAGCAGATTCAGATGCTGACGTTTGTACTCGTGCAGGCGTTTTATCTGCACATCGAAAATGGCGTCAGGATTGAGGCGGATCCCCATGCGCTGCCAGACGTATTCCGCAAGCCGCACTTTGTTGTCATGCTTGATTTTGCGGTACTGCTTGCAGAATTTTTTGTCTTTTACGCCGTCTTCCAGACCTTTCAGCAGATCCAGATTATTCACCCAGGAATCCGTTTTCAGGCGTTCATCAATCAGCGCGGAAAGCGCCGGATTACACTGTTTCAGCCAGCGGCGCGGCGTGATGCCATTGGTCACGTTGTGGAATTTTTGCGGCCACAGCTGATGATATTCCGGGAACAAATCTTTCACCACCAGATCCGAATGCAGCGCCGCCACCCCGTTTACTGCAAAACCGGCCACCACGCAGAGATTCGCCATCCTTACCTGTTTGTCGTGATGTACGGCCAGTTTCGCCCAAACCGCTTCATCGCCCGGCCAGGTTTTACTGACCAGTTTTTTGAAGTTGGTGTTGATTTGTTTGATGATTTGGAAATGTCGCGGCAGCAGGCTGCGCACCAGACTTTCGTCCCAGGTTTCCAGCGCTTCCGGCATTAACGTGTGGTTGGTATACGCAAACGTGCGGCTGGTGATGTGCCAGGCATCGTTCCAGCTCAGCTGGTGCTCGTCGAGCAATACGCGCAGCATTTCAGGAATGGCGATGGTCGGGTGCGTGTCATTAAGCTGGATGACTTCATAATCCGGCAGCTCGCTGATTTTGCGGCCCAGGAAATGATGACGCCGCAGGATATCGGCCACCGAGCAGGCGCACTGAAAATACTGCTGCATCAGGCGCAGGCGTTTACCGGCCTGATGGTTGTCATTCGGATAGAGCACTTTGGTGAGTTTGGCAGCTTCGATGCCCTGCTGTTCCGCTTTCAGGAACTCGCCGTCATTAAACTTCTCCAGATCAAACGGATGCGGATGCGTGGCTTCCCATAAACGCAGCGGCTGCGTAATTCCGTTGCGATACCCCATAACCGGTAAATCCCAGGCTTCGCCGCGCAGCGTAAATTCGGGTTCCCAGCGGGAAACTCCCTGATCGTTCTTTACGATTTTCCCGCCAATGCCAACATTCACCGCCAGCGAACTGTTATGGCGGAACCACGGATATTCACTGCGGTGCCAGTCATCCGGCGACTCTTTTTGTTTGCCATCAACAAAGCGCTGACGGAATAAACCGTACTGATAGTTCAGGCCATAACCGGTGCCCGGTTGCCCGACCGACGCCATCGCATCGAGATAACAGGCCGCCAGACGCCCGAGTCCGCCATTACCGAGCGCCGGATCGATTTCTTCTTCAAGCAGGTCTGTCAGGTTGATATCAAACTGCTCAAGCGCGCTGGCAATTTTTTCGTACCAGCCGAGATTAATCAGGTTATTACCGGTCAGCCGCCCGACCAGAAACTCCATCGAGATGTAGTTAACGTGGCGGGTGATCTTTTTACTTTTCCTGCTCACGGACTCATTTTGCGGAGGAAGCTGTTCAGCGACTGCGGCGCTGACTGCGTGCCACCATTGATGCCGGGTCATGTCCCTGGCTGAAGTAAGTCCAAATGCTTGCCACTGGCGGGTTAGCGCCGCCAAAAAAACATCCTGCTTGAGCGTGATTTTCGACATAGGGCAGTCTCTTTTCTGTCAGTGGGGACGGAATGTTTCCGTGAGAAAAAGCCTGATTGCGGTAAAAAGTGTGATCCCAATACACTTATGTATAAACCCTATGTCGAAAAAATGCTCACTGCCGTTTGTTTCTAAAACTTTTTAAGGCCATTTTTATTTTTGCCCGTAATAGGCATCCGGCCCGTGTTTTCGGCTGAAATGTTTTTGCATAAGGTAATCATCCATCGGGGTCTGGTTGCGCCGGATTGAACCAGTGATCCACGCCATTTTGGCGACTTCTTCCAGCACCACGGCGTTGTGAACCGCCTGTTCCGGCGTGGCTCCCCAGCAGAACGGGCCATGCTGGGCGACCAGAATGCCCGGCATATGCAGCGGATCAATGCCCGTCAGCGCAGCGGCGATCACTTTGCCCGTTTCCAGTTCGTATTCTCCGTTCACTTCATGGCGCGACAAAGGCCGCGTACAGGAGATCTCACCGGCAAAATAATCCGCATGCGTGGTGCCTAACGCGGGGATCGCAACGCCAGCCTGCGCCCACGACGTCGCATGGGTCGAATGGGTGTGCACGATGCCGCCGAGTTCAGGGAAACGGGCGTAAAGTTCAAGATGCGTGGCGGTATCCGATGACGGTCTGTAGCGCCCTTCCACCACTTCACCGCGCAAATTCACGACCACCATATCGCTGGCCTGCATTTTTTCGTATTCCACACCACTCGGTTTGATGACCACCAGCCCGCGCTTGCGGTCGATGCCGCTGACGTTGCCCCACGTAAAGGTCACCAGACCGTACGCAGGCAGCGCCATATTGGCTTCAAATACGCGTTGTTTCAGTGCGTCCGTCATGCCATTTCCTCCATATTCAGCCCGGCCTTCTGCATTTTATCCACCACCCAGGCGCGCGCGTTGCGCACTTCCTGCATCGGATCGGCGGCGGTTTCACTCCACATTTCGATGAGATAAGGCCCGCGATAGCCGCTTTTCTGTAGCGTTTCGAAGCAGCGCTCAAATTCCACGACGCCGCTGCCGAACGGTACATTTTTGAATACGCCCGGCTGCGTATCTTTAACGTGTACCGCGACGATATGTCCGGCACCGCTTGCCAGTTCCATCTGCACGTCGTTGTCCCAGGCGGATAAATTGCCGATGTCCGGATACAGCTGGAACCACGGGTTATTCAGGTAATGCGTATAGCCCAATGCTTTGCTGATTGAATTCATCAGCGGGTAATCCATGATTTCCATCGCCAGCGTGACCTGCGCCCGGCTGGCCATTTCGACCGATTCCTGCAAACCGGCACGGAAACGCTCACGGGTATGATCGTTGGCCTGCTGGTAATAGACGTCATAACCGGCGAGCTGAATGACACGGATACCTAAATCCTGCGCCAGCACGATGGCTTTACGCATGATTTCCAGCCCCTGATTACGGGTTTCATCGTCTTCAGAGCCCAGCGGAAAACGCCGGTGCGCGCTCAGGCACATCGACGGAATGCGGATGCCCGTGCGCGAAATCGCATCCACTACGTTCAGTCTCTGCCCGCGTGACCAGTCAAGCCGCGCCAGCCGGTGATCGGTTTCATCCACCGACATTTCGACGAAATCAAAACCCAGTTCTTTCGCCAGCGTCAGGCGCATCAGCCAGTCTTCACCCGCAGGCAAAGCTTTTTCATAGATACCGAGTGGAACGGCTTTGTGCATCATGCGATTTTCCTTAACCCCAGAGCTGGCTGATGGATTTTTTGAACTGACGCGCCGCGTCTGCCGGGTCTTTCGCGTCACGGATACTGCGCCCGGCAATGAAAACGTGTACCGGAATGTCTTTGAACAGCGGCAAATCTTCCAGCGCCAGACCGCCGGTGATCGTGACTTTAAAGCCCATATCGGAAAGACGTTTGATCGCCGTAATATCGGCATCGCTCCACGCCACACCGGCAGCCTGTGCGTCACGGCTGCGGTGATAAACCACTTGCCGGATACCTGCGTCATGCCATTCCTGCGCCTGTTCCCACGTCCAGTAACCGGTCAGTTCAATCTGCACGTCACCGCCAAATTCTTTTGCTACTTCCAGCGCACCTTTGGTGGTGTTGATATCGGCGCAGCAAATCACGGTGACCCAGTCGGCGTTGGCTTCAAAACACATGCGCGAGAGAATTTTCCCGGCATCAGCAATTTTGGCATCGGCCAGCACGATTTTCTCCGGATACAGCGCTTTCAGATCACGCACCGCACGCACGCCTTCTGCGACACACAAAATAGTGCCGACTTCGATAATGTCGACTTCGCTGGCGATAAGACGCGTGGTTTTGTAAGCATCGTCCATCGACTGGTTATCCAGCGCCACCTGCAACATCGGTAATGAATGAGACATAATGAATTCCTTCTCTGCTAACGAATTAGTTAACCGCCGTGGCGGAAGTCTGGTCGATCAAATCTAGTACCTGCTGCGCGGTGGTGCAGGCGCGCAGGCGGTCAAAATTGGCTTCATCTTCAAACAGGTTCACCACCTGCATGATGCCGACTTCCTGATGCGCGCTGGCATCCACAGCAGCCAGCGTGATCAAGATATCCACCGGATCGTTATCTTCATGGTTGAACACCAGCGGCTTTTTCAGGGTCACCAGCGCAAAACCGGTTTTCAGGACGCCTTCTTCCGGGCGGCCATGCGGCATCGCCAGTCCCGGCGCTATGACGAAATAGGGTCCGAACTTTTTAACGCCATCCAGAATTGCCTGGTAATAACGCGGCCCAACCACACCGGCGTCCACCAGCATATCGACGCCAATTTTGACCGCTTCCTGCCAGGTTTCTGCCTCCGCATTCAGACAAATCGAGTTATTCTCGGCCAGCGAATCTCGCAGTTTCATTGCACGCTCCTTACTTTTTCAGCGACGTTGGGAAGTGAGCATTAATGACTTCCATCACTTTCGGTCCGAAATCCGCCGCCGAGAGCATGTTGCGTACACCGACGACGTATTTGTTGCCGCTGACGGTGATTTCGTCGGCGACGTGCGTGGACGCGACAATAATGTCCGCGCCGCTCAGCTCAGATTTGTACTCACCGACCGCGCAGCTGTTCATGGTGTGATCCACGCCTTCCTGTGTCAGAAACTGCCCGATTTTCATCTTCATGATCATCGAACTGCCTTGCCCGCAACCGCAAACTGCCAGAATTCGTACTGTCATGGGAACCTCGTTAATTAGTGAGTAGTGGACTCATTAAGAGCTTGTTTTTCGGCATCTTCTTCGGCGCGAAGCGTGCGACCGGCGAAGAACATATACAGCACCGCGATTACGGCAATAACGCCCATGAAGGCCATGCCAACGCTAAAGAATCCCTGCATCATTGGCGGTGCCAGAATTGACCAGTCGGCCATGCCCATCCAGGCGCTGAGGCCGGTCAGTTTGATGGCCCAGACGCAGCCGAAGATTTCGATCATCCCCATCACCAGACAAATTTTCAGTGCGGCACGCCAGCCACCGAAGTGGTTCGCGAATACGCCGATGGTGGCGTTGGAGAAGAACATCGGGATAAAACCGGGAATAATCATGATGGAAGAACCCACGCCAAACAGAATGGCGACGGCAATCAGCTGGCCGATGGTGCCCCACATAAAGCCCCAGACCACAGCGTTTGGCGCGAAGCTGTAAATCGCCGCGCAGTCGATCGCCAGAACAGCACCAGGAATTAAGCGTTGGGAAATCCCGTTAAAGGCTTCCGTCAGTTCTGCGACGAACATACGCACGCCCTGAATAATGATGAAAATGGCAACCGCAAACATCAGGCCGGTTTGCAGGATGTAAATTGTCCAGTGGGTTTTACCGGCCATTTTCTGCAACGTATCAAGACCGAACGAGCAGAGGATAATGCCGAAGAACACGGTCATCACGATGGCGGTGGAAACGATATTGTCGTGGAAAATATTCAGCCAGCCGGGCAGTTTGAGGTCTTCAACGCTGTCCTCTTTCTTACCGAGATACGGTGCGATTTTGTAAGCAATCCATGACGCAAACTGCTGCTGGTGCCCGATAGAAAAACCACTGTTTTCCGTTACGGACTGCGTCGGTTTGTACATCATATTGGAGGTGATCCCCCAGTACAGCGAAACCAAAATCGCCGTCGACCAGATGGTGGTCCACATCGGCCAGCCGATGATATAGAAGAAGACGGCGATCAGACCCGCCTGCTGGAACATGATGTGGCCCGTCAGCATGATGGTGCGGATGCCGGTAATGCGGCGGAAAACCACCATCAGGATGTTCAGTGCGAGCGCGATAAGCACCGCGTAGCCGACCCAGCTGTAGGCATCGCCCATGCGTTCGACCGTTGCCATCATTGAGGCATAGGTATCTGAAATAGCACCGTTAATTCCGTAGACTTCAGAAAGTTTCGCCACCACAGGTTTAAATGTGCCCGTCAAAATTCCGGATCCCGCCTGCAGTAACATAAAACCGATGATGGTTTTGATGGTGCCTTTGATGATAACCGTCGCGCTCTTTCTGAGCAGGATGTAACCGAGCATAGTTACAAGCCCCAGCAATAACGGCGCGTTGGTCATTACCTGATTAAAAAAAACGGTAAAGAGGGTGTAGAGGAATTCCATATAACTCTCCGTCTGACCTTGTTTGATCTCTTCAGCGCAGGACTCTGCACGTAAAAGTGAGGGACAGACGAACTCTAATGCTCACATTGAATCAGATAAAGATTCACAATGATTATTTGTGAGCGGTCTCGCAAGATATCGTCATCCCTCTTTTTCACGCACAAACAGATAAACTCATATTTATTATATTTATCAAATAAATAAATAGATTATTTTATTACCTGCACTTCCTGCTTATTCAGAGAGCCTGTCTTCAGCGTGTCCGAAACCATTCAAAAATCGTCGATTAAAATCATTGTCACGGCAAAATTTCGATGATAAATTCCTCACCATCAAATCATATTTAATCATTAAATGATTTGTTATGATTTAATCATTCAAACCAAACTCACATGAGGGAATACAATGAGCAAAGTAGAAACGATCAGTCGCGAATCCTGGATCCTCAACACTTTCCCGGAATGGGGCACCTGGCTGAATGAAGAAATCGAGCAGGAAAAAGTCGCGCCAGGCACTTTTGCGATGTGGTGGCTGGGCTGCACGGGGATCTGGCTTAAATCTGAGGGCGGCGCGAATATTTGTGTCGATTTCTGGTGTGGCGTGGGCAAGCAAAATCACAGCAGCCCGCTGATGAAAACCGGCCACCAGATGCAACGCATGGCAGGCGTGAAAAAGCTGCAACCAAACCTGCGCACCACGCCGTTCGTACTGGATCCGTTCGCGATCAGAGAGATCGACGCCGTATTGTCCACCCACGATCACAACGATCATATTGATGTCAACGTCGCGGCAGCCGTGATGCAAAACTGCGCTTCCGATGTGCCGTTTATCGGCCCGCAAACCTGCGTGGATTTGTGGATTAGCTGGGGCGTGCCGAGAGAACGTTGCATCGTGATGACGCCGGGCAAAGTGGTGAAAATCAAAGATGTGGAAATCCACGCGCTGGATTCTTTCGACCGCACCGTGCTGATCACCCTGCCTGCGGACCAGAAAGCGGCTGGCGTTCTGCCGGACATGATGGATCAGCGAGCGGTAAATTATCTGTTCAAAACGCCGGGCGGAAACCTGTATCACAGCGGCGATTCACATTATTCCAACTACTACGCGAAACACGGCAACGAGTACAAAATTGACGTTGCACTCGGCTCCTACGGCGAGAACCCGCGCGGCGTGACCGACAAAATGACCAGCGTCGATATGCTGCGTATGGCAGAATCACTGAATACAAAAGTCGTGATCCCGTTCCACCATGATATCTGGTCAAATTTCCAGGCCGATCCGCAGGAAATCCGTGTGCTGTGGGAGATAAAAAAAGACCGTCTGAAATACGGCTTCAAGCCCTTTATCTGGCAGGTCGGCGGCAAATTCACTTATCCGAATGACAAAGACAATTTTGAATATCACTACCCGCGTGGATTCGAAGATTGCTTTACGACAGACACCGACTTGCCGTTTAAATCCTTCCTCTAAAGCATTGTGAGAAAAGGCGGGGACTATTCTCTCCGCCCTTTCAGAATCAATGTTATTCGCATTACTGCTCGTTTATAATCACGCGGTAATCATCTACTTTCGGATATCCCCGCGGAGACACTATGACAGAGCCACAACGCCACAACGCCATCCTTGATCTTTTGCAGCGTCAGGGTCAGATTTCTGTCGCTGATGTCATTGATCATTTTGATATTTCTCCGGCCACCGCGCGTCGTGATATCACTAAGCTCAACGAGTTGGGGAAATTGCGTAAAGTGCGTAACGGCGCTGAAGCCGTTAACCAGCCTCGCCAGAACTGGACTCCGCTTAATATTCACCAGACCCATAATCTCAACGAAAAAATGCGTATCGCCAAAGCTGCGGCCGAATTGTGCCAGCCGGGTGAAAGCGTGGTGATTAACTGCGGCTCGACAGCGTTTTTGCTGGGGCGCGAGATGTGCGGAAAAGACATTCAGGTGATCACTAACTATCTGCCGCTGGCCAATTACCTGATTGAGCAGGAACACGACAGCGTGGTGATCATGGGTGGTCAGTACAATAAAAGTCAGTCGATTACGCTGGCACCGCAGGATGGCGATGCGAGCCTGTACGCCGGGCACTGGATGTTTACCAGCGGCGCAGGGCTGACCACCGATGGCCTGTATAAAACCGATATGCTGACCGCAATGGCAGAACAGAAGATGCTGAATTACGTCGGAAATCTGGCGGTGCTGGTCGACAGCAGTAAAGTCGGGCAACGCGCAGGTATGCTGTTCAGCCGTACGGAACAAATCAATGTGCTCATCACCGGCAAAGAAGCCGACGGCGAAATTATCGAAAAATTACGCCTCAAAGGTGTGAAGGTGATTCTGGTTTAGCGCTTTTCCCCTGTAGTTTGTCTGGTCTTGATAAGCCAATAATTGGGTAGAATGGCGGAATCATCTTTTAAGAGGCACCTCCGATGGAACAATTTGAAGCAATCAGCGTTGAACAGGCGCATACCCGCCTGAAATCCGGCGAAGCAGTTATGGTCGATATTCGCGACCCGCAAAGTTTTGGCGCAGCACACGCGCCCGGCGCATTCCATCTGAGCAATGAAAGCATGCGCGCCTTTATGGAACAGGCCGATGCCAAAACGCCGGTTCTGGTCATGTGCTATCACGGCATCAGCAGCCGTGGTGCCGCACAATTTCTGATTTCTCAGGGTTTCGAATCGGTGTACAGCGTTGACGGCGGCTTTGAAGCCTGGTCACAAACCTTCCCGCAAGATATCGAAGCCTGATCCCCCTCCCTCCGGCGCAGACTATAGTCTTATAAACTGAGTCTTTATAACCAGGCTATCTGGTTTGCGCCGAAAATGTTCTTAAGCCGAAAAAGCTACCGTTCTCCAGTGTTGATATAATTTCCGCCTACTATCGACAGGATTTCAAGATGAAACAACTGAACAAAACACGTTCTTTGGGTATGCGTACGCTCGCCGTTCATGGTGGCCAGCAGCCGGATGCCCAGACCGGTGCCGTCGCGACACCGATTACCGCCTCTTCCGCGTTCTCCTATCCGGATTTTGACAGCGGCGCACGTCGTTTCAGCGGGGAAGAGCCGGGCTATATGTACAGCCGTTTTGCTAACCCGACGGTGACCGTTTTTGAACAAAAACTTGCCGCGCTGGAAGGCGCAGAAACCTCCGTGGCTTGCGCAAGCGGCATGGCGGCGATCAGCGCAACATTATTTGCCCTGCTGGTGCCGGGGGATGAAATCATTCATGTCGGTACGCTGTACGGCGGGACAGAAGGTGTGGTACGTAATCTTCTGCCACGTTATGGCATCACACCAGTACACGTCGCGAACGTCGGCGAACTGGAAGGCGCATTCACAAAAAACACCAAAGTCGTGCTGGTTGAGACACCGGCAAACCCGGGTCTGGACATTGCCGATCTGGCAGAAATCGCGCGTTTATCCAAAGCAGCTGGCGCAATCAGCGTGGTGGATAACACCTTTGCGACGCCTTACCTGACACGTCCGCTGGCGCTGGGCATCGATATCGTTCTGCACTCGGCGACCAAATACATCAGCGGTCACGGCGATGCGACCGGCGGCGTAGTGGCCGGTTCTGCGGCATTAATTACACCAATCCGCACGCTGAGCCTGAAACAGTTCGGTGGTTGTCTGAGCCCGTTCGAAGCCAGCTTGCTGATCCGCGGGCTGAAAACTTTGCCATTGCGCGTGGAAGCCAGCTCACTGAGCGCACAGGCGGTAGCGGAATTTCTCGACAGTCACAACGCAGTGGAAACGGTATTTTATCCCGGGCTGCCGGAACATCCGGGCCATGCCATCGCAGCGCGTCAGATGAAACTGTTCGGCGGGATTATGGCAATTGAGCTGAAAGGCGGGCTGAACGCCGCACGGACTTTCCTCGATAAGCTGAACATCATCACGCAGGCGGTTTCCCTCGGAGATACCGATTCGCTGGCCTGCCATCCGGCCTCAACCACTCACAGCGCCGTCGCGCCGGAAGTCCGTCGTCAGAGCGGGATTACCGACGGGCTGGTGCGCATCAGTATCGGTATCGAAGACACCGACGACCTGATTGCCGATCTGGAACAGGCGCTGGAAGGGCTGTAAGCTCCCGATATTTGCAGCACCGTCATCCGGCGGTGTTGCAAAAGACTTCGATCCCTATCACATCACTGCAATTTTTCTGTTTCAGCTAATGACGCTGCATCCGTAATTTCCCCTTCCCGCCCCGACTGACGTTATAATCGACTTCCCCCACGCTGGCAGATAAGGTATTGCCCTAAAATGACGGCAACAAATCAAACAATTAGGGAAATCACTTAACGCTATGGTGCGCATTCTTAACCTGAACAACCCTCGCCTCGCTCAGGCTTTTGTCGATTACATGGCGACGCAGGGTTTCACGCTGACGATTAAACACGAAAGTCAGGAAGTCCAGCTCTGGCTGGAAGACGAATCGCGTCTGGAAGAGGCAGAGAAGCAGGTCGCGCTGTTTGTCCGTGACCCGTTACATCCTCGTTATCAGGCCGCCAGCTGGCAAACCGGCAAGGCGCAGCCGGGTTTGCGGATGTCGCATACCCCCTTTATGAAAACGCTGCGCAGCCGTGCGGGCCCGCTGACGATCGGCATGATTGTGCTGTGTATCGCCGTCTATATTCTTCAGCAAATGGTCGGCTTTGAGCAGGTCATGAACTGGCTGGCTTGGCCGGACAGCTCGCGGTATTTGCAGGTCTGGCGCTGGTTTACACCTGCGCTGATGAATTTTTCCTTATTTTCATTGCTCATCAATCTGGTCTGGTGGTGGTATATGGCCAGCCAGATTGAACAGCATCTTGGCAGCGGAAAATTATTCACCGTCACGCTGATCGCGGCGCTGATCAGCGGCTGGGGCCAGTCGATGGTCAACGGTTCCTGGTTCGGCGGTTTGTCCGGCGTGGTCTACGCTCTGATGGGTTATGTCTGGCTGACCGGCGTGTTGAAACCTGAAAGCCGGTTGTACGTTCCCGGCGGATTACTGGCTATTTCGCTGATCTTCATGTTCATCGGCTATGCCACAGGCGGTGCAGCGGTGGCTAATGCCGCCCACACATTTGGCCTGGGTCTGGGTCTGGTGATGGCATTTGTTGATACGCGCTTACCGCGCAAAAAACGCAAGTAGGGGATTTGGGTGAAACAAACACAACGCCATGACGCGATTATCGAGTTAGTTCGCCAGCAGGGTTATGTCAGCACCGAAGAACTGGTCGATCATTTCGCGGTCAGCCCGCAAACCATCCGGCGCGATCTCAATGACCTGGCCGAGCAGAATAAAATCCACCGCCATCATGGCGGTGCGGCGCTGCCATCGAGTTCGGTCAATGCAGCCTATAACGACCGTAAAGTGATGTGGTCAGAAGCGAAAGCGCGTATTGCTCAACGCGTCGCGGGGCAGATCCCGGACGGTTCAACGCTGTTTATCGATATCGGCACCACGCCGGAAGCGGTAGCGTACGCACTGCTCAATCATAAAGATCTGCGGATTGTAACCAACAACCTGAACGTGGCGACGCTGTTCAGTGCCAAAGACGATTGCCGCCTGTTCCTCGCCGGTGGCGAAGTCCGCGCCCGCGATGGCGGGGTGATGGGTGAAGCGACGCTCGATTTTATCTCCCAGTTCCGCCTCGATTACGGCATTCTCGGCATCAGCGGCATTGATATGGACGGCTCATTGCTCGAATTCGACTATCACGAAGCGCGAACCAAGCGTGCGATTATCGAAAACTCCCGCTGCGTAATGCTGGTGACTGACCATTCCAAGTTTGGCCGTAACGCAATGGTTAACCTTGGTAAAATGGATTTGATTCACTATCTGTTTACCGACAAACAGCCGCCGGAGAGCGTGAAGCAAATCATCGATAAGTACGACGTACACCTCGAGCTTTGCTGATTTCCGGCTCTATCAGGGAGCGTCGCCCGGGCGCTCCTGCTTTATCTCCCTTCCCTGCTTCTGCTTAAAACGAACAATTTCGAAAAATTCCACGCGTTGTTGCGTTCGGTTTTGTCCCCTGCACACCGTTTTGCTCGTTACTGACACAAAAATGTTACCTCCATCACGCATAATTGTTTTTATTTGGTTAACTCTTGGCTTGTTTGTCGAATCTCGATTACAATCGTGAGCGAAAACGAACATAAAAGAGCTATTGCGAACATCTGGAGGAAGATGACGTGGAAACCAAAGACTTGATCGTAATTGGTGGCGGTATTAATGGTACCGGCATCGCAGTAGATGCAGCTGGCCGCGGGCTGTCTGTTCTGCTGCTTGAAGCGCAAGACTTGGCCTGCGCGACCTCTTCGGCCAGTTCTAAACTGATCCACGGTGGCCTGCGTTACCTGGAACACTACGAATTCCGTCTGGTCAGTGAAGCGCTGGCTGAACGTGAAGTGCTGTTAAAAATGGCACCGCATATTGCCTTCCCGATGCGTTTCCGTTTACCGCATCAGCCGCATTTGCGTCCGGCCTGGATGATCCGCGCCGGTCTGTTCCTGTACGACCACCTGGGTAAACGTACCAGCCTGCCCGCCAGTAAAGGCCTGAAATTCGGCAGCGAATCGGTACTGAAACCAGAACTGACCAAAGGTTTTGAATACTCAGACTGCTGGGTTGACGATGCGCGCTTAGTCGTCGTCAACGCGCAGGAAGTGGAAGAACGCGGCGGCGAAGTGCGTACCCGCACCCGCGTGACCCGCGCATGGCGTGAAGACGGTTTGTGGATGGTGGAAGCCGAAGATATCGATACCGGCAAAACCTTCACCTGGCGCGCCAAAGGGCTGGTGAATGCGACCGGTCCATGGGTCAAACATTTCTTCGACGACGGCCTGAAACTGAAGTCGCCTTACGGCATCCGTCTGATCAAAGGCAGCCATATTGTGGTGCCACGCGCGCACAATCAGCCGCAGGCGTACATTCTGCAAAACGAAGACCACCGTATTGTGTTCGTGATCCCGTGGATGGATGAATTCTCGATCATCGGTACCACCGACGTGGAATATCACGGTGATCCGAAAGACGTGAAAATCGATGACAAAGAAGTCGGTTATCTGCTGAAAGTGTATAACGACCACTTTAAAAAGCAGCTGACCACGGAAGATATCGTCTGGACTTACTCCGGTGTACGTCCGCTGTGCGACGATGAGTCAGATTCTCCGCAGGCGGTAACCCGAGATTACACGCTGGATGTTCACGATCAGGATGGCAAAGCGCCGTTGCTTTCGGTGTTTGGCGGTAAGCTGACCACCTACCGTAAACTGGCCGAGCACGCGCTGGAAAAACTGGTGAAGTATTATCCGAAAGCCGGCCCGGCCTGGACGAAAACGGCCGTTCTGCCTGGTGGGAAGCTGAATGGTGACCGCGATACGTACAGCGCGAATCTGCGCAGTCGCTTCAAATGGTTGCCGGAATCACTGGCCCGCCGTTATGCGCGCACCTACGGCAGCCAGACGGAACTGTTCCTGAATGACGCAACCGGCATCGAATCGCTGGGCGAAGATTTCGGTCACGGTTTATATGAAGCCGAGTTGCGTTATCTGGTTGAAAAAGAGTGGGTTTCACAGCTTGATGATGCCATCTGGCGTCGTACCAAACTCGGCATGTGGCTGGATAAAGCGCAGCAACAGCGCGTCGCCGAATGGCTGGAAACGCACAAACAGCAGAAGAAACATTTATCGCTGGCGTCCTGATTTAGTTAGCTCCTCCCCCTGCGAAGGGGGAGGAGCTGAAAATCCTACCTTTATTCCCGCTCTACAATTTCACCGGTTTTATATTCCAGATCTCATCCGCGTATTCCTGAATCGTGCGGTCAGACGAGAAATAGCCCATATTGGCGATGTTGTGCAGCGTGCGCCGCGTCCACTCTTCCGGCAGTTTATACAGCTCATCGACTTTATCCTGCGTATCGACATAACTGCGGTAATCCGCCAGCACCTGATAATGATCGCCGAGATTGACCAGCGTATCGAACAGATTGGTGTAGCGCTTCGGTTCGGTCGGGCTGAAGACGCCGGTCGCGATTTGCGTCAGTACCTGATGCAGCTCGGCGTCCTGTTCAAAGTAGGTATGCGGGTTGTAGCCTTTTTGTCGCAGTTCTTCGACTTGTGGTGTGGTATTGCCGAAGATGAAGATATTTTCCTCTCCAACGTGTTCGAGCATTTCGACGTTCGCACCGTCCAGCGTGCCAATCGTCAGCGCGCCGTTTAACGCGAATTTCATGTTACTGGTTCCCGATGCTTCGGTACCCGCCAGCGAGATCTGCTCGGAAAGATCGGCCGCCGGAATGATCAGCTGCGCCAGACTGACGCTGTAGTTAGGAATAAACACGATCTTCAGTTTATTGCCGACACGCGGATCGTTGTTGATCACTGACGCGACATCGTTGATCAGCCGGATAATCTGCTTCGCCGCGTAATACGCCGACGCCGCTTTACCGGCAAAAATCACCGTGCGTGGTACCCAGTCAGCTTCCGGTTCTTCAAGAATTCGGTTGTAACGCGTGATGACGTGCAGCACGTTCATCAACTGACGTTTGTATTCGTGGATACGTTTGATCTGCACGTCAAACAGACTTTTCGGATCCACCACAATATTCAGTTTCTGGGCGATAAAGAGCGCCAGTTTTTTCTTATTATCCAGCTTGGCCTTGCGGATCGCCTGAAGGAAACTCAGGTAATCCAGATTTTGCTTCAGCTCCGCCAGCTGGCTGAGATCAGAGCGCCAGGTCTGGCCGATAGCGTCATCGAGCACCGCAGAAAGCGGTTTGTTGGCCAGCGCCAGCCAGCGGCGTGGCGTAACCCCGTTAGTTTTATTGCAGAAACGGTCAGGATAAATGTGCGCAAAGTCCGCAAACAACGACTGCACCATCAGGTCGGAATGCAGCGCAGAAACGCCGTTCACTTTATGGCTGGCAATCACTGCCAGCCACGCCATCCGGACTTTACGGCCGTTACCTTCATCAATAATAGAAACGCGGGACAGCAGACCGTTATCGTTGGGGATCTGTTCCGCGACTTCTTTAAGGAAGTGATCATTAATCTGGAAAATAATCTCAAGATGACGCGGCAGGATCTTGCCGATCATATCTACCGGCCAGGTTTCCAGCGCTTCGCTCATCAGCGTGTGGTTGGTGTACGAAAACACCCGACACACGGTTTCCCACGCGTCTTTCCACTCGAATTTATGCTCGTCAATCAGCAACCGCATCAGCTCAGGAATCGACAGCACCGGGTGCGTGTCGTTGAGGTGAATGGCAATTTTGTCGGCCAGATTATCGTAAGTATGGTGCGTGGTGTAATGGCGGTTGAGGATGTCCTGCACGGTCGCCGACACCAGGAAATATTCCTGGCGCAGACGCAGTTCGCGCCCTGAATAGGTCGAGTCATCGGGATACAGAACCCGCGATACGTTCTCGGAATGGTTTTTATCTTCCACTGCCGCAAAGTAATCACCCTGGTTAAATTTACCCAGATTGATTTCGTTACTGGCCTGCGCACCCCACAACCGGAGCGTGTTGGTGGCGTCGGTATCGTAGCCGGGAATCACCTGATCGTAGGCGCAGGCAATAACTTCTTCGGTTTCCAGCCAGCGGGTTTTCACGCCCTCATGCTGCACGCGACCACCAAAACGCACTTTATAACGGGTGTTGTAGCGCTGGAACTCCCACGGATTACCGTATTCCAGCCAGTAATCCGGTGATTCTTTTTGCTCCCCGTTTACGATGTTTTGCGCGAACATTCCGTATTCATAACGGATGCCGTAACCGCGCCCCGGCAATGCCAGCGTAGCCAGCGAATCGAGGAAACACGCTGCAAGACGCCCCAGACCGCCGTTGCCCAAACCGGGGTCATTCTCTTCGCCGATCAGTTCTTCGAGGTCAAAACCCATTTCATCGAGCGCACTTTTGAGATCGTCATAAATACCCATCGCCAGCAGCGCGTTAGAGAGAGTCCGTCCAATCAAAAACTCCATCGACAGATAATAAACCTGCCGTACGTCCTGTGAGGTTTGCGCCCGGTTGGAGCGCAGCCAGCGTTCCACCATACGATCGCGCACCGCAAACAAGGTGGCATTCAGCCAGTCATGTTGCGTCGCAATGGACGGATCTTTGCCGATGATAAACATCAATTTATAGGCAATAGAATGTTTCAGCGCTTCGACACTGACTGTCGGCGAGTTGTAATTAAACGGTGAAGTCATAACGTTACATTCCCGATCTGGTTAGCTATGTTCAGGGTTCAGGACAACAGACGGTTGTACAGCGTGAGATACTCCTGCGCTGCCACCTTCCAGCCGAAATCAATACCCATGGCGTGTTGCTGGACGTGTCGCCAGTGCTTAGGACGGCTCCACAAAACAAAGGCCCGGCGGATCGCATTTCCCAGCGATTTCCCCGTTGCTTCTTCAAAGACAAAACCACTGGCTGTTCCGTCGGCCAGATTTTCCAGCGCACAATCCACGACCGTATCCGCCAGCCCGCCTGTCCGGCGCACCAGCGGCAACGTGCCGTATTTCAGTCCGTAAAGTTGGGTTAATCCGCACGGCTCAAACCGGCTCGGCACCATGATGACGTCGGCACCGCCGATAATGCGGTGGGAAAAGGCTTCGTGATAACCGAGCTGCACGCCGACCTGCCCCGGATTATCCGCCGCGGCGGCCAGAAACGCCTGTTGCAATACGGCATCGCCTGCGCCCAGCAGCGCAAGCTGGCCGCCACGTTCGAGTAAATCGGGCAACGCTTCCAGCACCAGATCCAGCCCTTTCTGGCTGGTCAGACGGCTGACGACGGCAAAAACCAGCCGCGAATCATCCACATCCAGACCCATCGCCCGTTGCAGATAGGCTTTATTGATGGCTTTGGAACGTAAATCGTCGGCGTCATAACGGGCAGAAAGCAGCACGTCATCGCGCGGCTGCCAGATAGCGTCATCAACGCCGTTGAGAATACCGGTCAGACGCCCCTGTATTTCGAGTTCCTGCAACAGGGATTCCATGCCGTAACCAAATTCCGGACGCGTGATTTCTTTGGCGTACGTCGGGCTGACGGTCGTCACGTGATCGGAGTAATACAGCCCGGCTTTCAGGTAAGAAATCTGGCCGTAAAACTCCAGCCCGTGCATCTGGAAGAATTCACGCGGGAGGTAAAGCTCATCGATATGATGCGCGCCAAACAGCCCCTGAAATGCCAGGTTATGTACGGTGAAAACGGTGCGCACCGGCGCGTTGCGGGCGCGGATATACGCCGACGCCAGCCCGGCGTGCCAGTCGTGAGAATGCACAATATTCGGCTGCCAGTGCGGGTCAAAACCCAGCGCCAGTTCGCACGCCATCCAGCTCAGCAAGGCAAAACGCAGATGGTTATCCGGATAAGCGAAAGATGATTGATCGTGATAAGGGCTGCCGGGTCGGTCGTACAAACCGGGCACATCAATGATGTAAATGCCCACGCCGTCAAAGTAGCCCAGTGAAAGGGTGACATGCCCGGCGAAGGTCGCCAGCGTGCCGATGACCTTCGTCTCCCCCAGCCCTTTTTTGATATCGGGGAAAGCCGGAATGAGCACGCGGACGTCAGCGCCTTCCGCAATCTGAGCGGCGGGCAATGCCCCCGCAACATCCGCAAGGCCGCCCGTTTTTAACAGCGGAAACAGCTCGGAACAAACATGTAAAACCTGCATTCGCGCTCCTGATTATCCCGGTCATCCCGGCCTTCACCGGGATGACGAAAAATACTGCTCTCTAACGTGTCTTTATAGTTTCGCCAGCATCGCGCGCGTCACCAGTACAACGCCATCTTCCGAACGGTAAAAACGACGGCTGTCTTCATCGGCATTCTCACCAATCACCATGCCTTCCGGGATCTGGCAGGCGCGGTCAATCACACATTTGCGTAAACGGCAGGAACGACCCACATTCACATCCGGCAAAATAATCGTCGAATCAATATTGCAGAAAGAGTTGATGCGCACCCGCGGGAACAGCACGGAATGCACCACCACCGAGCCTGAAACAATCACGCCACCGGCCACCAGCGAGTTCATGGTCATACCGTGACTGCCCGACCGGTCTTGCACAAATTTGGCGGGCGGCAGCGGTTCCATGTGTGTACGGATGGGCCAGTTGCGGTCATACATATCCAGTTCCGGCGTCACCGATGCCAGATCCAGATTCGCGCGCCAGTAGGCGTCAAGCGTCCCCACATCCCGCCAGTACGGCGGCAATTCGTCGTTTTGCGTCACACAGGACAGGCCAAACGGATGCGCGCGCGCTACCCCCTGACGGGTCAGTTTCGGGATCAGATCTTTGCCGAAATCATGGCTGGATTCTTCACTCGCCATGTCTTCTTCGAGCATGCGGAAAAGATAGTCTGCATTAAAAATGTAGATGCCCATGCTCGCCAGCGCCATGTCCGGATTGCCCGGCATCGGCGGCGGATCTTTAGGTTTTTCGACGAAACTGGTGATCTGATAATCCTCCGTCACGCCCATCACGCCAAATTCACTGGCTTCAGAAATCGGCACTTCGAGGCAGGCGACGGTACATTCTCCGCCCTTCTGTACGTGGTCGATGAGCATCCGCGAGTAGTCCATTTTGTAGATATGATCCCCGGCCAGAATCACGACAAACTCGGCGTTATAGCGGCGGATGATATCCAGATTCTGATACACCGCATCGGCGGTGCCTTTGTACCAGTGTTCGGTGCTGTGGCGTTGCTGCGCCGGCAGTAAATCCACAAACTCGTTCATTTCTTCATTGAGGAAAGACCAGCCTCGCTGGATGTGCTGAACCAGCGTATGTGACTGATATTGTGTGATCACGCCGATGCGGCGGATCCCTGAATTCAGGCAATTCGACAGGGCAAAATCAATGATGCGGAATTTCCCGCCAAAGTGGACGGCGGGCTTTGCCCGGGTAGAGGTCAAATCTTTCAGTCTTGAACCCCGTCCCCCGGCCAGAATCAACGCCACGGATTTCAGCGGCAATTGTCGCGCCAGCATGACCGGGTCCCGATTATCTAATGTCGCCATATCTGACTCCTTCGTTTTTATAGTTACCGGCTCTGTGGAGTAAAATCTTGTAGGACACAGAGGGTTTTTGCTGCTGCCCGCCATTGCGAGCCTTCCGTGACGCGCCGGGGTTCCTCATCAAAAAGCACGCTGTTAAACGGCGCAACCGGCTGCCAGTTCCCCGGCGGCAGATGCAGTTCAACCTCATGCAGTGAGGCATTCACGATCAACAACCAGCGCCGCGACAGGCAGATTTGCAGCCATTGCTGCGGCCCCTGCTCCCAGTCGCCGGTACTCATCGGTTGCCCCTGTTGATTCAGCCATTGCACATCTTCGCTGCCTTCCTGCCACCAGCGGTTTTGCGTCAGTGCCGGGATTTTCCGGCGCAACGCAATCAGCGCAGAGGTATAGGCCATCAGGCTTTCATCGGCGTTTTCCCAGTCGAGCCAGGTCAGCGGATTGTCCTGGCAATAGGCGTTGTTGTTTCCCTGCTGGCTGTTGCCCTGCTCATCACCGGCCAGCAACATCGGCGTGCCCTGTGACATAAACAGCGTCGCCAGCAATGCCCGCTGGCTGAGACGGCGTTGTCGCAATACGTCGGCAGATGCCTCCAGCCCTTCCTGGCCGTGGTTTTGGCTGAAATTTTCGTTATGGCCGTCGCGGTTTTCCTCCCCGTTAGCCTGGTTATGTTTCTGGTTAAAACTCACTAAATCGCGCAGCGTAAAACCGTCGTGCGCAGTCAGCATGTTGATGCTGGCGTAAGGTTCGCGCTGCGCGGGATTGAATGTGTCCGCCGACGCCGCGATACGCCCGGCAAAATGCCCGATGGAGATATCGCCGTGCAGCCAGAACTGGCGCATTTCATCGCGCCAGATGTCGCTCCATTCGGCGAAAGGTGCCGGGAACTTCCCGAGCTGATAGCCGCCGGTGCCGATGTCCCAGGGCTCAGCAATCAGTTTGATGTTTGAAAGGACAGCGTCCTGCTTAATCGCCTCGAAAAGCGGCGATTGCGCGGTGAACTCCGGCGTTCTGCCGAGAAGTGTCGCCAGATCAAAACGGAAACCGTCAACGTGACATTCGCGTACCCAGTAATGCAGGCAATCGAGCGTCCAGGCGATCACTTCGTCATTTGTCAGGCGCATCGCGTTGCCGCAGCCGGTCATGTTGTTGTCCGAGCCATCGTCGTTGAGCCAGTACCAGCTGGCATTGTCGATTCCGCGAAACGAAATAAACGGCCCGTCGATATCCAGCTCCGCACTGTGGTTGAATACCACGTCGAGGATCACTTCTATGCCCGCCTGATGCAGCGCTTTCACCGCGGATTTGAATTCGCTCAGCGCCGACACGCCGCCCAGCCCGCTGGCATAACTTTGTTCAACCGCGCAAGGCGCCAGCACGTTATAGCCCCAGTAATTGCTCAGGCCGAGACGTTGCAGACGCGGTTCGTCGGCATGATGCTGAACCGGCAATAACTCAATGGCCGTGACACCCAGATGCTGCAAATATTCGAGCATGACCGGATGCGCCAGCCCGGCGTAAGTACCGCGGATGGCTGCCGGAATACGCGGATGCTGGCGCGTCAGCCCGCGCACATGCGCTTCGTAAATCACAGTTTCGCCCCACGGCGTGGCGGGCGGTTTGTCGTCTTCCCAGTCAAACTTACCGGCGACGACCACCGATTTCGGTGCCACCACGGCGCTGTCCTTATCGTCCGGCGCATCGGTGCCGCCGCTGAACCGCGCGTTATCCAGAAGGACACCGTCAATCGCCCGCGCGCTGGGGTCAATCAGCACTTTTTTCGGGTTAAAGCGGTGGCCGTTTTGCGGGTCAAAAGGCCCGTAAACGCGGTACCCGTAACGCAGCCCGGCTTTCGCTTCGGGCAAAAAACCGTGCCACAAATTGCCGGTCCGGCCGGGTAAAGGCAGATGCTGCTCGCTGCCGGTCTCATCAAAAAGACATAACTCCACTTTTTCCGCATGCGCGGAGTACAGGCAAAAATTCACGCCGTTATCTCTGAGATGTGCGCCAAATGGCGCGGCCTGACCGGTTTCGAGCTGTTTCATTACGCCTCTTCTCTTCGCAAATAGACGGTCGCCAGCGGCGGAATGGTGATGCTGATCGAATGCTCACGCTGATGATGGCCGATGTTTTCACTGTAAACGTCACCGCAGTTCCCGACGTTGCTGCCACGGTAGAAGTGCGAATCAGTATTGAGAATTTCGTGATAACGCCCCGGACGGGTGATGCCAATCCGGTAGTGTTCGCGCGGCACCGGCGTAAAGTTGCTGATAACAATCACTTCGCCGCCGTTTTCATCGCGGCGCGCAAAGGCAAAAATGGAGTTCTCATGGTCGTCAACCACCAGCCATTCGAAGCCGCGCGGGTTGTAATCGAGCTCATACAGCGGCGCGTTGGCCTGATAGGTCAGATTTAAATCACGCACCAGATGCTGAACGCCGCTGTGCCAGCCGGTCGGGTCATCCAGCAGATGCCAGTCGAGGCTGGCGTCGAAATTCCACTCGCGTCCCTGTGCAAATTCACCGCCCATGAACAGCAATTTTTTGCCCGGATGCGCCCACATGAAACCGTAATACGCGCGCAGGTTGGCGAACTTCTGCCAGGTATCGCCGGGCATTCTGTCGAGCAGGGATTTTTTGCCATGAACCACTTCGTCATGCGAAAGCGGCAGAATGAAATTCTCGCTGTAGGCGTAAAGCACGCCGAACGTCATGAGATTGTGGTGGTATTTGCGGTGAACCGGATCCAGCTGCATGTACTGGAGCGAATCGTGCATCCAGCCGAGATTCCATTTGTAATGGAAGCCCAGCCCGTTGGCATCCGGCGGCATGGTGACGCCGGGATAATCCGTCGATTCTTCCGCTAACGTCACCGCGCCACACAGTTCGCGCCCGATGGTCTGGTTGGTATATTTCAGGAAGGCAATCGCCTCGAGATTTTCGCGGCCACCGTAATAGTTCGGGATCCACTCTCCGGCTTTGCGGCTGTAATCACGGTAAATCATGGAGGCCACGGCATCGACGCGCAGGCCGTCAATGCCAAAGCGCTCAATCCAGTAAAAACCATTCCCCGCCAGATAGTTACGTACTTCGTGGCGGCCATAGTTATAAATCAGCGTATTCCAGTCCTGATGATAGCCTTCGCGCGGGTCGGCATATTCATACAGCGCGGTGCCGTCAAACTCTGCCAGGCCGTGGGAATCACTCGGGAAATGCCCCGGCACCCAGTCGAGGATCACGTTCAGACCAGCGTCGTGCGCGGCATCAACGAAGGCTTTGAAATCCATCGGCGTGCCGAAACGACGGGTCGGCGCGTACATGCCCAGCGGCTGATAACCCCAGCTGCCGTCAAACGGATGTTCGTTAACCGGCATCAGCTCAATGTGCGTAAAGCCCATCCATTTGGCGTAAGACACCAGCTGTTCCGCCAGCTCGCCGTAGCTCAGCCAGAAGTTATCGTCGGTATGACGTCGCCACGAACCCAGATGAACTTCGTACACCGAAACCGGCTGATTCAGCGCGTTGGCTTTCTTTCTGGTTTCTGAAAACGGTACGACGTCCGGGATTTTTCGCACGCAGGACGCGGTGTCCGGGCGCATCTGGGCTTCAAATGCGTAAGGATCGGCGCGCAGGGTAATATTGCCGCGACAGTCGATAATTTCGAATTTATA
>Ga0153981_1000007_pt1 | contig 60032 bp, 55 predicted proteins | sample TSGA065MetaG_FD_104714 | JGI IMG/M metagenome (GOLD analysis project Ga0153981, IMG submission 104714) | Attine ant fungus gardens microbial communities from Georgia, USA - TSGA065 MetaG | ecosystem: Host-associated > Fungi > Mycelium > Unclassified | place: USA: Georgia, Magnolia Springs State...
AAAGAGCATGCCGCGGTTCGCAAGGAATCTTATGCGGCGCGGGAGGCGTATATTACGTTTTCCCGCTGAAGAGTCAAGAGATTATTCATTCGAACTTTCATCTTTTTCTCTTCCTGTCCGAGCAACTTGTCAGTCGTTGTTCCCAGTCAGTGGAGGCGCATTATAGGGAGTTCTCAGAAGGCCGCAACCCCTAATTTCAATTATTTTATCAACCGTTCACTAATTCAACAATTTCGCCCGAATTGGATAATAAACAATCTAAATCGACCCAAAAAGCATCAGTTTAAAGCCAGAGGCTGGCGTAAACTCTCCTTTATAATAAGAGAAAGACATTCAGGAATACCTTACATGCTACTCAATGCACATCAACAGGCTGCTCAACGTAACCTTTCTTATTTACTGGCGGAGAAGATTGCACGGCGCATTTTGTCTGGCGAGTATCCGGAGGGTTCTATCCTTCCTGGTGAAAACGAGCTGGGTGAGATTTTTGGCGTCAGCCGGACAGCGGTGCGTGAAGCGGTCAAAACGTTAACTGCAAAAGGGATGCTATTACCGCGGCCACGTATTGGTACGCGGGTGATGCCACAGTCCAGCTGGAATTTCCTCGATCAGGAATTACTGACCTGGTGGATGACGCGTGAGAACTTTGATGAAGTGATGGCGCATTTTATTGTTTTGCGCCGGGCGCTGGAGCCACAGGCTTGTGCTCTTGCGGCCATCTCAGCCACACAGGAGCAAAAGCATCAGCTCTCTCTATATATGTCAGAGATGCGCCAGCTGCATAAGCGTTTTGACCGGGAACGCTGGATAACCGTCGATACAAAGTTCCACCAGCTAATCTATGAAGCAGGAAAAAACCCTTTCCTGACTTCATTTTCGAATTTGTTCAGTTCTGTCTACCAGAGTTATTTCCGGGCCATCACGGAGAATGAAGTTATCAGGCTGGAACATCATCAGCGCCTGACGGACGCAATCCTTGCAGGCAATGCGAAAGCCGCATTACAGGAATGCCACCGTCTGTTACTTGCTGATGAGTGATCCCACGGACTGGCGTACAACCAGTTCCGGCGTCAGCACTAAAACCTGAGGCTCTGATTCAGGCTCTTGCAGACGATGTAATAATGCATCGACGGCCAGTTCGCCCAGCGAGTCTTTGGGCTGATGGATGGTGGTTAGCGGAGGCATCAGATATTGCGCCAACTGAATGTCATCGTATCCTACGACAGCGACTTCATCGGGCACGCGTAATCCGCGCTGATAAAGTGCCTGATAGATGCCCACGGCCATCGCATCATTGCTGGCAAAAACGGCATGAGGCGGTTCGGGCAACATAAGCAACTGCTCCATCGCCACCAGACCGCCGCCAAATTCAAAGTCACTGCTGACTTCATAACCCGGCGGGATCTCCAGCCCGGCTTTTTTCATGGCCTGACGATATCCGTTCAGCCGTTCCTGCGCCGTCGTTTTGTCCAGCGGGCCGGTGATGCAGGCAATGCGGCTATATCCATGACGGATTAAATAGTCCGTCGCCATTTCTCCACCCAGCAGCGCGTTATCCTGAATGATGTCGATGGCACCATCGAAAGGCGACCAGTCCATCATCACAATGGGTAATGACGGATAACGGCTGATAGCTTCTTTCGAAGGCCGGTGGTTTTCAGTACACATGATCAGTAACCCGTCGACGCGCTTTTGCAAAAGCGTTTCCAGGCTGCGATTCATGCGTTCTGCGTCCCCGTCGGTGTTACAGAGGATCAGACTATAGCCGCGTTCATAGCAACTGCGTTCAACGCCACGAACAACTTCGGAATAAAACGGGTTACTGCTGGCGGTCAGCAACATTCCGATGGTGCGGGTTTGATTGAGTTTAAGGCTTCGGGCTAACGCGGAAGGGGCATAGTTAAGTTGTTCAACAGCGGCATTCACTTTGTCGGTAATGGATTCGCTGACAAAGCGATTTTTATTGATGACATGAGAGACTGTAGAGGTTGAAACGCCCGCGAGGCGGGCGACATCTTTCATGGTGGCCAATCAGGCCTCCTGTTGTGCAAGAAAATCGTCGATTTCTTTACGCCACGGAACCGAGGGCTGCGCGCCAGGACGTGTTACGGCTATCGCGGCAGCGGCATGAGCAAAACGCACGGCGCTGTCCATCGGTTTACCTTCCAGCAATGCTGTTACCAGCGCGCCGTTAAAGGTATCGCCTGCGGCGATGGTATCCACAGCTTTCACGCGGAACCCGGCAACCTGCTTGCCTTCACCGTTCTGGCTAAGCCAAACACCTTTACTTCCCATCGTAATAATGACCGTCGCGATACCTTTATCATGCAGTACGCGGGCGGCGCGTGTGGCGTCATCGTTATTTTCGACTTTAATCCCCGTCAGCTTTTCGGCTTCGGTTTCGTTAGGGGTGATCATATCCACCCGCGCCAGCAATTCATCAGGCAGTTTACAGGCCGGTGCCGGATTAAGGATAACCTGCGTGTCATTGTCTTTAGCCAGCTTCGCCGCTGCAATAACCGTTTCCAGGGGAGATTCCAGCTGCATCAGCAAGGCTGAAGCGCCGATTACGTTTTGTTTATAACGCTCAAGATAGTCAGGCGTGACGGCTTTGTTTGCCCCCGCATCGATACCAATGACATTCTCACCTTCCGCATTCACAAAAATCAGCGCTACGCCGGTGGTTGTCTCTTTGATAGCTTCGATAGGTTGCGTATTAATGTGGTCACTCGCCAGCTGCTTGCGAACACGCTCGCCAATATCGTCATCACCGACACAGGCAATAAATGAAATATCAGCGCCACTGCGACCGGCGGCGACCGCCTGGTTTGCACCTTTGCCGCCGAAAGCCACGGTGTAATGCTTACCGATTACGGTTTCACCCGGTTGTGGGAAATGGTTGATATTCAAAATATGGTCGGCATTGATACTGCCGAGAACCACCAGTTTGCCTGTCTTCACGTGTTGCTCCCTGAGTTAAATAGCGCCCCCGTAAGGAGGCGCGCAGATACAGCGTCAATATTACGGCTGAGCAACCAGTTTCAAATCAACAGGGATAACCGCCGGAACTTTTTCGCCTTTCAGCACTTTGTCTGCGGTTTGGACGCCGATTACGCCGATTTGTTCAGGACGCTGTGCCACAGTAGCGCCCATTTTGCCGCCGTTGACCGCTTTGATGCCGTCTTCTGTGCCGTCGAAACCGACAACCAGCACGTCAGTTTTACCGGCAGTCTGCAAGGCACGCAATGCGCCGAGTGCCATTTCATCATTCTGAGCAAAGACCGCCTGCACGTCCTGATGCGCAGTCAGCAGGTTTTGCATAACGTTCAGACCTTTGGTGCGGTCGAAGTCAGCAGGCTGGCTGGCGAGGATCTGGAAGTGGTGTTTTTCAGCGGCCTGAGCGAAACCTTTACCACGTTCGCGGGCAACAGACGTCCCGGCAATCCCTTCCAGTTCGATAACTTTCGCGTTATCGCCCAGTTTCTTAGCAATGTAATCACCGGCCATCTGGCCGCCAAAGGCGTTATCAGAAGCCACGTGGCTGGCGACAACGCCCTTGGTCGCCTGACGGTCAAGGGTGATCACCGGGATTTTAGCCTGGTTGGCCATCGCTACGGCGTTACCTACCGCGTCAGAATCCGTCGGGTTGATCAGCATCAGCTTGGTGCCGCGAACGGTCAGGTCTTGCACGTTCGCCAGCTCTTTCGCCGGGTTGTTCTGAGAATCAAGCACTACCAGGTTGTAGCCCAGTTTATCGGCTTCTTTTTGCGCGCCGTCTTTCATAGAAACGAAGAACGGGTTGTTCAGTGTAGAAACGACCAGCGCAATGGTATCTTTCGCCAGAACGTTAGCACTGAAAGAAGCGGTGATCGCTGCGGCGGAAACCCAGACAGCCAGTTTTTTCATATTCATGGTCATAAGTCCTGTAGGAGAGTTTATTTGTTGCTTTTGTTATCCACCAGAACCGCCAGCAGAATGACGACTGCTTTTACGATCATCTGGTAGTAGGAAGAAACACCTAATAAGTTCAAACCGTTATTCAGGAAGCCAAGGATCAAAGCACCGATCAGGGTGCCTACAATACGTCCTTTCCCGCCAGAGAGGCTGGTTCCCCCTAATACCACAGCGGCAATGGCATCCAGCTCGTAACCGGTACCTGCGTTAGGCTGCGCAGAAGACAGACGCGCCACTTCGATGATACTGGCCAGAGCCGCCAGCAATCCGCACAGGGAGTAGACGATAATTTTGACTTTATCGACGCTGATACCTGACAGACGCGTCGCGGATTCATTACCGCCCAGCGCGTAGATATAACGCCCCAAGCGTGTGTGATGGAGCATGTACCAGGCGGCAATAAACACGACGGCCATCAGCCAGACCGGCGTCGGAATGCCCAGCGGACGTCCGATACCAAACCAGCCGAATACGTCTGCCACATCGTTAAAACCGGTGCTGATCGGGCTGCCGTTGGTATAAACCATCGTGATACCGCGCAGCAGTAACATCATGACCAGCGTGGCGATAAACGCCTGCACCTTGCCTTTAGCGACAATCAAACCCGTGACAGCGCCGACACCTGCACCCAGCGCCAGCGCGCCCGCCACTGCAACTAAAGCATTCACTTCCAGCCCGACAATTGAAGCCGCCACCGCGCCGGTCAGCGCCAGCAGAGATCCGACGGATAAATCAATGCCGGAAGTGAGGATCACCAGCGTCATACCGACCGCCATAATGGCGTTAACCGACGTCTGCTGAAGGATGTTAAACAGGTTATTGAGCGTGAAGAAATTCGGGCTCATGGAAGAAACCACGGCAATCAACACCAGCAGTGCAATCAGAGACTTTTGCTCCAACAACCACTCTTTACTGATCCAGCGCTTTTTGGCTGGCAATGTCTGAGAACTCATATCTGATTACTCCTGCGTCACGCCGTATTGCTTGCCGACAGCGGCTGCCATCAACACTTCTTGCGTAGCCTGTTCTATCGGGAATTCACCGCTTAAATGACCTTCATGCATCACCAAAATCCGGTCACTCATGCCGATCACTTCCGGCATTTCTGAGGAAATCAAAATGATGCTCAGCCCTTCGCGCTTGAACTGGTTTATAAGCTGGTAAATCTCTTTTTTGGCACCCACGTCAACGCCGCGCGTCGGTTCGTCCAGGATCAGGACTTTTGGCCGTGTCATTAATCCGCGGGCAATCGCCACTTTTTGCTGATTACCCCCGGAAAGCAGGCCAATGGTCTGCATCATTGATGGCGTTTTAATATTGAAGAGGCGGATAAAGTCGCCGACGGCTTGCTGTTCTTCCGCATGTTTGAGTCGTCCGCCGCCGTGGCTGAAATAACGCAAAGCGGTCAGCGACATATTTTCTTTCACAGACATGCCCAGCACTAAACCATCACGCTTACGGTCTTCAGAGATATAAACGATGCCGTTCGCCAGCCCGTCCTGCGGTGAATGGGTGACGACTTCGCGCCCATCAAGCGACACATAGCCACTTTTACGTGGCAACGCGCCGTAGAGAATTTTCATCAGTTCGGTACGGCCTGCGCCCATCAAACCGGAAATTCCGAGAATTTCACCGCTGTGCAGATCAAAACTGACGTTATCCACACCCGGCCCGCTGACATCACGTACCTGCAGACGCAGCGCACCGCGCTGATGATTAATACGCGGGTACTGTTCTTCGAGGCGGCGACCGACCATCATTTCAATCAGCGAGTCTTCTTCCAGCGAACTGACCGGACGCTCTGCGATAAACTGACCGTCACGGAATACGGTCACGTCATCACAGATTTCGAAGATTTCTTTCATACGGTGAGAGATATACACCACGCCACAACCCGCAGCTTTCAGCTCGCGGATCACGCTAAATAAAGAGGCAGTTTCGGTGTCGGTCAGGGCATCCGTCGGTTCATCCATGATGATGACTTTGGACTCAAAGCTCAGCACCTTGGCAATTTCGACCATCTGCTGGTCGCCAATTGATAATTCGCCAACCAGACGATTGCTTTTGTAGCGCAAGTTCAGGCGTGCCAGCAGTTTATCGGCTTCGGCATACATCTTTTTCCAGTTAATGCGGCCAAAACCGTTCACAAACTCCCGGCCCAGAAAGATGTTTTCAGCGATGGTCAGTTGTGGGATCAGGTTTAATTCCTGATGGATGATCCCAATTCCTGCTTCCTGAGAAGCTTTCGGGCCATTAAACGCCGCTTCCTTACCGAGAAAATGTACTGAGCCGGCATCTTTCTGGTAGATGCCGGTCAGCACTTTCATCATGGTGGACTTGCCCGCGCCGTTTTCTCCCACCAGCGCCATCACACGTCCCGGATAGACGCTGAGCGCCGCGCCGGAGAGTGCTTTCACGCCGGGAAAGGCTTTATCAATGCCTGTCAGTTGCAGCAAAGGTTGCATAAAGGCCTCAGAAGGTTACGCCGGCACACAGAATAACGTTCGCGTAGGGCGAACATTCCCCGCTGCGGATCACAGCGCGACTTTTTTCGCTTTGCGCTTTGAATGCCTCATGACTGACGTAATCCAAAGCAATGGTGTTTCCCTGGTGTTGTTCGAGTTGTGTCAATCGGGCGAGTAACGCTTCATGGAGTTGAGGATTTTTAGTGAGGATTTCCTCTGCGAGGATAGCCCGCTCAACCTGCATCTCGTGTGTCACTACCTCGAAGACTTGTAAAAAGGTGGGCACTCCCTGAGTTAGCGCCAGATCGATGCGTTGGCAAGCTGCTGGCACCGGAAGTCCGGCATCGCCAATAACCAGCTGATCGGTGTGACCTAACCGGGCAATAACATTTGAGATTTCGGCATTTAACAGCGGTGACTTCTTCATTGTGTACTCCTACAGCGAAACGTTTCGCTCACGGATGAGTTTATGAGACTCAGCGGGCAAGGCAACGAAGATGTGATGGAATTGTGATCAGCGTCGAAACGTTTCGCTGAATGATTCAGAAACCACGCAGAAATTTGAGTTTGGAGATTATTAAAGGGGGTGAAGAAATAAAACAGGGCGCCCGAAGGCACCCTGTGAACGGCAGAAAAAAGCGTTAAATTTCTACCTGTGTACCGAGTTCGATCACGCGGTTCGGCGGAATTTCAAACTGATCCGGTGCACGCAATGCGTTACGGCTAAGCGCCATAAAGAGTTTGCCACGGAAGTAGAGATACCACGGGCGCTTGGTCAGGATCAGCGATTCATGCGACATAAAGAACGACGTTTCCATCATCCGGCACGGCAATCCTTCCAGACCACAGCGGTGGAAGACTTCTTCCACATTCGGCGTTTCTTTAAATCCATAACTCGCCACCACGCGCCAGAACGTCGGCGAAAGCTGCTCAATGGTGACGCGCCGGACGTTATGCACATAAGGCGCATCTTCGGTGCGTAACGTCAGCAATACTACGCGCTCATGCAACACTTTGTTGTGTTTGAGGTTATGCAGCAAGGCAAACGGAATGACGTTGATGGCGCGCGACATATATACCGCCGTGCCAGGAACACGAACCGGCGGGGATTTTTCCAGGGACGCGATCATCGCTTCCAGAGAATTGCCGTGTTCGTTCATGCGGCGCATAAGGCGGAAGCGCTCGCTTTTCCAGGTGGTCATGACGATAAACATGCACAGGCCGAGCGTCAGCGGCAACCAGCCACCGGAGAACAGTTTCGTGGCGTTCGCGGCAAACAGCGGGATATCCATAAACAGCAGACCGATCAACAAAATCCCAACCAGAAACGGTTTCCAGTGCCAGTTTTTGAGCGCCACCGTGCAGGAAAGAATACTGGTCAGCACCATCGTACCGGTCACGGCGATACCGTACGCCGCCGCCAGATTGCTCGAATGCTCGAAGCTGGCGATCACGATAACCACCGCGAAATACAGCAGCCAGTTAATCGCAGGGATGTAGATCTGACCCGCTTCCATTTCTGAGGTGTGGATAATACGCATCGGCGGCAAATAGCCCAGACGCACAGCCTGACGGGTCAGGGAGAACACACCGGAGATAACGGCCTGGGACGCGATAATGGTTGCCAGCGTCGCCAGAATCAGTAAAGGAATCAGCGCCCAGTCAGGTGCAAGCAGAAAGAACGGGTTTTTGATCGACTCCGGGTTTTTCAGCAGCAACGCGCCCTGACCGAAATAGTTCAGCACCAGAGAAGGCAGCACGACGGTGAACCAGGCCAGACGGATAGGGAATTTCCCGAAGTGGCCCATATCGGCATACAGCGCTTCCACACCGGTAATCGACAGAACGACCGCGCCGAGTGCCAGGAAGGAAAACGACTTGTGCTCGATAAAGAAGTTAACCGCCCACATCGGGTTCATGGCGCGCAGCACTTCCGGGTTCTGCATGATGCTGTTCACACCGAGCACCGCCAGCGTCAGGAACCACAGCAACATGACTGGCGCAAAGAGTTTGCCCACGATGCCGGTACCGTGCTTCTGAATAACGAAAAGCAGCGTCAGGACAGTAATAGAAAGAGGGACAATATAGGGATCGAGTGAAGGTGCTGCGATTTCAAGACCTTCCATCGCGGAAAGAACGGAAATAGCCGGCGTGATCACCACTTCACCATAGAAGAAACTTCCCCCGATCAGGCCGAGAATGACCAGAACGGCGGTGGTACGTGCCGACGTATTTCTGCCCGCCAGAGACATCAGCGTAAGAATACCGCCTTCACCTGCGTTGTCTGCCCGCATCACATAAGTGAGGTATTTGAGCGAAACAATGAGGATTAACATCCAGAAAATCAGAGAGAGAAAACCAAAAACGACGCTGGGTTCAACGTTGAAACCATAGTGACCAGAAAAGCACTCTCTTAAGGTATAGAGAGGACTGGTACCAATGTCGCCATAGACCACACCAATGGCGGCCAGGGTTATTGCTGGGAGTGACCGTTTATGTTCAGTGCTCATATTTCGTTTCTTTTTTGCTCGAACATCCGTAAGCGATGCGTGCGCTCAGTCTTATGATGCCCACTAAAAGGCGCACAGTATGCACGAATAAATCAGATTGCCTACCCTTAAATGTGCAGCTAAACCGCCATTCAGATGAACGCGGTCACAATTCTGATAATAGAAAATTTTTACTAATCAACAAGCTATAGCGTTAAAAATAAACGTGGCATATCGTCATAAGCCAGTACACTATTCAACAACTAAATGGAAACCGGAAGAGACAGTATGGCGCAATCCCCCCTTCTGGCAGAACGGATAGCCCGTCTTGCTAACGCATTAGAACATGGCCTGTACGAGAGGCAAGATGCCATACGCCTGTGCCTGCTGGCGGCCCTGTGCGGGGAGAGCGTTTTTCTGCTTGGCCCGCCGGGTATTGCAAAAAGTCTGATTGCCCGCCGTCTGAAATTTGCTTTCCGTCACGCACGCGCTTTTGAATATCTTATGACGCGCTTTTCCACGCCGGAAGAAGTCTTTGGTCCGCTGTCGATTCAGGCCCTGAAAGATGAAGGCCGTTATCTGCGTCTGACTGAAGGTTATCTGCCGGAAGCGGAAATTGTTTTCCTGGATGAAATCTGGAAAGCAGGACCGGCCATCCTTAATACGTTGCTTACCGCCATCAACGAACGTCGTTTCCGTAATGGCGAGCGCGAAGATCCTATTCCGATGCGTCTGCTGGTCAGTGCTTCCAACGAATTGCCTGAAGCCGACGGCGGACTGGAAGCATTGTATGACCGCATGCTGATTCGCCTGTGGCTGGATAAAGTGCAGGATAAGCAGAATTTCCGCTTACTGCTGACCAGCCGTAATAATGAAAGCACCAATCCGGTGGCGGAATCCCTGAGTATCAGCGATGAAGAATACCAACAATGGCAGCCGGAGATCGATAAAGTCAATCTTTCAGACAGTTGCTTTGAACTGGTGTTTCAGCTTCGGCAGCGCCTTGATGCACTCGACACGGCGCCTTATGTTTCTGACCGTCGCTGGAAAAAGGCACTCCGCCTGTTGCAGGCCTGCGCCTTCTTCAGCGGCCGGGACACTATTACCCCGATAGATCTGATTCTGCTGAAAGATTGTCTGTGGCATGACCTGAATACCTATCAGCTGCTGCAAACCCAAATCGAGCAACTGATCACCGAACAGGCTTATCAGCAGCAAACCTTGCTGATGAAAATCCAGCAGCTCAACCAACAATGGATGCAATACCAACAGCAACAAAGCTCCCGCCAGTCGGTTAAGCTGAGCAAAAAAGCCGGTATTTTTAGCCGTAAGCCACAATACAGCCTGCCGGATGCGCTCGTTGCCAGCGGAGTGACGCTGTTGCTGCAAACGCCTTTGCATCTGCACGAGATTAAAGTCACGCATCTGCTTTTTGAACGCAGCGTTCTGGAAGAGTGGCTAAATAAAGGTGGCGTTCTGAAAGCCAAACTTAACGGGATTGGTTTTGTTCAAACGGTTGATGCCGAAATCGATGATAAGCAGCAATTACTGGTGCTGGATGTCAGCCGCCAAAGTACGCCGCTGACGCTGCCGGGTAATGAACACATCGCGGTGCCGGACGAAATGAAAAATACGCTGAATGACCTGAACGCAAAACTCGCTCAACAAAGACATGAGTTCGGCCAGCAGCAGAACTGCCTGTTTGTTCCCGCGACGTGGATGGCAAAGATTGAAGCCAGCCTGTTGCAGGTTTCTGAACAGCTCCGTCTCCAGCAACAAACCTTCAGCGGTCACTGATCGTGTTTACACTGGAATCTCTGGATCTTCTGCTGGCGATCAGCGAAGGAGAATTGATCGAGGAACTGATCGTCGGGTTACTGGCCGCGCCAGCCCTGGCGATTTTCTTCGAGAAGTTTCCGAGGCTGAAGCGCGCACTGACCCGGGATCTTCCTGAATGGAAATTACGTCTGCGCCAGAGGATCCACGAAACCCCGGTGCCCCCGGATCTGGCAAAAGAGTTTTATCTCTATCAGCATTGTCAGCAAACTGATGCCGTGACGTTTCAGTCAGAGCTGGGATCCCTGCTTGATGAGCTGGCGCGGCTGAATTCCCCGTTTGCGACCGAAGCCCGTACCTTGCGGGAAAATAATGAAACCTCCCGCACGGCGCAGACCGGTAACAGTTTTCAGACCTTATTCCTCCAGCGCTGGCGCCTGAACCTGACATTCCAGACGGTGAACGTTCATCATCAGTTGCTGGAACAGGAGCAGGAGCAGCTACAGGAAGAATTGTTACAACGCCTCGAACTGAGCAGCGAGTTGTCTCCTTTACTGGCAGAGAACGATACCGCCGCAGGCCGGTTATGGGACATGAGTAAAGGAAAGCGTCTTCGGGGCGATATCCAGTCGCTGGCACGTTTTGGCGCTTTCCTCCAGCAGCAGCCGGAACTGATGAAACTGGCAGAACAGCTCGGGCGCAGCCAGACGGTGAAAACCAGCCCGCATGAAGATGCCAAAATGGAAACGCACCGGCTGATGGTTCGCGAGCCGGCGACGGTGCCGGAAGAAGTGAATGGCATTCATCAGAGCGATGATATTTTGCGTCTGATGCCCACCGAGCTGGGCACATTAGGAATTCCGGAACTGGAATATGAATTTTACCGGCGTCTGCTGGAAAAACGTCTGATGACCTACCGGCTGCAAGGCGACGTCTGGTGCGAAAAAGTCGTGAGGCGTCCGGTGGTCTATCAGCAGCAGGAGCCACAGCCGCGTGGCCCTTTTGTCGTCTGCGTGGACACGTCAGGTTCGATGGGCGGCTTCAATGAGCAATGTGCGAAAGCGTTCTGCCTGGCGCTGCTGAAAATAGCGCTTGCCGATAACCGTAAGTGTTACATCATGCTGTTTGCCAGCGAAGTGATCCATTACGAACTGACTTCTGCCGGCGGGCTGGATCAGGCGTTACGCTTTCTCGGGCAACATTTCCGCGGCGGTACTGATCTGGCTGCCTGCCTGAATGCCACGCTGGACAAACTGGCCTCTCCGCAATGGCACGACGCAGATGCGGTCGTCATCTCTGATTTTATCGCCCAGCGCTTACCCGATGAGGTGCAAAGAAAAGTAAAATTGCTGCAACGGGAAAAGCAGCACCGCTTCCACGCGCTGGCAATGTCACACTACGGAAAGCCCGGAATTCTGCGCATATTCGATCATATCTGGCGCTTTGATACCGGCGTTAAAAGCCGCGTTCAGCGACGCTGGCAGAGAAATTAAGCTTAAAGAGAAAGAAAACCATGACTGAAATCTATCAGCTCGACGAGCTGGATCGCGGGATTCTGAACGCCTTGATGGAAAATGCCCGCACACCTTACGCTGAGCTGGCTAAAGTGTTTACCGTCAGCCCGGGAACCATTCACGTACGCGTCGAGAAGATGAAGCAGGCAGGCATCATTACCGGCGCACATATCACCGTGAATCCAAAGCAGCTGGGTTATGACGTTTGCTGCTTTATCGGCATCATTCTCAAAAGTGCCAAGGATTATCCGTCCGCGCTAAAAAAGCTTGAGAGCATAGAAGAAGTGGTGGAAGCCTATTACACCACCGGACATTACAGCATCTTCATTAAGATCATGTGCCGCTCCATTGATTCCCTCCAGCACGTACTTATCAACAAGATCCAGACCATTGACGAGATCCAGTCTACGGAGACCCTGATTTCCCTGCAGAACCCCATCACACGGACTATCCAACCCTGAGTCTCCATTTCTATACCCCTATTATCCACAGGTAGATCCCAGCTCATTCACAGCGTACAATAGCCTCCTTTTCCCGGGTGAGAGCAAAATGGCAGACATTACCCTGATCAGTGGCAGTACGCTTGGCAGCGCCGAATATGTGGCAGAACACGTGGCAGAGAAACTGGAAGAAGCCGGTTTTTCGACCGAGATGTTTCATGGCCCGGAGCTGTATGAAGTCCCGCAGGACGGGATCTGGCTAATGGTGTGTTCAACACACGGTGCGGGTGAACTGCCTGACAATTTGCAGCCCTTTATGGAACAGCTGGAAGATCAGCAACCCGATCTGTCCAAAGTGCGTTTTGGTGCTTTAGGTTTAGGCAGCAGCGAATATGACACTTTCTGTGGTGCGATCGGCGCTTTGGATCAAAAACTGACGTCATTAGGGGCAAAACGGATCGGTGATCGTCTTGAGATCGACGTGACTCAACACGAAATTCCTGAGGATCCGGCCGAGGTTTGGGTGATCAACTGGATTAATTTGATCAAATAAGTGTAAATTTCAGGCGATCAGATGTGGATAAGTATGCTTAAAAGCAGGGTAAAACCCGTAGTTATCCCTCTAACAACTCCTGTACGCTTTTCATGCTGTGTATAACTCTCACTTCTGATCCCAGCTTATACTGTCCAGGATCACCGATCATTCACAGCATTCGATCCTTCTTAGCATACTGATCTTCATAAACAAAAATGACTTATGCACAGAGGATCATGATCCTAATAGAAGTATTAATAAGAGATCTTTAAATAAAAAAGATCTTCTTTTAATTAGTGAAGATCCCCGGGGACTTGTGGAACCTCTAAACTTGAGTAGAATCCCTCCTCCCAACGCCATACAAAGAAAGTTCGCTTGAACGCTGAGGTGCAGTCGCATGTTTTATCCGGATCAATTTGACGTCATCATCATAGGTGGTGGTCATGCAGGTACTGAAGCCGCCATGGCTTCTGCACGCATGGGACGTCAGACCTTATTATTAACCCACAATATCGACACGCTGGGACAGATGTCGTGTAACCCGGCGATTGGCGGGATCGGGAAGGGACATCTGGTTAAAGAAGTGGACGCACTGGGCGGACTGATGGCCACTGCCATCGATCATGCGGGCATTCAGTTTAGGATACTAAACGCAAGCAAAGGTCCTGCCGTAAGGGCAACCCGTGCTCAGGCAGACCGCGTGCTTTACCGCCAGGCAGTCCGTACTGCGTTAGAAAATCAGCCAAACCTGATGATCTTCCAGCAACCTGTTGAAGACCTGATCGTCGAAAACGATCGTGTCGTGGGTGCTGTGACCAAAATGGGCCTTAAATTCCGCGCTAAAGCCGTTGTGCTGACCGTCGGTACTTTCCTTGACGGGAAGATCCACATTGGTCTGGAGAACTACAGCGGCGGCCGTGCAGGGGATCCTCCTGCGATCTCTTTGTCACAGCGTCTGCGTGAATTGCCATTACGCGTCAACCGCCTGAAAACGGGGACACCACCGCGTATTGATGCACGTTCCATTGATTTCAGCGTTCTTTCAAAGCAACATGGCGATAATCCGGCGCCGGTATTCTCGTTCATGGGGAATGTGTCGCAACATCCGCGCCAGATCCCGTGTTACATGACCTATACCAATGAAAAAACCCATGACGTGATCCGTAATAATCTGGATCGCAGCCCGATGTATGCGGGGATCATCGAAGGGATCGGCCCGCGCTACTGCCCGTCGATCGAAGATAAAGTCATGCGTTTTGCCGATCGCAATTCTCATCAGATCTTCCTCGAACCGGAAGGCCTGACCAGCAATGAAGTTTATCCGAACGGGATTTCGACCAGCCTGCCATTCGATGTACAGATGCAAATCGTCCGCTCAATGCAGGGGATGGAAAATGCGGTCATTGTTCGTCCAGGCTACGCCATTGAATACGACTTCTTCGATCCACGTGATCTAAAACCGACGCTGGAAAGTAAATTTATCGCTGGTCTGTTCTTTGCAGGACAGATCAACGGCACCACCGGTTACGAAGAAGCTGCTGCACAGGGCTTGCTGGCGGGGATGAACGCAGCCCGTTGCGCCACCGAGCAGGAAGGCTGGGCTCCACGTCGCGATCAGGCGTATCTCGGTGTGTTGGTTGATGACCTGTGTACGCTGGGCACCAAAGAACCGTACCGCATGTTTACCTCTCGTGCCGAGTACCGCCTGATGCTGCGGGAAGATAATGCTGATTTACGCCTGACTGAAAAAGGCCGTGAATTAGGTCTGGTTGATGATGCACGCTGGACGCGTTTTAACGAAAAATTGGAAATGATTGAACAGGAACGTCAGCGCCTGCGTGGTATTTGGGTGAACCCGCACCATGCGCAGGTTGACGAAATCAACGCACATCTTTCTGCTCCGCTTTCTAAAGAAGCCAGTGCGGAAGAGCTGCTGCGTCGTCCTGAAATGACGTATGAGCTGATCACGCGTCTCTCTCCGTTTTCCCCGGCAGTTCCTGACGTCCAGGCGGCAGAACAGGTTGAGATTCAGATTAAGTACGAAGGCTATATCGCCCGTCAGCAGGAAGAGATCGAAAAACAGCAGCGCAACGAAAACACTGTGTTGCCAATAGATCTTGATTATCGCCAGGTGAATGGTCTTTCGAATGAAGTGATCGCCAAGCTTAACGATCACAAGCCGACCTCCATTGGTCAGGCATCACGGATTTCCGGCATTACACCGGCTGCGATTTCCATTTTGCTGATCTGGCTTAAAAAACAGGGCTTACTGCGCCGCAGTGCCTGAACCACATCTTTACTGACCGCTCTTTAAACTTGAAGAGCGGTCAATTCTTGCTTTTCCCACTTTTATGGCTGTTTTATCATTTCTAAACCGGGCTGTTTCCGGCAAATCGACTCTGTCTGAGGATTTCACTGTGCAAAAGAAACTGGACTCGCTGCTTGCTGCGGCAGGAATAGCGTTACCCGATCAGCAAAAACATCAACTGATTGGCTATGTCGAGCTGCTGCATAAGTGGAACAAGGCTTACAACCTGACTTCTGTACGTGATCCGATGCAAATGCTGGTGCGCCATATTATGGACAGCATTGTGGTGAACGAGCATTTGCAAGGCAGCCGTTTCATTGATGTGGGAACAGGACCGGGCCTGCCGGGCATTCCGCTCGCTATTGTCCGCCCTGATTCACATTTCACGCTGCTGGACAGCCTGGGTAAGCGCGTACGCTTCCTGCGTCAGGTTCAGCATGAGCTGGGTCTGAAGAACATTGAGCCAGTGCAAAGCCGCGTTGAAGAGTTTGAGCCAGAGCCACCATTTGATGGCGTGATCAGCCGGGCATTTGCTTCCTTGCAGGACATGTTGTCATGGTGCCACCATCTGCCTCAGAAAGGGCAGGGGCGTTTTTATGCCCTCAAAGGCGTGCAGCCGGATGATGAGCTGAACGCACTGCCGCAAGGTACCACTCTGGAAAACGTCATAAAATTGCAGGTTCCGGAACTTGACGGAGAACGTCATCTGGTAATTCTGACTGCAAACTAAAGTTGAGTTTTATCAAATAATCCTTAAAAAACGTATGTGTTATCAGAGTTAAAATGAGCAGGCTAATTAAATAGCGTCACCGACCTCTCAATTACTGATTTTTTACACACTGATAGCATTTCAGTGATGTTTTTATTTTAATCCGGGACGTAATAGTCACTTTTGAAATTGAACAATCGTCAACCTGCTGATATTCAACTTGTAATGAAAATGTTGTTATTTGTTGGGTTGTTGTATCAATAAATCGTGCCTATTTTTAAATAAGATTGATTATCAAACATAGAATTCTTAACATGCTGATTTTTATATATTTTAAAAGGCCTGATTAGCTAAAGACATTCAAACAGCGCAAGGTATATAAAGAGGTCTGGGTTAATTATGTGATCCAGTGCACGCTTCTTTGTCAGGTGATGAAATAACCGAAGCAAAGTAAAAAGGACAAATTCAGCTATAGTTTGGTGGTCAAAATAGTGATGAAGCGGAAAATTTAAATAATTGTTCACCTTTTCGCTACTTATCCATTGAATTCGTTCCAGTGCCCCGTATAATTTGCTCGGTTTTTGCTGCTTGACTCAAAACAGTAAAGGCAGTGATATACGGCCTTCAGAATACCTCCAGCTAGGTACTTGATACGGAGAGAACAAACGTCATGTCTGTATCCGGTATTTTACACAGTGCCAATAGTGTGAAGGTTGCCAGAAAGCTGTTAATACTGCAGTTATTGACCTTTGTTCTGCTCAGCGCTGTATTTGGCTTTAAAAGCCTGGAATGGACCTCATCGGCCCTTATGGGTGGTTTGGCCGCCTGGGTGCCAAATGTACTGTTTATGCTGTTTGCATGGCGCCACCAGGCGCAAACAACGGTCTCTGGACGGGTTGCCTGGTCCTTTGCTATCGGGGAAGCGCTGAAGGTTCTGGTTACGGTGATCTTAATGATTGTCGCACTTGGCCTGTTTAAGGCGGTTTTTGCCCCGTTGGGGTTGGCCTATTTATCGGTGTTGATGACTCAGATTTTGGCACCGGCCGTCATTAACAGTTACCGTACTTAACTACTAAAGGGTAAGAGGCATCATGTCTGCATCAGGAGAAATCTCTACTCCACAAGAGTATATCAGTCACCATCTGACCCAGCTTCAGATCGGGACGGGATTCTGGTCGATTAACATCGATTCGATGTTTTTCTCCGTGTTCCTCGGAGTACTCTTTCTGGTTATCTTCCATCGCGTAGCCAAAAACGCCACCAGCGGTGTCCCGGGTAAGCTGCAAACTGCAGTCGAACTGGTCGTTGGTTTCGTCGACAGCAGCGTGCGTGATATGTATCACGGCAAAAGCAAAGTGATTGCACCTCTCGCGCTGACCGTCTTCGTCTGGGTGTTTATGATGAACCTGATGGATTTGCTGCCAATCGATTTGCTGCCGACTATCGGTGAGAGAGTCCTTGGTCTGCCAGCGCTGCGTGTGGTTCCTACGGCTGACGTGAACATTACGTTATCCATGGCGCTTGGCGTATTCATTCTGATTCTTTTCTATAGCATTAAGATGAAAGGCTTTGGCGGTTTCATTAAAGAACTGACAATGCAGCCATTCAATCATCCGGTTTTCATTCCGATTAACCTGATTCTTGAAGGTGTCAGCCTGCTGTCTAAACCAGTTTCACTGGGTCTGCGACTGTTTGGCAATATGTATGCGGGTGAGTTGATCTTCATCCTTATTGCTGGCCTGTTGCCGTGGTGGTCACAGTGGATCCTGAATGTGCCTTGGGCCATTTTCCACATCCTGATCATTACGCTACAAGCCTTTATTTTCATGGTTCTGACGATTGTCTATCTCTCGATGGCATCTGAAAAACACTGATTTTCTTTCAACACTACTGCGTTTTAACTGAAACAAACTGGAGACTGTCATGGAAAACCTGAGTATGGATCTGCTGTACATGGCTGCCGCTGTGATGATGGGCCTGGCGGCAATCGGTGCTGCGATCGGTATCGGCATCTTGGGTGGTAAATTTTTGGAAGGTGCTGCACGTCAGCCTGACCTGATCCCTCTGTTGCGTACACAGTTCTTTATCGTTATGGGTCTGGTCGATGCAATCCCAATGATTGCTGTTGGTCTGGGTCTGTACGTGATGTTTGCTGTCGCCTAACACTGAGTTCGCTCAGCGTTAAACGAACTACATCAAATATTTCACTTTAAAAGAGGCATTGTGCTGTGAATCTTAACGCAACAATCCTCGGCCAGGCTATCGCGTTTGTCCTGTTTGTCGTGTTCTGTATGAAGTACGTATGGCCGCCAATTATGGCTGCCATCGAAAAACGTCAGAAAGAAATTTCTGAAGGTTTATCTTCTGCAGAACGTGCAAAAAAAGAACTGGATTTAGCGCAAGCCGATGCGACCGACCAACTGAAGAAAGCCAAAGCTGAAGCTCAGGTAATCATCGACCAGGCGAACAAGCGTAAAGCACAGATCGTCGACGAAGCGAAGACCGAAGCCGAGCAGGAACGTAACAAGATCGTAGCGCAAGCTAAGGCAGAGATTGACGCCGAACGCCAACGCGCCCGTGAAGAGTTGCGTAAACAGGTCGGGATTTTGGCCATTGCTGGCGCCGAGAAGATCATCGAACGTTCCGTGGATGAAGCTGCTAACAGCGACATCGTTGATAAACTGGTCGCTGAACTGTAAGGAGGGAGGGGCTGATGTCTGAATTTGTAACTGTAGCTCGCCCCTACGCCAAAGCAGCTTTTGACTTTGCCGTTGAGCACCAAAGCTTAGATCGCTGGCAGTCCATGTTAGCGTTCACGGCTGAAGTCACGCGCAATGAACAGATTGAAGAACTGCTTTCCGGTGCTAGCGCGCCAGAAACTTTGTCTAAAACGTTTATTGCCGTATGTGGTGAACAACTCGACAACGCAGGCCAGAACCTGATTAAGGTAATGGCCGAAAATGGACGTTTACGCGTTCTTCCTGAAGTGTTGCAGCAGTTCATCGAACTGCGTGCCTCACTGGAGGCGATTGCTGAAGTTGATGTGACCTCAGCAAATCCACTGACGGAAGAACAGCAGGCAAAAATTGCTGCTGCGATGGAAAAACGTCTGTCTCGCAAAGTTAAGCTGAATTGCAAAATTGACAAGTCTGTTCTTGCCGGTGTCATTATCCGTGCAGGTGATATGGTGATTGATGGCAGCGTTCGCAGTCGTCTTGAACGCCTGGCAGACGTCTTGCAGTCTTAAGGGGACTGGAGCATGCAACTGAATTCCACCGAAATCAGCGAACTGATAAAGCAGCGCATTGCTCAGTTCAATGTAGTGAGCGAAGCTCACAATGAAGGTACTATCGTTTCCGTCAGTGACGGGATCATCCGCGTGCACGGCCTGGCCGATGTCATGCAAGGCGAAATGATTGCGCTGCCGGGTAACCGCTACGCTATCGCCCTGAACCTGGAGCGCGACTCTGTAGGTGCCGTTGTAATGGGCCCTTACGCTGACCTCGCCGAAGGTATGAAAGTAAAATGTACGGGTCGTATCCTGGAAGTTCCAGTAGGCCGTGGCCTGCTGGGCCGCGTTGTTAACACCCTGGGTGCGCCAATTGACGGTAAAGGTCCGGTAGAGCACGACGGCTTCTCAGCTGTTGAAGCAATCGCACCGGGCGTTATCGAACGCCAATCCGTAGACCAGCCTGTGCAGACAGGTTATAAGTCCGTTGACGCCATGATCCCAATCGGTCGTGGTCAGCGTGAACTGGTCATCGGTGACCGTCAAACCGGTAAAACTGCTCTGGCTATTGATGCGATCATCAACCAGCGTGATTCCGGCATCAAATGTATCTATGTGGCTATCGGCCAGAAAGCGTCCACCATTTCTAACGTGGTTCGTAAACTGGAAGAGCACGGCGCACTGGCAAACACCATCGTTGTTGTTGCAACTGCATCAGAATCTGCTGCACTGCAATACCTGGCACCGTACTCCGGTTGCGCAATGGGTGAATACTTCCGTGACCGCGGCGAAGACGCACTGATCGTTTATGATGACCTGTCTAAACAGGCTGTTGCTTACCGTCAGATTTCCCTGTTGCTTCGTCGTCCACCAGGTCGTGAAGCTTACCCAGGCGACGTTTTCTATCTCCACTCCCGTCTGCTGGAACGTGCTGCGCGTGTAAACGCCGATTACGTTGAAGCATTCACCAAGGGTGAAGTGAAAGGCAAAACCGGTTCCCTGACTGCGCTTCCAATCATTGAAACGCAAGCAGGCGACGTTTCCGCGTTCGTTCCGACTAACGTAATTTCGATTACCGATGGTCAGATCTTCCTGGAATCAAACCTGTTCAACGCCGGTATTCGTCCTGCGGTTAACCCAGGTATTTCGGTATCCCGTGTTGGTGGTGCTGCTCAGACTAAGATCATGAAAAAACTGTCCGGTGGTATTCGTACCGCTCTGGCACAGTATCGTGAACTGGCTGCGTTCTCGCAGTTCGCATCAGATCTGGACGAAGCAACGCGTAAACAGCTGAACCATGGTCAGAAAGTGACCGAGCTGCTGAAACAGAAACAATACGCTCCGATGTCCATCGTTGCGCAGTCTCTGATCATCTTCGCAGCAGAACGTGGTTACCTGGAAGACGTTGAGTTGTCCAAAGTCGGTAGCTTCGAAGCGGCACTGTTAGCTTATGCTGACCGTGAGCACGGCGAGCTTCTGCAGCAAATCAACCAAACTGGTGCGTACAACGATGAGATCGAGGGGAAATTCAAAAACATCCTCGATACCTTCAAAGCAACCCAGTCCTGGTAATACTAAACGGCCCTGCTGCCCTGCTTTTAGCAGATAAGCAGCAGGCCGTTTGGTCATGAGGAGAAGCAGAGATGGCCGGCGGAAAAGAGATACGTAGTAAGATCGGCAGCGTGCAGAACACGCAAAAGATCACTAAAGCGATGGAAATGGTCGCCGCCTCCAAAATGCGTAAAACGCAGGATCGCATGGCGGCCAGCCGTCCTTATGCAGAAACCATTCGTGAAGTGATTGGTCACCTCGCGCTCGGGAATCTGGAATACAAGCACCCTTACCTGGATGAACGTGAAGTTAAACGCGTCGGGTATCTGGTGGTGTCTACCGACCGTGGTCTTTGTGGTGGTCTGAACATTAACTTGTTCAAAAAACTGCTCACAGAGATGAAAGATTGGTCCGCGAAAGGCGTTGAGGTTGACTTAGCCCTGATCGGTTCCAAAGCAGCTTCTTTCTTCGGATCCGTTGGGGGCAACGTTGTTGCTCAGGTGACTGGCATGGGGGATAACCCTTCCCTGTCAGAGCTGATCGGACCGGTGAAAGTGATGTTGCAAGCTTTCGACGAAGGTCGTTTAGACAAGTTATGCGTTGTTAGCAACAAATTCGTCAATACCATGTCTCAGGAACCACGTATCGTTCAGTTGTTGCCTCTGCCACCGGCAGAAGACGGCGAACTGGCGAAGAAATCCTGGGATTACCTGTATGAGCCGGACCCTAAAGCACTGCTGGATACCCTCCTGCGCCGCTATGTGGAATCTCAGGTTTATCAGGGCGTCGTAGAAAACCTGGCCAGCGAACAGGCCGCGCGAATGGTAGCGATGAAAGCCGCAACCGATAACGGCGGCAGCCTGATCAAAGAGCTGCAGTTGGTATACAACAAAGCTCGTCAGGCCAGCATCACTCAGGAACTCACCGAGATCGTCGGGGGAGCCTCCGCGGTTTAAGCTAGGTTTACGAATTACGTAGAGGATTCAAGATGGCTACTGGAAAGATTATCCAGGTAATCGGCGCCGTGGTGGACGTCGAGTTCCCTCAGGATGCGGTACCGAACGTGTACCATGCTCTTGAGGTAGAAAACGGTACCTCCAAGCTGGTGCTGGAAGTTCAGCAACAGTTAGGCGGCGGCGTTGTTCGTTGTATCGCAATGGGTACATCAGATGGCTTGCGTCGCGGTCTGAAAGTGAACAACCTGGAACACCCAATTGAAGTTCCGGTGGGTGTTGCAACACTGGGTCGTATCATGAATGTATTGGGTGAACCAATCGACATGAAAGGTGAAATCGGCGAAGAAGAACGTCGTGCAATTCACCGTGCTGCGCCTTCTTATGAAGAGCTGGCAAACTCCCAGGAATTGCTGGAAACCGGTATCAAAGTTATGGACCTGATGTGCCCGTTCGCTAAGGGCGGTAAAGTCGGTCTGTTCGGTGGTGCGGGTGTAGGTAAAACTGTAAACATGATGGAGCTGATCCGTAACATCGCGATCGAGCACTCCGGTTATTCTGTGTTTGCAGGTGTGGGTGAACGTACTCGTGAGGGTAACGACTTCTACCACGAAATGACCGAATCCAACGTTATCGACAAAGTTTCCCTGGTCTATGGTCAGATGAATGAGCCACCAGGTAACCGTCTGCGCGTTGCACTGACCGGTCTGACCATGGCGGAGAAATTCCGTGATGAAGGTCGTGACGTACTGCTGTTTGTTGACAACATTTACCGTTACACCCTGGCAGGTACCGAAGTGTCTGCACTTCTGGGCCGTATGCCATCAGCGGTAGGTTATCAGCCAACGCTGGCGGAAGAGATGGGCGCTCTGCAAGAACGTATCACCTCTACCAAAAGTGGTTCTATCACCTCCGTACAGGCCGTTTACGTCCCTGCGGATGACTTGACTGACCCATCTCCAGCCACCACCTTTGCTCACTTAGATGCAACCGTGGTACTGAGCCGTCAGATCGCGTCTCTGGGTATCTACCCGGCGGTTGACCCACTGGATTCCACCAGCCGTCAGTTGGATCCACTGGTTGTTGGTCAGGAACACTATGATGTGGCTCGTGGCGTGCAGTCTATTCTGCAACGTTACAAGGAACTGAAAGACATCATCGCGATCCTGGGTATGGATGAGTTGTCAGAAGATGACAAACTGGCCGTATCCCGTGCGCGTAAGATCGAACGCTTCCTGTCCCAGCCATTCTTCGTGGCCGAAGTCTTCACCGGTTCTCCGGGCAAGTTCGTATCGCTGAAAGACACCATTCGTGGTTTCAAAGGCATTATGGACGGCGACTACGATCACCTGCCAGAGCAAGCGTTCTACATGGTTGGCACCATTGAAGAAGCAGTGGAAAAAGCCAAGAAACTGTAACGCTAGTTTGTTGTGAGAGAGGATGACATGGCTGAAAAAGCTTACCATCTGGATGTTGTCAGTGCGGAAAAACGTATGTTTGCCGGCATGGTACAGAAAATCCAGGTGACGGGTAGCGAAGGCGAACTGGGTATTTTCCCGGGGCATGCTCCGCTGCTCACCGCCATCAAGCCTGGCATGGTGCGCATTGTTAAAGAACACGGTGAAGAAGAGTATATCTATCTTTCCGGTGGCATCCTTGAGGTGCAGCCGAATGCAACGACCGTGTTGGCTGATACTGCAATCCGTGGGCAAGACCTCGACGAAGCGCGCGCGCTTGAAGCTAAGCGCAAAGCGGAAGAACACATTAGTGGTTCTCACGGCGACGTTGATTACGCTCAGGCGTCAGCGGAACTGGCTAAGGCGATCGCGAAACTTCGCGTTATCGAACTGACCAGAAAAGCGATGTAACAACATCATTGAGAAAAGCGACCTTCGGGTCGCTTTTTTTTTACCTTTAAAAAAGGGTGTTTTCAGCATTTTTCCCAAGGTTAATTTGGGCATCTGGTGGAATACTTGGGTGATTAATGGACATATTACCCTCAGATTTTTTGTTATAGTCTATATCGTGTTCAACCCTTGCGGGCTGCGGTTTGCAGGCGGTTTTTGACGCGAAATATGTAGTAATTCGGTCACATAACGGGTTACTTTTGTCACTCAAATTGGATTTGTCAGGTCATCTATGTCAAACAGCGCACTGAGTGTGGTGATCCTTGCCGCGGGCAAGGGAACACGCATGTATTCCAACCTCCCTAAAGTTCTTCATACATTGGCGGGTAAGCCAATGGTTCAACACGTCATTGATGCGGCCACGCAAGTGGGTGCCAGAAACGTGCATCTGGTCTATGGCCACGGTGGCGATTTACTGAAGAAAACGCTGGCTGGCAGTGAACTGAACTGGGTATTGCAGGCTGAGCAGCTGGGTACCGGACATGCGATGCAACAGGCTGCGCCTTTCTTTGCGGATGACGAAGATGTCCTGATGCTTTACGGCGATGTCCCGCTGATTTCGGTTGAAACGCTGGATAACTTGCTGAAAGTTAAGCCTGAAGGTGGTATCGGTTTGCTGACCGTCGTGCTGGATAATCCAACCGGCTATGGCCGCATCGTGCGCGAAAATGGCATTGTGACCGGCATCATTGAGCAGAAAGATGCGAATGCTGAGCAGCTTAAAATCCAGGAAATTAACACCGGTATTCTGGTGGCCAACGGTGCATCGTTCAAGCGCTGGCTCGGTCAGTTGAACAACAACAACGCGCAGGGCGAATATTACATTACCGACATCATCGCGATGGCACATGCGGAAGGCAATCTGATCGCCACGGTTCATCCGGCGAGAAACAGCGAAGTGGATGGCGTGAATAACCGCCTGCAGCTTTCCCGTCTTGAACGCGTATATCAGACCGAACAGGCCGAACGTCTGCTTCTGGAAGGCGTAATGCTGATGGATCCGGCGCGCTTTGATCTCCGTGGCGAGTTGTCTCATGGGATTGATGTGCTGATCGACACCAACGTCATTATCGACGGCCACGTAAAACTTGGCGATCGCGTGAAAATCGGCGCGGGCTGCGTACTGAAAAACTGCGTGATCGGCGATGACTGCGAAGTCAGCCCTTACAGTGTATTCGAAGATGCGGTGCTGGAAAGCGGGTGTACAGTCGGACCTTTCGCGCGTCTGCGTCCGGGTGCCGAACTGGCTGAAGGCGCTCATGTGGGTAACTTCGTCGAAATCAAAAAAGCGCGCTTGGGGAAAGGTTCGAAAGCAGGACATCTTTCCTATCTTGGCGACGCTGAAATTGGCGACAACGTGAATATCGGTGCGGGGACGATTACCTGCAACTATGACGGCGTGAACAAAAGCAAAACGATTATCGGCAATGACGTCTTTGTCGGATCGGATACCCAGCTGATTGCGCCGGTCACCGTGGGCAATAACGTCACCATCGCTGCCGGAACAACTGTGACGCGCGATGTGCCGGATAACGGCTTGTTGCTGAGCCGTGTGCCGCAGGTACATAAGCCTGATTGGCAAAAACCGGTGAAGAAAAAGTAAGCTATTCTGAAGTTTACGTATTCAGGCGCAGTTTTCTGCGCCTGATGTTTGTTTATTGCATTGTGTTTTGGTCTGGGTTTTGTCGTCGAAACTCAGTCCAAAACATAATAATCCCCAACTCTCTACAAGGCTCGGGGAACCGCACGTACACCGGAAAACGGGGCGTGTGGATAAATCAGGTCAGGCATCAAAAAAGGTCCCGAAAGACCTTCTATAGGAATAAAACTGATGTGTGGAATTGTAGGCGCTGTAGCGCAACGCGATATTGCTGAAATTTTGTTGGAAGGTTTACGCCGTCTGGAATACCGCGGTTATGACTCAGCCGGTCTGGCTGTCATTGATACCGACGGGAAAATGGGACGTCTGCGTCGTCTGGGAAAAGTCCAGATGCTGGCTGAGGCTCTGGATCAACATCCTTTGCACGGCGGTACCGGTATTGCACATACCCGCTGGGCAACGCACGGTGAACCTTCTGAAGCGAACGCACACCCGCATGTGTCTGATTACATTGCGGTAGTGCACAACGGCATTATCGAAAACCACGAACCTTTGCGTGAATTACTGATTGAACGTGGTTACCGTTTTGATTCCGAAACGGATACCGAAGTGATTGCGCATCTGGTGCATTGGGAACAACTTCAGGGCGGCACACTGCTGGAAGTCGTTCAGCGCGTGATCCCTCAGCTGCGCGGCGCTTATGGCACTGTGGTGATGGACCGACGTGATCCGTCCGTTCTGGTCGCAGCCCGTTCCGGCAGCCCGCTGGTGATTGGCCGTGGCGTAGGTGAAAACTTCATTGCCTCCGATCAGCTGGCGCTGTTGCCTGTGACCCGCCGCTTCCTGTTCCTGGAAGAAGGTGATGTGGCTGAAGTTAAGCGCCGTTCCGTCAGTGTCTATGACAAAAATGGTCATGCTGTAGAACGTGCCGAAATCGAATCCAAAGTGCAGTACGACGCCGGTGACAAAGGCGCTTACCGCCACTACATGCAAAAAGAGATTTACGAACAGCCGCTGGCGATTAAAAACACGCTGGAAGGACGTTTCAGCCACGGTGAAGTGAATCTGAGCGAACTGGGCGAAAAGGCGGATGAGATCCTCTCCCGCGTTCAGCATGTTCAGATCATTGCCTGCGGCACGTCATACAACTCCGGTATGGTGGCGCGTTACTGGTTCGAATCGCTGGCCGGTATGCCGTGTGATGTCGAGATTGCGTCGGAATTCCGTTATCGCAAATCTGCCGTTCGTCCTGGCAGCCTGATCATCACCCTGTCTCAGTCCGGTGAAACCGCCGACACGCTGGCTGCACTGCGCCTGTCCAAAGAGCTGGGTTATCTCGGTTCTCTGGCCGTGTGTAACGTAGCCGGTTCTTCGCTGGTGCGTGAATCCGATCTGGCGCTGATGACCAAAGCGGGCACGGAAATCGGCGTGGCGTCGACGAAAGCGTTTACCACGCAGCTGACCGTTCTGCTGATGCTGGTGGCACGTATGGGTCGTCTGAAAGGCATAGCACCGCAGGTTGAGCATGACATTGTTCACGCGTTACAGGCGCTGCCTGCGCGTATCGAACAGATGTTGTCGCTGGATAAAACCATCGAATCGCTGGCGGAAGGCTTCTCTGACAAACATCATGCGCTGTTCCTCGGCCGTGGCGATCAATATCCGATCGCGATGGAAGGTGCGCTGAAGCTGAAAGAGATTTCCTATATTCATGCGGAAGCGTATGCGGCAGGCGAGCTGAAACACGGCCCGCTGGCGCTGATTGACGCGGATATGCCGGTGATTGTGGTTGCGCCTAATAACGAACTTCTGGAAAAACTGAAGTCGAATATCGAAGAAGTGCGCGCACGCGGTGGTCTGCTGTATGTCTTCGCCGATCAGGATGCCGGTTTCACCGACAGCGACGGTATGAAAATCATTCAGTTACCGCATGTCGAAGAAATCGTCGCACCGATCTTCTACACGGTCCCGTTACAGCTGCTGTCTTACTATGTCGCGCTGATTAAAGGCACTGACGTAGACCAGCCACGTAATCTGGCCAAATCGGTCACAGTAGAATAAGCCACGCTGGCTTTGAAACTGCCTGCTAAGCGCCCATCTCGGGCGCTTTTTTATTTCTAAAAGGCTAAGGCGTGGTCACGATTCTCCTCTCTCAGGCTTCGTTAGCCGCCACGGATAAGGTATAGTCCGCCTTTTTACGAAGGTGATTTGCTGAATGCTGTCCAACCCCTCCATTCGTCTCAACAAATACATTAGCGAGAGCGGGATCTGCTCACGCCGTGATGCCGATCGTTACATCGAACAGGGAAACGTTTTTATCAATGGCAGACGCGCCTCCGTGGGCGCACAAGTATTTGCCGGTGATGTGGTGAAAGTTAACGGCCAGCTGATTGAACCGCGTGATGAAGAAGATTTAGTGCTTATCGCGCTTAATAAGCCCGTGGGAATCATCACCACAATGGAAGACGGTGAGCGGGACAACATCAGTGATTTCGTTAACCACAGCAAGCGCGTTTTCCCTATCGGGCGTCTGGATAAAGATTCTCAGGGCCTGATTTTACTGACCAACCACGGTGATCTGGTCAATAAAATCCTGCGTGCGGGCAACGACCACGAAAAAGAATATGTCGTAACGGTCAACAAACCGGTGACGGATGAGTTTATTACCGGCCTGGGCGCGGGTGTGCCGATGCTGGGAACGGTGACCAAAAAGTGCAAAGTGAAGAAAGAAGCGCCCTTTGTATTTCGTATCACGCTGGTTCAGGGGCTTAACCGCCAGATCCGCCGTATGTGTAAGCATTTTGGCTTTGAAGTCACCAAGCTTGAGCGTGTGCGGATTATGAACATCAACCTGAAAGGCTTGCCTTTGGGGGAATGGCGTGATTTGACGGACGATGAGCTGGTCGAATTATTCAGACTGACTGAAAACTCAACTTCGGAAGAAAAGCCGGCCAAAAAAACGCAGTCTAAACCTGCTCAGGCCAAAAAACCGGTTGTCACAAAACCGAAAAATACCGAGAAACCCGACGGAAATTCAGCTTCCCGTAAACGTTTTGCACAGCCAGGACGTAAAAAGAAAGGGCGTTAAGTCCGCATCTCTTTCCGCTGCCACCGGCCTTTGGGCCGGTTTTTATTTGATCAGTCCGCTTCAGTTTGCCCATCTCGCCTAAATTGTGACCAGTGTCATAAAACTGTCACATAACGTACATTTTACTGTCACCAAACTGTCCTATTTTCCTCCTGTGCCAAACACTTTATAAATCTCGACCTGGGTCGAACAAAAAAAAACCACTAGGAGTGGAACATGAAATTGATGCGTAACACCGTCGCCGGTATTGTAGCAGCGACTTTCTCCCTCACAGCAATGTCTGCTTTCGCTGCTAGTAATCTGACTGGCGCTGGCGGCACCTTCCCTGCACCTGTCTACGCTAAGTGGGCGGATGCATACCAGAAAGCAACCGGTACTCAGGTTAACTATCAGGGCATCGGCTCTTCCGGCGGCGTGAAACAAATTATCGCCAAGACCGTTGATTTCGGCGCATCTGATGCTCCGATGAAAGAAGAAGATCTGAACAAAAACGGCCTGTTCCAGTTCCCTACCGTGATCGGTGGCGTGGTACTGGCAGTGAATATCCCGGGCATCAAATCAGGTCAGCTGACGCTGGACGGCGCAACGCTGGGTGATATCTACCTGGGCAAAATCAAAAAGTGGAACGACGCGGCGATCACTAAGCTGAACCCGGGCGTGAAACTGCCAGATACCAATATCGCCGTTGTTCGTCGTGCTGACGGTTCCGGTACTTCTTTCGTGTTCACCAGCTATCTGGCAAAAGTGAACAACGAGTGGAAAGAGAAAATCGGTTCAGGTTCAACAGTTAACTGGCCTACCGGTCTGGGCGGCAAAGGTAACGACGGCGTAGCCGCATTTGTACAGCGTCTGCCGGGCTCCATCGGATACGTAGAATATGCTTACGCTAAACAAAACAACCTGGCCTATACCAAGCTGGTTGATGCGGATGGCAAGGCGATCAGCCCGACAGAAGAATCCTTCAGTGCAGCAGCTAAAGGCGCTGACTGGAGCAAAACCTTCGCTCAGGACCTGACTTTCCAGAAAGGCGACAACGCGTGGCCAATCAGCTCCACCACCTTCATCCTGATTTACAAAGATCAGCAGGATGCGACCAAAGGTGCTGAAGTTCTGAAGTTCTTCGACTGGGCTTACAAAAACGGCAATAAACTGACAACTGACCTGGATTATGCAACGCTTCCACCTTCAGTCGTTGAGCAGGTTCGTGCAGCCTGGAAAGCAAATATCAAAGATAGCAGCGGCAAAGCACTTTACTAGGATCTGACGTCTCGTCTGATATAGAGTACAAGTCTTCTGCTTCATTCCCTCTCCGGCCGGGGAGGGAATTAAATCTTAATTAAAAGAGAGTGGTATGGCTGAATACAAGCCGGCTATCAAAGCACCAAGCAAAAACGGTGACATCCTTTTCGGCGCGCTGGTCAAACTGGCTGCGCTGATCGTGTTATTAATGCTGGGCGGAATCATCGTCTCGCTGTTTATTGCTTCGCTGCCTAGCATTGAAAAATTCGGATTATCCTTCCTGTGGACGAAAACATGGGATGCCCCGAATCAGCAGTTCGGCGCACTGGTGCCTATTTACGGTACCGTCGTGACCTCGATTATCGCCTTACTGATTGCCGTTCCCGTCAGTTTTGGTATCGCATTATTCCTCACTGAGCTGGCACCTAACTGGATGAAACGTCCGCTGGGTATTGCTATCGAACTGCTGGCGGCGATCCCCAGCATTGTTTACGGCATGTGGGGTTTATTCGTTTTCGCTCCGCTGTTTGCGCAGTATTTCCAGACACCGGTCGGTGATGTGCTTTCCGGTATTCCGATTGTTGGCGCGCTTTTCGCCGGCCCGGGATTTGGTATCGGCATCTTGGCGGCAGGTGTCATTCTGGCCATCATGATCATTCCGTACATTGCCTCCGTCATGCGTGACGTGTTCGAGCAAACGCCGGTCATGATGAAAGAATCGGCCTACGGAATTGGTTGTACGACCTGGGAAGTGATCTGGCGCATCGTGCTGCCGTTCACCAAAAATGGTGTCATCGGCGGTGTCATGCTTGGTCTTGGCCGTGCGCTCGGCGAAACCATGGCGGTGACCTTCATTATCGGTAACACCTACCAGCTCGACAGCATTTCGCTTTACGCGCCCGGCAACAGTATTACCTCGGCGCTGGCGAACGAATTCGCCGAAGCTGAAGCAGGTCTGCATACGTCCGCGCTGATGGAGCTGGGCCTTATCCTGTTTGTTATCACCTTTATTGTTCTGGCGCTGTCGAAAGTCATGATTCTGCGTCTGGCTAAGAAAGAGGGCCGTTAAGATGACGACACTCGAAATGCAAAGTAACGCAGCCTTACTGGAATCACGTCGCAAACGTCAGGCATGGCGCCGTCAGAAGAACCGTCTGGCGCTGATGATTTCCATGCTGACCATGCTTTTTGGCCTGTTCTGGCTGGTCTGGATCCTGTTCACGACCGTCGTGAAAGGCGTAGACGGTATGTCTCTGGCGCTGTTTACCCAAAACACCCCGCCGCCAAATACGGCTGGCGGTGGTCTGGCGAACGCCATTGCGGGCAGCGGACTGCTGATTTTATGGGCGACGGTTATCGGTACGCCGCTGGGCGTGATGGCGGGGATTTATCTGGCAGAATATGGCCGTAAATCCTGGCTGGCGGAATTCATTCGCTTCATCAACGACATTCTGCTTTCTGCTCCTTCCATTGTGGTTGGCCTGTTCGTTTACACCATCATGGTGGCGAAAATGGGGCACTTCTCTGGCTGGGCGGGCGTACTGGCGCTGGCGCTGCTGCAAATCCCGATTGTTATCCGTACCACGGAAAACATGCTGAAACTGGTGCCGGACAGCCTGCGTGAAGCGGCTTATGCGCTGGGGACGCCGAAATGGAAAATGATTTCTGCAATCACCCTGAAAGCGTCTGTTTCCGGCATTATCACCGGTATTTTGCTGGCTATCGCCCGCATCGCCGGCGAAACCGCACCGCTGCTGTTTACGTCGCTCTCCAACCAGTTCTGGAGCACCGACATGATGCAGCCGATCGCCAATCTGCCGGTGACCATCTTCAAGTTTGCGATGAGCCCGTTTGGCGAATGGCAACAACTGGCCTGGGCGGGCGTGCTGCTGATTACAGTGTGTGTGCTGTTGCTGAACATTCTGGCGCGTGTGATCTTCGCCACGAAGAAGCAGTAAGTTAATTCATTACTGATGGCAGAGTTTTTCACTCTGCCATCACTGTTTACCCGGCGTCGCACAGCGGCGCGCGCAAAAGAGAGATGTCTTAATGAGTCGAATGACTGACGCATCCAACAGCAAGATTCAGGTTCGCGATCTGAATTTTTATTACGGTAAATTCCACGCGCTGAAAAATATTTCCCTGGATATCGCTAAGAACGAAGTCACGGCATTCATCGGCCCGTCAGGTTGTGGTAAATCCACGCTGCTGCGTACGTTCAACAAAATGTATCAGCTTTACCCTGAGCAGCATGCAGAAGGCGAAATTCTGCTCGATGGCGAAAATATTCTGGTCGATAAACAGGATATCGCGCTGCTGCGTGCCAAAGTTGGCATGGTCTTCCAGAAACCGACGCCGTTCCCGATGTCGATTTACGACAACATCGCGTTTGGTGTCCGTCTGTTTGAAAAACTTTCCCGTACGGACATGGATGAGCGCGTGCAATGGGCGCTGACCAAAGCCGCTTTGTGGAATGAATCCAAAGACAAGCTGCACCAGAGCGGTTACAGCCTGTCCGGCGGCCAGCAACAGCGTCTGTGCATTGCGCGCGGCATTGCTATCCGCCCTGATGTTCTCCTGCTTGATGAACCATGTTCGGCGCTGGACCCAATTTCAACCGGCCGTATCGAAGAGCTGATCACCGAGCTAAAATCTGATTACACCGTGGTGATCGTGACCCACAACATGCAGCAGGCTGCGCGTTGTTCAGACCGCACTGCGTTTATGTATCTGGGTGAGCTGATCGAATACAGTGACACTGACTCGCTGTTTACTTCGCCAGCGCGCAAACAGACTGAAGATTACATTACTGGCCGCTACGGTTGAGGTAAGAACGATGGACAACCTGAACTTAAATAAACACATTTCCGGCCAGTTTAACGCCGAGCTCGAGCACATCCGTACACAGGTTCTGGCGATGGGTGGGCTGGTTGAACAGCAACTGACTGATGCGATCACCGCGATGCACAATCAGGATGCCGAACTGGCGCAGCGCGTCATCAAAGGTGATGACAAAGTTAACCTGATGGAAGTGGCGATTGACGAAGCGTGCGTGCGCATTATTGCCAAGCGCCAGCCGACCGCCAGCGATCTGCGTTTGGTGATGGCGATTATCAAAACCATTTCTGAGCTCGAACGTATCGGCGATGTGGCGGATAAAATCTGCCGCACGGCGCTGGAGAAATTCTCGCATCTGCATCAGCCGCTGCTGGTCAGCCTGGAATCTCTGGGCCGCCATACGGTAGAAATGCTGCATGACGTGCTCGACGCGTTCGCGCGTATGGATCTTGACGAAGCGGTGCGTATTTACCGTGAAGATAAGAAAGTGGATCAGGAATATGAAGGCATTGTGCGTCAGCTCATGACCTACATGATGGAAGATCCGCGTACCATTCCAAGCGTCCTGACCGCGTTGTTCTGCGCCCGTTCCATTGAGCGTATCGGCGATCGTTGCCAGAATATTTGTGAATTCATCTTCTACTTCGTGAAAGGGCAGGATTTCCGTCACGTTGGTGGCGATGCGCTCGACAAATTGCTGACAGACGGCAAAGACGCTGCGAAAGACTGATCGGTCACTGATACTCGTCATACAAAATCTTCGCCATAAAAAAGGCCTCTAACGAGGCCTTTTTGCTGTCCGCAGACGCGCTATTTCATCACATACCGCAGTGCCACCACCACTGCCAGCTGGCGATAATGCGCAACCTGCAAATCCACTTCGTCAGGGTTTTCGAACAGAGCACCGAATGTGTACTGGTTCGCGACCTGATGCACACACAGGCTGCTGATCAGCCGGTGAACGTCGCGCGCCTGGGAATCTTCCTTAAATAAATGGCTCTGTTTTCCGCGTTCGAGAATATCTTCCAGCAGCGTTAACGCCGTTTTATTGATCTCGCGGATGCTGGTGGACTGACGGATAAACCGGCCGCGCAGCATGTTTTCTGTCGACACAATGCGGATGAATTCCGGGTGAGAAACGTGAAAATCGAAGCTGGCTTCCACCAGTTTGACGATCGCCTCCGCCGGGGGAAATGACGACAAATCCAGATCCAGCTCGTGCTGGCGGATGCCGCGGTAAACGTGCTCCAGAACCAGCATGTACAGGGCTTCTTTGGTCTTGTAGTGATAGACCACCATACGTTTTGTGGTGTTGGCGTTTGAGGCGATATTTTCCATACGCGCGCCCATCAGGCCGGATTCAGCGAATTCAGCCAGAGCACTGTCGAAAATGCGCTGTTTCAGTCCTATCGGATCATTTTTACGTCCCGGCGCCGGGGAACTTTGGCTGCTCAGCGTCATATCCTCATTAATAACCTCAATCTCGCCACAGAGATTAACCATTGATTCGATCAGTTACAATCTGTGCGTTCATACAAGCCGCCAACACTTGACGAATGCGGTATGAAGGTCCACTACTGTAAGTCTCGAAGCCTGACAAAAAGGACGCTATTTTGCCTGCTACCACCCGGTTACGTTCTATTGCGACAGTTTCAGTATCAGGAACTCTGCCCGAAAAACTCACCGCCATCGCGGCGGCGGGGTTTGATGGCGTAGAGATTTTTGAAGATGATTTACTCAAAAGCCCGGTCAAACCCATCGCCATCCGAAATCTGGCGGATTCGCTCGGGTTACGGATTTTCCTGCTACAACCTTTCCGCGACTTCGAAGGCGTTCAGCCGGAAAAGCGTAATGAGAAGTTTGCCAGCGCGCGCCGGCAATTTGATCTGATGAATGAACTGGGGTGCGACCGCTTGCTGGTGTGCAGTAATACCGACCCTGAAAGTTCAGCGGAGCGCGATATACAGATTGCAGATCTCGCCGCACTGGCAGAAATGGCGCAGCCTCATGACATCCATATTGGCTTTGAGGCGCTGGCGTGGGGGAAACACATCAACCGTTACCGGCAGGCGTGGGATCGCGTGCGTGAAGTGAACCACCCGGCGCTGGGGATTGTGCTCGACAGCTTTCATATTCTCGCCGTGGGCGACAACCTCGACCGTCTGGATGAAGTGCCGCTTGAGAGAATCAGCTTCCTGCAACTGGCGGATGCGCCGTACAAAGACATGAACGTGCAGCAATGGAGCCGCAGTTACCGGTGTTATCCCGGCCAGGGCGACTTGCCGCTGGTTGATTTCGTCAGCACCCTGAACCGGAAAGGTTTTACCGGTCCGTGGTCGCTGGAAATCTTCAATGATAAAACCCTGCCGCTCGCAGAGGGCCTGAGTTCCCTGACGGAACTGGAACGACGCATGCAGGCTTACGACAAAACCCTTAACGCGTAATCTGATAACCCTTTTCACGCCAGATCGCCGGCAACTCGCGCATGTCGTGGAAAGTGGTCACCAGCGGATTGTTCAGCGGCGGGTTGTGCGGATCGGCGCAGTAATAAAATACCGGGATCCCGGCGGCGATCCCGGCCTGTGCGCCCGCCACGGAATCCTCAACCAGAATGCACGCTTCCACCGGAACGTCCATCACTTCGGCGGCTTTGTATAACACCGCCGGATCGGGTTTCCAGCGCTGTAAATCGTATCCGCTGAACAGTTTGTCGCCCATGAAAGGCAGCAGACCGGTGAGGCCGAGAGAGTGCTGCATTTTGGTGACAGGGCCGTTGGAGACCACACACATCGGCACGGAAATTTGCTCCAGCAGCTCCCGTGCGCCGTCAACCGGCTCAAGTTTGCTGTCGAAAAGCCGCGCAACGTGCTGGCGGAAAATCACTTCCATCTCCTCTTTTGGCACGTCGATACCGTGCTCTTTATTGACGATCTCGACGATTTCATAAAGCTTAACGCCTTTGTATTTCTTATACATTTCGTCAAAAGAAACCGTCACGCCAAAATGTGCAAACATCTCGACATAGGCTTCGCAGCACAACATTTCACTGTCCACCAGCGTACCGTCGCAATCAAAAAAGACACATTCAACCTGTGACATACTTTCTCCCTGTGAGTGTTTCATCTATTCGCGTGGTTTATGGCACTGTACCCGAACGATAGATTTAATCCCACACATCCAGTGCTGGCGCTTTACGGCTAAAATCCTTAGGATACCCCCCGATTGTTTTTCCCCCATTTTGGAACTCACTGATGAGCACACCACACAGCAATGTTAACGGCGGAAGAGGCCTGGCTGAACGTTTATTTAAACTGACGCAGCACGGCACAACGGTACGCACCGAAACTATCGCAGGCTTAACCACCTTCCTGACCATGGTCTACATCGTTTTCGTGAACCCGCAGATTCTGGGTGTCGCGGGCATGGATAAACAGGCCGTCTTTGTGACCACCTGTCTGATTGCCGCGTTTGGCAGCATTCTGATGGGCGTGATTGCCAACCTGCCGGTTGCACTGGCGCCAGCGATGGGTCTGAACGCCTTCTTCGCCTTTGTGGTGGTGGGTGCGATGGGCGTTTCATGGCAAATCGGGATGGGCGCTATTTTCTGGGGCGCTGTTGGCCTGCTGCTGCTGACTATTTTCCGTATCCGCTACTGGATGATCGCGAACATTCCGGTCAGCCTGCGCGTGGGGATTACCGCCGGTATCGGGCTGTTCATCGGCATGATGGGGCTGAAAAACGCCGGCATTATTGTCGCGAACCCGGATACCATCGTCACCATCGGCAATCTGACATCCCACAACGTCCTGCTGGGCGTGCTGGGCTTCTTCATTATTGCCGTACTGGCGTCACGTAACTTTCACGCTTCCGTTCTGGTGTCGATCGTAGTGACCACGGGCATTGGTCTGGCGATCGGTGACGTGCATTACAACGGTTTCTGGTCGATGCCGCCGAGCATCACCACCGTCGTCGGTCAGGTTGACCTGAAAGGCGCGCTGAATATCGGTCTGGCAGGCGTAATTTTCTCCTTCATGCTGGTCAACCTGTTTGACTCCTCCGGTACGCTGATTGGCGTGACGGACAAAGCCGGTCTGGCGGATGAAAAGGGTAAATTCCCGCAGATGAAACAGGCACTGTACGTCGACAGTATTTCCTCTGTGGCGGGTGCTTTCATCGGGACATCTTCCGTTGGCGCGTATATCGAAAGTACGTCCGGCGTGTCCGTGGGGGGCCGCACCGGCCTGACCGCTGTCGTGACCGGTTTGCTGTTCCTGCTGGTGATCTTCATTTCCCCGCTGGCGGGCATGGTGCCGGAATATGCGGCAGCCGGAGCGCTAATTTATGTGGGCGTTCTGATGACCTCCAGCCTGGCGCGCGTTTCGTGGGATGACCTGACAGAAGCGGTTCCTGCTTTTGTGACGGCAGTAATGATGCCATTCAGCTTTTCCATCACAGAAGGCATTGCGCTGGGCTTCATCTCTTATGTGGTGATGAAACTGGGCACAGGCCGCTGGAGAGAGATCAGCCCGTGCGTCGTTGTTGTTGCCCTGTTGTTCGTGCTGAAAATCGCGTTTGTTGACGGTCATTAATCCGCACGCGATTTAGCGTCTGTGAATGATAAAAAAACAGCCCGCCACTTTCTGAAAGTGGCGGGCTGTTTGTATTTTAGCGGCTGAAAATTATTTGCTGACGCGGTGCGTATAGTCGGCAAATGCGGTCAGCTGGCCTCTGAGGAAATCCAGCGTCCCCTGATCGATAACTTCACCGGTTTGGGCGTCGACTTTGTTCTGAATGACGCCACCCATAAACTCAGGCTTATTCATCACCATCGCATCGAGGAAGACCAGAATCTGACGCAGATGATACTGACAGCGTGCGCCGCCGACCGGTCCCATTGAACTGGTCTGAATCAGCACCGGTTTGCCCGCCAGTGGCTGGTCAGGCAAACGTGAAATCCAGTCGATGGCGTTCTTCAGTCCGCCGGGAACGGAATAGTTGTATTCCGGCGTCACGATGATCACACCGTCCGCCTGGCGGATTTGTTCCGCAATCGCGTTTAAATCGGCCGGAAACCCCTCTTCCTGCTGAATATCGGCATCGTACAACGGCAGAGTACCGATAGACGGTAACGCTTCAATGGTGACGCCCTCAGGCGCGACTTTCGGCAGCGTGCGCGCGACCATGGCGTTGTAAGACGCTTTACGAAGACTACCTAACAGTGTGACAAACTTCAGAGGCTTAGCTGACATGGTTAACTCCTGTTATGGATGACTCTCTGATTCTTACCTTAAACGAAAAACGGCACGTCGATATACAAGGTTTTTGAAAACATGAGTGAAGTTTTATTTGGCAGGCGGCAGACTGGTGAACTTCATGTAATGCAGTGAATCAGATTGCTGATCAACGGACAGCGTTTGTGTGCGGGTAAAACCATTTTCCGGTTCGTAGCGCCAGCACTGTAACCGGATAATCGACGGAGACTGCGCGCATGCCCAGGTAATCGACCCTTCAATATCACTCATCACCTGCGCCTCCGGCGTGACCGTCGAACGCAGGCGGCCGGAAGCCGGATTCAGGCTGAGTGTCAGCTGGCTTTGTTCGTTCAGGCCGGACATTTTCAGCATACTTTGACGTATGCACCAAAGCTGTAGGGAGGATTCAATCGGGTCGGACTGCATGGCAATCCAGGTTTTTTCGACGGCAGAAAGTTGCAGCTGGTGCTGCGGATTAACCAGTGCGCTGCGCGCGTGAATAATTTCGAGATCAAGACCGACTTTTCCTTCGCTGCTGATCAGCACACCGACGGTGCTGCCTGCATATGCCAGGCTGAAATCGGGAAGATCGGAGGATTCAAAACTCGGGCGGCCGCTCGGCAGGGTGATGACGTTAGGAAGCTCCGCAATACCGTAAAGATAGAAAATCATTTCGGCCAGTAAAACACGACCGTTTAAAAATCGTTTTCGTTGTTTTTCGGAAAGGTGTTTTGTGGATACAACAATTTCTCTGGGCAACCGATGTGTATCGGGTTCAGCTTCCGTCACAGCCCATCTTGCAAAGTGGCACGCCATTGTTCACTCCATGATTAATGGTTCGACCGTATTTTCTCTGTATTCGTGAAGAATAACATTAAGAGAAATCATTAAAAACAGCTTAAACCCCGCGTCCGCGCACACTCTTTTTACTTTTCAGAAAGTTTTTCATAACGATAAAGCGAAAGGAATCACTGTATTAACCGCATATTGAGAAAAAATCTCATCGGGACGATGTTCTGGTTTTTCACTCATATGATCCGGGTACCAGATATATCTACTATAGCCTCATAAAGAAACCTCAGAAAATGCCGTTATAAGTTAAGCAGCGATCTCGCTGCTTTGCCTGTGAGTACCCTAAAATGTTAAAAACAACGCAATCCCGCTTTATCGCATTGATCAGCTTGTTTTTTATTGTGCTGGTCATCGTTACGCTCATCGTGATCCAGGTCTTTATTGCTCCTCAGCTGAAACAAACAGAAAGCACTCTGGTTGCGAATCAGGTTGATGATATCGCCGTCGTTATCAACGAACGGCTGAACAAAGTGGAATCTCAGGTGCGTACCATCACTCAAACCGTCGCACAAATGGACAGCGACAGCATTGACCGGTTGCTGCCCGCGCTGGTGGATCAATACGGTGATTCCGCCGTATTTGGGGGCGGTATCTGGCCGCTGCCGAACCAGCGCGACCCGGCAAAAATCAAATTCAGCACTTTCTTTGCACGTAACAGTAATAACCAACTGACGGTAAATACCTTCTGGAACAGTGCTGAATCGCCGAATTACTTCGAGCAATCCTGGTATCTTGCCGCTTCAAAAGGCGAAAAGGGCCAGTGTGTCTGGGCGCCTGCCTACTTTGATGACGCCAGTACACAGCCGCGTACCAACTGCGGGATGCCGATTTATAAAGGCGACAAACAGTGGGGCGTTGCCACCATCGACGTGACGCTGGGTTTCTTTAACCAGCTGGTGACGGAAATGGAGAAAAAGGTTCACGCGAAGATTTATATCGTCGAGAAAGACGGCACCCTCGTCGGTACCAGCCAGTCCACGGATGAAAAGCTGCCGAAGCTGGCTTCTCTGGGCGAACAATCTCCGCTGGCGGTGCAGATCCGCAAAAGTCTCGATCAGATTGACGGGCAGGCGAATCTGGTTGCCGACTACGACAACAACGGTACGTCTCACACGATGTTCATGAGCAACATTCAGGGGCCGTGGTATATCGCCACCGATATGCCAACCAGCCAGTTGCTGACGCGGACGCATGGCATCCTGCAAAGTCTGGGTCTGGTGCAAATTCCGATGGTGATTTTGCTGCTGGTTGTGCTGATCCTGGCGATCAAAATCTTTATGCGTCAGCTGGATGCGCTGCATAAAAATATCAGCCAGCTTTCCGCTGGTGGCGCTGATCTGACCCTCCGCCTGCCAGAAAGCCGCAGTCCGGAATTCAACCGCGTAAATCAGAGCTTTAACCAGTTCCTGTCATTCCTGCAATCGATCCTCCGTCAGGTCGGCGACAGCAGTCTGGCGATCACCTCGGCATCGCGCGAAATCGCCAGCGGTAACATGGATCTCTCCGGGCGTACCGAAGAACAGGCGAGTTCGATTGTTGAAACGGCGGCGTCCATGGAACAGCTGACCAGTACCGTGAAACAGAACGCCGCCAACGCCGAAGGCGCTAACCAGCTGGCGCGCGATGCGTCTGCGGTGGCGCAGAAAGGGTCGGAAGTGGTGAAACAGGTGGTCGATACCATGGGTTCGATCACCCGTTCCTCGCACAAAATTGTCGATATCATCAGCGTGATCGACGGTATTGCTTTCCAGACCAACATTCTGGCGCTGAATGCCGCCGTTGAAGCGGCCCGTGCGGGCGAACAGGGGCGCGGATTTGCCGTCGTGGCTTCGGAAGTGCGCAGCCTGGCGCAACGTTCTGCTACGTCTGCCCGCGAAATCAAAAAACTGATTGAAGATTCCGTCGCGGATATCACCACTGGCAGCCAGCTGGTGGCAACCGCCGGAACGACGATGGATGAAGTGATGGGCGGCGTGAATAACGTAGCGACGCTGATGAACGAAATCATGTCTTCCAGTCAGGAGCAAAGCCTCGGTATCGAGCAGGTGAACGTTGCAATCACCCAGCTGGATAACGCCACTCAGCAGAATGCGGCGCTGGTGGAACAGGTTTCTGCTGCCGCTCAGGCCATGCAGGATCAGACCGTTCAGCTGGAAACCGTGGTGGCGGGCTTTAAGCTCTGATTGTTTTTTTCACTGTAAATCGAACGGTAAGTGAGCGATCACTTACCGTTTTTTTATGGAAGGAATAATCAGTAGAAATCGTTTTCTGTCATGTAGTTAATCAGACTGTTCAGTTTCGCCCGCGGGCGGAAATCGGGCAGATAAACCACATGCACGGCGCGCGGTGTGGGAATGAAAGACTCGAGAACCGGAATAAGCCTGCCGCGGAGAATATCTTCGGCCAGCAGCACCTTCGGCTGAAGCAGTAAACCGGCTCCTTCCAGCGCGGCATTGCGCAATGCATGGCCATCGTTGGAGACATACCGGCTGTTCACCGGCCACGCCGACGTGGTTTGCCCGGCGTTCGCCAGATGCCAGCCTTCACTCTGATTCCACACGGAGTGGATCAGGCACGGATGCGTTTTCAGATCTTCCGGCGATTCGGGTGTGCCGTTGCGCTGCAAATACTCCGGCGATGCGCAAATCACCATTTCATAGGGTTTCAGTGGCCTGGCGACCAGCCGGTCATCCCCGATTTCACCAATACGGATGGCGAGATCGAAATTTTCGCCGATTAAATCGACGCGGGCATTGCTCAGCACCAGTTCCACTTTGACCTGAGGGTAGAGATTCAGATAACGGGCGAGCATCGGCGCAATCACGCTGGAGCCTAAAGAAACTGGCGCACTGACGCGCAGCAATCCGGTGGGAACGCTTTGCAGGCTTTCCATTGCGCTTTCCGTGAATTTCATCTGCTCCAGCACCCGTTTGCCGTTTTCATAAAACACTTCACCGGCATCGGTCAGGCTTTGCCTGCGGGTGGTGCGCTGCAACAGACGGGCATTCAGATGCTTTTCCAGCTGCTGGATATGCTTGCCGACCATCACTGCCGAGATCCTCAGCTTTTCGGCCGCAGTACTGAAATTTCCGGTTTCTACTACGCTGACAAAGACTTCAATATTTCGCAGCTTATCCACATTACAAACCCTGAGTTAGAACAGAACGAATAATACGAGTCTATATCTAACCCTGAGTTTGGTAAAAGATGAACTTACCAACAACATTGAGGAGTCTGTGATGAAAATTTTAGTGATTGGCGGGACTGGTACATTGGGGAACGCCGTGGTGCGTGAGTTTGCCGATGATCATGAGGTGATCACTGCAGGTAAAACGCACGGTGATTTTCAGGTCGATATTACCGATGAAAGCAGCGTCCGGGCGCTTTTCAAAAACGCAGGGAAGGTCGATGCGATTATCGCCACCACCGGCAGCCTGCACTTTGGCCCGCTGACTGAAATGACCGCAGAACAATTCAATATTGGTTTGCAGGACAAACTGCTCGGGCAGGTACGTATTGCGCTGATCGGTCAGTCATTCCTGAACGAGGGGGGTTCCATCACGCTGACCAGCGGGATTATTGCTGATGAACCTATCCGTCAGGGAGCAAACGCCACCACGGTAAATGCGGCTGTAGAAGGTTTTGTGCAGGGGGCGGCGATCGAACTCCCGCGTGGTATCCGCATCAACGTGGTTAGCCCGACTGTCGTGGAAGAGTCACTGAAAGCTTACGGTTCATTCTTTCCGGGTTTTGAAGCAGCACCGGCAGCACGCGTGGCGAAAGCCTATCGTCGCAGCGTGGAAGGGGCGCAGACCGGACGCGTTTATAAAGTCTGGTAAGGCTAATACGTTGAAAAAAATTAAAAACCCACATTTTACAATGTGGGTTTTGTTTGTTGCCAGGAGGGAATTATTTACCGATACAGAAACTCGAGAAAATGCGCCCCAGCAAATCATCAGATGTGAATTCGCCGGTGATTTCACTCAGTGACTGTTGTGCAAGGCGTAACTCTTCCGCCAGTAATTCACCTGCCCATGCGCTAAGCAGCTGATCTTTACCCTGAACCAGATGTTGTGCCGCGTCTTCCAGCGCCTGCAAGTGACGACGACGGGCAAGAAATCCGCCTTCCATGTTGTGATTAAAGCCCATCACCTGTTTCAGATGATCGCGCAGCAAATCCACGCCGTCGCCGGTGCGGGCAGAAAGGCGAATAAGTGAGTGACCATTCACTTCGGTTTGCCCCAGTGCTTCGGCGGTAATATCGGCTTTATTGCGTACCACGACGATAGGTAAAGAAGCGGGAAGGCGTGCCATAAACTCCGGCCAGATTTCAGCTGGTTCAGTCGCAGCCGTTGTGGTGCCGTCAACCATAAACAGCACTAAGTCTGCCTGTTCGATCTCATTCCATGCACGTTCGATACCAATGCGCTCTACTTCGTCGCTGGCTTCACGTAAACCGGCGGTATCAATAATGTGCAAAGGCATGCCGTCGAGATGAATATGCTCGCGCAGAACGTCGCGCGTGGTGCCCGCGATGTCGGTCACAATCGCCGCTTCACGACCGGCCAGCGCGTTCAGCAGGCTGGATTTACCGGCGTTCGGGCGTCCGGCAATCACCACTTTCATCCCTTCACGCAGCAGGCTGCCCTGACGGGCTTCAGCACGTACCGCATCGAGATCGCCCATCACCGTATTAAGTTTGGCTTCGATTTTGCCGTCTGACAGAAAGTCGATTTCCTCATCCGGGAAGTCGATAGCCGCTTCGACAAAGATCCGCAGGTGAGTGAGTGCTTCCACCAGATGATGAATACGGTTCGAGAATACGCCCTGAAGCGAGTTAACCGCCGAGCGTGCGGCCTGCTCGGAGCTGGCGTCGATAAGATCGGCAATTGCTTCTGCCTGTGCCAGATCCAGCTTATCGTTGAGGAAAGCACGCTCAGAGAATTCGCCCGGACGCGCAATACGCACGTTTTCCAGCGCGATAATGCGTTTGAGCAGTAAATCGAGGATCACCGGTCCGCCGTGGCCTTGTAACTCGAGCACGTCTTCGCCGGTGAAGGAATTAGGGCCGGGGAACCACAACGCGATGCCCTGATCCAGCGTACTGCCATCCGCATCCTGAAATGGCAGATAGTCGGCGTAACGCGGCTTTGGCAGTTTACCTAAGACAGCCTGTGCAACATCACGCGCCGCACGGCCAGAAATGCGCAAAATGCCCACACCACCGCGGCCGGGTGGGGTGGCCTGGGCGATAATGGTATCTGAGGTGCTCATAACGTTTTTCCCATCGGGTATTTACGGATATGCAAAAGGCGATCAAATGATCGCCTTTGTTTTTTATCATCAAGTTTAGCTGTCAGGACGGAAGCCGCCCTGACATTCACTTATGACTTTTTCTTGTCGCGGCTGTGCAGGCCGCGTTTTTCCAGCCCGCGATAAATCAGCTGCTGCTGGAGAATGGTTACCAGGTTACTGACGATGTAGTACACCACCAGACCGGACGGGAACCACAGGAAGAACACGGTGAAGATGACCGGCATGAAGGTCATGATCTTCTGCTGCATCGGGTCAGTGACGGTGGTCGGCGACATCTTCTGAATGAAGAACATCGTGATACCCATTATGACCGGCAGAATGTAGTACGGGTCTTGCGCTGACAGGTCATGGATCCACAGGATGAACGGCGCGTGGCGCAATTCAATGGAACCAGACAGCATGTAATACAGTGCCAGGAAGATTGGCATCTGAATAACCAGCGGCAGACAGCCACCCAGCGGGTTCACTTTCTCAGACTTATACAGCGCCATCATTTCCTGACTCATGCGCTGTTTGTCATCACCGATACGTTCACGCATCGCGGCCAGTTTCGGCTGCAACATGCGCATTTTCGCCATCGACGTGTACTGAGCACGGGTCAGCGGGTACATGATACCGCGCACGATGAAGGTGATAACAATGATTGAGAAGCCCCAGTTGCCGACGAAGCTGTTAATGAATTTCAACAGTTTGAACAGCGGCTGAGAAATGAACCATAACCAACCGTAATCGACTGTCAGGTCAAGGTGTGGCGCGATAGCGGCCATTTTGTCCTGAATTTCCGGGCCCACCCACAGGATTGAAGCAACCTGTTGTTGTGCGCCAGGGGCAACGGTGAACGGTGTGCCTTTAAAGCCAATCGATGAGATACCGTTGTTGGTGGTCGTGAAGAATGTGTTGGTGTCCTTCGCTGACGGGATCCACGCCGTTGCAAAATACTGCTGCAACATAGCAACCCAACCGCCCTGTGTGGTGACATTCAGCGCTTCGCTCTTATCGAACGCATACTTCTGATATTTGTCATCACTTGAAGAGTAAGCCGCGCCACGGAACGTATGCAGAGCAAAGTTATTGCTGCCAGTATCGCGGTGCTTAGGCAAGTCGGTGGTTTGTTTGAGCTGGCCAAACATGGTCAGTTCAAGTGGGGCAGCCGTGGTGTTGTTGACGTTGTACTCAACATTCACCGCATAGGAGCCACGTTTGATCACGAAAGTTTTGGTAAAGATGGCACCGTTTTGAGCCGTATAGGTCATCGGGATGCGCAGTTCAGACTGGCCTTCTGCCAGAGTGAACGAATCCGAGCTGGCCTGGAACAGAGGACGTTCGCCGTTCGCCGGATTATCTGGACCATTTTTACCTGTCAGACCGCTTTGTGCCTGATAGATGAAATTAGGAGTGGTTTCCAGTAACTGGAAAGGCTGGTCAGAGCCCAAAGATGTAGGGTAAGCAGTCAGCAGAGCCTGCTCAATGTCGCCACCACGGGTGTTGATCGTTAATGACAGCACATCACTGTTAACTGTAATTAATTTGCCCTGTCCGCTACCAGGAACAGCCTGGTTAGCAGCATCACCGTTTGCAGTGTTCGCAGTCTGTTGCGTGGTCTGGTTGGCGGGTTGCGGAGCGTGGTCCGTTTGCCATGCCTGCCAGATCATGAAAGACACGAACAGCAGAGCGATGAGGAAAAGATTGCGTTGCGAATCCATCGTTAGTGTTCTCTGTTATTGTCGGTTTTCGGCGGTACGGGGTCATCACCACCTGGGTTCAAAGGATGGCATTTTAATACGCGTTTCAAAGTCAACCAACTGCCTTTTAACATGCCAAAACGACCAATTGCTTCAATACCGTATTGAGAGCAGGTTGGTCGAAAGCGGCAATGTGGCCCGAGCAACGGACTGATGAACAACTGATAACCACGTATCAGCTTTATCAGGATGCGGGAGCCTGTCGGCAATGTCGACGCCATAATTTCTCCAACGCTTCCGTCAGCGCGCGATTATCTAAATCGGCGACACCCTTCTTGGCCACAACCACAAAATCCATCGACGGCAGCGTATGCTGATTCAACCGGAAACTTTCGCGGGTAAGGCGTTTAATCCGATTGCGTTCATGTGCGCGTTTGACGTGTTTTTTTGCGACGGTGAGACCGATGCGGGGATGCCCCAGCTCGTTCAGGCGGCCGAGTATCGTAATTTGCGGCGTGCCAGCCCGTTGTGGCTGCTGGAAGACGAAAGTGAAATGACGGGGAGTTAACAAACGTAACTCCCTGGGAAAAGCGAGCTTAACCACTAAATAGGTTAGCTTTTATTACTTAGAAGCTGACAGACGGGTACGGCCTTTCGCACGACGGCGAGCCAGAACCTGACGACCATTTTTGGTGGCCATACGAGCACGGAAGCCGTGGCTACGGTTGCGCTTCAATACGGACGGTTGGAAAGTGCGTTTCATGGCGATTTCTACCTAAACTTAAATTATTACTGATCAGTAAACGCGAAGACATTTCGGCGAAAAAACGACCGGTGCCTTTGTCGCAACATATAAAGAAGCGGGATTGTAATAACTGTACAGTCCTGAGTCAATTTACATTGCCAGAAATGGTTCAAGTGTTTACCAGAATTGCCCGTGGTCACACCGCAATATCCATCTGGTTATGACCATCAGGAACACAGGCTTCACACGTAGGGCTGAGGATTATACGGACTCTGCCGCAAATCGCAAGGATCCTCGCCTGATCCTTATCCACAGGGCTGAGATCTTTCTCTCAATGTGATGAAAATTAGCTCAGCGGACTCCTATTTTTTCAGCAGAGTGATGATTACATCGCCTAATTTTAAAAGGATCGGCTAAGCTTACCCACTCGCTGACTGCTGCCTGTGGATAAAAAGGATCTAAACTGTCAGGAAGGGGAGGATCTCTGTGCCGGATTGCGTTATGATCCGCCATTCCGATCGCGATCCCGGCTGGGTGGCTTTCGACAAAAACCGCAAAAAGCGGTTCGCACGTGACTTTACGCCACTGACAGGGTGGTGAGAGAAATTTCCCCCTCCTATGGGCGGGACGTGTGCCAAAAATCATGATTTAAAAAATATCCTGATCCTTTTCTTTTTTGATACTTGTTCGAGTGGAGTCCGCCGTGTCACTTTCGCTTTGGCAGCAATGTCTTGCCCGTTTGCAGGATGAACTACCTGCCACAGAATTCAGTATGTGGATACGCCCCCTACAGGCGGAACTCAACGACAATACGCTGGCGCTTTACGCCCCGAATCGTTTTGTCCTTGATTGGGTTCGTGACAAATACTTAAACAATATTAACGGCTTGCTCAACGATTTCTGTGGGGCGGATGCACCGTTGCTCCGTTTTGAAGTCGGCAGCAAACCGGTGATGCAACGCGCCAGTCAGCCCGTTGCGGCCAGCGTCAGCTCTCAGGCTGCGCCCGCTATTCCGCGTCTGGCACCTTCACGTCCAAGCTGGGACAGTTCGCCTGCTCAGCCTGAGCTTTCCTACCGCTCGAACGTCAATCCGAAACACACTTTTGATAACTTCGTAGAAGGTAAGTCTAACCAGCTGGCCCGCGCGGCGGCGCGTCAGGTGGCGGATAATCCGGGCGGCGCCTACAACCCGCTTTTCCTTTATGGTGGCACCGGTCTGGGTAAAACCCACTTATTGCATGCAGTCGGTAACGGCATCATGGCGCGTAAAGCCAATGCAAAAGTGGTGTACATGCACTCGGAGCGATTTGTGCAGGACATGGTAAAAGCCCTGCAAAACAACGCCATTGAAGAGTTCAAACGTTACTACCGTTCTGTCGATGCGTTGCTCATCGATGACATTCAATTCTTTGCTAATAAAGAACGTTCACAGGAAGAGTTCTTTCACACCTTTAATGCCCTGCTGGAAGGCAATCAGCAGATCATCCTGACCTCGGATCGCTATCCAAAAGAGATCAACGGTGTTGAAGATCGTCTGAAATCGCGTTTCGGCTGGGGCCTGACGGTGGCGATCGAGCCGCCTGAATTAGAAACCCGCGTGGCGATCCTGATGAAAAAGGCCGACGAGAACGATATCCGTCTGCCGGGCGAAGTTGCCTTCTTTATTGCTAAACGTCTGCGTTCTAATGTGCGTGAGCTTGAAGGCGCACTGAACCGCGTGATCGCCAATGCCAACTTTACCGGCCGCGCGATTACCATCGACTTCGTTCGTGAAGCACTGCGCGATTTGCTGGCGCTTCAGGAGAAGCTGGTCACTATCGATAATATTCAGAAAACAGTGGCCGAATATTATAAAATCAAGGTCGCTGACCTGCTCTCCAAACGGCGCTCCCGTTCGGTAGCCCGCCCACGCCAGATGGCGATGGCGCTGGCGAAAGAGCTGACCAACCACAGCCTGCCAGAAATCGGCGATGCGTTCGGTGGTCGGGACCATACCACGGTGTTGCACGCCTGCCGTAAAATCGAGCAGTTGCGTGAAGAAAGTCACGACATCAAAGAAGATTTCTCCAACTTAATCAGAACATTATCTTCCTAGCGCTATGAAATTTATTGTTGAACGTGAGCATTTGCTGAAACCACTGCAACAGGTCAGTAGCCCGCTGGGTGGACGACCGACGTTGCCTATTCTGGGTAACCTGTTATTACAGGTGACGGATGGCGCGCTGTCGCTGACCGGGACGGATTTGGAAATGGAGATGGTGGCGAAAGTCGCGCTGTCTCAGCCACATGAAGCCGGGGCGACCACCGTTCCTGCACGTAAGTTCTTTGATATCTGCCGTGGATTGCCCGAAGGCGCGGAAATTTCCGTCGCTCTTGATGGCGACCGCATGCTGGTAAAATCAGGCCGCAGCCGTTTCTCGCTGTCGACCTTACCGGCCACAGATTTCCCTAATCTCGACGACTGGCAAAGCGAGGTGGAATTCACCCTGCCGCAGGCCACGTTGAAACGTCTGATTGAAGCCACGCAGTTTTCTATGGCACATCAGGACGTTCGTTATTATTTAAACGGCATGCTGTTTGAAACCGAAGGTGAAGAACTGCGTACCGTGGCGACCGACGGTCACCGTCTGGCCGTCTGTTCTATGCCAATCGGCCAGTCTCTGCCATCGCATTCGGTGATCGTGCCGCGTAAAGGCGTGATGGAACTGGTTCGTCTGCTTGACGGCGGCGACACCACGCTGCAACTGCAAATCGGTAGCAACAACATCCGTGCGCACGTCGGTGACTTCATTTTCACTTCCAAGCTGGTTGATGGCCGTTTCCCTGATTATCGCCGCGTATTGCCGAAGAATCCGGACAAAACGTTGCAGGCAGGTTGTGACCTGCTGAAACAGGCCTTTGCCCGTGCGGCCATTCTTTCTAACGAAAAATTCCGTGGTGTGCGTTTGTACGTCAGCCATAACCAGCTGAAAATCACTGCGAATAACCCGGAACAGGAAGAAGCAGAAGAAATTCTGGATGTCGGTTACGAAGGCACCGAAATGGAAATCGGCTTTAACGTCAGTTACGTACTTGATGTGCTCAATGCCCTCAAGTGCGAAGACGTTAATCTGCTGCTGACAGACTCCGTCTCCAGCGTGCAGATCGAAGACGCTGCGAGTCAGTCAGCGGCCTACGTTGTTATGCCTATGAGGCTCTAGTCTGAATTAATGGCCTTAACGCGCTTACTGATAAAAGATTTCCGCAACATCGAGGCGGCGGATTTAGATCCGTCGCCCGGTTTTAACTTTCTGGTCGGTCCCAATGGCAGCGGTAAAACCAGCGTGCTCGAAGCGGTCTATACGCTGGGGCATGGCCGCGCTTTTCGCAGTTTGCAGGCCGGACGTGTTATCCGTCACGATCAGCCGGAGTTTGTTCTTCATGCCCGTGTGGATGATGGCGGTGATCGTGAGCTGTCGATTGGCTTGAGCAAAAGCCGCCAGGGTGACAGCAAAGTGCGTATTGATGGCAGTGACGGCCACAAAGTGTCTGAACTTGCACAAATGCTGCCGATGCAACTGATCACACCCGAAGGTTTCACCCTGCTCAATGGCGGGCCGAAATACCGGCGGGCATTTATCGACTGGGGCTGTTTTCATCACGACCCCGGTTTTTTTATCGCCTGGAGCAACCTGCGACGGTTACTCAAGCAGCGCAACGCCGCGCTGCGACAGGTGACTCGTTATGCGCAAATTCGTGCCTGGGATCAGGAATTGATCCCGTTAGCCGAGCGCATTAGCGAATGGCGGGCAGCATACAGCGACGCGATCGCGGCTGATATCAGCGCGACCTGCGCGCAATTCCTGCCTGAATTCGCCCTCAGTTTTTCTTTCCAGCGTGGATGGGACAAGGAAACGGAGTATGGCGAGTTGCTGGAGCGTAATTTTGAGCGCGACAGAGCCTTAACCTATACCGCATCAGGCCCGCATAAGGCGGATTTCCGCATTCGTGCCGACGGCACGCCGGTGGAAGATTTACTGTCCAGAGGGCAGCTGAAATTACTGATGTGTGCGCTGAGACTGGCGCAGGGTGAGTTTCTCACCCGACAGAGCGGGCGGCGTTGCCTGTATCTTCTTGACGATTTTGCCTCTGAGCTGGACGCCGACCGACGTCGGTTGCTGGCCGATCGCCTTAAAGCCACCCAGGCACAGGTTTTTGTCAGTGCGATTAGCGCTGAACAAGTGACCGACATGATGGGTGAAAAGGGCAAGATGTTCCGCGTGGAACAAGGTAAAATAGCCGTTCTATCACAGGACTAAAAATGAGCGAGAAACGTTGATGTCGAATTCTTATGACTCCTCAAGTATCAAGGTATTAAAAGGGCTGGACGCGGTGCGTAAGCGCCCCGGCATGTATATCGGCGATACCGATGACGGCACTGGTCTGCACCACATGGTATTCGAGGTTGTGGACAACGCTATCGACGAAGCCCTCGCGGGCCACTGTAAAGAGATTCAGGTCACGATCCATGCGGATAACTCTGTTTCCGTACAGGATGATGGCCGTGGTATTCCGACCGGTATTCACGAAGAAGAGGGCGTTTCTGCTGCTCAGGTCATCATGACCGTTCTTCACGCTGGCGGTAAATTTGACGATAACTCGTATAAAGTCTCCGGCGGTCTGCATGGCGTGGGTGTTTCCGTCGTTAACGCCCTGTCGGAAAAACTGGAACTGGTTATCCGCCGCGAAGGTAAAGTCCATACCCAGACTTACGTACACGGTGAGCCGCAGGATCCGCTGAAAGTCATTGGCGATACTGACGTAACCGGTACCACGGTGCGTTTCTGGCCGAGCTTTAACACCTTCACCAATCACACTGAATTCGAGTATGACATTCTGGCGAAACGCCTGCGCGAACTGTCATTCCTGAACTCCGGCGTGGCAATCCGCCTGCTGGATAAACGTGATGGTAAGAATGATCACTTCCATTATGAAGGCGGTATCAAAGCTTTCGTGGAATATCTGAACAAAAACAAAACCCCAATTCATCCGACCGTGTTCTATTTCTCCACGGTAAAAGATGACATTGGCGTTGAAGTGGCGTTGCAGTGGAACGATGGTTTCCAGGAAAACATTTACTGTTTCACCAACAACATTCCACAGCGTGATGGCGGGACTCACTTAGCCGGTTTCCGTTCGGCAATGACCCGTACCCTGAACGCGTACATGGATAAAGAGGGCTACAGCAAGAAATCCAAAATCAGCGCCACCGGTGACGATGCCCGTGAAGGCCTGATTGCTGTGGTTTCTGTGAAGGTTCCGGATCCGAAGTTCTCTTCCCAGACCAAAGACAAACTGGTTTCTTCCGAAGTGAAAACGGCTGTTGAAACGCTGATGAACGAGAAGCTGGTGGATTACCTGATGGAAAACCCGTCAGACGCCAAAATCGTTGTCGGCAAAATCATCGATGCGGCGCGTGCCCGTGAAGCGGCGCGTAAAGCCCGCGAAATGACCCGTCGTAAAGGCGCGCTGGATCTGGCTGGCTTGCCAGGCAAACTGGCAGATTGTCAGGAACGCGACCCGGCTCATTCCGAACTGTACTTAGTGGAAGGGGACTCAGCGGGCGGCTCTGCAAAACAAGGCCGTAACCGTAAGAACCAGGCGATTCTGCCGCTCAAAGGTAAAATCCTCAACGTCGAGAAAGCGCGCTTTGACAAAATGCTTTCTTCTCAGGAAGTGGCAACGCTGATTACCGCGCTCGGTTGCGGCATTGGCCGTGACGAATACAACCCGGACAAACTGCGCTATCACAGCATCATCATCATGACCGATGCCGACGTCGATGGTTCACACATCCGTACCTTGCTGCTGACCTTCTTCTATCGTCAGATGCCTGAAATTGTAGAACGTGGCCATGTATTTATCGCACAGCCGCCATTGTACAAAGTCAAAAAAGGCAAGCAGGAACAGTATATTAAAGACGACGAAGCGATGGATCAGTATCAGATTTCCATTGCGATGGACGGGGCAACGTTACACGCCAACGCCCATGCACCAGCCCTGGCGGGTGAACCGCTGGAAAAACTGGTGGCTGAACATCACAGCGTGCAGAAAATGATTGGCCGTATGGAACGTCGTTATCCGCGTGCGCTGCTGAATAACCTGATTTATCAGCCGACCCTGCCGGGTGCGGATCTGACCGATCAGGCGAAAGTTCAGGCGTGGATGGAATCGCTGGTGGCGCGCCTTAACGAGAAAGAGCAGCACGGCAGTTCTTACAGCGCGATCGTCCGTGAAAACCGTGAGCATCAGCTGTTCGAACCGGTTCTGCGTATCCGTACGCACGGCGTCGATACCGATTACGATCTGGATGCAGACTTCATTCAGGGCGGCGAATACCGCAAAATCTGTGCGCTCGGCGAACAGCTGCGCGGCCTGATCGAAGAAGATGCCTTCATCGAACGTGGCGAACGCCGTCAGCCAGTGACCAGCTTTGAGCAGGCGCTGGAATGGCTGGTGAAAGAGTCCCGTCGTGGTCTGTCGATTCAGCGATACAAAGGTTTGGGCGAAATGAACCCTGATCAGCTGTGGGAAACCACAATGGATCCTGAGCAACGTCGCATGTTACGTGTGACCGTTAAAGACGCCATTGCCGCTGACCAGTTGTTCACCACGCTGATGGGCGATGCGGTTGAACCGCGCCGCGCTTTCATCGAAGAGAACGCCCTGAAAGCTGCCAACATCGATATCTGATAACGGCATAAGCTGATAAAGAGTCCGAACCGGGAAACCGCTTCGGACTTTTTTTTTTCGTCTGACGCAGCCCGCATTCCGGCTGGCTTTACAGCGGGTAATCGCGTTAGCATTGATGAAGACTTTTCAAACTCTGAGGATGCTATGGCTATTGAATTAATTGCAATTGATATGGACGGGACGTTGCTCAATCCGCAGCATGAAGTGACACCGGCCGTTAAAAAAGCGTTGTCAGAAGCGCGGGCGAAAGGTGTGCAAATCGTTCTGGCAACCGGACGTCCCTTCGTCGGTGTACAGCGCTATCTGATGGAACTGGATTTGCAGCAGGACGGATGCTACTGCATCACCAATAACGGTGCGCTGGTGCATAATGCGAAAGATGGCAGCGTGATTGCCGAAGTAGCCCTCACAATTGAAGATTATCACTACTTTGAACAACTGGCGCGTGAGCTGGGTGTACATTTCCATGCGCTGACTAAAACCGACCTGTTTACTGCCAACCGATTTATCAGCAAATACAGCGTGCACGAGTCCTTCACCACTGGCATTCCGCTGCAATTCTGTCCGGCAGAGGAAATGGATCCTGCGCTGACCTTCCCGAAAGTCATGATGATTGATGATCCCGAGTTGCTGGACCGCGCCATCAGCCAGCTGCCAGCAGAAGCAAAAGAAAACTACAGCATCATGAAAAGCTCGCCGTATTTCCTCGAAATTCTCGATAAGCGCGTCAACAAAGGCGAAGGCGTGAAAGTGCTGGCGGAAAAACTGGGTTTCGCGCGCGAAAGCGTGATGACGCTGGGTGACCAGGAAAACGACATTGCGATGCTGGAATACGCCGGAATCGGCGTCGCGATGGGCAATGCGCTGGACAGCGTCAAAGCCGTCAGCCAGTTCGTCACCAAAACCAACACCGAAGACGGTGTCGCGTTTGCGGTGAATAAGTTCGTGTTAGGTCACTAAATCCCTTCTGATATTCCCGGCCTGTTTTTCTGAAACCAGGCCGTTCACATCCGTCTCCCCTCCTGATCCCTTCCTTCCTGATGAATATACCTGAATTGTCTGTTTTGTGATCTGGATTGTAGTACAAAGTAATTGTTTGGTACTACTATGCTCATGCATTCTGCAGGGAAGCTTATAAGATTGTGCAGCAATCCAGAGACCGGCAAGGGTCTGAGCGGTAAAGTAGGGTTTTATCCTTCAGCCCCGGAGAAGTTATGCCTTCACATGAACTCAGTAAAACCGACCGTCTGGTCCTGGAAATGGGCCAGCAAATTGTCAGCGGAAAATACATCCCCGGGGCGGCACTGCCTTCAGAAATGGAGCTTTGCGAGCAGTTTGAGACGTCGCGCAACATTATCCGCGAAGTGCTGCGCTCGCTGACGGCGAAACGGCTGGTCGAAATCAAACGTTATCGCGGCGCTTTTGTCAGTCCGAGAAATCAGTGGAATTACCTCGATACCGACGTTTTGCAGTGGGTACTGGCCAGTGATTACGACCCGCGACTGATCGCTGCCATGAGTGAAGTACGTAATCTGGTGGAGCCGGCGATTGCGCGCTGGGCAGCCGAAAGGGCGACCTCCGGTGAACTGGCGGTGATCGAAGAAGCGCTGAACAACATGATCGCTAATCATCAGGACCGCGATGCGTTTAACGAAGCGGATATTGGCTTCCATGAAGCGGTGCTGGCGGCGGTACACAACCCGGTTTTACAGCAGCTGAGTATCGCCATCAGTTCATTGCAGCGGGCGGTGTTTGAAAGAACGTACATGCCGGATGACGACAACATGCCGGTGACGTTGCAGGAACATCAGGAATTGTTCCACGCAATCCGGCATCAGGATGCCAACGCGGCGGAGCAGGCGGCCATGAAAATGATTGCCTCTTCGACGAAACGACTCAAGGACATTACATGACAGCAAGCTATATCGCGCTGGACTGGGGTTCCACCAACCTGCGCGCTTTTTTGTATCAGCAGGGAGAATGCACCGCAGAAGTCCGTTCAGAACGGGGAATTACCCGGCTGGAAGGCACCACGCCACAGCAGATATTCAACGACGTGATTGCGCCGTGGCAATCCTTAAATCTCCCCGTGATTATGGCGGGGATGATTGGCAGTAACGCTGGCTGGGTAGATGTACCTTATCTTGCCGCACCGTTTTCCCTCGATGCGCTCGGGCAACATCTTTACCCTGTCCACGCCGCATTGCCGGTAAAAGCATGGATTGTGCCGGGGATCAGCGTCAGTCGTGACGACAACTGCAACGTGATGCGCGGCGAAGAAACTCAGCTGCTCGGCGCGGTTCATGATTCTCCTGCCTCCGTGTATCTGATGCCCGGCACCCACAGTAAATGGGTTGAGACTGACGGCAGTCAGGTTCTTGATTTTCGGACAGCCATGACCGGCGAACTTCACTATCTTCTGATGAATCATTCGCTGATCGGCAAAGGTTTACCCGCGCAGCAACCTGCCGCCGATGTCTTCCTGCAAGGGCTCAGCAAAGGTTTCAGCCAGCCGGACATCACCGGTCGCTTATTTGAAGTGCGCGCGGCGCATGTGCTGAACCGGCTGGACAAATCTGCCGTCAGCGACTGGCTTTCCGGCTTACTGATTGGCAGTGAAGTCGCGCAGATGCTCAGGCTTTTTGGCCATCATCATTCGGTCACCCTCATCGGAAATCCGCAGCTGACTGAGCGTTACGCGCAGGCACTCCGTCTGGCGGGAGTCAGCTGGCAGGCTTTCGACGGCGATCAGGCTTTTCAATCAGGAATAAGGAGGATCGTAAATGCAATGGACAACTGAAATCCCGCTTATCGCCATTCTGCGCGGCATTCGTCCGCAGGAAGTGAATCAGCATATTTCCGTCCTGCTGGAGGCCGGTTTTGACGCGGTAGAAATCCCGCTCAATTCACCGGACTGGCAGGAAAGTATCCGGCTGGCAGTAAGCACGTTTGGCGCGCAGGCGCTTTTGGGTGCGGGTACCGTGCTGGAACCGCAGCAGGTTGATGTACTTCATTCGCTTGGCAGCAAACTGGTGGTCACGCCGAATATCAATCCGCAGGTCATTCGCCGGGCGGTCGAACTGGGGATGACGGTTTGCGCCGGTTGCGCGACCGCCACCGAAGCGTTTACAGCACTGGAAGCCGGTGCGCAGGCGCTGAAAATCTTCCCGTCATCGGCTTTCGGCCCCGACTACATCAAAGCCCTGAAAGCGGTGCTGCCCGCACGTGTTCCGGTATTTGCCGTCGGCGGTGTGACGCCTGAAAATCTGGCGATCTATCTCAATGCGGGCTGTGCCGGTGCAGGCCTCGGCAGCGATTTATACCGCGCAGGGCAGACGCCTGAAACGACGGCGCTCCAGGCCAAAGCATTTATCCAGGCTTATAAGGACGCAACACAATGAAAGTCACCAAACTGACCACTTACCGCCTCCCACCGCGATGGATGTTTCTGAAGATTGAAACCGATGAAGGTATAACGGGCTGGGGCGAACCGGTTATCGAAGGGCGTGCGCGCAGCGTTGAAGCGGCGGTTCATGAGCTGAGCGAATACGTTATCGGGCAGGATCCGGCGCGTATTAACGACATCTGGCAGACGTTGTATCGTGGCGGATTTTACCGTGGCGGCCCGATCCTGATGAGTGCGATTTCAGGTATCGATCAGGCACTGTGGGACATCAAAGGTAAAGCGCTGGGCGTACCGGTTTATCAGCTGCTGGGCGGTCTGGTGCGCGATAAAATCAAAGCCTACAGTTGGGTGGGCGGTGACCGGCCATCAGAGCTGATTGATGGCATCAACAAACTGCGCGCCATCGGATTTGATACCTTCAAACTGAACGGTTGTGAAGAAATGGGCATTATCGAAAACGCCCGTCAGGTGGATGCTGCCGTCGCACAGGCTGCGCAAATCCGCGCTGAGTTCGGCAATGAAATTGAGTTTGGTCTGGATTTCCATGGTCGTGTCAGTGCGCCGATGGCGAAAATCCTGATCAAAGAACTCGAACCGTATCGCCCGTTATTTATCGAAGAACCGGTGCTGGCCGAGCAGGCCGAGTATTACCCGCGTCTTGCCGCACAAACGCATATTCCGATTGCTGCCGGTGAACGCATGTTCTCCCGTTTCGATTTCAAACGTGTGCTGGCCGATGGCGGTCTGGCGATTGTGCAACCTGATCTCTCGCACGCTGGCGGGATCACCGAATGCTTCAAAATTGCGGCGATGGCCGAATCCTACGATGTCGCGCTGGCTCCGCATTGTCCGCTCGGGCCGATTGCGCTGGCTTCCTGTCTGCATCTTGATTTCGTCTCCCGCAATGCCGTGCTTCAGGAACAAAGTATGGGCATTCATTATAATAAGGGCGCTGAATTACTCGATTTCGTCATTAATAAAGACGATTTTAAAATGACCGACGGTTATTTCTATCCGTTAAATAAACCCGGTCTGGGCGTGGAAATAAATGAAGAGTTAGTGATTGAACGAAGTAAAAATGCTCCTGACTGGCGTAACCCGTTGTGGCGTTATCCTGACGGTGCCGTCGCTGAATGGTAATTACCTGTCATCTTTCAAACGTTTTCTGCGCTGGCTGCTTTCATTCACTCAGGTCACTTACTTAAGTAAGCTCCCGGGGATTCTTTCCATTGCCGCCTTGATAACGTTCGAATGATTTAAGGTAATAATTTAAGTGATTACAAACATTAAATAATCAGGGCAATTTCTGAGTCACCCTTACGCCTGTTAGTCAGAATAACCATTACCAGGAAATAAAAATGGATACCACCCTACAAGTCAGACCGACAAAAAGACGTTACGTCACCTTATTCATGATCTTCATTACGGTTGTTATTTGTTATGTCGATCGCGCGAATCTGGCTGTCGCGTCTTCCCATATTCAGCAGGAATTCGGAATAAGCAAAACGCAGATGGGATATATCTTCTCCGCCTTTGCATGGACCTATACCGCCTGCCAGATCCCCGGCGGCTGGTTCCTTGACCGGTTTGGTTCGAGGATGACCTATTTCATCGCCATTTTCGGCTGGTCAGTCGTCACCCTTTTACAGGGATTTGCTGGCGGATTAGCGTCACTGATTGGCCTGCGCGCCGTGACGGGCATGTTTGAAGCACCCGCCTTCCCGACTAATAACCGCATGGTGACCAGTTGGTTCCCGGAACAGGAACGTGCGTCTGCCGTGGGCTTTTACACCTCCGGCCAGTTTGTCGGATTAGCCTTCCTGACGCCGCTGCTGATCTGGATCCAGGAAATGCTCAGCTGGCACTGGGTGTTCATTATCACCGGTGGCATCGGTATTATCTGGTCGCTGCTGTGGTTCTGCGTGTATCAGTCGCCGCGTAAAAGCAAAGGCGTGAATGCAGAAGAGCTGGAACATATCCGCGCGGGCGGCGGCATGGTGGATGGCGATGCACCGGCGGATAAAAAATCACGAACTCCGCTGACATCCGCAGACTGGAAACTGGTATTTAACCGCAAACTGGTCGGGGTTTATTTAGGACAATTTGCTGTCGCGTCAACGTTGTGGTTTTTCCTGACCTGGTTCCCTAATTATCTGACCCAGGAAAAACATATTGCGGCGCTCACCGCCGGATTTATGACAACGGTACCTTTCCTCGCGGCCTTTTTTGGCGTGTTATTATCCGGAATGGTGGCGGATAAACTGGTGCGTAAAGGTAAGTCGATTGGTTTTGCGCGTAAATTACCGATCATCTGCGGGTTGTTATTATCCACCTGCATTATGGGGGCGAATTATACCAATGACCCGATGTGGATCATGATATTAATGGCGCTGGCTTTCTTTGGTAATGGTTTTGCCTCTATTACCTGGTCGCTGGTTTCGTCATTAGCTCCGGTAAGATTAATCGGGCTGACCGGGGGTGTATTTAATCTGGCAGGCGGTTTAGGCGGAATTACCGTTCCGTTAGTTGTCGGTTATTTGGCGCAGGATTACGGTTTTGCCCCGTCATTAACTTATATTTCCGTTGTCGCTTTACTGGGTGCACTTTCTTATATCTTCCTGGTGGGTGAAGTGAAACGTGTCGGAGATTGCTGAAGATTGCCACTGCCGTTTGAGTCCCCTATTCTTAGGCATACTTTAAACGGCAGGGCGCGCCTGAACGCATGAATGAAAAACAACTCACTACTGATGCCCGCGGGCATCAGCTGACCAACATTAACGTCTGGACGCCGGACAGCCAGTGGCTGGTGTATGACGTGCGTCCGCACGGTGGCTCTTTCACCGGTTCGACCATTGAGCGTGTGAATGTGAAAACCGGCGAGACGGAAGTCCTTTACCGCGCCGGTGAAAATGCTCATGTGGGCGTGGTCACAGTCAGCCCGGTCCAGCCGGCCCGTTATGCGTTTATTCATGGTCCGGAAAACCCGGATGCCCGCTGGCAGTATGATTTCCATCATCGCCGCGGTGTCATTGTCTCTGAGCCGCAGCGCACCCAGGCCGTGACGCTCGATGCGATGGACATCACCGCGCCGTTTACGCCCGGTGCTTTGCGTGGCGGTACGCATGTTCACGTTTTCAGCCCCGACGGCTCCCGCCTCAGCTTTACCTACAACGACCATGTTTTGCATGAACTGAATCCTGCTCTGGATTTACGTAATGTCGGTGTCGCCTTATCCGGACACCCCGTCATGCCGCCAAAACATCATCCCCGCGAATACGATGGCAGCCATTTCAGCGTGCTGGTCAGCGAAACAACGTCCCATCCGCGGCCTGGCAGCGATGACATTAACCGTGCTTACGAAGAAGGCTGGATCGGGCACGAAGGCTATGTCAAAACAGGCGGTTCACGTCAGCGGTGGGCGCTGGCCTTTATTGGCGACACGCTTTCCGCCA
>Ga0153981_1000008_pt1 | contig 58510 bp, 55 predicted proteins | sample TSGA065MetaG_FD_104714 | JGI IMG/M metagenome (GOLD analysis project Ga0153981, IMG submission 104714) | Attine ant fungus gardens microbial communities from Georgia, USA - TSGA065 MetaG | ecosystem: Host-associated > Fungi > Mycelium > Unclassified | place: USA: Georgia, Magnolia Springs State...
CGTTCTTACACCCCGGTTAAAAAACTGGGAAGAGGATCTGCCTGAAAACAACACAAAGCAAACCGTTCCCGGAAAACTTCTACGTGTCACTGAAATTAATGATACCTGGATGGAAATCCCCCGTTATGAAAATATTATGTGGGGAGGGGCTTGGTTAGGCATTATTTCATCAATAGCTCCCGCAGTACTGGTGATTTGGTTATGTATAGATTCATATCCAACGGGGTTGGATTTTGAAACACTGCTAACTTTGTTTTTGTTTTTGTTTTTTTTATTTTCAATGAGTTTATTAAGCTTAAGAATGGCTTTATTTGTTCCCAGAGATCAGCCCGTCAGATTTAACCGCAAGCGGCAGAAAATTTATATATTTGACTATCACCGGAAAGCCTGGAATCCCTGGGTTAAATGGCCTGCAACCGTGAAGGTTTTTGACTGGGCTGATGTCCACGGTGAAATGAGCCGCGAGTCTGACCGCTATGCCCAGGGGCGCCGTTTGTACGGGTCTGTTTGTCAGCCCGGTACCCATAACGTTATTGACCGTTTTGTTTTAAACTGGGCAATATTTTATATCGAGCCTCAGCGCCAGTTATGGAGCCACTGCTGCCAGTATATGCAACACCAGCCCGTGATAATGGATCCTATTGAACCTGGCCGCCCTGACAACTGGAAACCGCGAAAAAGTATGTGCTGGCCGGTAGATCTGGAAATGGAATCAACAACCGATCCAGATACTACGCAAGGATAAAGCAGAACGTAGAAGCATCAAATAAGTATGATGCCTCATACCCATCATCTGAATAATATTTAACTCAACTTTTGTATATTTAAGTTCACCCATTGTTATTACATCTTAATGTAAAACAGCGGCTGCAATTATTACCTATCAATCCGAGCCTCTAATGTCCGTAAAATTAAATACCATTCCAGGCCTGTCATTACGCACCGCCCCGCCCAAACCATTACGCTGGCTTGGTGTGCTGGTGGGTTTCGTTGCGTCGGGAATATTGCTCATGCGGTTTTTGGGGAAGCTGATAGGCGAAACTTCTTTCTGGTGGTTTGCTATCGGGATCCCTGCCCTATTTTGGGTTGTACTCATGGGGTTACGCCTGGCGGTGTACATGATGCAACAAATCCATGCTAACGCCTGGGACAAACGGCGTGAACAGGTCATTTTGCAGGAAGTGCGGCGGGGCCGGCGAGCGTTTCAGATACTGGCGTCGGTATCCAGTACGGCGCACGCAGGTATCCGGGATTTCTCTGACATCAGTGAGTCTTTGCTGCGTAATGAAAACAAAATCGTTCCCCAAACTTCCTGGAATAGCGGAACCAACATCCGCCATAGCCGGTTACCCGTGATGGAAGGGGTTTCTGCTGAAGCGCAAATTCTTTCCGCGTTTTCGGGCCTGCTGAATACACTCTCAAAGACCTTGATTCAGCTGCCGCCTGACAAGCCCGTTGCTGTTTTGCTGGAATCTACCTCCTCGGAATCGGGATCGCGAATTCGTGAACTCTGGCTTCAGGCCTGGCAGAAATCCGCTTTTCCGCATCCGACACAGTTTCTGGATAATCATGGTCTTGCAGTACTTGATCACTGGCTCGATTACCGCATTAAAGACAACGCAGTGTTACTGGTGGTTGCCTTGCAATTAGCCCCGGAAGAGCCTGCCATGACCGGCGAAGCTGTCGTTGGGGTACTACTCGGCAACCGCCTGACACAACATGATCTGCAACCACAGGCTCTGTTGCACCGCCCCGAACGCAGTTTGCCAGAAGAAGACGCATTGCACTCAGGCGTTCTGCAGGCGGCCGACTGGGTACCGTTGCATGATGATGCCATTAAGCACCTCTGGCTGACCGGCATTCCCACGGGGTCCGAGGCTGACCAAAGTATCATCACCGCTCAGGGCAAGCCTCCGTTGACCAGCATTACCGCAGGTCCGGCACTCCACAATATTAATGAATTCCTGGGAGACCCCGGCCTTTCAGCCCCCTGGCTGGCCATTGCTACTGCCGCACAGGCTATCAGCCGGTCTCCCGCACCACACATGATCATCAGTGGCGAACCAGACAGTAACGCTGTCTGGTGTACCGTCGTCTCCCCCCTCGCTTCTCACAAGGAGAATACAGCGTGAAGCGCATTGCCTTACCCGTTAAAAAACCAGAGGTCTGGTTCTGGATAATTACCCTGCTGTTGCTACTGGCCGGTGTCGTTCTGTGCTGGCTGGTCTGGCAACACCCTGAAGCGGTGGGTTTAATCCGGGAAACGCCAGAGCGTGACCGCTGGCTGACCGGGCTGGTGGTGGGTACCAGCGTTGTGACTCTCTGCGCCCTGCTCTCTTTTGTTAGTCTGCGGTTGTCCGGCAAGAAAGGGTTTGACGAGACGCGTCAGCACGCCGAAGGCGATGACGCCCCTGCTCCGGTAAAAATGGAAAAAGCCGAGGATAAATCGCAGACGGAAGTGAGGCTGCTTAAAACCCGCCTTCGCCGCCGCTACGGCCTGTTCTGGCGCTACAAAGTTCGTCTGCTGATGGTCGTCGGTGAAACACCAGAGATTACCGCGCTGGCTCCCCGTCTGGCGGAACAGGGCTGGCTGGAAGGTCAGCGTACCGTGCTGTTGCACGGCGGCAGTTTGCACCAACCGGCGGATGCAACCCGTCTGGCTGAGCTGCGTAAGCTGCGCCGCAGTCGTCCGCTGGACGGCGTGGTCTGGGCACTGACGCAGTCACAAAGCCGGGGGGCACAGTGGATGGATGACGGCCTGCGCTCGCTGGAAAAATCCGGTGAGGCGTTACGTTATCAGCCGCCGGTGTATCTGTGGCAGGTCTGCGACAGCCGCTGGGGGCAGGACGGCCGCGTCACGCAGCCGGTCGGTGCCATATTGGCCGCAAGCGCCGGTCCGGACACCCTCGAACGCCAGCTGCTATCCCTGCTGCCTGCCCTGCGCGAACAGGGGATGCAGCAGGTGTTCGCCGAACAGCGACACGATTTTTTGCTGCGACTGGCGCACTCACTGGAAACGACTGAAGCCATGCGCTGGCGTCAGGTATTAACACCTTGGTTTGCGGATTATGCCGCACGTATTCCGCTGCGCGGGCTGATGTTCAGCCTGCCGGAAACTTCCGCAACGGCGGAAGGGGTGCATGAAAAAACCTGGACGGCACCGGCCAGCTGGCAGGGCGTACTGGATGACTGTCTGGCTGCACGCGGCCGCCGCGTGGGTCTGCCGTGGGAGCAAGGTGTGTGTTACAGCCTGCTGGCCCTGATTGTGCTGTGGGGCGCGGGCAGCGTGGTGTCTTTTGCGGTCAACCGCCACCAGATGGTGAGCGCGGCTGAGCAGGCGCAATTGCTTTCAAAGCCAGAACCTGTCTCGGATGAACAGCTGATTGCCCTGCAGGCGCTGCGTAATAATATCGGCCGTCTGCAAACGCGAATTGCCCGCGGTGCGCCGTGGTATCAGCGTTTCGGGTTAGACCACAACCGGGAGCTTCTGACAACATTGATGCCGTGGTATGGCAACGCCAGTAACCGTTTGATCCGTGATGCGGCCGTGCAGAGTTTGCAGCAAAAACTCAACGCACTGGCGAACCTGCCGGCCAACAGCCCGCAGCGCGCCGTGCTGGCAAAACCGGGCTATGACCAGCTCAAAGCCTATCTGATGATGGCGCGTCCGGAAAAAGCTGACGCTGCATTTTACGCGCAGGTGATGAAAACCGCCGAACCGCAGCGGCCCGGTGTGTCTCCGGGCTTGTGGCAAAGTCTGGCACCAGACCTGTGGCAGTTTTATGCCACCAACCTCCCTGCCCAGCCCGCGTGGAAAATCACACCGGATACGCAGCTGGTCTCGCAGAGCAGGCAGGTATTGCTGGGTGAAATCGGTCAGCGCAATGCCGAAAGCACCTTGTATGAAAACATGCTGCTGTCGGTACGTCGCAACTATGCCGATATGACGCTGGTAGACATGACCGGCGATACCGATGCGCAGCGTCTGTTCCACACCGACGAAGTAGTACCGGGGATGTTCACCCGTAAGGCGTGGGATGAGCAAATCCAGCACGCCATCGACAAAGCGGTCACCTCCCGCCGTGAGGAAATTGACTGGGTACTGAGCGACAGCCGCCGGGCAATCTCCGATGACATCTCGCCCGAGGCACTGAAAAAACGCCTGACCGAGCGTTACTTCACCGACTTCGCCGGCAGCTGGCTGAACTTCCTCAACGGCCTGCGCTGGAATGAGGCGAAAAATCTCTCCGACGTGATCGACCAGCTGACGCTGATGAGTGACGTGCGCCAGTCACCGTTAATCGCGCTGATGAACACGCTGGCATGGCAGGGGCAGGCCGGACAACATGATGAAGCGTTATCGGACTCGCTGGTGAAATCCGCCAAAGCGCTGATGAACAAGGACGCACAACCGGCCATCGACCAGCACGCCAGCGGACCGGTCGGCCCGCTCGATGAAACCTTCGGACCGTTGCTGGCCCTGATGGGCAAAGGTAGTGCGCAGAACATGATGTCGTCAGACAGTTCGCTCAGCCTGCAAACGCTGCTCACCCGCGTGACCCGCGTGCGCCTGAAACTTCAGCAGGTGGCTAACGCCAATGACCCGCAGGAAATGACGCAGGTACTGGCGCAGACCGTGTTCCAGGGCAAAAGTGTTGACCTGACCGATACCCAGGAATACGGCAGCCTGATTGCCGCCAGCCTCGGTGAAGAGTGGAGCGGCTTCGGGCAGACGATGTTTGTGCAGCCGCTGACGCAGGCGTGGGAAACGGTGTTACAACCGTCTTCTGCCAGCCTCAACGACCAGTGGAAAAACGCCATTGTCGCCAACTGGAAATCCGCTTTTGATGGCCGTTATCCGTTTGCCATTAGCAAGAGCGACGCTTCCCTGCCGATGCTGGCGGAATTTATCCGTAAGGACAGCGGGCGTATCGACAGCTTCCTGACCCGCGAACTGAACGGCGTGCTGCATAAAGAAGGCACGCGCTGGGTGCCGGACAAAGTGAACGGCCAGGGGCTGACCTTTAATCCGGCCTTCCTGGATGCGATCAATCAGCTGAGCCAGATATCTGACATCTTGTTTACCGACGGGAGCCAGGGGATGCGCTTCGAACTGCTGGCCCGGCCGGTGCCGGACGTGGTGGAAACCAATCTGTCGATTGACGGACAAAAACTGCATTACTTCAATCAGATGGAAAGCTGGCAGAGTTTCCGCTGGCCGGGCGAGACGTATAAGCCGGGCACAATGCTGACCTGGACGTCCACCAATGCGGGTGCCCGCCTGTACGGCGATTATCAGGGCACCTGGGGGCTTATCCGCTGGCTGGAACAGTCGAAGCAACAAAAACTCGATGAGGGTCGTTATCAGCTGACCTTTACCACGCCAGACAAACAACCGCTGCAGTGGATATTGCGTACTGAGCTCGGCAAAGGCCCGCTTGGCCTTCTGCAACTGCGCAACTTTACGCTGCCGGCGCAAATTTTCCTGATTCAGGATGCGCCGGTACCGGCTGAAAAACCTTTTGACCCCGATGCAATCGCCGAGGAGCCGTAATGGCCACATTAACTACCCTGCTCACCGCCTGTACGACTGAGCCTGACGCACTTTTACAGCAGGCGCAGCAACAGGCCGCACTCTGGGATAACTGGCTGCAACCGGTGTCAGCAGACACACCGGCCGGGACAGATCCCGGCTACGACGATGACTTCCAGCAGATGCGCGAAGAGGTCAATAAGCTTTCCGGCGCGGATACCGCACTGACCTGCGAACTGGCAGAAAAACTGCTGACCGCGCACTGCAAGGATGTGCGCGTTGCCACGTACTACGTCTGGGCGCGTCTGCACCGCGACGGTGAGGCGGGACTTGCCGACGGCCTGCCCCTGCTTGCCGGACTCATTACCCGCTTTGGTGAAACCCTGCATCCGCAGCGTGCCACCAGCCGCAAGGCCGCGCTGGAATGGCTCTCCGGTTCACGCGTACTGGACAGCCTGTCGCTGTACCCGGAAGTTGATACGACGGATTTTTCCCGGATTGCCGGGGCACTGGCGTTAATCGAGCAAGGGTTAAGCGCCTGGGATGCGGCGTCCCGTCCGGGCCTCGGCGCCCTTTACGCCGCGCTGGAAAACCGTCTCGCACAGTCAGGCGGTATGGGCGCTGTCGTGCCGCAAAACAGCAGCACGTCTTCCCCCTCCTCCGCGTCAGAAAGCACCAACACATCGCCGACATTGCGCCCGGTGCAGTCAGGCCGCGACCTGCTTGATCAGGCGAAAACACTGGCAAAGTACCTCCGCGACCAGCCTTCGGGCTGGCTCTCAGGCCACCATCTCATCAAAAGCATCCGCTGGGACACGGTGCATGAATTGCCACCGCTCGATGCCACCGGACGCACCCGTCTCCTGCCCCCGCGTCCGGAATATCGGGCCCAGCTCAAGCGTCTTTATCTGCAGCAAAGCTGGACTGAACTGCTTGAACAGGCGGAATCGATGTTCTCCGAGGGTGTAAACCACTTCTGGCTGGACGTGCAATGGTATTTGCATCAGGCGCTGACGAAGGCCGGTGCGCCATTTGACGGCTGGGCAATGTGCGTCACGCAGGATTTAAGCCTGCTGCTTTCGCGCCTGCCGGGGCTGGAAACCCTCTCCTGGAGCGATGGCACACCGTTTGCCGATGAAGTCACATTGGGCTGGATAAACCAGCAGGTGTTGGAATCCTCTTCCGGCTGGGGTAGTGAACCGTCTGCCGCCGTCGCCTCCGGCGAGGACGATATCCTGCAGCTTGAGGCCGAGGCGCTGACAATGGCCGACAGCGACGGTATCGAAAATGCGCTCAACTGGTTGCAGTCGCGTCCGGGTATTACCACTGCACGCCACCAGTGGCTGCTGCGCCTGGTGATGGCTCGTGTCGCCGAACAATATGGCAAAAACGACATGGCGCTTTACCTGCTCGGCGATCTCGACGCCGCCAGCACAACGCTGACTCTGCCGCAGTGGGAGCCGGGGCTGGTATTTGAAGTAAAGGCGCGCCGCCTGAAGTTGCTGCGCATGAAAACCCAGCGCGGCGACGGCGATAAACTCCGCCTGCTGGCCGACATGGACACCCTGCTCAGCGGGCTGATAGCCCTCGACTCTGCCCGCGCCGCCGTGTTGTGCGGCTAAAACACGTAAAGGAATATTTTCATGGCAAAAGGCTACTACCTGGTCATTCAGGATAAGACCACCTGCGGCGGCGTTATTCTGGCCGGTGACCCGACCCATAAGCTGATGGGCAAACCCATCGTGCGTGAGCAGGATCCCGTCACCTGCGGTCAGCATCCGGGTGTATTCACCATCGTCGGCAGTGTTCCCGAAGATACACTCAACGGCCGCAAGTTCGCCGGAACGCTGCACAGTAAAAGCAGCTGTCCGTGCAAGTCGCGTCTTATTCCGTCGGTGATGATAAAGACTTATGAGAAATAACATCGCCCGCAGGTAAGCATTCACACGGTCAGCGCGTTTCGACTCAGAGCCATACCTTCCTCTCTATCAATCTTCAGGTCAGCCGTTGTCCGGGTGTATTTCCCCGTATAACCGCCGACCAACGGGCATATACAAATAAGACAATTATGGACGACTTAACCTTACGTTATTTTGACGCCGAAATGCGTTACCTGCGCGAGGCGGGCGAAGAGTTTGCCCGCGCGCACCCGGACCGGGCTGCCGGACTGAATCTGGACAAAGCCGGCGCCCGCGACCCGTACGTGGAGCGCCTGTTTGAGGGCTTTGCCTTCCTGATGGGGCGTTTGCGTGAAAAGCTCGATGACGATTTACCCGAGCTGACCGAAGGGCTGGTCAGCCTGCTGTGGCCGCACTATCTGCGCACCATCCCTTCCCTTTCTATTGTGGAGTTCACCCCGCAGTGGCAGGGCATGAAGGAACACATGGCCGTCAGTAAAGGCTTTGAAGTTCTTTCCCGGCCGATGGGTGAACGCGCAACGCGTTGCCGCTACACCACCACGCAGGATATTGAACTGCTGCCGCTGTCGCTGACCCGCGCAGTTCTTGATACAGAGCCGGATGGCCGGTCGGTGATCCGCCTGCGCTTTAACTGCGGGGAACTGGCTGACTGGAGCAAACTCAACCTGAGCCATCTGCCGCTCTATTTTGATGCCGATGCACCGCTGGCCTGCGCGTTACATGAAGCACTGACCCTCAACGTTGCACGTCTCTGGATACGTCTGCCGGGACAGGCTGACCGTCAGCCGCTGGACGGTTACTTTTCCCCGCAGGGATTCAGTGAAAAAGATACCTTGTGGCCCGGCGGTGACAGCGCCTTCAGCGGTTATCAGCTATTGCTGGAGTATTTCACCTTCCGCGAAAAGTTTATGTTTGCCGGCCTTAAAGGGCTGGATACCGTAAATCTGCCCGCGGAGCTTGCCTGGTTTGAGATTGACGTGGTGCTGGAAAAACGCTGGGAGCACGATTTTTCGTTCTCTGAAAAACATCTGCGGCTGCACTGCGTGCCGGTCATCAACCTGTTCCCACTGGAATCAGACCCGCTGTCACTCTCGTCCTTGCAGACCGAGTACATGCTGCGCCCGATGCGCGTTCAGGATGGTCACACCGAAATTTATTCGGTCGACTCAGTAATTTCCTCCAAACATTCAGGTCATCAGGTTTATGTGCCGTTCACCAGTTTCCGCCACAAGGGCGGCATGCTGCGCCACGACGCGCCGGAGTATTACTACCACACACGCGTCAAGCGTGGTCCTTCCGGCCTGCACGACACCTGGCTGGTGCTGGGCGGTGAGGCGTTTGATAACCACACCGTGCCGGAAAACGAGAATCTGTCCCTGAGCCTCACCGGTACCAACGGCCAGTTGCCACGCAAATCGCTGCAAAGCACCGTGCTGGATACGGCGGTGAAATCCACCGGTGCTAACGTGCGGGTGCGCAACCTGTCCGCGCCGACCATGCCGTGTTATCCGCCGAACCGCGACCGTTTCCACTGGCGGGTGCTGAGCCATCTGGGCAGCAGCTTCCTGTGGATGATGGACAATGCTGAAGTTCTGCGTGGCACGCTTGCCCTCTACGACTGGACCGAAAGCGAGATGAACCGCCGCCGTCTGGAGGCCATTGTTGACGTCAGGCACAGCGAGATTGAGCGTTTCGAGCGTGGCTATCTGCTGCGAGGGGTGCATATCGAAATTACCCTCGATAGCAACGGTTTTGCTGGCAGCGGCGACATCTGCCTGTTTGGTGAAATGCTCAGCCGTTTCTTTGCGCTGTACACCGACATTCATCTTTTTAACCGCCTGACACTGATACTGCAACCGACCGGAGAACGCCTGGAATGGGAAGAGAACCACAAAACCCGCATCCGCACTTCCGGCTGAATGACCGGGTTGAACGGGACATCGGGCGGTTTAACTTTTACCGCTTTTGCCAGTTGCTGGAGCGCTCCGGTAACCCGCCTCTCGGCAGCACCGCCAACCCGGCGGACGACCCGGTGCGATTTCGTCCTCATCCGGGGATGGGGTTTCCGGTCAGCGAGCTGAAAGCGCTCGAGCGGGATGCCGAAAATCCGGACGCACCGCCGACCGTACGTACCACCTTTATGGGGCTTTACGGCGTAGACTCGCCGCTGCCGACGTCCTACATCGACGACATCACCCAGCAGCGCGATGGCCATGAGGCGCTGGAGGGATTTCTCGATATCTTTAACCACCGCATCATGACGCAGTTTTACCGCATCTGGCGCAAATACTCTTACCCGGCAACGTTCGAGGCGGGCGGCGCAGACAACACGTCGCAAAGCCTGCTGGGCCTGATTGGCATGGGTATCCCCGGTACGCAGCGCCACCTTGCCACACCGACATCGCGTTTTCTGGCGTTGCTGGGCGTCATGCGCCAGCCGGGAAGAACGGCGGAAGGCGTGCAGGCGCTGGTCCGGCTGCTGGCTCCCCGCACGCGTGCGGACGTGACGCCACACTGCCTGCGCAGCGTGCGCATCACGACTCCGATGTCGTTTGCGGACGAAGGTGCCCGCTGGCTTGACGGCGATACCCTGATGGGCGATGAAGGTACCGACGCCAACAGCCAGCTGCTGATTTCCCTGCACACCGCGGACAGCGCTGAGGCCGCAGACTGGCTGCCGGATGGCGCGCTTTACGCAGATTTTCAGGTATTACTGCGGGTTTATCTGGGCTGGCGTTACGGCGCACGCCTCGAGCTGACCGTCCCCACCCACCTGCTGCCCGCGCCCGTTCTGGGAGACAATCCGTTCAGGCTCGGGCTGACCGGTGTCCTGGGTCTGGACGATGAGGCTTCTGACGATATTCCCGAATACTTTACCGTGGAGCTGGGCCACTACCGTGGCATGCTCCCTCACACGCCTCAGGAAGGAACACGACGTGTTATTCAATACCGCATGGAAAAATAAATTCTGTCTGCCCGCTGTCGTCCTGCTGCTGAGCGGCTGCGGACTGACGCAGGTCGTGACAGACAGCACCGTTTCTGCAACAAAATCCATTTTTTATAAGCAGATAAAAGTGCTGCATCTGGATTTCACCGCCCGTGAGGCACTGAATACCGACGCCAGCGAGGCCAATTCAGCGTCGCAACCTGTGCTGGTTCGCGTCTATCAGTTGCGTGATGACAAACTGTTCCAGAAAACGGTCTATCAGCAACTGGCAGGCGACGGCGATGATGCGCTGAAAGACGATCTGCTGGCCAGCCGCAACGTAGTGATCAAACCCGGCACGGCAGCGTCACTGGACATGCCAATGGAAAAAGACGCCAAATTCGTGGCCGTCGTCGGTCTGTTCCGAAACCCGGATCTTGCAAAGGATCAGTGGCGGCTTGTTCTGTCCCGCGAAGAACTGGATCCGGATAAAGCGCGAACCATCGAACTCGGGAATAACAACCTCACGCTGATTGCGGTGAAAGACTGATGCCAGACTCTCGCGCCCCCTCTCTTTATGAGCAATTGCTCGGCAATTTTGCCGGCGGCATTGAACTTCATCAGGTCAGCGAAGCCAATCAGGTCATTCTGTCCGTACTCGACAACATGCAGCGGGTCCTTAACTGCCGCGCAGGAACGATTTCGCATCTGCCGGATTATGGCCTGCCGGACATGAGCAAAATCTTGCAGGGGATGCCCGGCACTGCGCACTCCCTGCTGACCACGCTCTCCGCCACGCTGCTGAAATACGAGCCGCGGATCCGAAAGCTGAACGTGATTTTACTGCCACAGTCCACACCCGGGCATCTTGAATACGCCATCGACGCCGAGCTGAAAGAGCTTGGTCTGGTGCGGTTCGGGACGGAATTTATGCCGGAAGGCCGCGTGCTGATGCGCCATATGAAACAGCAGAATTATGTTTGATGGCCGTCTGCCATTGGCGATAACAGAGGAAGTATGTCAGCTAAAGAACGTTTTTTGAAAAAGCTACAGGACAAACAACCGGGTCGTACCGTGTTTGAAAATAAAGGTCAGGCTGATATCGCTGAGTTTCAGCAACAGATGAGTCAGCTTCAGGAGAACGTGGAAACATGGCTGGCCGGTACCGGCATCCGGACGGAAAGCACCTCCGTTTCATTGGTTGAATTTCTGATAGGCGGAAAGGCATTCAACATTCCCGGCATCCACCTGCGTTATGAAAACAGGATGGTGAAATTCACGCCTGCCTTTTTATACGGTCAGGGCGTGACGGGCTGCGTGGAAGTCAGCCTCTGCGCTGAGGGCGCTCCGGTCCCTCTTTGCCGTTTATTCATGCGTTCCGCAGAGCACAATCACTGGACATGGCGTCCGGCGGGCAGGCCCACGCAGCCCGGCGAAACGTTCAGCGAAGAGATCTTTTTTAACATGATTGAAGGTTTATTGTCCTGACCTTTAACCCTGCCGCCTGAATTCTTTAATGCACTGGCCTTCGGGAATACCTGAAGGTCTTGTGCTGATCTGCTATGTGAAAGAGCAGAATTACGTCAGTTAAGGAAAACAACCATGTCTATTGAACGCCAGCTGCGCACCGGGGGCGACCCGCGTGCGCTGGCTGATTATGCCGTTTTACGCGAAGAACTGAGTAAACTGACACACCCGGCGCGTCCGGATGTGAACTGGAAAAAAGTGGAACAGCTGTGTCTGAGCCTGTTCCAGCAAAACGGCATCGAGCTGCAAACTGCATCGTGGTACACGCAGGCGCGGGCGCAAATCGTCGGGTTGTCCGGGCTGAATGAAGGGCTGGCGATACTCGAGGCGCTGATCTCCCGCCAGTGGCCGGGGCTATGGCCGCAGCCGGTTCATGCACGGATGGAAATTCTGACCGGGCTGAGCCAGCGCTTGCAGCAATCCCTTCGGGGAATGACGCTGGAATACCGCGACCTGCCGCAAATTTATGAGGCGGAAAAACTCATCAATGCACTGTGTGACGTATTGCAACGTCTTGAACTCAAACACGCCAGCCAGCTTGCCGTGCTGAGCACCTATATGCAGGGTGCCGCGATGCGCCTCGAAAACATGCACGCCACGACAGACTCTGCCGTTGTGCTGCCTGCTGCCGCCGAAAAAGTTGAAAGAACATGGGAGACCCAGGCCAGCGAACCCTGGGTTTATGTTGCTCAGGCAGAACCCGAGCTTCCGCAAGTGGTAATTGCGCCCGCTCCGGTGGCAAGGCGTCCGTTACAGTGGAAAGGATTTGTGGCGGGGATTGTGGTCACCGTACTGGTTGGCAGCGGCGTGGTGGCAGGCGTGAACGCGTTTTATCATCCATCTGCCAGCGAGCGGCTGATAGCGTCAATGACGAAGACGCCAAAACCTCTGAGCGCTACGGAACTGCAAGCCCTGAAAAATCGCGAGGCAGAATCACTGAACCGCGAGGCGCCAGAGATCATTGCCACCACCCGTCAGCAAACCCGCCATCTGGCCGCACTTTCGCCGCGCTGGGCGCAGGACACCGGTTCGCAGCTGATTCAGCAAACCCGGTTCCTCTGGCCTGACAATCCAGAGACGCAAAAGCTGACGCAGGAATGGAACGAGCAGCTGACCGCCAATGCTATACCGCTGGAAAACCTTAACGGCTGGCATTCGGCCAACGCGCAGTTGCAGCAACTGGCAGACAAGCTTAACGGGCTGGATGAACAGCGCGGCAAATATATGACCGTCTCGCAGCTCAAATCGTCGGTTTTTGCCATTCAGCAGGCGCTGAACAGCGCTACGCCGGTCGAAGAATCGTTGCGTAAATTAGCCGACGCCAGACAGCAGAAAGATGCCATATCTCCTCAGCTGCTGATGCAACTGGATAATCAGTTCACACAGCTTCTGAACCGGTATGCACTGCTGGAACCCACCGCTGCGGTGCCTGAAACGCAATAACGAGGATTTATACGCCGCCGGCCAACCCCGCTGCGCTGACGGCGTGTCCTTCGTGATACGTAAATGTAAACAAATACTACAACCATTACCTGTTTTGACGTCATTTCGACCAAAACCGATGACATAAATTTACATTGCATTAAAATCAGAATGCGCTGATGCTGCTGGCGATTTAACTTTTTAGTTACCAATATGGCACACAACAAGTCATTACTGGACGCAGGGTAATTACATTCAGAAAACATCAAAACTCTTTGATCCAGATCAATGCAACATCATGTCCGCGTACTTTTCAGGGTTACTCTTCCCTCGGGCGCTTCGGGCTGAAATTAGTTTCCCTCCCCGCTCCTATTCCCCTGCCGCAAAAGTGTTTCAGCCGGTAATTTCCCCACGAAACCGTCCCTGTTAATACCTTTAACCCCTGTGGTTAAATCGGCCCCTCGCGAAAACCCAGCTGTACCACCCTTTCATTCAAGACTTCACCTGCGAATGTCAGAAATTGCCGGTTCCCGTACCGGTATTAATGTCTGGAAGGGTTACCTGACACACAAAAAGAGGTTGTTATGTTTGGTCTTGATGCGCTAGAACTGGCCCGGATCCAGTTCGCGTTCACCGTCTCTTTTCACATCATTTTCCCCGCTATCACCATCGGGCTTGCCAGTTTTCTGGCAGTTCTGGAAGGCATGTGGCTGAAAACGAAGAAAGAGGCTTACCGCGACCTGTATCATTTCTGGTCGAAAATTTTTGCCGTGAACTTTGGCATGGGCGTGGTCTCCGGTCTGGTGATGGCTTACCAGTTCGGCACCAACTGGAGCATGTTCTCCTCGTTCGCCGGGAGCATTACCGGCCCGTTGCTGACCTATGAAGTGTTAACCGCGTTCTTCCTTGAAGCCGGTTTCCTCGGCGTGATGTTGTTCGGCTGGAACCGCGTCGGCCCCGGTCTGCACTTCTTCTCCACCTGCATGGTGGCGCTCGGCACGCTGATGTCCACCTTCTGGATCCTCGCGTCCAACAGCTGGATGCAGACGCCGCAGGGCTACGAAATTGTTAACAATCTGGTCGTGCCGGTCAGCTGGATGAAAATCATCTTCAACCCGTCTTTCCCGTTCCGTCTGATGCATATGACCACCGCCGCCTTCCTGGCGTCTGCGTTCTTCGTCGGTTCTGCGGCGGCCTGGCATTTACTGCGTGGGCGTGATACCCCGGCAATCCGCACCATGCTGTCGATGGCGATGTGGATGGCGCTGATTGTCTCCCCGATTCAGGCATTTTTGGGTGACGCCCACGGCCTGAACACCCTGAAATATCAGCCGGCTAAAATCGCGGCCATCGAAGGCCACTGGGAAAATAAAGACAATAAACCCTCCCCGCTGGTGCTGATCGGTTACCCGGATATGAACCGCGAAGAAACCCGTTACGCGATTGAAATCCCGTATCTCGGCAGCCTGATCCTGACGCACAGCCTGACGCATCAGATCCCGGCGCTGAAGTCTTTCCCGAAAGAAGATCGTCCGAACTCGTCCGTCATTTTCTACACCTTCCGCATCATGGCCGGTCTGGGCATGCTGATGATTTTGCTGGGTGTGCTGAGCCTGATCCTGCGTCGTGGCGGCAAAATGTATACCTCTAAAGCGTTCCTGCGCTTTGCCTTCCTGATGGGGCCTTCCGGTCTGCTGGCACTACTGGCGGGCTGGATCACCACCGAAATGGGGCGTCAGCCCTGGGTCGTTTACGGCCTGCTGCGCACCAAAGATGCGGTATCGAACCATAACGTTCTCCAGATGAGCGTCAGCCTGATCCTGTTCATCGTGATTTACTGCTCGGTGTTTGGTGTCGGTTACGGCTACATGATGCGTCTGATCCGCAAAGGTCCGCAGGCGCATGAAGGTGAAAGCGTTGACCACGGTGGTCCTGGCCAGCACCGCACGCCTGCGCGTCCGCTGTCTGCTATTTCGGAATCACTGTCCGACGACTCTAAGGGAGCTTGATAATGGGTATCGACTTACCGCTGATCTGGTTTTTGATCATCATCTTCGGCGTGATGATGTATGTGGTGATGGACGGCTTCGACCTGGGCATCGGTCTGCTGTTCCCTCTGGTGAAAAAAGAGCACGACCGCGACGTGATGATGAACACCGTTGCGCCGGTCTGGGACGGCAACGAAACCTGGCTGGTGCTGGGCGGTGCGGCGTTGTACGGCGCATTCCCGCTGGCGTATTCGGTGATTCTTGATGCGCTGTCCATCCCGCTGACCCTGATGTTGTTCGGTCTGATTTTCCGCGGCGTGGCGTTTGAATTTCGTTTCAAAGCCAGCCCGGCCAGGCGACATGTGTGGGATAAATCCTTCATCTGGGGATCGGTTATCGCGACCTTCTGTCAGGGCGTGGTACTGGGCGCCGTCATCAATGGTATTCCTGTGGTTAACCGCACGTATGCCGGTGGGGCGCTGGACTGGCTCACGCCGTTCACCCTGTTCTGCGGGTTCGCGCTGGTCGTGGCGTATGCCCTGCTCGGCTGCACCTGGCTCATCATGAAAACCGAAGGCGAATTGCAGGTAGCGATGCACAAAATCGCTAAACCTCTGCTGGTGGTTTTCCTGCTGGTGACGCTGGCAGTCAGTCTGTGGACACCGCTGACGCACAGTGATATCGCCACCCGCTGGTTCACTCGCCCTAACCTTTACTGGTTCCTGCCGGTACCGGTTCTGGTGGTATTAGTCTCCGCGTGGATGTTCCGTGCCATCAGCAAAAACGCGCATCACGCGCCCTTCCTGCTGACGCTGGCGCTGGTGTTCCTGGGCTATACCGGTCTGGGGATCAGCATCTGGCCGAACATCATTCCGCCGTCCATCTCCATCTGGGAAGCGGCGTCACCGCCACAAAGCCAGGGCTTCATTCTGGTGGGCGCGCTGTTCATCATCCCGATCATTCTGGTGTACACCTTCTGGAGCTACTACGTGTTCCGCGGAAAAGTGACGCCGGATCAGGGTTATCACTGAGGAATTTCGTATGAATCTCATCAGAAAAATGGATGACAACAACATCACCAAAGCCCCGTTCTTAAAACGCGTTGGCTGGATGGCCGTCATCTGGGGTGGAAGTGTGTTAGCGCTGTTTGTCGTCGCGACAGTATTTCATCTGCTGATGTTTGCAGCGGGAATGCGGGAGCACTGATGCAGAGGGCCGCTGCATCCGTGGCGGCCTTTTATTTATTTCTTCAACACCAGTTCCACGAAATCACAGATATCTTCCATGGCTTCCAGCCTGACCTCCGCTGAGGGCATGACGATCAGCTGATCGGCGTAACCGTTGAGCATCGCGGAAAGCTGGCGGGTGACGCGTGCGGCGTTGGTGGATCGAAATATCCCCGCTTCAGTACCTGCGCTGATGATTTCAGCCAGCAAATCCAGCCATTTCCTCACCATCAGTTGCGCCAGTGCGGCGTAAGCCTCGTTGTGCGCCGCCAGTTGCCATAGCGAACCGTAAAGTCGCCAGATGTCACCCTGCGTATCCGGCAGATAACTGTTTATCAGCGTGTGGAGTTTTTCCTGCGGCGGCAGCGCCACGATTTCTGCGGTGAACTCCTTGAGTTCCGCCAGCATTACCTCCGTCAGCGCTTCGATACACAGCGTCTGCCAGTCGGGAAAGTAGTGATAAATATGACTGCGCGAGATCCCGACGTATTCCGTCAGTTCGCGCGTCGTCACTTTCTCAATCCCCTTTTCGATAAAGAGGCTGATTGCGCCGTCGAGGATTTTCGCCCTCAACGCTTCCCGATTTTCTTTCATCATCAATCCTGTGCTGGCATTGAGCAACCGCTCAGGCCGCAGTTTATCAGGAAGACTGGCGCACGCCCACCGGCTTACGCAGGACGATTTTCAGCACCACCACGGTGGCGATCACCAGCGTGGCGGCAGAAATCAGGACCGCCAGAAACGCCTGATCAAACGCCGTACGCGCCAGCTCGCTGATTAACGTCGCATGCTCCGGGCTGAGATGGCTGGCGATATTCAGCGCTTCATCGAGGCTGTCATACGCGCCGTCGCCGGTCACAATACCGGCCGGCAGCGTGAGGCTGCGGCTATAAACTGCCGTCATCAGGCCACCCAGCAACGTCACACCCAGCACGCCGCCCATTTCCCATGACACGTCTTCGATCGCCGCGACCATCCCGGCTTTCTCTTCCGGGGCGTTCAGCATGATGGAGGTCGAGGCCGCCGTCACCGCGCCGCCGAGGCCGAAACCTAAAATAAACAGGCTGGCAAGCTGCATCGCGGTGCCGCCTTCAAACAGCAGCGCGTGGCTGACAATTCCCGCGGCGGAAAGCGCGAAACCCCCGAGCATGATTTTGCGGACGCCGTATTTTGGCATCAGCATTCCGGCCAGAGGCGATGCCAGCGCGGAGGCTACCGGAATAGGCAGAATAAACATCGCGGCCATAAATGGCGTCAGCCCGAGCACCAGTTGCAACCGCTGGCTCAGTACCAGTTCGATGCCGATCAGCGCAATCATCGAGGTGATCGCCACGCCCACGCCGCAGGCAAAAGCGCGGTTGCGAAACAGCGAAAAATCGATCATCGGCTGCACGGCGCGTTTTTGCCTTCTGGCGAACAGCCCCAGAAACAGTACGCCTGCAAAGGCCGGGAACAACACGCCAGTCCATGAAGAGTTCATATTGCTCAGCTCTTTCAGCGCATAAATCACGCCGACCAGCCCGAGCATCACCATCGCAGAACCGGTGAAATCACACGGACGTTCCGGGTTGCCTTTGCCGCGCGGGATCAACGCCAGCGCGCAAGGGAATACGGCCACCACAATCGGCACGTTGATCAGGAACACTGAGCCCCACCAGAAATATTCCAGCAACACGCCGCCAATCACCGGCCCGAGCGCCGCCGCGCCTGATGCCACCGCCGACCAGATACCAATCGCCAGCGCACGTTCGCGTTCATTGGTAAACACATGGCGCACAATCGCCAGCGTCGCGGGCATCATCATGGCCGCGCCAATCGCCAGAAACACGCGGGATGCGATCAGCCATTCCGCGAACGGCGCAAAAGCCGCGCACAGCGACGCCAGCGCAAACACCGGCAGGCCGCTCATAAACAGATTTTTATGCCCGAGACGGTCACTCAGCATACCCGCGCCGGGAAGCAGCCCGGCGACGACCAGCGGATACGCATTCACGATCCATAATTTTTCGGATGACGACGCCCCGAGCGCCAGCGTAAGACGCGGCAGCGCCGTGTAAAGCACCGTCATATCAATGATGATCAGGAAAAGGGTGCTGGTGACAATGGCGAGGATCAGCCAGCGGTTTTGGACGAACATATACAGCCTCAGAAAGTTTTTGAGCACTTGCTCAAGCGCGAAAGGTACTTGAGCGGGCGCTCAAAATCAAGCGAAGCCAGCGTAATGGTTGAGGATCGGTTGACACACCGGCGGGCAGAAACGCAGAACTCAGCGGCAAGAAAAAGCCCACCGGAAGGTGGGCAAAAGGGGTAAACAGACTTTTATCTCAGTTTTCTTATTATTTCCCCGGTGAGGCGAAATTACTCTTTAACAGTGTCTTCCAGCGTGAAACGGCCCAGCGGGTTCTGATGGAAGTCTTTGATATTTTTACGTGTCACGTTGCGGTACGGGCTGTAATACAAATCTATCCAGTTCACATCCGCTTTAGCCATTTTCTGTAAATCGATATACATCTGCTGGCGTTTTGCCGGATCCATTTCCACACGGGCGGCGGCCACCAGCGCTTTCACTTTATCGTTGTGATAACGCGTCATGTAGTTGTTGTTGGAATCATGTCCCAGCACAAACGTGGTTTTCTGATCGGGATCGAGGATGTCATTCGTCCAGTACATCACCGAAATGTCGTAATCACCCGCGACTAACATGTCCCAGCTCTGGCTCGGATCCACTTTTTGCAGACTGGCCGTAATGCCCGCTTTTGCCAGCTGTTGTTGCAGCAAAACGGCGATTTGCTCGTCCACTTCATCCCCGGCGTTCACCAGATATTTCAGCGTCAGGTTTTTCACGCCTGCCGCCGCCAGCAGCTGTTTGGCTTTCCCGGGATCATAAGGACGTTGTAAGTTACCGGCGTAGTGATACAACGCGCCGTCAGGAATATAGGAATTGGCGATTTTGCCGTAGCCGAACGTCACGGTGTCGATAATCGACTTTTTATCGATGGCGAAATCCAGCGCCTGCCGGACTTCAACTTTGCCCAGATCGCCGTGTGAATGGTTAATCAGCAGATGATCTTCTCGCGTTGAAGTGTCCAGTTCGACGGCCAGTTTCGGGTCTTTCTGCAACGAGGAAATGCGTGAGAACGGAATCGACAGCGCCGCATCGATTTCGCCCGCCTGCACTTTGAGCATGCGGGTATTGTCGTCAGGCAGCGTCAGCCACTCGACGCCATCAAGCTTTACCTTCGCGGCATCCCAGTAATACGGGTTTTTCACCAGCTCGACTTTCTCGCCACGCGTCCACGCTTTCACGCTGAATGCGCCCGAACCCACCGGATGTTCGGCAAAATCATCCGCGCCCTGTTTGGTCAGCGCCGCCTGTGAAATCACCGACGCATTGGGCAGCGCCAGCTGGGAAAGAAACGCTGCCGACGGCGTTTTCAGCGTGATGACCAGCGTGTGCGCATCGTCCGCTTTCAGCGTATCAATAATGCTGTACGAATCTTTCCACAGTGAACCGGCGTCATCGCGGATACGCGTCAGGCTGAACACCGCATCCGAAGCCGTGACCGGCGTGCCGTCTGAGAATTTTGCCTCGCGCATTTTCAGCGTATACGTTTTGCCGTCCGGCGAAATCGTCCAGCTTTCCGCCAGCCCCGGCAGCAGTTTGGTGCCGGTATTGTCCACGCGAACCAGCGGATCAAACACGTTCGAGAACACCCAGTTATCGGCGTTTTGCGCCGATTTGATCGGGTCAAACGTCGTGCTGTCCTCACGACGTCCGATGGTCAGAACCCCGGCCGCCTGCGCCATTTCGCTGACCAGGCTCAACGCCAGCAGCACCCCGGCGGCCACAACGTTAAAATGCTTTTGCTTCATGTCACATTCCTTCAGTCATCGGAAAAATCCTTTCGCTACCGGGCGCATCAAGCACACAGGCGAAAGCATGATCGGCAATATGCCGGGTTTCGGGTGCCGCGCCCTGCCTGCACGCAGGAAGCGCACGGGCACAGCGTGGATGAAAAGCGCAGCCCGCAGGCAGCGAAACCGGGCTGGGCGGCTCGCCCTGTAACGAGTTCTCCGGCAGCGGGCGGTCGGGGTCAATCTCGGGGATAGCCGCCACCAGCGCGGCGGTGTAAGGATGGCGCGGCGTATTAAACACCGTTTGCGTCGGGCCGCTTTCAACAATCCGCCCCAGATACATCACTGCCACGCGGTCGCAGAGACGCCGCACAATCGCCAGATCGTGCGCGATAAACAAAATTGCCAGCCCCATGCTCTCGCGCAGATCCATCAGCAAGTTGATGATTTGGGCCTGAATCGACACGTCGAGCGCCGCGACGCATTCATCGGCGACAATCAGCCGTGGCTCAATCGCCAGCGCGCGGGCGATTCCGGCGCGCTGACACTGCCCGCCACTCAGCGCCTGTGGTCTCCGCGACGCATGATCAGCGCTCAGGCCGACCAGCGTCAGCAGCTCGTTAATCCGCGCCGGGATCGCTGCTTTCGCGACTTTCTGATGTACACGCAGCACTTCGCCAATGCTCTCGCCCAGCGTCTGACGCGGGTTCAGTGAGGAAAACGGATCCTGAAAAATCATTGCCGTTTGCTGACGAAGCCGGGCAATATCCGGTTTCACGCCGCCGGTGATCAGTTGCCCGTTAAAGCGCACACGCCCTGCACTGGCGTTTTCCAGCTGCAACATCGCGCGCCCCAGTGTGCTTTTTCCGCTGCCGGATTCGCCCACCAGCCCCAGCGTTTCTCCGGCATTGATGTACATCGACACACCATTCACCGCCTGCACGACGCGCTTTTTACGCCCCAGCCCGCCGGATACCGGAAACGTCACCGACAAATCTTCGGCTTCCAGCAGCGGGTAAGGCCGCACATCCGGCGCAGCCGTCCGGTCAGAAAGTGGATTCATTTTCCCTCCCGGATATCACCGGACTGAGAACCCGCAAAGGGTGATGGCAGGCGGCAACGTGGCTGCGGGCAAACGCAGCGGTCTGCATCGCGGGCTGAAGGTCATGGCACTGCGCCGTGGCGTGTGCACAACGCGGATGAAAACGGCAGCCGGTCGGGAAACGCGCCGCAACCGGTGGCTGGCCGGGCAACGTGATCAGCCGCCCCGCCCCGCCTTCGCTGGCGGGCTGACAGTCAATCAGGCCGCGGGTATAAGGATGCAGCGCCTGCGCCAGTACCTGACGTTTTTCGCCGGTTTCACACAAGCGCCCGCCGTACATCACCGCGATGCGGTCGCAGGTTTGTGCTACCACGCCGAGATCGTGAGTAATGAGAATAATGGCGATACCCAGCCGCTCGCGCAGATCGCAAAGCAGCCGTAAAATCTGCATCTGCACGGTGACGTCCAGCGCCGTAGTCGGTTCGTCGGCAATCAGAATTTTGGGCTCGCAGGCCAGTGCCACGGCAATCATCGCGCGCTGACGCATACCACCGGAAAACTCATGCGGATAATTGTCCACGCGCCGCTGCGGATCGGGAATGCCCACCTGCCGCAGCCACTCCACGGCCTGACGCTGTGCCTCGCGGCGGCTCGCCCCAAAATGCAGGCGGCGGCTTTCTGCAATCTGCTGCCCGATGGTCATCACCGGGTTCAGATGGCTGGCCGGGTTCTGGAAAATCATGCCAATTTCCCGCCCGCGAATGGCTGTCATGCGTTTATCATTGAGCGTCAGTAAATCGGTGTCATTCAGGCGGATTTCTCCGGCGCGGATGTTCAAGCCTTCGCCCGGCAGCAGGCGCATCATTGCGCGGCAGCTCAGCGTTTTGCCCGACCCGCTTTCGCCCACCAGCCCGAGGATTTCACCGGCACTGAGCGTGAGGGAAAGCTTATCCACCAGCGCCACGCCCTGCCGGTCTTCAATGGTTAAACCGCGAACTTGCAACAGCGTCATGGGCGCTCCCCCAGTTTGTCACCTAAACCGTCGGCCAGCAGGCTGAAACTCATCGCCAGCACGACAATCGCCAGGCCCGGAAACGTGGTTATCCACCAGGCGGTGGTGATAAAACTTTGCCCTTCGGCGACCATCACGCCCCATTCGGCCAGCGGCGGCTGAACGCCTAAACCGAGGTAACTCACCGATGCACCACTGAGCAACACCAGCACGCAATCGGACATTGAGAACACCAGCGAACTGGTCAGCGCATTGGGTAAAAGATGCAAAAGCAAAATGCGCGGATGGCGATAACCCAGGCTGCGCGCGGCCAGAATAAAATCCCGGTGTTTAAGCGTCAGCACCTGCGAGCGTACCAGCCGGGCGTAAGACACCCAGCCGACCATCGCCATCGCGATATAAAAACTGCTTAACCCCGGCCCGAGAATGGCGATGATAGAGAGCATCAGCACCAGAAATGGAAACGCCAGCACCACATCGATAACGCGCATGAAAAACGTATCCACCGCGCCGCCAAGATAGCCGGAAAAAGCGCCGATAAGCGTGCCAAAGGTGAACGGAAAAATGACGCCGATAATGCAGATTTGCAGATCAATCCGCGCGCCCCACATCACGCGGGAAAGAATATCGCGGCCAAAATTATCAGTGCCAAACGGATGCGCAAAAGTCGGCGGCGACAGCGTGACGGCAGCGTCCTGCGCAATCGGGTCGAACGGGGCAATCCACGGGGAAAACAGCGCAATCAGCAGCCACGCGCTCAGCATCAGAATACCCAGCCGCAGCGCCTGCTGACGCGGCAACCCGCGCAGATGAAAACGGCCGAACCGCTGCGTGGCTATTTTTTCGGTCATGCTCATAGTTTCACCCTCGGATCTAACGCCACCGTCAGCAAATCAGCCACCAGATTGACGGCCACCGTCGCCAGCGCAAACACCAAAACCACGCCCTGCACCACCATGTAATCGCGGCTGATAATGGCTTTCACCAGCAACTGTCCCATGCCCGGAATGGCAAAAACGCTTTCAATCACTACCGTGCTGCCAATCAGCCAGCCGATATTTACCGCCAGCAGATTGACCGTCGGCACCAGAGAATTGGGCATGACATGCCGCCAGAAAATCCGGTTCTCGTTCTGCCCGCGCGCCCTGGCCGCGGTGACATAATCGTTCTGCAATTCCATCAACAAACTGGCGCGCAGGTTGCGGGTCAGCACCGCCGACAGCGCCAGCGCCACGGTCAGACAAGGCAAAAACAGATGATGTAAACGCTCGCCGAAATCGCTGCCGTAGCCCGAAACCGGAAACCAGCCGAGCGACAGGCTGAACAGCAAAATCATCATGATCGCCAGCCAGAACGCCGGTAATCCGAGGCCAACGGTAGAAAGCAGACGGATCATCTGATCCGCGAGCCGCCCGCGGTTTCGCGCCGCCGTTGCCGCCAGTGGCACCGTAAACAGCATCGCCAGCATCACACTGCCCAGCACCAGATACAGCGTCGGTTCGATGCGCGACATGATCAGTTTCAGCGTATCCACGCGGTAAATCAGCGACTTCCCCATTTCGCCGTGCAACAGGTTGCGTAAGAAGTAGAGATATTGCTGCCAGACCGGCAGATCCAGTCCGTACTGCGCACGAATGCGGGCGATGGCTTCCGGCGTGCTGCGTACGCCCAGCAGGATCCTCGCCGGATCGCCGGGAATGGCGCGCACCATGACAAACGTCAGAATGCTGATCCCCAGCAAAACCGGCAGCAGTTGCAGCGGGCGCCAGAGCAAAAATCGGTAACGGTGCATGGCAATCCTCTTAATGACTGTTTTTGGTGCAGAGCAGGCGTCATTTCCCCTGTAGCTCTACGTTAGCCGCAGCAAAACCTCACCGGTAGTTAGCAAAAATACTAGGTTTATCCCGTCGGCGATTTGGCATTGCGATTGCATAACTTTTTCTTAACAACCGGTCAGCAGCAAAATCGGTGCCCGATCAGCACATTCGTGGCGGAAAGAGGAACTTGCGGAGATGAATTTATGAAACTCGCGGTGAAAGAAAGTGCCGCGCCGTTGCGGGAAACCACCGTGGATGGCGCGTTTAACCACCTCTTTGCGCAGACGTCGCGTTTGGGGTTCGATGCCCTGATCTACGATTACACGCCGGTGCCGCGTTCGCTGGAAGGCGAGCTGATCACGCCCTCTTTGCTGCGGATGTGTAACGTGCCGGGTGACATGCAGAAATTGTGGCTGGAAAGTGGCTATTACCAGGTCGATCCGGTGCAGCATTACGCGCTGGAAAGTTGCGCGCCGTTTGTGTGGTCCTATCAGCGGCCGGACAACACGTCCCTGCAAAACCGCCTGAGCGATCTCAACAAACCGGTCACGCATTACATGTGTGATAACAATATGCCGTGCGGCGCGACCGTACCCCTGCATTTGCCGAACGGCGGGTTTGTCACCGTGACCGGCATACACACAGGCGCGGGGCATGAACTGGATATTCACGATGTGCTGGCGGAGCTGAGCCTGCTGGCGCTGACGTTTCAGGAGTGCGTCTTTCCGCTGTTCGACGCCAGCGTGCTGACCTGCAAACATGTGCGGCTGAGCAAGCGCGAGCGCGAATGTCTGGCGTGGGCGGCGGAAGGGCTAACGGCCAAGGAAATCGCCCGCAAACTCAGCCGCTCGGTGGCCACCGTAACACTGCATCTCAACACTGCCGGTCGTAAACTGGGGGCCAGCAACCGCGTCCAGGCGGTGGTTCGCGCGCTGCATTATCGCCTGCTGGACAGCTGACCGCCCAATTTCCTATCTTTTTTACTAGCTGTTCAGCACCGCCCCGATGTTTACCCTGAGAAGATTATTCACCGACAGGGGAAACAAAATGGTCAAGATCACTGAAGGCTACGCGCCGTTTCAGGAATACCAGACCTGGTACCGCATCAGCGGCGATCTCAGTCGCGGCAAGACTCCGCTGGTGATCGCCCACGGCGGACCGGGCTGCACGCACGATTACGTCGACGCCTTTCGCGACATCGCCCGAACGGGTCGCGCGGTCATTCATTACGATCAGATCGGCAATGGCCGTTCGACGCATCTTCCCGATAAACCGGCCGGTTTCTGGCAACCATCGCTGTTTCTGGCTGAGCTGGACAATCTCCTGCGCAATCTCGGCATCGAAGAAAACTACGCCCTGCTCGGGCAATCCTGGGGCGGAATGTTAGGTGCCGAACACGCCGTCACGCAGCCGGCCGGCCTGAAGGCACTGATCATCGCCAACTCACCCGCCTCGATGGAATTATGGCTGCAAGCCGCCGCCCGCCTGCGCAGCGAACTACCTGACGGTGTGCAGGAAACCCTGCTCGCCCACGAACAGGCCGGAACGATCGACAGCGAAGAATACAAAGCCGCCTCGCAGGTTTTCTACACGCGCCACGTCTGCCGTCTCGACCCGTGGCCGGAAGAGGTTAAACGCACCTTCTCCGCGATGGACGCCGATCCGACGGTTTATCACGCCATGAACGGCCCGACCGAATTTCACGTCATCGGCAGCATGAAAGACTGGACGATCGTCGACCGTCTGCCGGCGATCAACGTACCGGTCTTGCTGATTTCCGGCCGCTACGACGAAGCCGCCCCCGAAGTGGTTCAGCCCTTTGCCGACGGGATCAAAGACGTCCGGTGGGTGATTTTTGAGAATTCAAGCCACATGCCGCATGTGGAAGAACGGGGAGCGTGCATGGAATGCATTCAGGAGTTTCTGGATTTGCAGGAGGCAGCTGCAAAGGGCTGCCTTTAAAGGCGGTCTGGTGTAAGTTTCGGTGATCGCTCAAGATCAAGACCTTGGGCTCGCCGCCCAAACGGGCCCAAAGGGCGCGTTAACGCGCGCGCCCTCTGGACACCCGCGCTTTTTAACTGCGCGCTGCCGCTAGTAAAGTATGTTTCAGCAACCCCGGCTATTGCCGCAAACGCCGCCGCTGCGCGGTTCTCTCGCCTCGGGTTCGAACCTGCTCGAAAAAAGACTCTCGCTGTTTCTCACCACTCACCCGACGTCGTTTTGAAAGCGGCCAAAGGCGATGTACTTCGGAAGATTTATGCAGGCTGATTTTGATTTGCTCCTTCCCCTCTCACGAGGGGAAGGCCGGGATGGGGTGTTGGTTTTAGCGACTCAGTTGCCTGCTAAACCCCCTCCCGGCCTCCCCCTTCGCAGGGGGAGGAGCAAGCCAATCCATTGTTATATCGTGAAAAAGCCTCCAGCCGCTTTCAGAAAGCTTGCTGAATGAGTGTTTCGAGACCAAAAGGCTTGAGCCGAGCGAAGCGAGACAACGTCACGAAGTGACGACCCGAAGGGCAAGGCCGCAGGCCGGGTAATACCGAAATGAAGGTACCGCGCAGCGGCAAGTTTTCGCGGCAATAGCTGCGGTACCTGAAACATAGCCAGCGAGCGATAGCGCGGGTTGTAAAAAGACGCGGAGATTCCAAAGAGGCCCCGTCCTGGGCCTCTTTGGTCGGTTTCGGCGCGAGCCGCTGAGTAATCACCGCAATTGAAAAACCGAAACTTACACTAAGCTGGCGCGTAAAGCCCGTTTGGGCGGCGAGCCCAAAGTCTTAACCTTAAGGTTTAACCAGAACCGGTTTCTCCCGGTAATCCGCCGGGAAGACTTTCTCTAAATCCTTAATCTTCGGCAGATCGTTCACCACAATGTACGGATAGTCCGGATTATCATTCAGGAAGTTCTGGTGATAAGCCTCCGCCGGATAGAAGTGCGCATTGCTTTCCACCTTCGTCACCAGCGGATCGCTGTAGCTTTTGCTGGCGTTCAGTTGCGCAATATACGCTTTCGCCACTTCCGCCTGCGCCGCGTTCATCGGGAACACTGCCGAGCGGTACTGGCTGCCGGTGTCCGGCCCCTGCCGGTTCAGTTCGGTCGGGTTATGCCCCACGGAGAAGAAAATGTGCAGCAGTTCGCCGTAGGTGATTTGCGTCGGGTCAAACGTCACTTTGACCGATTCCGCATGGCCGGTATCGCCGCCGCTGACCTGTTCGTAGCTGGCGGTTTGCGCGTCGCCGCCCGCGTATCCGGACACCGCGCTGGTCACGCCTTTCACATGCTGGAACACCCCCTGAATTCCCCAGAAGCAGCCACCGGCAAACACGGCAGTTTCACTGTGTGATGTGCCCGCCGGTTCGTCATGTGCCGGTGCGGGGATCACCACCGCCGGTTCAGCGCCGCCCCAGGACCAGGCGGTATTTTGAAAGACAAAGGCAGACGCCAGCACCAGACCGGCGATCACGCTGATATTGCGTAACGACTTCACGCTTTTTTCGGATGTTTTCACAGTTGTTTTCATAACAGCCTCGCGGGAACTAAACTTTTGGACTGAACGTCATCGCCAGCCCGTTCATGCAATAACGCAAACCGGTGGGCTGCGGGCCGTCGTCAAAAACGTGGCCAAGATGGCCGCCGCAGCGACGGCAATGCACTTCGTCGCGAACCATGCCCAGTGTTGTATCCCGGCGGGTCAGTGCCGCGTCCGGCAGCGGTTTCCAGAAACTCGGCCAGCCGGTGTGGCTGTCGAATTTGGTCGCCGAAGAGAATAAAGGCAGGGCACAACCCGCACAGGCAAACTGCCCTTCGCGGTGCTCATTGTTGAGCGGACTGGAATAAGGACGCTCGGTACCGGCTTCACGCAATACGTAATACTGCGCTTCGCTGAGGCGCTGGTGCCACTGCGCATCGGTCAGTTCGATTTCGAACGTTTCGGTTTTTTTTGCCTGCGCGTCGGCCTTGCGGGTAAAGACCCCGGGGAAAAGCCCCATCACGGCAATCGCCGAGACGGCGGTGCTGCCTAAGAGGAAATTACGTCTGTTGATCATCATCGTCACCGTTGCGGTTACTGTCGATGACATCAGATTACCGGCGGATGTCTTACCGAATCCTCCCGAAAAGTTAACCATTTTGTGATAACTGACGAATGCCGGGAAAGAGGCATTAACACGCTTCTTCCTCCGGCTGTGGTATTACCGTGCCCTTCGCTGACTCTCTGGCTTTTTATGCTGAAGGTTATGCCGCGCCCGATTCTTTAAATAACCGCGCGAAAAGTTATGTACGGTTATAGACCCAGTTCTGCCTGCACCTGTGTACCTTCACGAATAAAGACCGGAATAGCGCTGAGCGGCGCATCGGCCATGATTTTCTGTCCGCCTTGATAACGTTCACCGTTCAGGGCTATCCAGTTTTCACCGGCGGGCAGCCAGACTTCACGCTCGCGCTGACCGGCATGTAAAACCGGCGCAACCAGAATATCAGCACCCAGCAAATACTGATCTTCCACCTGCCAGCTTTCGGCCTGATCCGGGTACTGATAGAACAGCGTGCGCATCGCCGGATCGCCCTTCTCATGCGCTTCATCCATCACGCAACTGATGTATGGCCGCAATTTTTCACGCAGGAACAAGCCGCTTTTCATCAGTTCATAATTTGCCTCGCCGTAGCTCCACACTTCATTGGGCGCACCGCTGTTACATTGCGCAATGCCATTCCGCCACGGTTCCGGCGGCTGAATTTGCGGTTCGCGATACCCGTGCAGACGCATAACCGGGCAGAAAACGCCCCACTGAAACCAGCGGATCAGCAGTTCCTGAAACGCCGGATCATTCACGTTTCCGCCCTGAAAACCGCCGATATCCGTCGTCCACCACGGAATGCCCGCCAGCCCCATATTCAGACCGGCGGCAATCTGATTGCGCAGCGCGTGGAACGAGGAATGAATATCTCCCGACCACGCCAGCACGCCGTAACGCTGGCTTCCTGCCCAGGCGCAGCGCACCAGATTGACGATTTCGCGCTCGCCTTCCTGCTGTAAACCGTCGTAAAAGCCCTGCGCGAATTTCTGCGGATAAATATTGCCAACTTCCAACACCGGCCCGAGATAATAGCGATAGTTATCAAAATCATAGGCGCGATACTCCGGTTCTGCTTCATCCAGCCAGAAGGTGCGGATCCCCAGATCGAAATAATTTTTCTTCACCTTATCCCAGACAAATTGTCGGGCGCCGGGATGTGTCGCATCAAAGAAGGTACAGTTGCCGAGGAAGTCCAGATTCACTGACACACCGCGATCGGTATTCACCAGATAACCTTTTGATTTCATCTCCTTATAGTTATCAGTGCGGCTGTCTACCGTCGGCCAGACCGACACCATCGTTTCAATACCCAGTGATTTCAGCTCAGCCACCATCGCTTTCGGATCCGGCCAGTCCACCGGGTCAAAACACCATGTGCCCTGATTTGGCCAGTGGAAGAAATCAATCACAATGACCGAAATCGGCAGTTTCCGGCGCTTGTATTCGCGCGCGACTTCCAGCACTTCCTGCTGTGTGCGGTAGCGCAATTTGCACTGCCAGAAACCGGTCGCGTATTCCGGCATGCGCGGCGCGGTGCCGGTCGCACGGCCATATTGATGCATGATTTCCGCAGGCGTGTCTCCGGCGGTGATCCAGTAATCCATCTGCTCTGTGACCTGCGCCTCCCAGCGGGTGATGTTCTTGCCAAACGTCGCCTCGCCAATCGCCGGGTTATTCCACAGCAAACCATAGCCGAGGCTGGAGAGCATAAACGGCACGCTGGCCTGTGAATTGCGCTGTGCCAGTTCCAGCGTGCACCCTTTCAGGTCCAGACAGTTTTGCTGGTACTGCCCCATGCCATAAATCTTCTCCTCGGGGTGCGACTCAAACCTGACCGTCAGCTGATGCTTTCCGCCGGGAATCGCTTTGAATTCGCGCGCATCCATTTTCAGCGCACTGATGTACTTATCCTGACTTTTTTCCGTCGCGCCAATCCCCACCGTCGAACGCTGACGCCAGAACTCTTCCAGAATGAGCTCGCCGCGTTGGTTATAAAATGCCAGCTGGCCTTTAATGTTAACCGTCGCCGTGATATTGCCGTTGCGCAGGGTCAGTGTTTCGGTGCCCCGGGAGATATCAGCCTGAGGTTGTTCATTCTGTGGGAGCAGTGCCCAGAGGTGGTCATTGAACGCAGGACGACAGGTCGCACGCATACGCAGACTGTTTTCACCCCAGGGTTCAATCACCAGAGTTTGCTGATCGAAATGCCAGAGGATACGGTTTTTTTCGGCGATTAATTCGCTCATGCGGACTCCTGAGTATGCAAGGTGGCCTGACGTTCAGGCTCGTGTTCCGGGGTGATTTTGGACTGATTAATGTGTTTCATGGTGGCGTCGTTGAGTTTGTACCAGCGCATCGACAGCGCGCTGAACATCGACAACACGCCCGGCACCAGCGAGAACAGCGCGATAATGGACAGCATCGCCGCAGTATTTTGCTGCGCAGCGTGCGGAATATAACCGCTCATGCCAAGTGTCCAGCCGACGACTGCCCCGCTGACCGCCATTCCCATTTTGAGGATCGCCAGCAGCGTGGAAAACACGGTGCCGTCCATGCGTTTGCCTTGTTTGTATTCACCGTAATCCACCACGTCCGACATCATCACCCACATCAGCGTGGTGGTGACCTGATAGAAGGTCGAGACCAGCAATGTCATACCGACCAGCAGGGAAATCCAAGCCGGAACGAAGAAAATCGCCATGCTCAGAAGACCGGTTAAAACGGCGCACAGCGTGAAAGCCGACAGTTTGCTGCGGCTTCGGGTCAGCGGTTTGACCAGCGCGCTGCCGAGGCTTTTTCCAACAATATGCGCGGCGAGGAGCCACATAAAATAGCTGGCGTTGCCCAGATAATACGTCACGTAATACATCATCGCGCCGAGACGAACGACGCCGAAGGAGATATTAAAGAAGATCAGCGCGGCCACTACGCGCCACTGGTCGTTACGCACCAGGTCGCGCAGATCTGAGAGGAAATTCGCATGCGTCGGCGGCGCGCTGATACGTTCCTTTGTATTGAGAAAACAGAGTAAAAACATGACCACAGCGATCGAGGCCATGATTGCCATTGCGCCGAAATACCCGTCGAGTTTATTGCCGCCGCCCATCATTTCTGCCAGCGGCATCATCAGGAATGTCGACATCGCGCCACCGAGCGTGGCGAGGAAAAAGCGGTAAGACTGTAGCGAAATACGCTGGCTGTTATCCGGCGTAATGATCGCGCCCATCGAACAGTAAGGGATATTGATGGCGGTATACATCAGCATCATCACGCAGTACGTGACGCTGGCGTACACCATCTTGCCGGTCAGCGTGAGGGATTCCGGCACGGCATACACCAGTAAACAACTCGCGCCAAACGGGAGCGCCAGCCAGAGAATATAAGGTCTGAACTTGCCGAAACGCGTTTGCGTGCGGTCAGCGATCAGCCCCATCGCCGGGTCAACAATCGCATCGGCCACGCGGGCCACAAGGAACATAGTACCGACAAACACCGCCGGTAAACCCACCACATCGGTATAGTAAAACGTCAGGAAAATAATCACGTTATCCAGACCTATATGGCTCGCCATATCCCCCAGACCGTAACTGATTTTTTCTTTTACGGATAATTTCGCTGTCATTTTTCGTCCTGTCTTTTATCGGGTTAAACTCAAAAAGTCAGTCCGTCCGGTGGCCTGAGGACTTGTTATAAAGTGGTTAAAAGCGAGTCACAATTATGAGATATGATTAATTTCTTATGATTTTTAATTTATGTGATACCGGTAACATGCGGGGAATAATGAAGGTACCGCGCAGCGGCAAGTTTTCGCGGCAATAGCTGTTGTTCCTGAAACATAGCCAGCGAGCGACAGCGCGGGTTGTAAAAAGACGCGGAGATTCCAAAGAGGCCCCGTCCGGGGCCCAATACTATTCCCCTAAAAGCGGCGGCACCGACGGCACCATCGGTGCATTATCAATATCCGCCTGCGTCATCCGGAACGCCTCCGGGTAATGCTCCCGGCTGGTGCGCCGTAACGGTTCCGTTGACCGCCAGGTGTATAAACAACGCTGGCACTGATGCACCGTCCAGACCCCTTTCACCGGCGACACCGCCATCAGCTCGATATGCTCACCGGCACAACGTGGACAAATCATAATCACTCCTTAACTCAGTCAGTTAGTGCTCAGGCCTGACGGCCCGCCAGCAGGGAATTCAGTTTCACAACCCAGTCTTTGGTTTCTGGTAAATCACGTACCGGCTGGCTGTAATGCCCGCGGTTATCCGGCGCGACCGGCGTGGTGGCATCGATGATCAGTTTGTCGGTGATCCCCGCCGGAGATGAACCCGGATCCAGCTCCAGCACGGACATGTTCGGCAACTGAACCAGGTCACCCGCCGGATTCACTTTCGCGGAAAGCGCCCACATCACCTGCGGCAGGTTGAACGGATCGACATCCTCATCCACCATAATCACCATTTTCACGTAGCCCAGCCCGTGCGGCGTGGTCATGGCGCGTAAACCGACCGCGCGCGCAAAGCCGCCATAGCGTTTCTTGGTGGAGATGATCGCCAGCAGCCCGTGCGTGTACATGGCGTTAACGGCCTGAACTTCCGGGAATTCAGCTTTGAGTTGCTGATACAGCGGCACGCAGGTCGCCGGGCCCATCAGGTAATCGATTTCTGTCCACGGCATCCCGAGATACAGGGATTCAAATACCGGTTTGGTGCGGTACGACACTTTATCAATGCGCACCACGGTCATGTTGCGGCCACCGGAATAGTGTCCGGTGAACTCCCCGAACGGCCCTTCGATTTCACGTTTACGGCCTTCGATAACCCCTTCGAGGATCACTTCTGAACCCCACGGAACGTCGAAACCGGTCAGTGGCGCGGTGGCGATCGGGTACGGCGCCTGACGCAGCGCACCGGCCATTTCGTATTCAGACTGGTCGTATTTCAGCGGCGTTGCGCCCATCAGCGTAATGATCGGGTCGTTGCCCAGTGTGATAACAATCGGTAAATCTTCGCCGCGCTCTTCGGCTTTATGCAGATGCAGCGCGATATCGTGCATCGGCACCGGCTGGAGGCCGAGTTTGCGTTTGCCCTTCACTTCCATCCGGTAAATGCCGACATTTTGTTTGTCAAAACTGTCCGGGTCAGTCGGGTCGCGGGAAACGACGCAGGCTTTGTCGAGATAGAAACCACCGTCGCCGTCGTTCAGGCGGAAAAGCGGCAGGATGTCGAACAGGTTAATGTCTTCGCCATCGACGGTGTTTTGCGCCCAGGGCGGATTATCGCGGCGCTCCGGTTTCACCGGGAAGGTATCCCAGCGGCGGATGTATTCGGCAATCTGTTCGTTGGTCGATGTATTGGGCGGCAACCCCATCGCAATCGCATGGTTTTGCCAGGAACCGAGCGTATTCAGGGCGATACGGGCGTCGGTAAACCCTTCCACATTGTCAAAATACAGCGCGGGCGCGCCTTCGCCGATACGACCGGTGGCGTTCGCCGCCGCGGCCAGATCGGGCTCTGCTTTCACCTGTTCGGTGATTTTCAGCAGTTGTCCGTTTTCATCCAGTGCGCTCATAAAGCTGCGCAGATCATCAAAAGCCATCTCGACTCTCCTGTTTCGGTGAAGGATTACTACGTGTTTTAAAACTTAAAAATTGAACGCTATAACGTGACGTCGTCACTTTTTGGCGATAACCCTGCCCAGCGTTTTGCGCGGTGATATTCAAGGCCAAACTGGTCAAGTACGCGGGTCACGATATGGTCGGTAACATCCTGAATTGTCTCGGGATGGTTGTAATAAGCAGGCATCGGCGGCACGATCGCCACGCCCATTTGCGACAGCGCGAGCAGGTTTTCGAGGTGAATGGTGCTGAGCGGCGTTTCACGCGGAACCAGCACCAGCTTGCGGTTTTCTTTCAGCACGACATCTGCCGCACGGCCGACCAGCCCTTCGGCATAACCGGCGCGGATCCCGGCCAGCGTTTTCATGCTGCACGGAATAATAATCATGCCGTCGGTTTTGAATGAACCGGAGGAAATCGTGGCCGCCTGATCGGCAGAATTATGTGTAAAATCAGCCATTTCAGCGACTTCACGAGCGGTATAAGGCGTTTCCAGCTCAAGGGTCGTTTTCGCCCATTTCGACATCACCAGGTGCGTTTCCACTCCGTCGATTTCCCGCAGCGCTTTCAGCAGCGCGACGCCCAAAGGTGCGCCCGTCGCGCCGGTCATCCCCACAATCAGTCTCATACCACCTTCACTCACGTTAACCTTTTTTGAACATATTGTTCGTATACGAACTATTTTTACCTTATACTCATTTTCAAATCCCCGCAATGGTCTGTCGCATTCGAGATCCATAGATTGCTAAGATAGGGCGAAACCATAAGAAAGCCGGGAACGATGATGAGCACACAATTGAGACAGGAAGCCTTTCACCTGATGCGTAAGGTATTCCAGCAACACACCGCGAGATGGCAGCAATGCATTCCGGATCTGACCAAACCTCAGTACGCGGTATTGCGCTCAATTGCTGAAAACCCGGGCATTGAACAGGTGCAGCTGACCGACGTTGCCATCAGCAGCAAGGCCACGCTGGCGGAAATGCTTTCACGACTTGAGTCGCGCGGTTTGTTAATCCGTGAGGCGGATCCGGCGGATAAACGCCGGCGTTTTATTACCCTGACCGGGGAAGGTAAAGCGGTTCTGGCCAAAACCCAGCCGCTCGGCCAGCAGGTAGACACTGAGTTTTTGGCAAGACTTTCTCCTGATGATCAACAGCAGTTGGTTCGCCTGCTGAAAGCGATGATGGAGGAGTAACGGAGAGTTTTATGATTGAAGAAGTCGTGTTGCTTGATGTTAAAAATCAACCGGCCGGTACCATGGATAAAGCGCTGGTGCACAACGCTCAGACGCCATTGCATCTGGCTTTTTCCTGCTACATCCACAACGATCGCGGCGAGTTGCTGATCACGCGCCGCTCCCTGAACAAAATCGCGTGGCCTGGTGTCTGGACGAACTCCGCCTGCGGGCACCCGCTTCCCGGCGAATCGTTGCAGGCAGCCGTTTACCGTCGATGCCAGTATGAACTGGGTTTATCGGTTGAAAAAATCACCTCGCTGATCGGAGAATTCCAGTACATCGCGACCGATGCTTCCGGGATTGTTGAGAACGAATTCTGCCCGATTTTTTCCGCATTTTGCCGTATGGCTCCCGAGCCACGCGACACGGAAGTCATGGATTTTCAATGGGTAAAACCGGAAGATTTGCTGAACAGCGTGCGTGCAACACCCTGGGCGTTCAGCCCGTGGATGGTGTTACAGCTGGGTCAGATTACGGAGAAAAACCTGAGCCTGCTGGGGTGAACGTAAACGCACAAAACGAACATGCTGCCAGTCAGGATCCTCAAGCAATGCCTGATACTGGCGGCGGTTTTTGGCGAAGGTTTTCAGCGTCCACAAAATAATGGAATCCCGGCTGAGAAAACTTTTGCGGAACGTCTCACGATTTCCCGTTCCTGCCCAGAGTTCCTGCTGATGCCATGCGCGTGTGGCGGCACGTTTCACCGCCTGAAACAACGTCCGCCCGAACGAGTAATCCACCCAAATAATCAGATCTATTTCCCGCCATTTCACGGGCTGCGTGCGTTTATAATTGCCGTCCAGCACCCACCCTTCGCTGGCGGAAAGTCTTTCGCCGAGCCGGGCGAAAAATTCCTCATCCGGCGTGCCCTGCCAGTCTGGCCGCCAGAACAATGCGTCCAGTTCGACATACGGAATGTTCAGCTTCTGAGAAATACCGCGCGCCAGTGTTGATTTCCCGCTTCCACTGGTACCAATGACATTGATTTTCACTGAAGAATTCTCCGCTCGCTGTTATTCTGGCCAAAAAGGGCGCGTATTCTGCCGCGAAATTAACCCGATGTATAGCGAGGGATCGTTGAAAATTTGTTGCCACAATGAGCAGAAAACAGATTCATCCTACACACAACCTTCACATTAAATGATTATTATAGAGCTCATCTGTAGCCTGCTACAGACGACTTAAGGTTTTCCCCTTGTAACTCATTCCAATGCCCGTTTCCCCTGACGGGCATTCTTTTATCTGCGATTTACTGCAAGCTTTTACGCCCCGAAAGGTAGCGGACGCCCTGATCGCCGAACTCTTCCTCGTGCATTTCATTGGGCTGAAGATGAAAAATCTCTCCGGCGCAATAAGTTCTGAACCCGTTTTGGGTGGTAATAGTGATTTCACCGCTGAGGATAAAAGCCATGGCTTCAAACGGGTGAGCGTGTTTTTCAAGACGGATTAGCGGTTCCCGCTCGACCAGTACCGGCTCGTCAAAACCATTATCGACGAGCAGCAGCCTGAATTCATTTTCTGTCATAGGATCACCTGAGGGTTAGCGCGGACTTTCTGATAATACCAGATGGGAGTTAGCTTAACAGACGGCGGGAACAGGGATCAGGTAGAAAGAAAAACGGCCCGCAAAATTGCAGGCCGCTGAGTAATACATAATGAACAACATTTAACAAATCAAAGGGCTTTCAACGTCGCGGCAATCACGTCTTTTGCCGGTGTCGTCGGGCGACCGATCAGTTTGCTCAATGTATGGGAATCATCAAACAGGCCGCCAATCGCTGCGCCAGCATCAGAATCTGCCAGCATATTTGCCAGCCAGTCCGGCAAACCTGCGCCGATCAGCGCTTTCGCAAATTCCGCTTCCGGCAGGTTAACGTAATCCACTTTTTTACCGGACTGCTTCGCAATTTCTGCGGAGAATTCAGCCAGCGTATACGCCTCATCACCGGCTAATTCGTAAACCTTACCCGCCTGATTATCGAGGGTCAGCACTGCGACGGCGGCTTCGGCATAATCCTGACGTGCGGCAGAAGCGATACGCCCTTCGCCGGCAGCGCCGATAAACGCATTGTGTGCCAGTGCAGGCGCTACGCTTGCCGCGTAGTTTTCGGTGTACCAGCCGTTGCGCAGCAGTACGTGAGGCACGCCGGATTCGCGCAGTGCTTTTTCCGTCGCGCGGTGTTCCACGCCCAGGCCCAGCGGGCTTTTATCTGCATGCAGCAGGCTGGTGTATGCCAGTAACTTAACGCCTGCGCGTTTTGCGGCAGCAATCACCGCGTTGTGCTGCGCTTCACGCTGGCCGACTTCGCTGGAAGAAATCAGCAGCAGTTTTTCCACGCCTTTAAATGCGGAATCCAGTGTTGCAGGCTGGCTGTAATCGGCCTGACGCACTTCCACACCTAAATCAGCCAGGTCTTTGGCTTTTTCCGGGCTGCGCACGGCAGCAATAATCTGATTAGCAGGCACTTTTTTCAAAAGTGCGGCAATAACGAGGCGGCCTAACTGGCCGGTAGCACCGGTGATTGCAATCATTTTGTTTCTCCAAAAAGTGTTTTATTCAACATGAGGCCCGAAAGACGCTGGCTCTGAAAACATCCTATGCGATATACTAACTTTTCGTAAGTACGCACCAAAAGGTTAGTATGAAAATAATTCCTTCCGACAAAACGACTGAGCGTCTTCCCCTCACGGAACAGATCCGCCGGGGCGAAGTGCTCGACCCAAACTGCCCTTCCCGCGAAATCCTCCGGCACATCACCAGCCGCTGGGGTTTACTGATTTTGCTCGCCCTGAGTGACGACACGCTGCGTTTCAGCGAACTGCGCCGCAAAGTCGGGGGCGTCAGTGAGAAAATGCTGGCGCAGACATTACAGTCGCTGGAAGAAGATGGCTTTATTGACCGCCGTTCATTTCCGGTCGTGCCGCCGCACGTTGAGTATAGTCTGACCCCGCTGGGTATCGAGGTGAAGGATCAGGTTTCCGGGCTGGCGAACTGGCTGGAATCGAATTTGCACCGCGTCATGAAGCAGCGCAGCCTGCGCGTGGTTGGCGAAAATGAATAACAAAAAAACTTAACAAGAAGGCCAAAATTCTCACCTATCATTGATTCAACTCGCCAACTAATATCATTTCATTGACCCGATAAATGATTTTATTTTCAACAGGTGAGGTGGTTAATGTCCCAGTCTCAAACCCACAAGCAACACGTCACGCTTGTCATTACGCACAAAGTTGCGCCTGCCCGTGAAGCAGAGTACGAAACCTGGCTGAATAAAATCATGCCGCAGGCGAGTACTTTTCCGGGCCATCTGGGTGTCAACGTTATCCGCCCGAGCCGCAGCGGCGATGCCTACACCATTCTGGTTCGCTTCGACACGCTGGAAAATCTCAACGCCTGGCACAAATCAGACCTGCGCAAGCAACTGGTGGATGAAGTCAGCCCGCTGCTTTTACAAAGCGACAGCACGGAAGTGCGTCCCGGTGCCGAATTCTGGTTCACCCCGCCCAGCGCCACGGTTCGTCCTCCGGCACGCTGGAAGCAATATCTGCTAACCCTGCTGGTAATTTACCCGTCAACGCACATCGTTCCCTGGTTTTGGGGTCTCTTTTTGCCGCAGCTCAAAGGCACGGAGGGCGGCCATTTACTCAATGACGCGTCCGTCGTTGCGCTGGTGGTATTCCTCTGGATGCCGATTATTACCCGAGTTTTCCATTCATGGCTGACGCGCACAACCGCGCAATGACAGGAGCTTTTCTAATGACTCGTTTTGCTTCCCTGATCTTAACCAACGGTAAATTCCACACGGTCGACCGCGAAAAACCGCTGGCAAACGCTGTGGCAATAAAAGACGGCAAATTCCTTGCCGTCGGCACAGAAGATGAAGTGATGCAGTTCGCCGATGCGGGTACGCAGGTGGTTGATTTGCAAGGTCACACGGCGGTTCCCGGCCTTAACGACTCGCACCTTCACCTGATCCGCGGCGGTCTGAATTACAATCTCGAATTACGCTGGGAAGGCGTACCTTCTCTGGCCGATGCGCTGCGGATGCTCAAAGATCAGGCCATGCGCACCCCAGGCCCGCAGTGGGTTCGCGTCGTGGGTGGCTGGACTGAATTTCAGTTCGCCGAACGCCGCATGCCCACGCTTGATGAAATCAATCAGGCTGCGCCGGATACGCCGGTTTTCATCCTGCATCTCTATGATCGTGCCCTGCTCAACCGCGCCGCACTGAAAGTGGTCGGTTACACCAAAGACACGCCAAACCCGCCAGGCGGTGAAATTCAGCGTGACAGCAACGGCAATCCGACAGGCATGCTGATTGCCAAACCGAACGCGATGATTTTGTACTCGACGCTGGCAAAAGGTCCGAAACTACCGCTGGAACAACAGGTGAACTCCACGCGCCAGTTTATGCGCGAACTGAACCGCCTCGGGCTGACCAGCGCCATCGATGCGGGCGGCGGCTTCCAGAACTATCCTGAGGATTATCAGATCATTGATGAACTTCATCAGAAAAATCAGCTGACCGTGCGCATCGCCTACAACCTGTTTACCCAGCGTCCGCAGCATGAGCTGGATGATTTCAAACTGTGGACTGATATGCTCAAACCCGGTCAGGGCACAGATTTCTACCGGCACAACGGCGCAGGCGAAATGTTAGTGTTCTCAGCGGCGGATTTTGAAGATTTCCTGCAACCGCGCCCGGATTTACCGCCGGGTACCGAAGTTGAGCTGGAGCGCGTGGTGCGTCATCTGGTGGAGCACCGCTGGCCATTCCGTCTGCACGCCACTTACGATGAGTCGATCAGCCGTATGCTGGATGTGTTTGAAAAAGTGAACAGCGATATTCCGTTTAACGGCCTGCACTGGTTCTTCGACCACGCAGAAACCATCACCGAACGGAATATCGAGCGCGTCAAAGCACTCGGCGGCGGCATTGCAATACAGCATCGAATGGCGTTTCAGGGGGAATATTTCGCAGACCGTTATGGCATTGAAGCCACCAAACACACGCCGCCGGTGGCGAAAATGTTGTCCGCCGGACTGCCTGTCGGGCTGGGCACCGACGCCACCCGCGTCGCAAGCTACAATCCGTGGACGGCGCTGTACTGGCTGGTTTCCGGCCGCACGGTCGGCGGAATGGCGATGTACGATGATGACGCCAGAATAGACCGCGAAACCGCGCTGATGCTGTGGACGCAGGGCAGCTCATGGTTTTCCAGCGAGCAGGGTAAAAAAGGACAGATTAAAGCCGGACAATTGGCGGATCTGGCGGTGCTTTCTGAAGATTTCTTCAGCGTGCAGGAAGAACGCATTAAGGGCATCGAATCGGTGATGACCGTGGTTGACGGCAAAGTGGTTTACGCGGCAGGCAGTTTCTCGCCGCTTGCCCCACCTGCAATTCCGGTTTTACCAGACTGGTCACCGGTCACGAAAGTGCCGGGCCATTACCGGTCAGCGCCGCCGCAAGGTGCCGCGCGCGTCGGGCTGGTACGTCAGGCTCATCAGTGCGCCGGACCCTGTGGCGTGCATAAACACAGCCACGACATCGCCCGCGGTTCGGATGTGCCGGTTTCTGACGACAACGCCTTCTGGGGCGCATTGGGATGTTCGTGTTTCTCTTTCTGATGGTGTTGTTTTAGCAAATACACCCCTTACCCGGCCGGGTAAGGGGTCATTCCGTTTTAAACCTGCGGCTGCGCAATCACTGGCGGTAACCAGCTGCGGTAGCCAAAGGCGCGGCGACCGACGACGATCAGCACCAGCCCTAATGCCAGCGCGAAAGCCAGGATAATGGCGATGATTTGCAGCGGCATAAAACTGCCCGCCAGCGCCGTTACCGCCAGACCACTGACCGGCACCGAACACATATTCATCAGACCAATCAGCCCCATGGTTTTGCCCAGATGCTCTTGTGGAATAATCTGGCTGCGTAAGGTACGCAGGTAAACGCTGAATGCGCCGTCGAAGGCCATCAGCACCGCATAACCCACCAGATACATCGCGAAATCGAGTGACAGCGACATCAGCGCGCCAGACAAAATCATCCCGCAAAATGACAGCGTTCCCAGCGTCGAGAGACCAAACCGTTTGGCAATACGCGGCACAAAGATAAACGTCACAATGGTAACCAGCGCGGCAGAAGTTTGTAATACGCCAAAATAGCTTTCCGGCAGGTGGAATTCTTTGAGGATCACCGCCGCACTCACCACCAGCGCTGCCCCGTAGACCAGATTCACCACCCAGGTCAGCGCACACAGATGCAGCAATATTTTATTCTGCTTAAGCACCTGAATCGCCGTCAGGTTCGACTCCACAATCGAGCGGAAACTCATCTTCTCAGCAACCACCAGATCGTGTGTTTCGAGGAACAGATAGTTGATGGCCGAGATGGCAAACAACACGGCGGCACAGGCTAAAATTGCCCCGACGCCGCCGTACACCGAAATGGCCACCGCCAGCGCCGGGCCGAGCACTTGCGTAATCTGATCTACGCCTTGCAGCATGGAATGCGCTTTCGGCAAAGTACTGGCCGGAATATGGCGCGGCAACAGCGCTTCAGTGGCGACAAAGTTCAACACATAGGCGACTGACAGCAGTGCCATCATGACGGCCAGCACCGGAAACGTGGCGCTGGGATGAAAAGTCAGGGTCAGGAAGGCCACGACCATCAATACCGAACGCCCTGCTTCTACGTTGAAGAAGATAAAGCGCGGTTTGATACGGTCTGCCAGAAAACCAGACAGCGGGAAAAACAGAATGCGTGGCAGCCATTCAATGACGAAAGCCAGCGAAGAAAAGGTCAGAGATCCGGTGGCTTTCAGAATCGCCAGCGGAACGGCAAACAGCAGGAACTGATCGCACAGTGACCCGGCAAAGCGGGAAAAGACAAAACGTTTTAATCCAAAACGATCACTGTTCATATCATCACTATCCTTAAAAGAGTTCAGGGGCCACCGGCGCAGGCACGGCGGCCCGGTTAATATCAGGCCTGACGGAGCGTAAACAGCGAACGCGCGTACTGATCGGCAATCGTTAAATGCTCATCAAAACCCGGTTCCGCGGCACGCTGAGGCCAGAAATACTCCACCGAACCTTCGCGGGTTTTCCACGACACCAGCTTTTTCGACGTATCCAGCGGCTTAGCCGTGATCTGCATATTCACTACGTGGTCTGGCAGGCTGGCGGGCAAAGTGACTTTTTCTATCACACCTTCGTCGGCTTTAATGAAAGCCACGGCGCTGAGACCGCGGGGCTTCAGGGTGTCAGGCAGGGGTTTAAGTTTGTTCAGATGGCTGAGCACGTGCAGTTCATAAGGATTGATGCCGTAAGTTCTTTCCACCAGATCCATGATGGTATCGCCACCGGTGCGCGCCCCCACTTCAATGATTTTGATTTCACCCGCCGGAGTAATACGCGCTTCAAAGTGCGCCACACCGTAGCGGATCCCCAGCGCATGGCAGGCACGTTCGGCGATGTCACGCAGTTTCTGATTGTCACTGTGCAGCGACGGCATGCTGTGGCCCACTTCGACGAAATTCGGCTCTTCGCCCAGGTATTTGTCGGTGACGGCCATCGCGCGATGATAGTCGCCCTGATTGATCACCTCGACGCTGACTTCCTGCCAGGCCGGAACATATTCCTCGACCTGGAAGAGATCTTCCGGCGCAAAAGATTCACCGTTCAGTGAAATCACATCGGTTACACATTTGCCGAATACTTCTTCGATTTCGTCTTCACGGCTGATTTTTAATACGCCCAGGCTGCCCGCCATTTCACGCGGCTTAATCACCACCGGCAGACCAATCTCTGCGATCAGTTTTTTGAGTTCGTTTAAGGTGCGAAACGCTGCGAAGCGAGGCACCGGCAGGCCAGCGGCTTGCAGGATTTGCTTCATGACAAACTTGTCGCGGCAGTTGGTGATCGTCTGGCTGTCGTTCCCGTGCAGCTGGTAATGCCCGGTCAGCAGGCTGGCGGCGCGCACCGTGAAGTCGTTCATCGGGATCACCGCCGCAGGGGTTTCACCGGTCTGGCGTTCATGAGTCTGGACCGCGCGCAGCACAGCCTCAGCGTCCGCGACGTCGCCCGGCAAAAAACCGTCGAAGAATTTGATTGTCGGCGTGGTGCGGTTTTTCGCCATGGTCAGAACCCGCATGCCGCCAGAAGCCCGCAAGGCACCGGCTAAAACACGCTCACGTAAAGCAAACTCACCGCCGAGGATCAGAATATAGGTGTTGTTCATGTTAAAACTCCTGCAAGTCATAAGTGGCCGTTATGCCGGCCATCGGATTAAAGCTCTTTACCAATCGTCCAGCCGCCATCGATAACCAGTGTTGAACCGGTCACAAATCGCGCTTCTGGCGAGGTGAGATACATCGCCGCTTGTGCCACATCCTGCGTTTCGCCCAGCACCGGCAGGTACTGACCGCGCTGGATCTTCTCCATCTGCGCCGGATTGTCGTAATAAGGCTCCGTCAGCGGCGTGCGGATAACCCCGGGCGCAATGGCATTCACCCGGATCTGATGTCTGCCGTATTCCAGCGCCAGTTGTTTCGTCAGGCCGATCACCGCGTGTTTTGATGAGACATACGCGGTGCGATCCGGCTCGCCCATCAGCCCCGATACCGAGGCGATATTGACGGCATTGCCCGGCAAGTTTTGGCGAACCAGTTGCTGGCAAAAGGCGCGCCCGGCAACGAAGCTGGCGGTCACGTTGACGGCAAAAACGCGTTCCCACAGCGACAGCGATAACTCATCTATACGGCAGATTTCGCGGGTGCCGGCACAGTTAATTAAGACGTTATTTCCGCTGGCGTACTCTGCCGTTTCAAACAAGGCATCGAGGCGTACGGAGTCGGTAATATCCAGCTGATGGTGAGAGTAGTCAGGTTCATCGGTGAAAACGGACGGGGCACTGTCAATGCCTTCGACCACGTAACCGGCAGCCAGATAAGCCGTCACCATCGATTTGCCGATCCCACTGGATGCGCCAGTAATAAAAGCTTTATGTTTCAGGCTCATGCCGCCTCTCCCTCAGTACGCTGGAACGTGACCAGGATAATGTCGCGCACCGCAGTCTCTCCGGGTTCGCGGCAACCGACCGGCGTCACGGCATGGTATTTGTCGTGATTCACCACCAGCGTGTCGAACAAGTTCTCAAGGCGCAGCACCCGCTCAATGTTTTTAGGGTTCGGCGCAATCAGATTGTCGCCACCGAGCATGTTGGCGGAGGCGTGGATCAGATGTACGAACACCACGTCTTCATCATCTTTATGCAGCCACACGGGCGAGCTGTAGGCGGGTGCGTCGCACTGTGCTTCGTAGCGGAACAGATGAATGCCGACGGTCAGTTCTTCGAGCGACCCGATACGTTCATAGGCTTCAACAAAAGCGATATCGTCTTGCAAAATTGCCTGCATCAGACGGTTTGCGGTGATATTTTCCGCCAACAAAGGATATTGACGAATAATACCGCCGGTATCCGGATTGTATTTTTTAGTTTGCTTATAGGCTGTGAAATGACCGAAAAACAGTTTCCCTTCTGCATCGCGACGGCATTGCGCATATCCGCGCCAGCGGTTGCCCGGAGAATAAGGATCCAGCGTCAGACTTTCGTACGCCAGTTTCAGCTGTTCCAGATCAGAAAGAAAAATATCTTTATTTTCGTAATGGGTATCAGGCAATGCCTGATAATAACTGCCGGGAATAAAAGCGTATCCTCCGGCGGCAAGATGATTAACATGTTTCATATCAGACTCATTATTAATTCAGAATACAGAGAGAATAAATTGCCGCTGTTAATGCATTCCGGCTATGTCCAATACACCACTTTGCTATTATTAAGTCTGCCAATAAAGCGCCCGGCGGTAAGGCGACTTCCCTGACTCACACTGCTTACACCGTGCAAATGACAGGCGTTCATAAAGTAAATATCACCGGCGTTCAGTTGCACGGATAACGACTCCACGCCCTGGAGCAGATGGGGTGGATATGGATAACCGGTGTCCGTCACACCAAAGCGTGCACGGCAAAGTTCGTCCGGGTCGAGGTTCCACATTTTCAGCTCGCCGCCGCCCTGCGCCGCTTCCAGACACACGTTGAAAGCAGTCACTGTCATTGCATTGGCAATTTCGAAATTATCCTGAAGCGCAAACTTAAGCTGGGCGCGGTCTTCATGCGGCATCAGCGACATAGCACCGTTATCCAGCCAGCGCCGGAATGTGGCAAAACAGGCGTAAGTATTTTTATAACGCGCCGGACCAAAGTGAATGCCTTCCTCGAGGAATAAATCTTCCAGCGTGCGGTTGAGGAACAGGGATTCTGTGGCATATGTGTCGGTCACCGACATCAGTTCGGCGACGCTGGCATTCACCCGGTTCACTTCCGCCATATATTGTTCGCCATTACGTGAGAACTGCGTAGCGCCAATCTGGTTGGTCAGTACAAAACCGTCATCCGCACGGTTTCCACCGCCGTTACGATTCACCATCTTATTGAAGTTTTCAGCCACATCCTGGCAAATCTGTTTATTCGCGAAATTACGAATAACATATAAAACATTGCCCTGATGATGGCCATGCAGAATAATATTTCTGATAACGCTGGCATCGACATTATCGGGCTGCGTCTCTAAATAACCGAAATTATTTTTCACCAAGCCAGACAAAATCATTTCTTGCTGTTTTTCAGCCAATAGTTCACTCATGATGTTCCTGCCAAAGAATATTTAAAGGATAACCGCGCAAAAATAACGTAATAGAATTAAGGTAAATATAAATCAGAGACTATATAAATAAAGGCGAATACAACATCCCACCCTGCGACCATAAATTATTATCCCGACGCGCCTGATTCAGCTCTGAGTATTTCCCCAGATTGCGCTGGAATATCTCGCCGTAGTTGCCTACCTGATGAATAATCTCACGAATAAATTCAGGGCGCAGGCCCAGATTCTTACAATTCTGTTCTGACGGGTACAGGAAGGTCTTCAGATAACCCGTCGCCTCCTGACTCATTTCATGAATATTTTTGCTGCTGACTTGCAGGTTTTCCGCTTCAATCAGCGCACGCATGATCCAGGTTACCGCTTTCAGCCACTGCGGGTCATTCGATGCAACCGCCGGTGACATGGTTTCCAGTGAGATACGATCTTGCAAGATAATGTGCGCCTCTTTGTCCGTCAGCTGAGCGCGTTCACCGGCCAGCAGATAGGAGTCGAGACAATAGATATTGCATTCACCATGCTGATAAGCCTGGCGTGCCTGAGACGGCGAATCAAACAGACTGATTTCGCAGGACAGGTTTAGATTTCCAAAATAGCGCTTCAGATTTTCTTCGGTTGTTGAACCGCGCATGGCCGCTATCCGGCGCTTGCGGGTATAACTTGCCTGTTCGACCGGCTCGAGCAAATTACTGGCCGGCGTCATCAGTACTTCACCGTCAAACAGCATCGGGTGAACGAAAGTGACCTCTGATTCCGCCTCACGCTGGAAGGTAATACTGGAGTTAAACGAACCCAGATCAATCACCCCATCACGCAGCGCCCTGAAGCGGTCACCAGACTGCAAGGGCATGTAATGGATTTTTCCTGCATCGCCAAACACAGCGACCGCCACTGCCCGGGCTAAATCAATGTCGAAACCTTCCCAGCAATTCTTGACTGCGTTACGAAACGACAACCCTCTAAAACCCAGACTAACGCCAACATTTAGCACATCACGCTGGCGGATCATTTCAATTACCGTTTGGTTTGACATAGCTAACCCATTAAATAAATTGACTATTATGGCCGATTTGCACCAGATGATACCTCTGTTGAACATCATACGGCTTGATGCTAATTTGGCTAGATATCCCAGAAACAAAAGAGCTATGCGTGAAGAACACAAGTGAGTTAGCAGAACTGCTTCCCAGTTTGTCCGTTTTTATTCAGGTGGTTGAAAAAGGAAGCTTTTCATCGGCAGGAAGGGAGACTTCGCTGGCGCCCTCGTCAGTAAGCCGGATGATTGACAGGCTGGAAAAACGCCTCAATGTGGTGTTATTTACCCGCTCCACGCGATCGGTCACGACCACCGAGGTCGGGCTCGAGATCTACCGGCAGGCGCAGGCCGTATTATCCGCCACGCAGGCGCTCTTCTCTCAGGCAGACAGTTTCAGTGATACCCCTCAGGGTGTTTTGCGTATCACCGCGCCGAATACGCTGGGTAAAATTCTGCTCACCCCGTTTCTGCCCGCGTTTTTGCGCCGTTACCCGGAGATTAATGTCGAGCTGACGTTGTCTGACCGGGTCAGTAATCTGGCGCAGGACGCTTACGACCTGGCACTGCGCGTCACCGAAAGCCCGCCGGAAAACATGGTGGCCCGCGCCCTGATGCCGATCGATTACGTATTGGTTTGCGCCGCGGATTACGACGAAGTACTGCCGGATTTCCCCGCCGGACTCATCAAACACAACATTTTTTTCCCTGATGAACGGCAATTTCGCGGCGCATGGCGCTTCTGGCAGAATGAAATCATGGAAAGTGTGACGCTGGTTCCGCGGCTGATGATCAATAACAGCGACGCCATGATCGACGCCATTCTGCAAGGCGTCGGCATTGCGCTGATCCCCACTTTTATCGCCAACCGGTATATCGCCAGCGGTAAATTGCGCCGCGTTTTACCTGACTGGCGCGTGGAAAACCCCCTGCCACGCAACACTTACGCGATCACCCTGCCCAACAAACTCCTGCCGCTTAAAACGCGGGTATTTATCGATGATTTTATGCAGTGGATTAAAGCGGAAGGACGGATTTAGGTCAGACTCAAGGCGCCTCTTACAATGGCCAATATTCAGCTGATAGGCAATATTGCAGACTGGGTTGATCGGTCGCCGTTACGCTGCAGTTGGCCTGTGGCGAGCTGTCGGTTTCAACCCAGAATTTTTGCATTATTATTAACGGGGGACGATCAAACCGCCTTCTAACCCTCTTGTAAAGACGACCTGCCAGAGCTGAATATCGCGAGATCTGAAAGCGCCTGCACATGAATTTAAATAATAGGTAAACATCCTTTTAAACCTTTCTGAATAATTTCCTTCGATATGCTTCCAGGAGGCCAGAAATCGTTCATTCCATGCCATCAGCGTTTTGTCATAATCTGGACCGAAATTATGTACATCTTCAATAACAAAATATCTTTCACTGGCTGAGGCGATATGTGCAAGAGAAGGCAGGCATCCGTTAGGGAAAATATACTTATTAATCCAGGGATCGACGTTAACCTCTGTTTTGTTAGCACCAATCGTGTGCAATAAGAAAATACCTTCTGGTTTTAGATTTTTATCCACCACGTCGAAGTAAGTCGCATAATTTTTAGGTCCTACATGTTCAAACATTCCGACAGAAACGATGCGGTCAAATTTCCTGTCAAGCTCCCTGTAATCCTGAAGCAGAATTTCGACATCAAAACTGGCGCAGCGCACTTCCGCCATTTTTTGCTGTTCAGCTGATATCGTAATCCCTGTGACTTTCGCACCATAATGTTCAGCAGCGTATGCCGCCAGCCCTCCCCAGCCACAACCAATATCCAGCAGACTCATCCCTTTTTCTAACTTCAACTTCTCACAAATCAATTTAAGTTTATTTTGCTGTGCCTGATATAAATTATCTGCGTTTTTCCAGTAACCACAAGAGTATTGCATCCAGGGATCGAGCATCAGACAAAAAAGGTCATTACCAAGATCGTAGTGTTCTTTACCAACTTTCAGGGCTCCTTTTTTTGATTGAAAATTTATGAAGCGGGCCCCGGCCACTCTGATAATATCTTTCAAATTATCCGGTACGCGGGACTGTAAATCTGCATTAATGATTTTAGTAAAAAACACATCAAGTCGCGCACAATCCCACCACCCGTCCATGTAACTTTCACCCAATGCCAGCGATCCCCTTTTTAAAACACGTTTATAGAATTTTGGGTTTTTGACATGAATATCATGCTTCTCGCCCCCGTCAATCTCGATCCCTGCGTCATCAAGGAGCTCGCGGCAGATTCTCTGCCATTCGTTATAGTCCTTAGGTACGATCATATTTTTTTTCATTAGCGTGCCTTTTGAATAAAACCCCTAAAATTCATGATTTCTTCTTGCAATTATAAATAAAATCCCTGGATCGCTGTGTTATCTGCTGTATTTCCTTTGTTGTTAATCCCTGCCGAAAAAGATGCATAATTTTTTCTTTATCTGACTCGACATTTTTATATCTGTCTGGATGGGACTTTAGTTTCTCCGTCCGAATGTCGGCTTTTTGTTGAATAGCGCACGTAAGACGATTCAAGCTACGCATCGCCTGATCTCTGTCGTGCTTACTTAACTTTGGATTAATCGAAATATCCTGCCAGATTGATATTGCTCTTCGTAAGAGCCCTTTACTTTCCAGAGTACTGGCCTTGAATTTTAATAAATCCACACCATTCATATTTGCAACCTCTTCAATTCAATCAGAATCAATAATCTATTCATTCGCCAAAAATCTCCAACGTATATAGTCATAGACCCAGTTAAAAATTAACGTATAAGGTAAGAAAATAAATATTAACCCTATTTCAACCCCAAATGCCTCCGTCATCGTTAATTCAAGTAAAAACATCGCGACAGGAGTGAGTGAAAGAACAAGTACGGTTTCAAAGATGACGGCATGCAAAACTCTGATCGGGAAGCTTCTCTCAAATAAAAACTGCTTCTGAATCTCATCAAAAATCTTATTGAATACGTAATTCCAGACCGTTGCAGTTAAAGCAGAGATGAATGATAACGTTCCGGACTGTATCAAAGAAACTTTCAGACTGTAGGCGAGGAAAATGGCTATTACAACATTCCCAAGTACTTCGAAAAGAACAGCATGTAAAATCCTTTCCGGCGTACTCTTATTCAACTCCACTTTCATCTCAATGCGCCTCAAATTACACCAATAAATTTCTATTAATACGTTAGCTTGCTGATAACATCGCCACCATTCCAGCCCCAAACGCTAAACCCACTACAGCCGTCACAACCACCACGGTGGTAACAACACCTGTACCGACAGCAGCAGCTGTTTTTCCTTTGGATATTTCTTTACGCTTAAGTGAAACGAGATCCGACAAATTAATCACGAGTCCATCATCACTGATTAATGTTTGTGGTGTTGTTCTTTTCACAGTGAGTGTACCGCTATTTCCGTTACGCAATGAATATTGCACAACATCACCTCCGTACAAAGGTGGATCAATTTTATAATAGGTATAATCAGACGAAGCAGAAAAAGTGTGGACTTGTTGTTGACTCAATTCGAGTGACTTATAGCTTGAACAACCGGACACAGACAGTATTGCAACGATGACAGAAGAAAGTAATAAAGTATGTTTCATAATTTCTCTGATTTAATAAAATGACGTTACCGCATGCAGATAAAGAAAAAATCATTAAAAAATGCGGGAAATTAATAGATAAATATATCCAGACGATCGCATTCCCACCCCCCCTCTATATAACTTTCACCCATACCCAAAAGACCCTGTAGCATAATGCGCTTGAAGAAGCCGTGATGGCGTATTCTGATATCCCAGGAACAGATTCCCTCTATCTGAATATCAGCTTTCTGTAAAAGGTTCTTTCCCATGGGTGGCCATGGGCCATACCTTGCATGCTGAGTAACGGAGGAAAAATATTTCAAAAATCACCTGTTTAATCAATGATTTGCACAATTCATTGTGGAAAGAAATTTCATCACCCACAACAATTCATGGGAATTATTATTATCTATAAATGTTGTAAATGTATTATCATGACAGGACAATCTTTATCGATAAGAAGTCTAAGCAAGATGTTCTCGGGGAATCGGCAATGAAAGCCTCAGTGAAAAGAAATTGGGTTTCATCGCAGGACTATCCAATGCCCAAGGTGCGCCGTCCTGTTCATTTTCGCTCTTATTTAATTAAATCAAATACGGGCGTCTTACCACATACTCATGAATTTGCACAATTTCACTGCGCCCGAAAGGGAAATATGCGTCTTGAGACTGCCGATAATTGCTGGATTGTCCCTTCACATTATGGTATCTGGATCCCCGCTTATATGGAGCATACCGTGTGGGCCATGGATGATGTATTCCTTGAAAGTCTGGATATCGAAACAGATGTCGTAGACGAAACCATCACCATGTGTAAAGCCGTGACCATCAGTGACGTTGCAAAAGAACTCATCCATTATGCATCCGAAACCATTCCGGAGTTATACGATGAACATGGGAAAGACGGCAAGCTGGTCAGTGTCTTGCTGGATATTATCTTTAATTTACCGCAAGTGGATTTTGTCCTTCCCTGGCCGCAAAGTCCGGCGTTAAACGAAATGTGCCGTACTATATTGGAATCACCCGGTTCTGAGCATTTTATTGAATTCTGGTCAGCCAGAGTGGGCATGTCTACGCGGAACTTTTCAAGAAAGTTTAAAAAGGAAACCGGTTTATCATTTAGTCTCTGGAAACAGAAAATGCGGATATTTGAGTCTGTGATCATGCTTAAACAAAGTAAAAGCGTCACGACAATAGCGCTCGAAATGGGGTACTCAAGCACAGCAGCGTTCAGCTATTCATTCAAAAGTGTTTTGGGCGTCCCTCCTACTGAATATTCCGTGTAAAGCAGGCCCCCGCCGATATCGTGTTTACCCAGATAGCATAACGAATGTGCGTAGAATGAAATTTGGACTGCCCCCCAATCCTTGCGTTTCCGGCAAACATCAGGGAGGCCTTAACTCGTTAACATTGAAGGGTTTGCTACAAAAACCTATAAATCCTTAAACGTCCCCAGCCTGAACCTGCGCTCTGCAATCGCCTGTTTCAGCGATGCGGACGTCAGAACATCCAGCTCAGCCAGCCGCGGATAGCAATATTTGCTCGCCAGGATCGTGTTATCGATAAACGAAGGATGGCACATGATTTCCACGGACTCGTCGCCGCGCGCGGTGGCCTGATCCAGCGTATTCAGAAACAGCGCTTCTGAAATCGCTTCGCCGTAGAAAGTGCTGTCGAAACCCTGCGTGCTTTTCGCGCCGCGCAGAACAATTTCGCCCTTCCTGATTTCATCGCGGTCGATGCGTATCGCCACGCCTTGTTCTTTCGCAAAAGCTTCCACAATCGGGAAAATCGGCGCAAGCATATGCACATGGTGATGGCTGTCGATATGCGTGGGAAGACGGCCAAAAAGTTCTACAAACCGTGCAAACTGGGCTTTCAGCTCCTGCTTAATTTCATCAAGAGGCAGCGTGCCCTGCTCCGCCATTTCCCAGATCCATTTTCCCAGTTCACCGTTCTCGCGCACCAGACCGGGCATCGGCGAAAGCGGTTTTCCCAGCGTCAGGACAAAATGCATCCCGACGGCCAGCCCCGGATTTGCCGCACTCAGCGCCGCAGCGTGAACGATGGTTGGCATATTCATCATCGCCGTGGTGGACATAACGACGCCATTGCTGAACGCGTCGATAATCCCGTAATTCTGCGCTTTGCACAGCCCGAAATCGTCGGCGTTCACAATCAGTAATTTATCCATAAGCGTCCCTTTTTAACGCGCCCTCCTTTTTACGGGAGGGCGGCGGATTATTTCAGCGCGGCAATGGTATCGGCAAAGTTGGGCAGCAGCGCTTCATGGGCGAGCAACATTTCCCGCGCCAGTATTTCAGCATCTTTATCGGAATGAATCAGCGGGCTGAGGTTCAGCGCGAGCAGGACATCATTGAATTTTCCGCTCAGAGCCGCCTCGCTGGCCGCGATTTCGAAGCCTTTAATCGTGTAGATCAGGCCAAGCACTTTATCGTCAAAATGCGTGACCCGCGGATGCGGTTTCGCGCCGTCGCGGCCAATCGTGCAGGTCATTTCCACTGCCCAGTCCGCCGGAATATTATCAATATGGCCGTTGTGCGGGAAGTTGACGTACTGCTCGGTCTGCTTGTCGTTGTAAATCGCGCTGATCACTTCGCAGGCCGCGTCGGAATAATACGCGCCGCCGCGCAGTTCCAGCTCTTTCGGTTTGACGTTCAGCTCCGGATTTTTGTACAGATCGAAGAGTTGTTTCTCGACTTTCTGTACCACGGTTGCCCGCGCGCCGCCCTTGTAAAATTCGCCCATTTCAATCGCCAGCATCTCTTTCTGCTTGAAGTAATACAGCAGATACGAGCATGGCAGAAGGTTCAGCGAGCGGATCAACCCTTCGCTAAATGGTAAATCAAAGATGTTTTTCACCGAACCGGCGGTCAGTGTGCCGGACGCTACGCCGTCGAGCAGCTCTGCAAAACGGGATTCGCCGTTAACCAGCACGTCTTTGATGAACACCATGTGGTTCAGGCCAAAGAGGTCGATCGACAAATCGTCTTCAGCTGACAGTTTCAGCACATCCTGAATGAACATTTTCATGCCAACAGGAATGTTGCAGACGCCGATGAATTTTTTGAATTGGGTGTGACGGAATACCGCTTCTGTCACCATGCCCGCCGGGTTAGTGAAGTTAATCACCCAGGCATCAGGGCAGATTTCTTCGACATCTTTGATGATGTCAAAAATCACCGGAATTGTGCGTAAGCCTTTAAATAACCCGCCCGCACCGTTGGTTTCCTGGCCCAGATAACCGTGGCTCAGCGGGATACGTTCATCCAGCTCACGCGCCTTTAATTGCCCGACGCGCAGCTGCGTAGTGACGAAATCAGCCCCGGCCAGCGCTTCACGGCGATCCAGCGTTTTATGTATTTCAATTGACACACCCGCGCGTTCAACCATACGCACGCACAGATCGTAAATAATATCCTGTTTGGCTTTTCCGCCTTCAACATCGACCAGCCACAATTCGGTAATCGGTAACTCGTCGTAACGCTTAATAAAGCCTTCAAGTAATTCAGGGGTATAACTGCTTCCGCCACCAATGGTGACCACTTTCAGTTTTTTACGCATAGGAACTCCCGTGCAATAATAATGCACTGTAAATTACAAAACCGATTAATTTAAAAATCCAAATAAAAATGGATATTTAGTTAATGCTGAATAATTTCTTTCTGTAATGATTCGGCGTAAATGAAGTCAGCTTTTTGAAATTCTTAATAAACATACTCGGGCTGCTGTAACCGGACTCAAATGCAATATCGGTGACGGAGTAGTTCGTAATTTCCAGCTGCTTCTTCGCAAAATCAATACGAATCTCGTTGATAATTTGCATCGGCGTTTTGCCGTAATGGCGCTGCGTGGCACGGGTCAGATATTCCTGAGACTTACCGGATAACTGCACCATATTGGATAATGCCTTGTCTCCGAAACGCGATTTATCATGCATTTTCTCAACCGCCATCGTCAGCCAGCCCGGAATATCCGTCGTCACTTCCGATTCACGATGGTGGCGCAGACGGTTAACGATATAAAACGTTACCATCTCAAGAAATTCATTAAACTCGCCGTTACGAAAGTTAAGGGACGCCGTGACGGACTCAATATAATTCAGAAATTCGTGGTTTATTTTATAAACCTGCGACGCAATAAACTGTGCCGGTAACAGGGTCAGATAATGCTGCTCAAAAAAAGCTTTACTGATGCCGACATTCAGTATTCTTGTCGCGCCAAATTCATAAAAACTTTGATGATTCGAACCCAGAGGAATAAAAACAAAATCTCCGCGCTCCAGCAATACCCTTTTCCCGTTGACGTTCTGGTAATACCGCCCCGTCAGCACAACGGTAAATTCGTAGTAATCATGTTCATGCAGCCCGGAAATACTCTCTACTTTGTTGTAGATGAACATGTGGAAATTTTGACCGTCGAAGAGTTGATTTTCGCGCGCTGTCTTGATTTCCATGCTCAATACCTGTGGCTGCATCCTGGATCCCTACGTTATTTTATTTTCTCATGAAGCTCAATGAGTTCTGCAATCAGTTCGCGGGCCAGCATCGACGTCATCAGATGATCCTGCGCATGGACCAGCACCAGGCTAACTTTGGTTTTCCCTTCACCCTGATCACCTTCAATCAGTTTGGTCTGCACCAGATGCGCCTCGTTCAGCGCCATTTTTGACTGCGCCATCACCGCGCGCGCTTGCTCAAAATCGCCCTCTTTGGCTTTTTTCAGCGCCGCGTACGCCAGGCTGCGCGCCTGTCCGGAGTTAATAATTAACCCCATCACCACTTCTTCCAGATCCTGCAATTCAGTTTCAGTCTCAACAATGCTGTCTAAATCAAACATGTTTATCTCTCCTTGAAAGTCCGCTGAATGGCGGGGCTGCTTTCGCCCCGCTTTCAGGTCAGATTAGAATTTCAGTGCGGCTGCAATATCTTCTTCGCTTTCTTCTTCTTCAATAATCGCCTGTGCCTTGTTGGAAAGAATCACGAAAGGCATGTAAACCAACGTGGCGACACCGAGGTTGAACAAGGCGACCAGCAGCGCCGCAATGCTGCCGTTACTGTTAAAGAAAGCACCCAAACCGGTCGGCATGGTCCACGGTGCAAGGTTGGTGACCGGCGGAATGATGCCCATGCTGTAGGCCGCCAGCGTGATAGCGGCCAGAATCGGCTGCACCAGCACGAACGGGATGAACATGACCGGGTTCATGATAATCGGCAGACCAAACAGAATCGGCTCATTAATCTGGAAGATACCTGACGGCAGTGCCAGCTTCGCCACCTGACGGTGATCCGCACGGCGTGATGCAATAAAGATGGCGATAATCAGACCCAGCGTTGCCCCGGAACCGCCTAACAGAATATAGGAGTCGAGCATCGGTTTGGCCCAGAAGTGGAAAGTCTTGCCCGCTTCAATCGCCGCACTCACAGAACCGTACTCGGTATACAGCGCGATGTTTTCCAGCGCCCACGGAGTCATGATGCCGTTATCCAGCGCGGTCAGCGCCAGAGAACCATGCACACCAAAGAACCACAGCAGTGAGTTGAAAATTACATACGCCCAGCCCACCACGCTTCCCATTGACGCCAGAGGTTTGGAAATGGAATCCATAATAATCTGGTGGAAGTTGTGGCCATATAATCCGAGCAACCAGGAAATTACCCCGAAAATAAACAGAATAATAAAGCCCGGAATTAACGCGGAGAAAGAACGCGAAACGGAAGTCGGGACGCTGGCGGGCAAGGTAATGACCCAGTTGCGGCGAATAACAAACGTGAACATTTCGGCGACGACAAGCCCGATTACCATCCCCGAAATAATATTCGCGCCGCCCAGCCAGTTTGCGCCAACGGCATAAGCTTCACCGACGCTATAAGGTGTAACGGTCATAAATGCGGCAACGGCTAATAATCCCGCCGAGAGTGAATCGACCTTCCGCTCTTCGGCTAACGCCATGCCGATAAAGAACGGCGCCATCAGCGACATTATTCCGAGCGTACCGTTATAAACGTTAATGCCGATAGTTTTTAATCCCGCCAGTGTTTCAATGGTTGACGGGTCTAAACGAACGCCTAAGGAATAAAAGAAGGAACCGGCACCAAAGTTCAGGAATACGTTATTAATTAAAACGAACATGGCGCCAGCCAGTGTCAGCGGCATTAATTTGATGAAGCCATTTTTGATGGCATTAATGTGGGGCTGCTTACCTATTTTTACCGCAAACGGGAGAAGTATCTTTTCAAGTGAATCAATGGCTTTGCTCATTGGCATTTTCCTTTAAAGCCGCCTTCCGGCGGCAAGGTATGAAATTCGCTCTTTGACTGGAGTTCTCTTTGACTTAAAAATGCTAATCACTGCTAATTTAAAATTGACGCAAAAGTTAAAACTTACTGCACTGCTGCTTTTTTGATCGCAGCAACCGCTGCTTTCAATACACCCAATCCATCAATTTTGCCGTAGAGGGCAGAATCAATCACTTCAACCGGCTTGCCCGGTAATACCTTCTGGATTTCTTCCAGCATATAACCAATTTGCGGGCCGAGTAGGATCACATCCGCTGCGCTGCCTTTTTCGGCCGCCAGGGTTTCAGGGAATGCTTCAATAATGACAGGCACTTCGTATTTCTCGGCCTGAACCTTCATTTTAGAAACCAGCAGAGAAGTGGACATTCCGGCGGAACAAAACAAATAAATGACTTTCTTTTCCATAATGAAAACCCTCGTATCCCGTATAGAGTGCAGGTCTGACAACGGATCTTTCTTTATCTGTCATTATTCAGTGTCAGCAGATAAAGAGAGATTGTTAATTGTTTCTGCTTGAGAGAAGTATACGGCAACACTTCCGGCAGGGATAATTCCGAACTTATAGAAATTGTCTCTCCTTGACCATCGCCCATGACTCCCTTCACGTTTTGGGCAAATAATTCGCGGAAATAATTAAGATCCCCGTTTACAGGGGCACGACGACTGGTCGCTGAGGAGCAGAGGAAAGGCTAAGAATTTTCCCCTCAAATTGATCTCTGTCTGATAACAGCGTTTTAACACTTTGGGTCTATCGCCCCTCATTTTCTTGTGAGAAACTGGTAATGATTGCGCAAACATTCGTAGTTTGAACTTGCAACCCAGTGAGCAATACCTTGAATAATATAATAAAGAATCACACAGGTCGTTCCCGTTCGGCCACGCTTGAAGATGTTGCCAGAGAAGCCGGTCTTTCACCGATGACGGTCAGCCGGGCGCTGAATAATCCCAAAGTTGTGCGCCCCGCAACCATCGCCCGAGTGATGGAAGCCGTGAACGTGACCGGGTATATCCCCAATATGCTGGCCGGCGGGCTGGCCACCAGCCGCACGAAGCTGATCGCTGTGGTTGTGCCGCAGATTAACAACAATATGTTTGTCGATACCGTTCAGGCGATCAGCGATGAACTGGCCGCGCGCGGCTACCATATGCTGCTGTGTATTGTCGGTTACGAACCGGACGCAGAAACCGAGATTGTCGCCACCCTGCTTTCGCGCCGTCCGGACGGCATCGTTCTGACCGGTATTCATCATTCGTCAGATCTGAAACGAATCATCCTCAACGCCACTATTCCTGTCGTGGAAATTTGGGATTTGACCCCGACGCCGATTGATATGCTGATCGGTTTTTCCCATGAAAAGGTCGGCAATGCGATTGGCGAATACTTCCTTGAGAAAGGCTTCACGCGTTTTGGTTTTATCTGTGCCTCGGACAGACGCGCCGTGGTGCGCAAGAATGGCGCGATCTCCGTCTTACGTTCACAGCCCGGCACAGAAATCCGCGAAATGATGGTGTCGCTGCCTGCCAATATGGAAGTCGGACGGGCAGCGCTGAAAGAGATGCTTTCCCGCGGCGAGCGTTTCGACGCGATCATTTGCAGTTCCGACACGCTGGCTCAGGGCGTGATCATGGAA
>Ga0153981_1000009_pt1 | contig 58369 bp, 55 predicted proteins | sample TSGA065MetaG_FD_104714 | JGI IMG/M metagenome (GOLD analysis project Ga0153981, IMG submission 104714) | Attine ant fungus gardens microbial communities from Georgia, USA - TSGA065 MetaG | ecosystem: Host-associated > Fungi > Mycelium > Unclassified | place: USA: Georgia, Magnolia Springs State...
AGTACACACCAGCGCCCCGCCCGCCGCGCCGATCAGCAGCGAGGGCGTAAACAAACCGCCGACCGCACCGGAACCGATGGTGATCGCCGTGGCAACAATTTTCAGGATCAGCAGCACCAGCAGTGGCGTCTGTAAATCGCCGTTATTGAGTATTAAATCAATCACTTCAAAACCGTTGCCGAGCACCAGCGGCGAGATCATCGCCACCAGCCCGACGCCCAGGCCACCCAGCCCGAGCCGCAGCGCCGGATGGGAAATGGGTTTCATCCAGTCGCGGACTTTATCGATGGATGAAATGAATAACGGCCCGAGAATGCCCGTCGCCACACCGATAAACAGCACAGTGAAAATCGCCCCCAAAGACGGACTGAAAGAAACAGAGGAATAGAGATAGAGCGGCGCGTAATCCGTCAGTGATCTGACCGTGAGCACGGCAACTGACGCGGAAATAAACAGCGGGATCAGCCGCTGAACGGCGGTCACGCCAAAGGCGATTTCCGCCACAAACAGCGCACCGGCAAACGGCGCGTGATAGACCGCCGCCAGCCCGCCCGCCGCGGCCATCGCGATAATATCTGACTGATGAACGCCCTGAAAACGCGAGAACCGCCCGAGCAGACTGCCGCTCAGCGCAGAAAGCTGCACCATCGCGCCTTCCCGCCCGATAGAACCGCCGCTGGCGATACTGGCCAGCGACGACAGCCCGCGCAGCACGGTACTCACCACCGGAATACCCGGTAAACGCTGATCGATAACGTCCAGATAATCCGGCATCTTGCCGTGCCTGCTTTCGTGGCGCAGCGCCCACAGCAAAATGAATCCGGCAATCACGCCGCCCGCCGTGGTGATCACCGGCCAGACTATTCGCGGGTATTCGCTGAACGCTTTGGTGATATCGCTGCCGTCGGTGAACATCAGACCGTTGATGCCGGAAATCGCCCCACGAAACGCAATAGTCACCAGCGCGGCGACGATCCCGGCGGGTATGGCAATCAGCAAATTAATCAGGTCGCTCTTTTGCAGGGATTCAGGATTGAGGGCTTTCAGGCTCATAGGGTCTCAGTGGTCTGAACATTGGCGGGGTAAGAGTATCAATTTACAACGAAACGGTGAAATTTTTGGTTTTCACGCACTTTGCTTTCTGGACGTCAGGATCCAGAACCCGGTGAGAATCTGCCAAAACGTGATGGAATAAACGGACATCCGCTCGATAAGGCCGGTAGGCAGAATGCCGGACGAGATTGTCACCATACTGACCAGCCCGGTACAGCCCAGCGCCAGGCTGAAAAGTGAAAATGCCCGCCATCCTGTGCGGCGACGTTTCATCCAGCCCGCCGACAGCAAACACACATTGCCGCCCGCAATCGCCAGCACCGCGCCGGCCTGATGAACCGTCACGCCGCCCGTACTGCCACCGCTGTGGAACAGCGCAATCAGCACACCGCCGATAGCATGCAGCAAACCGGATAAGAGAAATACGTTGCGACCCGGACCGCTGAATAACGGGCGTAGCAGCCAGCAGGCTATAAAGAACAGAATGCCTTCGGCCGCGAAACCCGCGTTCATCACGTTATGCAGCGGTGAGCAAATGTCGCGGCCGTCTGGCGTCATGCCACACGAGGCAATACCCAAATCGCTGATGTAATTATGCAGATAGGAATAGGAAGGATCCCGCCAGCCCGTGGAACTGATTTTTTCCGCCAGTAAATACAGAATACCGCCGAGGGCGAAGCACACCGCACCGGTTTTTTGCCGAGTAGATCGAGTCTGCATGGAGGTCTTAGTGATGGGATGTGAGGTAATAGTAGGACAAAAAAAGTCGGGCGTGGAGGGATCCAAAGGAGGAAAAGCACTTTCCTCCTTTGGGCAGTTTCGGCCATTGTTGCGGAGTAATCACCGTTCGTGCGAAACCTAAATTTTCACAATACTCAGGAATACGGGTTCATAAAGCCCCTTATTCCTTCGTCACCGTATCCAGATACAACTGGCTGCCCGCCACGTTCTGGCTTGCACCTTTCACGTTATCGCGTATTGCCACCAGCAATTTGCTTTGCAGCGCCACCACAAACGGCGAGTTTTTTTGCAGTTCGCGTTGTAAATCGGCGTACAGCGCTTTACGTTTGGTCGGATCAGATTCCGCCGCGGCTGCGCGCGTTTGTTTACTGATTTCCGGGATCACCCACTGAATGCGTTGCGCCAGCGTTTTCGGGCCGTTTGGCACGTTATAGGCGAAGGTGCTGGCGTTAGTGTTCGGGTCGAGGTAATCCGCGCCCCAGTAAGTGAAGATCGACTGGAATTTGTGCGCGCGCATGCGGGTAAGCACGTCGCTTTCCACCAGCGGATGTACCACTAAATTGATATCCGCTTTGGCGAAACTGGCCTGCAATGCCTGCGCAATATCAGAATACGGTGGCTGGTTGATCACGATTAAATCGATTTTGGTGCCCGGCGCAATCCCGCCTTTGCTCAGAATCGCTTTGGCTTTGGCGACATCGTATTTATAGGGCTGATCGTCAATCGCGCCCGCCAGACCGTCCGGCAGGAAGGTCTGATGAATACCGTACTGGCCTTTCAGCAGGTCGGTAGAAATCCCCTGATAATCGACCAGCCAGCGCGCTGCTTCCCACAGCGCAGGGTTTGCCAGCGCCGGTTGCGTGGTATCGCCAACGTTAAACGCCAGATAGAACACTTTGGCCGCCGGGAATTGCGCAACGTGAACGCCCTTCTCTTTTTGCAGCGAGCTGAACTGGTCAGCACCCAAATCGTAAGCCACGTCCGCATCGCCGTTCAGCACCAGCAGACGGCGCGTTGACGGGTCGCCCACGTTTTTAAACAGCACATTCTCAATCTTCGCCAGCGGTTTAGCGTTCGGGTTACGTTTGAAAATCAGCGCTTCGTGCGGCACATAGTTACGCACTTCAAACGCGCCGCTGCCCGCAGAGCGTGAACGCAGCCAGCTGTTGCCGAAATCATTCTGATCGACATGCTCTTTCAGCAATTTGCTGTCCACAATCCCGGCGACCGGCGCGGACAGAATGCTCAGCACCAGCCCGCTGCCGATATCGGCCGGCCAGCTAAGCTGCACTTTGTCGTCAGCAATTTTTTTCAGATTGCCGTCCACGTTATCCGGCGTCCAGCCCAGTTCACCGAGAATAAACGACGGGCTTTTATTGAGTTTCACCACGCGGGTAAACGAATAAATCACATCGTCGGCCGTCACCGGATTGCCGCTGGAAAATTTCTGGCCAGGCTTGAGGGTGAAGATCAGACTGTGCGCGTCCGGCCCCGGCTGCCAGCTGGCAGCGGCGTCCGGGTCGAGCTTATCGGGATGCTGCCGGTCGGATTGCACCAGTTGCTGATAAAGGTTTACCAGATTGCCGGAACTGACGGTTTCAAAACTTTCCGCCGGATCCAGACTGATAATGCCTTCGAGCGAACCTGCGACGACCAGTGTATCTTTTGGCGTCGCCGCATCCACGCGGGTCACGGCCATCAGCAGCAGGAATAACAGGGAAGGAACACGTACTTTCATTGAGGTCGATCTCCACAGGTGAAAAGACAGTTTTTCCGAGTGTAGAGGTGCAGCGGCAAGGCCAGAACAATGAAATAAAGCTATGTATTTTAATAAAATAGATTAAGGAATGAAAAAGACTCGCTTTTTATAAAGCCACTATGGCGCGCTCAAAATCTTGCTGAACGGAGCGTACCTGAGACCTGCGGGACGGCGGCGATATGCCGCCCCCAAGTCGCTGAGGGCCGACGCCCACGGTTTTGAATTTGACCGTGAATATGGCCTTGAATTTGAACTCAAAACCCTCAACAGCTTCAGCTCAGCACATACCCCTTGGCCATATGCACCGCCCGATCACACATATGATCAATCACATCCGCATCGTGGCTCACCAGAATCATGGTCAGATCGCTGGTCGCTTTCAGGTCATTCAGAAGATTGAGGATTTCCGCCTGTACCGACATATCCAGCGCGGAGGTCGGTTCATCGAGCAGCAGCAGTTTGGGTTTAAGCAACAGTGCACGCACAATCGCCACGCGCTGACGCTGGCCGCCGGAAAGCTGGTGCGGATAGCGGTTCATCAGCGCCGGATCCAGCCCGACCTGACGGAAACCTTCGGCAATTTTCTGTTCGATATCCTGCTCTTTGATGATTTTCAGCGGCTCCGCCAGCGTGCGCAGCAGCTTGTGTTTCGGGTGCAGCGAGGCATACGGATCCTGAAATACCATCTGCACATCGCGGCGCAGGCTGCCGGTAAACGGTTTGCCCGGTTTCACTTTGTGATCCAGCAGCGTCAGGCTGCCGTCCCAGTTGCCGTTCAGCCCGGCGAGTACCCACAGCAAAGAGGATTTACCGCAGCCGGACGGCCCGACCAGACCGAAACATTCGCCTTTGTTAATCGTCAGGCTGACGTTATGCACCACGGTACGCACTTCGTAACCCTGACGGTGCGAAACGCTCAGCTTATCCAGTTCCGCAACGATTTCAGTCATGGCGAGTTTCCTTTTTCAGTGACGCCAGCAGTGCGCGATCCAGCACCGGCAGGCGTTCTCCGTGCGTAAATTTGCTCGGACGGCATGACCACAGCGTATGCGTATACGGATGCGTGGCCTGCGCCAGCTGGTCTGCCGGCAGTTCATCCAGCAATTCGCCCTTGTACATCACCAGCACGCGCTCGCAGTGGTGCGCAACCTGTTGCAGGTCGTGGCTGATCAGAATCAGCCCCATGTTGCGCTGTTCCACCAGCCGTTCAATCAGTCCGAGAACCTGTTCGCGCATGTCGAAATCCAGCGCAGACGTCGGTTCATCAGCAATCAGCCATTGCGGATCGTTGATCAGCGCAATCGCCAGCATCACGCGCTGGCCCATCCCGCCGGAAAGCTGATGCGGATATTGTTGTTGCAGGAAGGCCGGATTCGGCAGGCCGACGGCGTTAAGCATATCGGCGACTTTTTCCTGCCGCTCTTTGCGGCCAAGACGCGTATGCAGGCGCAGCGGTTCTTCCACCTGTTTGCCGATTTTCTGCGTCGGATTCAGCGCATGTTTCGGATCCTGCATCACCATCGACACACGGTTCCCGCGAAGACGGCTCCACTCGCGTTCTTTCAGCGTGGTCAGATCATTGTCACCGAGCGTCAGCTCGGAAGCGCGCAGCTTGCACGGGTGCGGCAGTAATCCCATCAGGGCGCGCGCGGTCAGGGATTTACCGGAACCCGATTCCCCCACCAGCGCCACACGTTCCTGCCCGACGTTGAAAGAGAGCGATTTCACCAGTTCCAGCGGGCGTTCGCCCGGCAGATAAATGGTGAGATCTTTCGCCGTCAGCCGGTCGGTGTGCTGCGTCTTCAGGTGATTGTGTTGCTGATGAAGCGTTTGAGCATCAGTTGCCATGTCGTGGATCCATTTTGTCACGTAGGCCGTCGCCCAGCAGGTTGAAAGCCAGACTGGCAAACAGAATTGCGCCACCCGGCGCAGCCGCTACCCACCACTGGTCGAAAATCACTTTACTGCCTTCGGCAACCATCGAGCCCCATTCGGCGGTCGGTGGCTGAATGCCCATGCCCAGGAACCCCAGACCGGCAGACGCCAGAATAATTCCGCCCAGACTGAGCGCCGCACGCACGACCGCGCTGGGCAGACACAACGGCAGAATATGGCCGAACATCAGACGCAAACCGCCGATGCCCTGCATTCTCGCCGCCGCCAGATAATCACTGCGCCGCAGCGCCAGCGTTTCCGCCCGCGCCTGACGCGCAAACGGCGGCCAGCTGGTGAAGGCCAGCGCCAGTGCGCCGTTCATCAGCCCCGGCCCCATAATAGCGACAAGTGCCAGTGCCATGACCAGACTCGGCAATGACATCACGATGTCGGTCAGACGCATCAGAATTCGCTCAAACCAGCCACCGATATACCCGGCGCTGATGCCGATTAACAGCCCCACCGGGATGGTCAGGATCAGAATAAGCGACACCAGCAGCAGTGTCGGACGTGCGCCGTAAATCACGCGGGAAAGCAGATCTCGGCCAAAGCCGTCAGTGCCCAGCCAGTGCGCGCCGGACGGCGGCAGCAGGCGTAATTCGATGTGCTGAATATTGGGGTCAAAAGGCGCAAGCAGCGGTGCGAGCAGCGCGGTCAGCACCAGAATTGCCACCAGTACCAGGCCGACCGAGAGCGCAGTGATACGGCGCGCGGGCTTCCAGACGTTAGCCCCGGCGTCAGCCTGCGCCGGTTGTTCAGGGATCATTTGTTGAGTCATAAGCGAAAACTACCGGGTCCGCGGATCGAGCAAATAAGTAAGGGCGTCAGCCAGCGCATTGAGCAGCACGAAACAGGTGCCGATCAGCAATGTTGCGCCGAGAATGGCCGGGGTATCCGCTGCAAACAGCGCAGTGGTCAGGTAACGTCCGACGCCAGGCCAGGCAAACACTGTTTCCGTCAGTACCGCCCCTTCCAGCAGGCTGGCATAAGAAAGGGTGAGCACGGTAATCAGCGTGCCCAGCACGTTCGGGAAGACGTGGCACAGCAACACGCGCACCCTGCCCGCGCCTTTTGAGCGCGCCAGGATCACGTATTCTTTGTTCATTTCGCCCAGCATGGACGCACGCAAAAGGCGCGTAATCCCTGCCATCGACAGCATCGCCAGCACCGTCACCGGTAACCATAAATGGCTGATCGCGTTGTAGAACATGTCACGGTCGCCGGAAAGCCAGGTATCAATCAGCACAAAACCGGTGCGCGGCGTCATGGTGTACATGTACAAATCGTCGAGCCGTCCGGGGCCGCCCGCCCAATGCAGTACGGCGTAAAACAGCAGCAGGCCGAGCAGACTTAACCAGAAAATCGGCACGGAATAACCGAGCAGCGAAACAAACCGGGCGATGTTATCCAGCCAGCTTCCGGGTTTCCACACGGCCAGCAGCGCCAGCAAAATCCCCAGCGTTCCGCCCAGCAAAATGGAACAGGTTGCCAGTTCTACCGTCGCCGGAAAGGTGCGCATCAGATCGCTGGCGACCGGCTGCGCGGTGATGCGGGAAATCCCCATATCGCCATGCGCGAGGTGATCCAGATATTTGGCGAACTGCACGGGAACCGACTGGTCCAGCCCCAGATCACGACGTACCTGCGCGTAGGTGGCCTCACTGGCGTGATCGCCCGCGACCTGCAACGTCGGGTCAATCGGGGCAAGATGGGAAAGCGTAAAGGTGAACGCCAGCAAGCCGAGCAATGTCAGCGCCAGCGAAATCACGCCGGTCAGCAAACGGCCTGACCAGCGCCAACCCTGCCGGACGAATCCGGCGGGCGTTGAACTGTCTGTCATTACTTAGTGACCTTGCTGTAGAAGACCATGTCCGGGTTGATGCCCTGAACATATCCTTTAATGTTGTCACGCACGGCAATCAGGCTTTTGGCCTGCAAACCAACGACAAACGGTGAGTTTTTCTGCACTTCGAGTTGCAGCTGACGATAATCCGCCACGCGTTTTGCCTGATCGGGCTCTGCAATAGCGGCCAGCGTCAGTTTGTTCAGGGCAGGAATTGACCAGTTAGCACGCCATGCCAGCGTTTTGCTGCCATCTTCCGGGTTGAACGCAAACGCAGAGGCATTGGTATTCGGGTCAAAGTAATCCGGGCCCCACGAAGACATGTACGCGTCGTAATCGTGTGATTTCACTTTGGTGGAGATCTGCTGGCTTAAGCCCGGATCCAGTTTCACGGTCACGCCGCCCTGCGCGAAGCTGGCCTGCAAGGCCTGCGCGATGTCCAGATACGGTGGCTGGTTTGACGTGGAGAGCGTGAAGCTCACATTCGTGAGACCTGCTTTAGCCAGAATCGCTTTGGCTTTGGCCGGATCATAGGTGTACGGCGTGTCATTTACCGCGCCGAGGTAACCTTCCGGCAGGAATGCCTGATGCACCTGGAACTGATTTTTCATCAGATCATGCGCGATGTGGTTGTAGTCAAACAGGTAACGTGCCGCTTCCCAGAAAGCCGGATTGCCCAGCGCCGGAGAAGCTTTGGCATTAAATTGCAGGAAATACAGGGAAGCATAAGGGATCGCCAGCGGCTTCACGCCCTTCTTGCCTTCCAGCGCAGCCATCTGGTCGGAACCGAGGTTACGCGCCATATCGGCATCACCCTGTTCAATCAGCAGGCGGCGTGCAGCCGGATCCGGCACGTTTTTAATCAGAATGGTTTTCAGCTTCGGCGCGCCTTCGGGTGAGGTCGGGTTCGCGGAAAGAATGACCACTTCATGCGGAATATAGTTACGGATCTGGTACGGGCCGGAACCGGCGGAGTGGTTGCTCAGCCACTGGTGACCGAGATCGTCAGCGGCAACATTGGTTTTCACCAGTTTGCTGTCAACGATGGAAGACACCGGCGCAGACAGAAGGCTCAGCACGAATGACGGGCTGACGTCGGCGGTCCAGCTGATTTTGACGTGATGGTCATCGAGTTTAGTCAGGAAGGTATCGACGTTTTTGTCGGTCCAGCCCAGTTGCGTCAGGATGAATGAGGGCTCAAGATTCAGCTTCACCACGCGCGACAGCGAGAAAATAACGTCATCGGCGGTCAGCAGATTACCACTGGCGAACACCGCTTTTGGCGACAGTGTAAACGTCAGGCTGCGGTTGTCTTTCGCGGCTTCCCATGAAGTCGCCAGCGTCGGTTTTAAATCGATTGGATTTTTCGGGTCTGACTGCACCAGGCGCTGGTAAATGTTGTTGAAAGCCTGAACCGTCGTCAGCTCAAAACCCTGAGCCGGGTCAAAACTGGAGGTGTCATCAATGGATTGGGCGATAACCAGTGTGTCCGGCGGCGTGGCAGCCTGAACAGAGAAGCTGGCCGCAATAGCCGTAAACAGGACGGACGGTAATAAAGCTTTCATCAAGAAACACTCTCCAATGTAGCGAAATTGCTAACGTCTTATTAGTGTAAAGTTTCTTCAACCTACCAGAAAGTCTGATAAATACTATCGTTATGCATATTTTGCATAACGTTATCTGATTGGTTATTAATGAGTCAGGACGGGCGTTTGCCGGGGATTGTTACTGTACAAAATACGTGAAAAAACTCCCTTCCCCGGCACAGGAAAGGGAGTGCATTAAAATCAGAAGTCGTAGGTCGCGGAGAGCTTAAATTCACGCGGGTCACCTTGCGTCAGATAACCGCCCGTCGCTGATGCCCAGTATTTTTCGTTGGTGACGTTTTCCAGACTGGCACGCCATGTCAGCGTGTTTTGGCCGACCGGCATCACGTAACGCAAACCAAGATCCAGACGCGTCCAGCCGTCCACTTTCAGGCTGTTTTCTTCATCGGCATATTGCGAACCGGAGCGGATCACTTTGCCGAGCGCCGTCACACCGCTGCCGCCGGGAATATCCCATTCGCCACCAAGCACCCACTGGTAACGCGGAATACCCACCGCATCTTTGCCATTGTAAGCACCGTCCTGCGTTTGGGTCATTTCCGGGTTCATCCAGGTCACACTGCCGTTCAGACGCACCCCCAGCACCGGTTCGCCAAACACGTTCAGCTCTACGCCACGGTTACGGACTTCACCGTATGTACCATATTCATAGGTGTCGCCGGTGGCGCGATACATACCGACCGGTTTCTTAATCTGATAAAGAGACAATGTGCCCGCAATACGGCCAAAGTCAGTTTTCACGCCGACCTCATCCTGTTTGGAGGTTTCAATGCCGGAAGCCTGACCACCGTTGGTGACGACTTTTCCGTTGTACGTGGTGCCTGACACTTCACCGGCCTGCAAGGCTTCGATGTGATTCGCGTAGAAGGAAACGTGTTCCCACGGTTTCACGACGAGGCCGAAGGCTGGCGTGACTTTCATCTGCTCAAAGGAGTCAGTTTCGGTTCCGGTGTAGCTGTAATCCTTCACGATGACGTTCTGGCGGCGCAGACCGGCAATCAGTTGCAGACGGTCATCAAGCATCGATAAGGTATCGGAAACCGACACGCCGACGTTCTGGACACGGTTACGCAGCGCCGGATCGCCCATGCTACCGCCCGCATACAAAGTGGCCGGAGAGCTGGCGTCAACCGGATCATAAATATTGGTATTGATCGACGATGCCGACATGGTGTACGCGGTTTTGTATTTGCGGTACACGCTCGACATGCCCAGATTCACGCTGTGGCTGATAAAGCCGGTGTCGAATTTACCGCGGACACCCGCCTGCGTCGCAACGCTGTCAGAGACGTAAGGCACGGTGAGACGGCCCATGGTGGCGTTGCCGTTGTCATCTTTCAGCGTCGGAGAGCTGTAGTTACCGTATTCACGGTCATGGTTCATACCCACCGCGCCGTAAACGGTCCAGTCGTCTGCCACGTCGTATTCGGCTTTCAGCATACCGAATTCATTTTCCAGATTACTGGAAGCAAAATCCTGCCCGTAGTTTTTGGTCGCTGAAGGCGCATCCGGCACTTTGGTCGCATTGCCCAGATAGACAACCGGACGACCACCGTGAACAGTCTGTTTGGTCACGCCAAAATCAAAGGAAGAGCGGAAACGATCGCCGCGGTAATCGAGGCCAACGGAGCCCATGGTCAGGCGGCGGTGTTCGTCATTAACAGCCGTTTCGCCTTCACGGTTCACGGCGTTGACACGTACGCCCCACTGGTTGTTATCACCAAAACGACGACCGACATCCACCGCGCCGCCCACCTGAGAAGATGAGGTGTAATCAACAGTCACGCGGTTGACTGGCGTATCCGTGGCGCGTTTGGGTTCAATGTTGACGTTACCGCCCACGCCCGTGCCGCCCGGCGGTACGCCGTTAAGAAAGGCGCTGGAGCCTTTAAGCAGATCCACGCGCTCTGCCAGTTCCATCGGCACCAGCTGCCGCGGCAATACGCCGTACAGACCGCCGTAGGAAATGTCTTCGCCGTCTAACGCAAACCCGCGAATGTTGAAAGTTTCCGCGTAATTTCCGTAGCCGTAACCGGTCTGAACGCTGGCGTCGTTATTAAGCACATCACCAAGCGTGCGGCTTTGCTGATCCTGAATCAGTTTGTTGGTGAAACTGATGACGTTGAAGGGCACATTCATGGCGTCCTGCTGACCCAGAACGCCGAGACGCCCGCCGTTGGCCACGTCGCCGTCAAGATATGCCGGCACCGGTGTCTCGCCGCCCGCTTTAAAATCGGTCTGTGCGGCAGTGACAGTAATGGTGTCGCCGGTTTTAGACGACGCCGTATCAACAGCGTCAGTCGCGGGTATTGTGGTGGTGGCCGCATGTGCAGGCAGCGTAACCGCGGCCAGTGCGGCAGAGATCACCACTGGCAGCAATTTACGGGCGAAAACAGGCGTGTGAAAAATTTCACGTTGAGCGCGCATTGAGGATTCCCTGAAAAGTTCAATCGATAATGAGAATAATTATTAAAACCATTCGGATTATGCTCAGGCGTTTTGCAATTGCAACTGACTTTTCGTTAAAAAATCATAGTAAACAGGATGTTAATGGGGGTTTAAAGTACCAAACGGAAATCATAACGGCAGGAAACTAAGGCTAATCGCTTGAATTCAGAAAGATAAAAACGACGGCGGAGAAAGGAAACGCTGCGCAGGGAGCCCGCGCAGTGGATAAACGTGTTTCAGGAAAATCAGCTCAGGCCGGGAACATCAAAACCGGGTGAAACAGACAGAAGCATTCTCACCTGTTTCACCAGCTCGCTCATGCAGTCATCCCGCATGCCGTAATTATTCAGCTCTTTTTCCAGCGCAAACAGATATTGCGCGTTGGTGCCCAGCGGTCCGCTGGCCTGCGCAATCAGCGGTGCGATAACCTGATAGTCAGTGTCAGCTTCATACTGCGGATGCGACGGATCCATGATAAAAACCAGCGCAGTGACTTTGCGCCCGTCGTCGAGCTCAAGCTCACACCACGTCGGACGGTAGCAGCCGGTCACCATTTCGCGTTTCCACAGCAGTTCAAGCTCTTCATGCAGTTTGTCTTCCGGCAGACGGAACGCCAGACCGGTGGTTTTTCCGCCGTCGCGCAGCGCCAGCATACGGCCCGGCTGGGCATGGGTTCCTCGCCCGGAAGTCAGACGTAAACAGAATGCACGGTGATAACCATGCAGGGTGGCAGGACGCGCCTCTTCGGAATCAAAGACCGGGTTCCACATCAGTGAACCGTAGCCAAAAATCCACACCGGGCTGTTGTCGGGGCGACGCGCCAGAGCACAACCTAATGAGGCGGCGCGTTGTTCAGGGGTCAGTAGCATCGATTCGTCGATATTGCCGAATGCTGTTTTACAATCTGCGTTACGCAGGAAATCTCGAGTTAACATTCATTCCCCCCTTCTGTACCACTTACTTTTGAACATGCCATGCTGTTAACGCTGTGTTCTCCGCTGTCGTGGGTGCGAGTGATATCTGTTATTGGACAAGCCCGGCATTTAACTGAGGCCGCCGTTTAAATTTTAGGAAGTTTAGTATTCCCGTGTTTGTTGAAACCTTATTCGTTTCTGTCGTTGCAATCAAGGTTGCGGGGGATCACAAAACGAAAATAAAGTGATTATTTTGTGAACATTGTAAGAATATTGACTTTTAAGCAGGGGATCAGAAAAAACGGGCGTGAGAAATAGTGTTTGGGAGGAGGAGTCCGGCAGGCCCGGCGTCCGGGTGCCTGCCGGGGGATATCAGGATTTCCTGGGGTGCCACTTGTCGTCATCCCCTTTTTCATAGCCATGTTTTACCGCAGCCCAGGCCACTTTATGCGCAGTTTCCTCACGCGAATCATCACCCTGCCTGTCTTTGGCTTTTGCATATTCGTCCCAGGCGCTGTTGAAGGCCTCTTTATAGATGTCCTGCGCGTGAGCAGGAAGGACATTTCGCACGGAATCGGGTAGCGCTGAGCGATTCTGATAAGGCATGATTATTCTCCTTTTTCATTACGTTCATCTTCATCACATTCATTGTGTGCTCAGTCTGTGCACAATAATAAGTCTAGCTGCTACCCTCAATGGATCCTGCCAGATTAGTCTGCGTTTCTGTTCTTTCGGGAAAAAAAAGCTGATTTTTGCGCACTAACCTTATGGGTATAGTAATCATTTACATAAATTGACGCATCATCAGCATTAAACACATAACAAAAACTAACTAACTGTTATTTATAACTTTAATTTATTAACAATAAAATTTAAGTAAAGAAAAAAGCACAGTTAATGCAAATTATCCACCAACAAATACTGACTAACTGATATTTCAATGACTAACATCAACTTTTTTCTGTTAACAGATTAATTTATCTACTATACTTAATGAGTTACATCTTTATGCTGCTATGCATTTTACTGACAACCGGGGACAGGCGGTTGTTACTTCGTGAGTGTTTATAAGGAGAATAATCATCATGGTGTCGTCACAGGAACATCCAAAAATCAAAACCCGCCATCAGGAATACTCCCTGATTTTCCCTATTGCCGCCCTGATCGTTCTCGTCCTCTGGGGCAACAGCAGTAACTTCGCCTCCGTCGTGGGCATCAATTTAATTGCGCTGGTCGGTATTCTCGCCAGCGCATTCAGCGTTGTACGTCACGCCGACGTCCTGGCTCACCGCTTAGGTGAACCCTACGGCTCGCTCATCCTCAGCCTTTCAGTGGTCATCCTCGAAGTCAGTCTGATTTCGGCCCTGATGGCAACCGGTGACGCCGCGCCCGCGCTGATGCGTGACACATTATTTTCCATCATCATGATCGTGACCGCCGGGCTGGTGGGCGTCGCCCTGCTGCTGGGTGGCCGTAAATTTGCGACGCAATACGTCAATCTCGGCGGCATTAAACAGTATCTGATGGCGATTTTCCCGCTGGCGGTGATCGTACTTGTTCTGCCCGCAGCCTTACCGGGCGGTAATTTCAGCACGCCGCAGGCGCTGTTTGTTGCGGTGATTTCCGCCGCCATGTACGGCGTATTCCTGCTGATTCAGACCAAAACGCACCAGAGCCTGTTTATCTATGAACATGAAGATGAAGGCGAAGAAGACGGCCACGGAAAGCCTTCTTCAAAAAGCAATCTGACGCACACACTGTGGCTGCTGGTGCATCTGGTGCTGGTCATTGCCGTCACCAAATTCAACGCCAATCCGCTGGAAAGCCTGCTGACTGAACTGAACGCGCCTGCGCAGTTCACCGGTTTCCTGGTGGCGCTGCTGATTCTTTCCCCGGAAGGTTTGGGTGCGTTAAAAGCGGTGCTGAAAAATCAGGTACAGCGCGCCATGAATCTGTTCTTCGGTTCGGTGCTGGCGACCATCTCTCTGACCGTTCCGGCGGTGACCGTTATCGCCACCCTGACCGGCCAGAACTTAATTTTCGGGCTGGACCCGGCGAACATCGTGGTCATGCTGTCGGTGCTGATTTTGTGCCAGATTTCCTTCTCGACAGGCCGTACCAATGTCCTGAACGGCACGGCGCATCTGGCATTATTCTGCGCCTATATGATGATTATTATGCTTTAACATCGGCGAATCTCTGCGAAGGGGTGAAGCATTATAAGAAAGGCCGCTCACAGGAGCGGCCTTTTTCATTATGTGATGCATTGTGGTGGGAATAAGGTTAATTACGAATAAGCATTCAGCGTTCTCTGGCACAATTCAGAGCGGACGCAGTCCTGTTTATCAAACTTAATGATGCCGACCATCTCGTCTTCTTCGAAGCGGGACAGTGCATCGCTGAGCCCCGATACAACTCCACGTGGTAAATCACACTGGGTAATATCACCGTTAACTATAACCGTCACGTTTTCACCGAGACGCGTCAGGAACATTTTCATCTGACTGGCCGTGACATTCTGGGCTTCATCCAGAATAACCACCGCATTTTCGAAAGTACGCCCGCGCATATAAGCGAATGGCGCAATTTCAACCTTCCCTATTTCCGGCCGCAAACAATATTGCAGGAAGGAAGACCCCAGACGACGTAACAGAATGTCGTAGACCGGACGGAAATAAGGTGCAAATTTCTCTGATATATCGCCGGGCAGGAAACCGAGATCTTCATCGGCCTGGAGAACCGGACGGGTAACAATAATCCTGTCGATTTCTTTGTGAATTAATGCCTCTGCCGCTTTCGCAGCGCTGATAAATGTTTTGCCGCAGCCTGCTTCGCCGGTAGCAAAAATTAACTGCTTATTCTCTATGGCTGATAAGTAATGACCCTGAGCTTCAGTACGCGCTTCGATGACGGACGTATCGCGAGTGTCGCGAGCCATGCCAATCGATTCCAAACCGCCCATCTGTACCAATGACGTCACAGATTCTTCCTCGCGCTGGCGGTGACTGCGTGAATCATTACGAATTACACGTTTTGCTTCACGACGAGCTTTGATCACTGCTTTCTGTCTTCCCATAGTGGCACCTTACAGTTTGATTCACTTAACGCTAAGGCATAATGCCCGCACGGTTATGTTTCACTAACAAATGAGGTTTTGGTCTCCTTTTAGACCAAGTACAGCCATTGAATATCGTGAAGAGGAAAATAGACCAAAGCGATTATGAGATAATCTTTTGGCTGCTTTCTGTTCACAAGGAGGCATTGTCATATCCACCGAAAATAAAACTCTCAATGAAAGTAAAATCCTCGATAATGACAAACCGCTGACCCGCACAGTGAAATTGCCAGAATAAAAGCCAATGCGTTTCGCAGTTGTTTTAAAAGGGATGAAAGAGTCAGTTAAAGAACAGGGTTGATGGTGCGTGGATGATAACTTCTCTAAAAAGCGGTAGGAATATACTGAAAGTGTTTTGGTTAATATTGGAGAGTCGGAGGCCTTACCCTCGTTTGCTTTTACGCGACAACAACGAGTCAGTGGGTGAAGCATGTTATTTTCAATCAACAGCCCAAACATGGACTTTACCATTCGCGCTCCCCGCAGTGTTATTAACGGCAGTTGCCGGACACCTCGTGAAAACTTATCCCGTATATCCTGAAAACTACCGCGATATAATTTCAGTATAATGACAGCTGAAACATTTGCGTTACCAAAATGTAAAAAAATTTGTGACTGTCGTCAATAGGATCATGAGGATCTTTTTTACGATCCTCGCCCTGGTTATTTTTTATCCGTGATTTTACTGCATAAAGTAAAGCAGGCGACCGACCCGCTGACGGCAAAAAGGATCGGAATTAAGAAGTCATGATCCACCCGCGTGAACTCCATTATCAGCACAATAGCGGTTATTGGCATTTTCATTGAGGACGCCAGAAATGCCGCCGCGCCAATAATGGCAAATGCGCCCAGCGATGTTCCCGGCCAGAAAATATTCCACAGCGCGCCCAAAATACAGGCCAGCAATGCGCCATTGGATAATCCCGGCGTCAGTAATCCGCCCTGCGCCCCGGCGCGTAATGTGCTCCAGGTAATCACCAGTTTCCCCACCAGCACGGTTGCCGCTAACGCTACGGTAATCTGATTATCAAAACTCAGCTGCGCCGGGCCTTTGCCGTTGCCCAATAATTGCGGGAGCCAGCCCGCCAGAATGCCGATAAACGCAAAATTGAGCAGGTTATAAATAATCAGACGCGCATCGCGCGGGGCCTGCGCTTTCGCCCGGTTGGTCATCCGCGTAAACCCGTAAGCCGCAACGCCAAATACCGGCCCCATGACCGCCGACCAGACCAGCAAGGCGGGTGTGGTGTTCAGCTGCATCAGGTGATATTGCGATTCGTTGCCCAGCCCTGTCCACGCCACCAGCGCGGAAATAGAGGATGTTGCTATTGCAGGCAGCAACAGCGGCCAGCGGAACGCACCGAGCAGCACTTCCAGCACAAACACTGCGCCGCCAAGCGGAACGTTATACACCGCCGCCAGCCCCGCACCTGCGCCGCAGGCAATCATGATTTGTGTTTCGCGCGCCGTCAGCCTGAAGCGCAGCGACAGCCAGTTTGCGCTGACCGCACCGATTTCGCGCGGCGCGACCTCACGTCCGAGCGGCGAACCGAGCGCGACGGTGATAATTTGCAGCAACGAATGAATCGTCGTGCTGACAAACGGCATACGCGGATTTTCTGATTTCACCGCCGCGGCAATGCTCACCAGCGGTTTTCCCCAGCTGTACAGCGCCCACCAGCCTGCGCCGGCAACCGCACCACAGATAATCAGCACGATCAGCCGCCGGCTGCGCGTGGCTTCGCTGACGCCCTGCAAAAAACTTTCACTGCTGATGATAAAATCCGGACTGTAGCCGAAGGCCAGATGCTGGATGTAGTGCAGGATCAGCGCCAGCATCATGCCACCGAGACCGGCCAGCACGCCGGTACACAATGTCGTTGCCGTCAGCCGCCATAACGGGCTGGAAATTTCGGAATTATTCAACGCAGGCACTCCGCATTAATATCTGATGTTTGGGTTCTCTAAACAGCTTACAAAACATCAGTTAAACCGCACGTCAGCTCAGCAAGTTATTTTTCTTTTCGTTGAGAAAATAACTGTTAATGCCCTCCGCCAGCGCCCTCGCCATCTTTTCCTGAAAGACCGGTTCGCCGAGCAGTTTTTCTTCCTGCTTGTTGGTGATGAAGGACGTCTCCACCAGCACCGACGGAATGCGCGGGGATTTCAGCACCGCGAAGCCCGCCTGTTCCGGATGCGGGCTGTGCATGTGATGCACTTTGACAATGTTCGCCGCCAGATGGGTGCCGAAATCCATGCTGCGGTGAATGGTTTCGTGCTGATCGAGGTCGAAAAGCGTCTCCTTCAGATACTCATCGTCGGTTTTAAAATCATTGTCATACAGCACGTCGACGCTGTTCTCGCTCTGCGAAAGATACCGCGCCATCGCGCTGCCCGCGCCGTGTTCTGACAGAGCAAAAACCGATGCGCCGGATACCTGATCGTTAGTAAATCCGTCGGCGTGAATAGAAATAAACAGGTCGGCTTCGTGCTGATGCGCCAGGCTGACGCGGTGATAAAGCGGAATAAAAACGTCATCCTGCCGCGTCAGCACCGCGTGAATGCCGTGCTGCTGATCCAGCAAGGTTTGCAGCCGTTTGGCGATGTGCAGAACCACGTGTTTTTCATACGTCCCTTCATTGCCAATCGCGCCGGGGTCCTTCCCGCCGTGGCCGGGATCAATCATCACCAGCAGGGGTTTTTCCGCCAGTGGCGCTTTGGTGGCTACAGGCAAAGCCTGCGCTGCCGTTTGTGCAGCGAGGCCTTCCTCCGTGATAACAACCTTCATCACGCCGTTTTCTGTGGTGCGCGTGATCACCGGTTTACCCTTCACCGTCAGAACAATACGCGCCACGTCCGGGCTGAAATGGGCAATGCGCCCTTCCTCAATCCACGGGAATTTCTGGCGGACCACCGTCAGTGCATGTTCCAGTTCAGGCGGAAATGACGCCACCGGCATGTCGATCACCACCCGTTCCGGTGCGCCGAGCCTGAATACGCGGCTGCGTTTATCGGCGGCGGGCAGGGATACGGTAATCTGGCGCGCATCGGACATCATTGAAACGCGTACGGCCTTTTGTGCGGCGTACAGGCGCGGTGTCGCCAGCGACAGGCCAATGCCGAAAATCAGCAGTTTTCTGCGGGAATGGTTGATGGTCATAACAGTCTCAGGGCAGGCATCGTGATAAAGCCGTTAACGATTTATCATCATGACATTACTGACGTTTTCAGGAGTGCGCGGGAGTATTAACAGGGCGTGAATTCGGTAACGAACGGTAAAAAAGATGACCGGTAATATTCCTCCTCCGCGGGGAACGGAGGAGGAAAACAAATCAGGCTTCGATCAGGGTTTGCCCCAGATAGTGATTTTCATCCGGGATGCCCGGCAGCGTAAAGAAAAAACCGCCGCCGACCGGCCGGATATATTCCTCAAGCGGTTCACCGTTCAGGCGTTTTTGTACCGTCAGGAAACCTTTCTCAAGATCGTGCTGATAGCAGACAAACAGCAGCCCCATTTCCAGTTGCCCGGAATTGGTGACGCCCAGCGAATAGCTGTAGCCGCGACGCAGCATCAGGTTGTCGTCGGTTTCTTTGGTGCGCGGATTAGCCAGACGAATGTGCGCATCCAGCGGGATCACCTTCCCTTCCGGATCTTTGCTGTAATCCGGCACATCATGCTCTTTTTCCATGCCCAGCGGCGCACCGGTCGCTTTGTGGCGACCAAAAATCGTCTGCTGTTCCTGAAGTGGCGTGCGATCCCAGAACTCAACGTGGAACGGGATCAGACGTGCCGCCTGATAACTGCCGCCGGTCGTCCAGCCCGGTTCGCCCTGATCGGCAGTTACCCAGATGGCTTTGTCCATCAGCGGTTTATCTTTGGCATCCGGGTTCGCCGTGCCGTCCTTAAAGCCCAGCAGGTTAACCGGCGTTTCTTTGCCCTGGCTGCGCGCGGCGTGGGAAGAAATAAATCCGTCACGACGCCAGCGCACGCTGAGCAAATCCGGCGTGTACTTGATGATGTCGCGCAGCGCGTGAACCACGGTGTCGCTGTTATTGGCGCAAATCTGTAACAGCAAATCGCCGTGGCAGAGTTTGGCATCAAGGGAATCATTCGGAAAACGCGCCATGCGCTGCAATTTAAGCGGTTTGTGAGCGGCCAGCCCGAAGCGTTCGTCAAACAGCGAATCGCCCACGGAAAGCGTCATGGTCAGATTATCCGGGTAGATTTCCGCGCCCATTACGCCCGAATCCATCGGCGGGAATTTCGGATCTACCGATGGCGCCGTGCCGCCGGTAGTCAGAAAGACAAAACGGGTATCGAGCAGACGGAATAGACGCTCGAGATCGGCTTTGGTGGTCGCGAGAACATCAAACGCCACCAGCATCATTGACGCCTGCTGCGGCGTTAAAATCCCTGCCTGATGTTCGCCGTAATAAGGCTGCTTGCCCCAGCGTTCATCGGGAGAAACGGTTCCCGGCGTGTACTCTTTTTTGGCACCCGGTGTTTTTTCTGCCTGCGCACCGGCCGCGCCGCCGAGGGCAAATGCCCCGCCTAACAATCCCACGCCTTTGAGTAAACGGCGGCGTGAAGAAGAAGTCGCGTCCTGTTGTACGGACTTATTATCGTTTTTATTGCTCATTGCTATGCCTCAGGAATTTTAAATCTCCCTCCCCGGCGAAGGGGAGGGTTGGGGTGGGATATTAAAGCAAAATCAAAAAGTTGAAGTGTGCATCAGCCATTGTATGGTCTGCTAAACCCCCTCCCAGCCTCCCCCTTCGCAGGGTGAGGAGTATCAATCTAAACCTAAAACACCGCGCAGCTTGGCTAAATCTTCTGCCAGCGTCGTGATCGGCCCTTTCATCGCATTACGGTCAGCGTCGGAGAGTTTCTCGTAGTTTTCGTAACCGTCTTTGGTTTTGTATTTGTCCAGCAGGGTATCCACGGTTTTAAAGTTCGCGTCGATTTTATCCAGCAGTGGCTTGTCGGCTTTTTCCAGCAGCGGACGCAGCAGGTTCACGATTTTCTGCGCGCCGTCGAGATTTGCACGGAAATCCCACAGGTCTGTGCGGCTGTAACGGTCTTCTTCACCGCTTATTTTGCTCGATGCCACTTCTTCGATAAGCCCTGCTGCACCGCCGACCACTTTGTTCGGCGGGAAAGTCAGGTCGGTGATACGTTTTTGCAAATCAACGGTGTCGGTATAGAGCTTGTCAGCAAAAGGCTCAGCGCCTTTGGTGGTTTTGTCGGAGAACAGGATTTTCTCCAGACGGTGGAAACCGGTGAAATTCGGGTCTTCGGCTTTCTTTTCGAAGTCATCTTCACGGGCATCGATGCTGCCGTCGAGGTCTGAGAACAGCTCGGCGATCGGTTCGATACGTTCGTAATAAACGCGGGTAGAGGCGTACAGCGCTTGCGCTTTCGCCAGATCGCCCTTCTTAATCGCATCCGTGAACGCTTTGGTGTGGGAAACCAGTTCAGCAACCTGTTGCGTCACATACACTTTGTATTCCGCAATCGGGCCAACCAGCGCCATGGCGTCAGGTTTTGCGGAGGTCGCCGCGCCTTCCGCCGTGACGGTCAGTTTGCCTTTCGGATTGCTCAGCAAGCCGCAGGTCATGTCGTATTCGCCCGGCTCCAGATTGGCGGTCATTTTCTGCGTGAAGCCCGGCGCCACGTTTTCACGCTCTTCCACCACCATCACGCCTTTCAGAATTTCCCATTCCAGGTTTTTCTGGCTGTTGTTATGGATAACAAACTGCGTTTTACCGGCCGGCACGGTCAGCGCCATCGGTTCACATTGTTTGTCGTTTACAGCAATTTTGACCTGACGGACATCAGCCGCCAGCACATTAGCGCTCAGCGCAAAAGCGGGCAGTGACAGCAGCGCGACCTGTAAAGCTTTACGGCGAAACAGCGGGGATGAATATGACATGTACCACTCCGTGACAAACTGTGTGAATAGAGAATGTATGAACAACAATATTGTTAAAAATCAGCGTTGTGTTTTTTGTCCGGCCGGAGCCGTGACGGCTGATTTTCCCTGAGGCATAAAGAACAGGAACAGCGCCGGGATCAGGTACAGGAAATACACCGCGACTTCACTGACGGTCGGCGCTTCCTGATAACCAAACATCCCTTCCAGCAAGGTACCGAACAGGGAATGCGTGGACAGCGTGCCGCTGAAATCAAACGCGATATCCTGCATGCTGTTCCACAAACCGGCTTCGTGGAAAGCGCGGATAGCGCCGGCCGCCAGACCTGCCGCGACGAACAGAATAAACAGGCTGGTCCACTTGAAGAACTTTGCCAGATGCAGCTTCACGCCGCCGTAGTAAATCAGGAAACCCAGCACGATGGCCGCGCCCAGACCGAGTAACGCACCGATGGGTGCTTCAATGCCGACATCCTGCTGGAACGCCGCCAGCAGGAAAAATACCGATTCCAGCCCTTCACGCGCGACCGCGAAAAACACCATCGCTACCAGCGCCCAGCCCTGACCGCGACCGGAATTGAGCGCGTTATCAATCGCGCCTTCCAGATGCACTTTGATGGAACGCGACACCTTACGCATCCAGAACACCATGTAGGTCAGAATGCACACCGCAATGACGGCCACAATGCCTTCAAACAACTCCTGCTGCTTTTGCGGAAACTCGCCGGTGGTGGCGTTGATGAACAGCCCCAGCGCCAGACACAGTGCTGCAGCAATGAACACGCCAATCCAGACCACACCGAGCCACTGCCCGCGCTGCGTCCGTTTAAGGTAACTGGCGATCAGGCTGACAATCAGCGCCGCCTCCAGCCCTTCGCGAAACATAATGAGAAACGGAACGAACATAGCGGAAACTCCCGAACCCTGAATTCTGAAGACTTACAGATGTGTAAGGACTCTGTAAAGAAAGGTAAAAAGAAACGATATTGATTATCATTCCTGGAAAAAGAAATACAAGAGGTGACGGGCTCTTTTTTGAAACCTGTCGGGGAAATGCGCACGAAAAAACAGAAAACCGGGATCAGGACGATCCCGGTTTATCACGATAACGCGGGGAAAATCAGAGGGTGTTGTATTCCGCTTCGGCAGCGTTGAAGCGCTCTTCGACTGCCACGGAAGGTTTACGCCCCATCAGGCTGACCACCCAGATGGCGATCGAAGCAAAAATAAACCCAGGAATGATTTCGTACAGTTCAACCCAGCCGTAACTTTTCCACAGAATCACCGTCGCGGCGCCGGTGACCATTCCGGCCAGCGCGCCGTTGCGGGTCATGCGTTTCCACATCACGGAAATCAGGATCACCGGCCCGAATGCCGCGCCAAAACCTGCCCAGGCGTAGCTGACTAAACCGAGCACGCGGTTTTCAGGGTTGGCGGCCAGCGCAATTGCCACCAGCGCGACAACCAGCACCATCGCGCGACCAATCCACACCAGCTCACGCTGGCTTGCGCCTTTGCGTAGGAACGCCTTGTACAAATCTTCGGTAATCGCACTTGAACACACCAGCAACTGGCAGCTCAGGGTGCTCATCACCGCCGCCAGAATGGCCGACAGCAAGATCCCGGCAATCCACGGGTTGAACAGGATTTTCGCCAGCTCGATGAATACCCGCTCAGCGTTTTGCGTCACATTGCCCGCTACTGCCGGGTTATTGCTGAAATACGCAATCCCGAAGAAGCCCACGGCGATGGTGCCCGCCAGACACAAAATCATCCACGTCATGCTGATACGGCGTGCGCTGCGGATAGTATGATGCGAATCGGCGGCCATAAAACGCGCCAGAATATGCGGCTGACCGAAATACCCCAGTCCCCAGCCGAGCAGGGACAAAATCGCCACCAGATTCATATTCTTGAACATGTCGGTGTATTCCGGATTTTTCGCCTCAATCACCAGCATCGAACTGTCAATGCCGCCGACCGCGAGGATGACGATCACTGGCGTCAGGATCAGCGCGAAAATCATCAGGCTGGCCTGCACCGTGTCAGTCCAGCTGACTGCCAGAAAACCGCCGATAAAGGTATAAATGATGGTCGCTGCGGCACCCGCCCACAGCGCGGTCTGATAAGACATCCCGAAAGTACTTTCAAACAAACGCGCACCGGCAACAATCCCGGAAGCACAGTAAATGGTGAAGAACACCAGGATCACGACAGCCGAGATAATACGCAGCAATTTGCTGGAATCCTCGAAGCGGTGCGTGAAGTAATCCGGCAGCGTCAGCGCATTATTGTTGGCCTCGGTGTGAACGCGTAAGCGCCCCGCCACCAGCTTCCAGTTCAGATACGCGCCAATCGTGAGGCCGATGGCAATCCAGCTTTCGGAAATACCGGAAAGAAAAATCGCGCCCGGTAAACCCATTAATAACCAGCCGCTCATGTCAGAAGCACCGGCGGAAAGTGCCGTCACCACGCTGCCTAAGCTGCGGCCACCCAGAATATAATCATCAAAGTTTTTGGTCCGTAAATACGCGATGAGCCCTATCAAAATCATCCCGAAAATATAAACACAAAACGTCACCAGCATCGGTGTGTTCATTGTCATGTCCTTCTCCACTTTCTTATTTTTTGCGATACGTGTTTGCAATGCAGGCCGGCATCTGTCTGTCCTGACACACCTTTTTCAAAAGGCGGCCAAAATCATGCCGGGCCGAGATGATGGCTGAAACCCGCGAAGGATGCAGCATGACTCTCCATTTTTTTTCTTTTTCAGCGTACTTAATGTGGTTTTTATTCAAATTAACTGTCGGTCGCGATACTGGTTGAGTGATCGCTACATTTCAAATGTTTTAACATTTTGGATACGTAAAATTTACGACGCATCACATTTATGATGAGAGCGGGTTGCACGTTACATTTCCCTCAGTTGCACCTTTAACTTTGAGGTTATTAAGGCGGTTACCGCGAATAACCTGTCTTTCCTACGTTGATTCAATGTTAAAAATGCCAAATAAATCACATCAGGCATACTTCGTGCATTAACAGGGTTGCACAAGGTTGCAACATAGAAGATATTGCTTGCCATAAAGATAATGAATTCACCTGAACCTTTTCATAGGGAGTGGTTGCGTATGGGTATGACGACGATGGGCGTGAAGCTGGACGAAGGCACACGCGACAGGCTAAAAATTGCGGCTCAGCAGATTGACCGCACGCCGCACTGGCTGATCAAACAGGCGATTTTTTCCTATCTGGAACGTCTGGAAAATGGCGATTCGCTGCCGGAGATCCCGGCGCTCAATGGCGCAGCGCCTGGCGACGCGGAAGATCCCGCCGGTCAGCCGGTGCAGGAAATGCATCAGCCGTTCCTTGATTTTGCCGAGCAGATTTTGCCGCAGTCGGTCAGTCGTTCAGCCATTACCGCCGCCTATCGCCGCCCGGAGCCGGAAGCCGTTTCCATGCTGCTCGAACAGGCCCGTCTGCCTGCTCCGCTCAACGACGCTGCCCTGAAACTGGCCGCCGAGATCGCCACCAAACTGCGTAACCAGAAAAGTGCAAACGGCCGCGCCGGTATGGTGCAAAGCCTGTTGCAGGAATTCTCCCTGTCCTCGCAGGAAGGCGTGGCACTGATGTGTCTGGCCGAAGCATTGTTGCGTATTCCCGATAAGCCAACGCGCGATGCGTTAATCCGCGACAAAATCAGCAACGGCAACTGGCATTCACATCTGGGCCGCAGCCCGTCGCTGTTCGTCAATGCCGCGACCTGGGGTTTGCTGTTTACCGGCAAACTGGTGGCGACACACAATGAAGCCAGCCTGTCGAAATCCCTGAACCGTATCATCGGCAAAAGTGGCGAACCGTTGATCCGCAAAGGCGTGGACATGGCGATGCGCCTGATGGGCGAACAGTTCGTGACCGGCGAAACCATCGCGGAAGCGCTGGCTAACGCGCGTAAACATGAAGAAAAAGGTTTCCGTTACTCCTACGACATGCTGGGTGAAGCGGCGCTGACCGAAAAAGACGCGCAGGCGTATTTGCAGTCATATCAGCAGGCGATTAACGCGATTGGTAAAGCCTCAAACGGTCGTGGCATTTATGAAGGGCCGGGCATTTCAATCAAACTTTCCGCCCTGCATCCGCGCTATAGCCGTGCGCAGTACGAACGCGTGATGGAAGAGCTTTATCCGCGCCTGCTCTCGCTGACGCTGCTGGCGCGCAGTTATGACATCGGCATCAATATTGACGCCGAAGAAGCCGACCGTCTGGAAATCTCCCTCGATTTGCTGGAAAAACTCTGCTTTGAGCCGGAACTGGCGGGCTGGAACGGCATCGGCTTCGTTATTCAGGCTTACCAAAAACGCTGCCCGATGGTCATCGATTACCTGACCAATCTGGCGCAGCGCAGCCGTCGCCGCCTGATGATCCGTTTGGTTAAAGGCGCGTACTGGGACAGCGAGATTAAGCGCGCCCAGATGGACGGGCTGGAAGATTATCCGGTTTACACCCGCAAGGTTTACACCGACGTTTCCTATCTGGCCTGCGCCCGCAAACTGCTGGCGGTGCCCAACCTGATTTATCCGCAGTTTGCGACACACAACGCGCACACCGTGGCGGCAATTTATCAGCTGGCCGGTAACAACTACTATCCCGGTCAGTACGAATTCCAGTGCCTGCACGGCATGGGCGAACCGCTGTACGAGCAGGTTGTCGGCAAAATCAGCGAGGGCAAACTGAACCGCCCTTGCCGCATTTATGCCCCGGTCGGCACGCATGAAACGCTGCTGGCGTATCTGGTGCGTCGTCTGCTGGAGAACGGTGCGAACACCTCCTTCGTTAACCGTATCGCTGACGCCACCTTGCCGATTGACGAACTGGTTGCCGATCCGGTTCTGGCCGTCGAAGCGCTGGCCGCCAGCGAAGGTCAGGTCGGTTTACCGCATCCGCGTATCGCGTTGCCGCGCAATTTGTACGGCGACAAACGCGTGAACTCTGCGGGGCTGGATATGTCGAGCGAACACCGTCTGGCGTCGCTTTCCAGCGCCCTGCTGCAAAGCGCCAGCCATCCGGTGAAAGCCCAGGCGATGATTGATGCACAGACCGATGAGGGCGAATTCCTGCCAGTCATTAACCCGGCTGAAAACGGCGATATCGTCGGTTACGTGCGTGAAGCCACGCAGAACGAAATCAGCCGTGCGCTGGATGCGTCCACCGCCGCCGGTGCTATCTGGTTTGCGACGCCTCCCGAAGAGCGTGCAGCAATCTTGCAACGCGCCGCAGAATTGATGGAAGCGCAGTTGCAAAGCTTGCTTGGCGTACTGGTGCGTGAAGCCGGAAAGACTTTTAATAACGCTATCGCCGAAGTACGTGAAGCGGTGGATTTCCTGCACTATTACGCAGGCCAGATCCGTGAAGACTTTGCCAATGACTCGCACCGTCCGCTCGGGCCGGTTGTGTGTATCAGCCCGTGGAACTTCCCGCTGGCGATCTTCACCGGGCAGATTGCCGCCGCCCTCGCCGCAGGCAACAGCGTGCTGGCAAAACCGGCTGAGCAAACGCCGCTGATTGCCGCGCTGGCCGTGGGCATTTTGCATGAAGCCGGTGTTCCGACGGGTGTGCTGCAACTGTTGCCGGGCCAGGGGGAAACCGTGGGCTCGCAACTGGTGAACGACGAACGCGTCCGCGGCGTGCTGTTTACCGGTTCCACCGACGTGGCAGGAATTTTGCAACGCAACATCGCCGGTCGTCTGGATCCGCAGGGGCGTCCGACGCCGCTTATCGCCGAAACCGGCGGCCTGAACGCGATGATTGTGGACTCCTCCGCACTCACCGAACAGGTGGTGACCGATGTCGTGGCATCAGCTTTCGACAGCGCCGGTCAGCGCTGTTCCGCCCTGCGCGTGCTGTGTATTCAGGACGACGTCGCCGACCATACGCTGCAAATGCTGCGCGGCGCGATGGCCGAATGCCGCATGGGCAACCCTGAACGGTTGTGTACCGATATCGGGCCGGTGATCGACGCCGAAGCCAAAGCCGGTATCGAGAAACACATCGATGCCATGCGCGCCAAAGGCCGCACGGTGTATCAGGCCACGCAGGAATTTGCCGCCGATCAGCAGGAATGGACGCGCGGAACCTTCATCAAACCGACGCTTATCGAGCTGGAAAGCTTCGATGAAATGAAGAAAGAAATCTTCGGCCCGGTACTCCATGTGGTGCGTTATGCCCGTCAGGATCTGGATAAGCTGATCGGTCAGATTAATGCCGCCGGTTACGGCCTGACGCTGGGGATCCATACCCGCATCGACGAAACCATCCACCGCGTGACGCAGCAGGCGCACGTCGGCAACATGTACGTGAACCGCAACATGGTCGGCGCTGTCGTGGGTGTGCAGCCGTTTGGCGGTGAAGGCTTATCCGGAACCGGCCCGAAAGCCGGTGGTCCGCTGTACCTGTACCGCCTGCTGAGCAGCCGCCCGCAGGACGCCGTGCAGCAAACGTTATTGCGTCAGGATCGCGAACTGCCGCTGGACACGTCTGTACGCGAAGCATTACTGGCACCGCACCGCGCGTTGCAACAATGGGCGACGGAGCAGAAACATCGCGAAGACCTGATTGCCGTGTGCGAGCGCTTCGCACAAACCAGTCAGGGCGGCACTTTGCGTACCCTGCCGGGGCCAACCGGGGAACGTAACACTTACGCATTAGTGCCGCGTGAGCGCGTTCTGGCGTTGTCAGACAATCAGGATGATGCGCTGACCCAGCTCGCCGCCGTCACCGCGACCGGTTGCCGTATTCTCTGGCCGGATGCGCCGTTACAGCGCGAACTGTTCAGCCAGTTGCCGAAAGCGGTACAGGAACGTGTCGATTTCGCCAAAGACTGGCAGAACGAGGCACCGGTATTTGACGCGGTGATTTACCACGGCGACGCCGATCAGCTCCGCGAACTTTGTCAGCTTATCGCCAAGCGCCCTGGCGCGATTATTTCAGTACAAGGGTTTGCGCGCGGCGAAGATAACATCCTGCTGGAGCGTCTGTTGCATGAGCGTTCACTGAGTGTGAATACCGCGGCAGCGGGCGGGAATGCGAGTCTGATGACCATCGGGTGATAGATTGCAGAAGCCGCTGCAATTGGGCGGCTTTTCACTTGCAGTGAGGGGCTGGGATTATGACCGGGAAAATTTCGGTTTTTCAAGAACAGCTATCACTCAGCGGCTGGCGCCGAAACCGACCAAAAGGGGAAAGTGCTTTTCCCCTTTTGGATTTCCCCACGCTTTTTCAACACGCGCTACGCTCGCTGGCTATGTTTCAGCAACTCCGGTTAGTGCCGCAAACGCCGCCGCTGCGCGGTGCTCTCATTTCAGGCTCGAACCGGCTCGGAAAAAGACTCTCGCTGTTTCTCACCGTTCATTCGACGTCGTTTTGAAAGCGGCCAATGGCTATGTAATTCGGAAGATAGATGCATGCTGATTTTGAATTGAAAAAGCCTCCAGCCGCTTTCGGAAAGCTTGCCTCACTCGGTTTCGAGACCTGTGGCTCGAAACCGAGTGAGGGTACCGCGTAGCGGCAAGTTTTCGCGGCAATAGCGCTGGCCCCTGAAACATAGCCAGCGAGCGATAGCGCGCTGTTAGAAAGACGCGGAGATTCCAAAGAGGCCCCGTCCTGGGCCTCTTTGGTCGGTTTCGACGCAGCAGGTTAAGTGAACACAGTTATTGAAAAACCGAAACTTCCCGATCATAGTTACAGCCCCTCACTGCAAGTGAAAAACCGAAACTTCCCCGGTCATAGTCCAAGCCCCTCACTGCAAGTAAAAAAACCGAAACTTTCCTGGTCCTGTAACCGAAAGCCGCCATGTGCGCGGCTTCTGCACAAGGAAACACCTCGATCATATTCGAACTGCCTATCAGCAGACTGAATTGTCATTAAAACGTCATAACTCTGACTTAACCTACCGGTAACAAAATACAACAATCTGTGTTTTTTTATTTCTGACGGTTTATCAAAAGGAGTTTTGACCATGCAACAACCTCTCTCCCTGCTTGCCCGCGCACTCTCTGCCGCCCTGCTGGTTTCCACATCCGCCAGCGCTTTCGCGGCTGAGCCGGACGCCCTGACAGACCGCGCAGCAAAAGGCGTGCTGACTGAACCGGGTGGCGCTCGTCGTCTGAGCGGTGACCAGACGGCAGCGCTGAAAGCTTCGCTTTCGGATAAAACGGTGAAGAACGTAATCCTGCTGATTGGCGACGGAATGGGCGATTCTGAAATCACTTCCGCACGAAATTATGCAGAAGGCGCAGGCGGTTATTTCAAAGGCATCGATGCCCTGCCGCTGACCGGTCAGTACACGCATTATTCTCTGGATAAAAAGACACAGAAACCAAGCTATGTGACGGATTCCGCCGCCTCAGCCACCGCCTGGACGACCGGCGTAAAAAGCTATAACGGCGCGATCGGGGTGGACGTAAACGGTAAAGATCACCAGACCATTCTCGAGATCGCCAAAGCCGCAGGCAAAGCGACCGGCAACGTCTCGACGGCAGAATTGCAGGACGCCACGCCAGCCGCCCAAATCGCGCATGTCACGTCCCGTAAATGCTATGGCCCGGAAGAAACGGCCGAAAAATGCGCCAGCAACGCGCTGGAAAATGGCGGACGCGGTTCCATCACTGAACAGCTGTTGCAGGCACGCGCCGACGTCACGCTGGGCGGCGGCAAAAAATCCTTCAGTCAGTTGGCGAAAGCCGGCGAATTCAGCGGTAAATCTCTGAAAGGCCAGGCGCTGGCGCAAGGTTATGTGTGGGTAGAAAACGCCGACCAGTTGAATGCCATCGCACAGGCCGACCAGAAAAAACCGCTGCTGGGCTTATTCGCCGACGGCAACATGCCGGTACGCTGGCAGGGTCCGAAAGCCACGTATCACGGCAATATCGATAAACCTGCCGTCACCTGCGAAGCCAATCCGCAGCGCACCGCAGAGATACCGACGCTGGCGGCGATGACCGGAAAAGCGATCGACCTGCTGAAAACCAATCAAAACGGCTTCTTCCTGCAAGTCGAAGGTGCGTCGATTGATAAGCAAGATCACGCTGCCAACCCTTGCGGTCAGTTTGGTGAGACGGTAGATCTGGATGAAGCGGTGCAGAAAGCCCTCGAATTTGCCCGTCAGGATGGCAATACGCTGGTGATTGTGACCGCCGATCACGCGCATTCCAGCCAGATTATTGAAGCCGACGCCAAAGCCCCCGGCCTCACGCAAACGCTGACCACCAAAGATGGCGCGCCGATGACCATCAGTTACGGGAATTCCGAGGATGACTCGCAGGGTCACACCGGGACTCAGTTGAGGATCGCCGCGTTCGGGCCACACGCCGCGAACGTCGTCGGGCTGACCGACCAGACGGATTTGTTCTATACCATGCGGGAAGCAATGAATATTAAATAAGCCGGAGGCCGCTGCTTTGGCGGCTCAAAGCCATTGTGTTGGATTGCCATCCAACGTGGCATCTGGTTTTAACTGGATCGCGAAAGTTTCGGTTTTTCAATTGCAATGATCGCTCAGCGGCTACCGCCGAAACCGAAATTTACTCGGTCAGCTGTCGGCCCTCACTGCAAGTGAGAAACCTAAATCTTCCCGATCCAGTGACTGAAAGCCGCCTTGTGCAGCGGCTTGTGCACAAAACTGAATCTAGTGCGCCAGAAACTTCTCAAGGAACTGTTTCGTCCTCGCATGCTGCGGGTTCGAGAATAGCGCCTTCGCAGGCCCCTGCTCTACGATCTTCCCCTGATCCATAAAGATCGCTCTGTCCGCAACATCGCGCGCAAAGCTCATCTCGTGGGTCACGATGACCATGGTGCGGTGCTCGAGCGCCAGCGCGCGGATGGTGTTGAGCACTTCGCCGACCAGTTCCGGGTCGAGGGCAGAGGTCGGTTCGTCGAACAGGATCACTTCCGGGCTCATCGCCAGCGCGCGGGCAATCGCTACGCGTTGTTGCTGACCGCCGGAAAGGCGACGCGGGTAAGCGTTTTCCTTGCCGCTTAATCCGACTTTTTCCAGCAGCTGACGCGCCGTCGCGATGGCTTTCGCCTTCGGTTCGCCCTTCACAATCACCGGGCCTTCAATAATGTTTTCGAGCACAGAACGGTGCGGGAACAGGTTGAAGTTCTGGAACACAAAGCCCACCTGCTGACGCAGTTCGCGGACTTTGTTTTTTTGTTTGCTGATCGGCTTGTTGCCGTCAATTTCGATATTGCCGACTTTGATCGTGCCGCCGTCCGGCTCCTCCAGCAGGTTAATGCTGCGCAGAAGCGTCGTTTTTCCCGAGCCGCTCGGCCCGATAATCGCGACGACTTCACCGGCATTGACCTGTAAATCGATACCGTGCAAAACCGTCTGGCCGTGGAATTTCTTCGTCAGTTGCTTAACGTCAATGGTACTCATGAAGGCTCCTGATCCTGGCGGTTAACGCGGTCTTCCAGACGGTTTTGCAGGAAGGATAAAACGGTCGCCAGCACCCAGTAAATAATGGATGCGGCCAGATACATGGTGAACACTTCCAGCGTGCGGGAGGTGACCAACTGAGCCTGACGGAACAGTTCCGGCACCTGAATGGTCGCCGCCAGCGAGGTATCTTTCACTAATCCGATAAAGCTGTTGCCCAGCGGTGGCAACGCGGTACGTGCCGCCTGCGGTAAAATCACGCGGCGCATCGTCTGCCAGGGGTTCATGCCGATACTTGCCGCCGCTTCCCACTGCCCTTTTTCAATTGACGAAATCGCCGCTCGCAGGGTTTCAGAAGTATAAGCCGCGGTGTTGAGTGAGAGGCCAATCATAGCCGCCGGAATAGGATCCAGCTCGATACCAAACTGTGGCAAACCGTAGTAAATCATAAACAGCTGTGCAATCAGCGGTGTACCGCGAAATACGGAGACGTAAAAACGTGACAGCCACGACAGTGGCCAGAAATGCGAAAGGCGCATCAGCGCCAGCATAAAGCCTAATATTAACCCGAAGACCATACCGCCCAGACTCAGCTGGAGGGTAAACAGGGTTCCTTTCAATAAAAATGGTGCTGAATCCAGCACCAGTTGAATACTTTCTTGCATCCGATAAAGACCTTTTGGATGTGTATCCTGAAACAACCCGGAGCAAGATCAGCGCCGGGTTTAACGGATAATTATTTGGTGACGTCAGCCCCGAACCACTTCTCGGAAATTTTGGCTAAAGAACCATCTTTTTGCATTTCTGCAATCGCTTTGTTGATGGCGGCCAGTAATTCAGGGTTGTCTTTGCGGATCGCAACACCGGATTCCAGACGGGAGAACGGCGCACCGGCAACGGCTAAGGTGTTGTTGGTTTTCTTCACCAGATCCAGCGCGGCCAGGCGGTCAACCAGAATCGCATCGATACGACCTACGCGCAGATCCTGATATTTCGTCGGGTCATCATCATAGGTACGAACGTCCACGCCCTGAACATTCGCGCGTAACCATTGTTCGTAGTTGCTGCCCAGACCCACGCCTACTTTCTTACCTTTGAGATCTTCCGGCTTGGTGATTGAGCCTTCGTTACCTTTTTTGGTCAGCGCCTGAATACCGGAAACGGTGTACGGCGTGGAGAAGTCATATTTCTTCTCACGTTCAGGGGAAATGGTCACCTGGTTGATGACAACGTCAATACGTTTGGATTCCAGAGAAGCCAGCATGCCGTCCCATTTGGTCGGTTGCAGCTTCGCTTTCACGCCCATATGCTGTGCCAGCGCATCGGCGAATTCCACTTCAAAACCGGTCAGTTTGCCGTCTTCACCCTGGAAACTGAACGGAGGGTAAGTCCCTTCCAGACCGACGATCAGCGTGCCGCGGTCTTTCACTTTTTTCAGTAAGCCTTCATCAGCAAAGCTGTTGGTGACCATACCGGCTGTCAGGCTGACGGCCACAGCACCCAGAAGTAAACGACGACGCAATGTGGAAAAAACCATATACACCTCAGTTATTATCGATGTTAGAAAGTTATATATCTGACGATTTGCGCACAGTAGCACCCGCCGCGAGAGTTATCAGGAATATAATTTCATAATCTTAGCGCAAAATTGCATAAGCGTACTGTATGGCATCACACTTGCGGATGATACGCAAACAGTGCCGGCGCGCCGCCGGTATGGATGAACAGGATCGGGCCTTCGTCCGGGAATAATCCGCGTTCGATGCCGTCGAGCAAACCGGCCATTGCCTTGCCGGTATATACCGGATCCAGCAGCATCGCTTCCTGCTCCGCCAGCAATTTCACCGCCGCCATTCCCGCTTCATTCGGCTCACCGTAGCGCGGTGCAAAATAGTCATCCCATAAAACGATCTGCGGTATTTTTTCATCAAACTGCAAACTGGCAGCAACGTCACGGGCAATGGTTTCCACCTTCGGACGCTGCGTGTCGGCTTTACGTGACACCGTCACGCCTATCAGTTGTGTATCCGGCATTAAATGCTGCAATGCGACCGCCAGCCCGGCGTGTGTCCCCGCACTGCCGGACGCCACCACGATTGCGCTGAAATCGACGAAACTCGCGGAAGACTGTTCAGCAATCTCCAGCGCACACCGGACATATCCCAGCGCACCCAGCGCATTCGAGCCGCCGACCGGCACAACGTACGGACGAAAACCTTGCCCTTCCAGGCGCTCAGCTAATTCTGCCAGCTGCGCCGTCGGGTCGTGCAGTTCATCGCACATCACCACTTCGGCATTGAATAAATCCAGCAACAGGCGGTTGCCGTTGGTCAGATAATTGGCTTCGGTGGTGCCAATCGGGTTTTCCAGCAACGCAACGCATTTCAGGCCCAGTTTCGCCGCCACTGCCGCCGTCTGACGGACATGGTTGGACTGAATCGCGCCTGCTGTCACCAGCGTATCCGCACCTTCTGCCAGCGCGGCGGCGGCCAGATATTCCAGTTTTCTGAGCTTGTTACCACCCATCGCCAGCGGCGTAATGTCATCGCGTTTGATATAGATGTCACGGCCCGTGAACTCAGAGAGACGGTGGAGTTTTTCTAATGGCGTGCAGTTGCCCAGTAAATCAATACGATCAAAGGCTTCCAGCCGGGTTTTAAGCAAAGCAATTTTAGCAGGCACAGTGTTCCCCTGACGCACAGCCGCAAGGCCGGCGAAGTCGTGATAGTCGAAGCAGATGTATTTGCGCAGAATGGTTATGAAATAAGTATATAAAGAATTAATACTTTATGCGGACAGATTCAAGACAAAAAAACAGGCCCCCGAAGGAGCCTGTTTGCGTTTTGTGTGTCAGTCTGTAAGAGCGCCGCTTACGCGGATTTCTGCCAGGCCAGATACTGGTCGTATTTGCGCAAAGCAATACGGTAGTTATCGTGGCCCGCCACCGGCAAATCACTGATGATCCGCTGGTGGATGCTGTCCCCTGAAAGCTTATCGAGAGGATAGTTATTTGCTGACAAGATTTCATCCAGACGGCGGAGGCGGACAACATACTCGCGCACCGTGCTGTGGTTCATCTCTGTCTGCTCGAACAGATATTGCTTAAACGCCATGATGTCAAAATAAGACGAATGGCTGTTACAGCTTATCTCACTGCAAAAACGACACAGAGCGGTCAGTTCCTGCGACAGGTTGTGCCACACGTCATCATCAATAGGCTGGTCCATCTTGGCGATGGCCTCTTTATTGATGATTTGCCCGCGAAACACCAGTGCCATCCTGTCGAGTTCTTTTGCACACTGTGAGCAATGAGTCTGACTGTGTTTAAAATCTTTAAGATAACGGCTTAAAGGCCTTGTTTTGATTCCCGCTGGCATAAATTTATTCCTGATAAGGGATATAAAATGTATAACCGGCCAGGAAAAAGCGGATCAGTGGTCGTTGGCCAGGCGGCTGCGTAAACGCTTAATCGCCTGACTGTGGAGCTGGCTTACGCGGGATTCCCCGACATCCAGTACCGCCCCGATCTCTTTTAAATTCAACTCTTCCTGGTAGTAAAGCGTAAGTACCATCTTTTCCCGTTCTGGTAACGCATCGATAGCTTCCATCACCCGGTGGCGTAAATTGCCCTCCAACAGATGATGTAACGGGTTGGCCTCTTCGTGCCCTTCCATCAATGCCTCGGCAGTATCGCCGTGCTCTTCGCGCCATTCGTCATAAGAAAACAACTGGCTACTGTTCGTATCCATTAATATCTGCCGGTATTCCTCGATGGGAATATCCAGTGCCTGCGCCACCTCTCCTTCACTCGGTGGTCGCCCTAATTTTTGTTCTGCGTTATGCATCGCCTGAGACACTTCACGCGCGTTACGTCTGACGCTGCGCGGCACCCAGTCGCGGCTTCGCAACTCATCAAGCATCGCGCCACGGATACGCTGGACGGCATAAGTGGTAAACGCCGTACCCTGCATCGCATCAAAACGCTCAACCGCATTTAACAGGCCGATCCCTCCCGCTTGCAGTAGATCATCAAGCTCTACGCTGGCGGGAAGCCGCACCTGCAAACGCAGGGCTTCATGGCGCACGAGCGGAACATAGCGCTGCCACAAAGAATTTTTGTCTATCACGCCGTCGGCGGTATACAGATCGCTCACTGTCGTAACCTGGCAAATTGAGGGTCAGTATCATTGTGCCAGTGGTAATCCCCATTCAATCGCCTGAATAAGGACTGAAAAGCGCGGTTATTTTGATTATGTCTCGCACTTTCTGTTTCAGACCCGCAGGATTACCAGGATTGCAATCGCCTAAAAAACAATCACAACATAAAGATTATCCTAAATTATACCAGCGAATGCGTTTCATTAATCGTGGAAAAAGGTAAATTTTGGTTAAAAAAAACCCCGCCGGAGCGGGGTTTGTTCTGTTTGTAACCGGACTGCTTATATTGTCGCCAGCGACAATTATTGCAGCAGGGACAGTACAGACTGAGGAACCTGGTTAGCTTTAGACAATACTGAAGTACCCGCCTGCTGCAAGATCTGCGCTTTAGACATTGCAGAAACTTCAGTTGCGTAGTCAGCATCCTGAATACGGCTCTGTGCAGAAGACAGGTTAGTGGTGGTGTTGTCCAGGTTGGTGATTGCAGAATCGAAACGGTTCTGAACCGCACCCAGTGAAGAACGGAAGGTGTCAACTTTAGCGATTGCAGCGTCGATTGCTTTCAGTGGATCAGAAGTTGCCACACCGGTGTAAGCGTTGGTGTTAGCTGTATCAGAGATGTCACCGATGGTGCTTGCCACGTTAGCAGTACCAGTAGCGCCGCCGTCAGTGATAGCGCCTGCTGCAGTTTTGTAGTCTTTACCCTGAACGGTCACGTAACCTACTGCTGCGCCAGTCGCGTCTGCGCCAACTTTAACCAGTTTGCCAGTCTGAGTACCTGCAGTAACACCGTTGTCAGTGTCAGTGTAAGAAACGTCAGTGGTGTTCAGAGTTACAGCACCAGTAGCGTCATCTACAGAGGCTGCGTAGTTATTAGTACCATCAGAAACAACGTAAGTTGCAGTGGCTGCGCCTGCTGCTGTCTGAACGTTTTTCAGAGACAGTTTGCTTGCGTCCAGGCCCAGAGAAGTGGCAGCTGCAGACAGGTCAACGTTTTTCAGGGAGCCGCTTGCGCCAACCTGAGTGATAGCATCGCTGGTTTTCAGAGCGTTGCTTGATACAGAGAAACCGTTCAGACCCAGAGTAGTAGAGTCGATTTTTTGCAGGTCGATGGAGATAGTCTGGCCGTCGTTTGCGCCAACCTGAATTTTCATCGTCTGGTTAGAAGCCAGTACGTTCACGCCGTTGAACTGAGTCTGACCCGATACGCGGTCGATTTCAGACAGACGTGAAGTGATTTCGTCCTGGATTGAGGTCAGGTCAGAAGATGAGTTGGTGCCGTTGGCAGCCTGAACTGACAGCTCACGGATACGCTGTAAGTTGTTGTTGATTTCGCTCAGTGAACCTTCAGTGGTCTGCGCAACGGAGATACCGTCGTTGGCGTTACGTGAAGCCTGAGTCAGACCGTTGATGTTAGACGTGAAGCGGTTAGCAATCGCCTGACCAGCAGCATCGTCTTTTGCGCTGTTGATACGCAGACCGGAGGACAGACGCTCGATAGCGGTGCTCAGAGCGGACTGGGATTTGTTCAGGTTGTTCTGAGTCATCAGAGACAGCGTGTTGGTATTGATAACTTGAGCCATGAGTGTATTCCTTCAAATCTGGTTAAGGGTTCGGGCTTATTGCCCACGGCGTTCATCACCGTCCAAACTTGTATCGGCGCTACTCCGGCAACCTTTAGAATTATTTCTCAAAAAAACCCGATTTCTTACTTTGAGAATTACCCTTCCTTATAGGCGCTATTCACGCCATTACTTTTTGTTGCGATCTATTAAACTTTTTCTCCGTCGTGCCGATAGGGCTTAAAGACTCTTATACAACCCGTACAAGGATACATATGGCCACTGTCTCTTCATTAGGTATCGGCTCAGGTTTAGATCTCTCCACTTTGCTGGATAACCTGACCACCGCAGAAAAGGCGCGTCTCACGCCAATCACCACGGCACAGACCAGTTACAGTGCTCAGCTGACCGCTTACGGCACGCTGAAAAGCGCAGTACAAACCTTTGCCGATGCGGCGACGGCATTGTCGTCTACCAATACTTACGGCGCGACGACGGCAACGTCTAACAACACCTCGGCATTCAGCGCGACTACCAGCACCGGCGCGGCGGCAGGTAAATATTCCGTTAACGTGACACAGCTGGCGGCATCTCAATCTTTAATCTCTGCCACGCAAAGCAGCAGTACGGCAGCATTAGGCTCAACCACTACCGGTAACTCGCGCACGCTGACCATCAGCCAGGGCGACGGCAGTACTCCGCTGAGCATTAAACTGACGGACGATCAGACTTCACTGACCGGCGTTCGCGATGCAATCAATAAAGCCGGCGGCGGCGTCACGGCGAGTATCGTTAAAGTGACCGACAGCAGCTACAAGCTGGTGTTGAGCGCCAACAATACCGGCACCAATTCTGAGATGACCGTCAGCGTGACCGGTGATGACCAGCTCAATAACATTATTGGTTATGACTCTTCTACCGGCACGGGTGCGATGACGCAAAATGCTGAGGCAATGAATGCCAAGCTGACGTTCAACGGCATCGATCTGGAGCGTCAGAGCAACACCATCAGCGACGCACAGGATGGGATCACCTTAAATCTGACGGGAACTACTTCCACCGCGGCCAGCCTGACAGTAGCGAAAGATACCAGTACAGCCACGACGGCCATTCAGACTTTCGTTGATGCCTACAACTCATTACAGGACACGTTCGCCAGTCTGACTAAGTTCACCGCGACCGCGACGAATACTGATACGGCTGACAGCACCAACGGTGCATTACTGGGTGACAGTGCGCTGCGCACTATTCAGACGCGTCTGAAATCCGCCGTCACTGCAGCATCAGGTTCCGGCACGATCAGCTCTTTATCCAGCATCGGCATTACGACCGACCCGGATACCGGCAAACTGGAAATTGACAGCACCAAACTGAGCACCGCGCTGACCAGTAATCCGAATGCAGTGCAGACCATGATGGTCGGCGACGGTAAAACCACTGGCGTGATGACCAATATCAGCAACCTGAATACCGGGTTCCTGAACAGTACCAACGGCACGATTGCTAACGCAGAAACGGCGGTTAACACCACCCTGAAAGGACTGACCGATCAGTACAACAAGGTGAATGACAGCATCAACACCACCATCGCCCGTTACAAAACGCAATTCACTGCACTTGATGTTTCGATTCAAAAGCTCAACAGCACGGCGACATACCTGACGCAGCAGTTCGAAGCCATGTCCTCATCAAGTTCAAGCTAGTAAGGAAACAGATTATGTATAACGCTAAAGGAACACAGGCCTACGCCCAGGTTGGCGTAGAAAGCGCAGTCATGAGTGCGTCGCCTTACCAGTTAGTCACGATGTTATTTGACGGGGCGCGCAGCGCCCTGATCCGTGCACGCATATTCATTCAACAGGGAAGCATTGCCGAAAAAGGCAAATCCCTGTCCATGGCGATTAATATTATCGACAGCGGATTAAAAGCCGGATTAAGCCGTGATAAAGGGGACCCTGAATTAGTGGATAACCTGGAAGCGCTTTATTCCTATATGGTCCGCCGTTTATTACATGCAAATTTACACAACGATCAAGAGGCCATCACCGAGGTGTTGGCCTTGCTTGAAAATATCGCCGATGCCTGGCGGCAAATCGGCCCAAACCACCACCCGTCGCAGGACCAATATAATGGATCAACATCAGTATCTGGTTAATGAATATCAACTGATCCTGTCTTTAAGCGAGCAGATGTTGCGGCTGGCGCAAGATGAAAAATGGGATGAGCTGGTCGAGCTCGAAGTCAGTTATGTGAAAGCCGTGGAAGCGACCACCAAATTACCGATGTCAGAACAGACCTCGATAATGGTTCAGAATGATATTCGCCGTTATTTACGTATCATTCTCGACAATGAAAATTTGATTAAAACGTTATTACAGGCTCGGATGAATACGCTCACCCAGCTGATTGGTCAGTCGTCCCGACAACAACAAGTGAATACGACGTACGGAAAAATTGATCTCCGTTCGATTGCTTTTGGCGATCACCAATAATTATTAAAGTACTTCTTTTGATTTATTTTTTTCCAATATTTCTTGTGCAAAAATAAGGTTTCAGGGGCAGAGAGCATACGGCTACCAGGGCTGATTCTCTCTGTCTCCTTCCGTAACACTCGCCTAAACCGGCAGCCTGTTTGTATTGGCATAAGCGGGAAGTTTTATATCAGGCAGCAAACAACAGGTTGCGGTCGTCATTTCGGGCATCATCGATATGGTTCGTAAAATAAAAGTGACTCCAGGGATAGGCACTATTTCGCTACTTATTCAGCATAGTGAGCTTTTTATTCACGATGTCTATATTAATAAGCCGCAATTAATCCTCGTGCAGAATGGAAGTCTTTCTATTACTAACCAGGAACAGCGATTCTCGCTACAGGCGGGGGAAATGCTGGTGCTCAACAGTGGACAAACGTTGAGTCTCACCCACCATCTCTCAGACAATGGCCCTTTCAGCTGCGCCATTATGGCCTGGGATCACCAGTTGCTCAGTGATGCGGGGCTCCATGCCACGGGCTTTTCAGCCCCACTGCTTTCCGTTGAAACGCTACAGGTTATTCCGCATATCCCGGTGGCTTTTAAACAGAGTTTTACCGATACCCACAGCGCCATTCTCTGGCATCACGGCCTGCCCGCGCCCATTACCCGCCATCGTATGCTGGAACAATTGCTCTGGCTGTCGCATCTGGGTGTGCGTTATTCGCTGCAACACAGCGAAAGCATGACACAACGTGTGCGCGAATTGCTGACAGATAATCTGCATAAATCGTTTACCGCCGCGGAAGTGGCGGAACAGCTGATGATGAATGAAGTGATGCTTCGCCGCCGGCTGGCGGCCGAGGATTGTGTCCTGCGCAATCTGATGATTGATGTCCGCATGACACAGGCGCTGCGGTTACTGCAATGCACCGATCTGGCGATTTCCAACATTGCCCATCAGGTCGGTTATGAAAGTGGCTCCCGTTTTGCGGAACGTTTTCGGAAGCGTTTTGGCTTCGCGCCTACCGCGATCCGCGGGCATATGCGACCCCTCTCAGCACAAACGATGACTTATAACAACTAACCCCTAAGCACTACAATGCTAAATCATGAGTAACATCACACAATAATTGATTACCAGATGTTAACCGAATATCATACACGCCGTTAATTTACGGGTGATCAGGGGTTGGCAGTGCACGTTTGGTGGGAAGTGATTAAAACGATTTATTGGGGTGGATTGGGTATTGCGGCACTGGTGACGCTTCTCGTGAGCCGCGACACGATTAAAATACGCTTGTTAACGTCCGGCATTATCGGGTTTACCTGGCCGATGAGCCTTCCCGTCGTTCTGCTCTTCTCTCTGTTCTGACGCTGTAAAACTGCGCTCATTAAAAAACCCGGCTTTCAGGCCGGGTTCTGTACAGCTGTTGTTGTTACTGTTTACGTTGCTGCTAATTGCGGGTTTGCACCCAAAAGCCGTGGATCAGACCCGGCAGATAACCGCACAGTGTCAGGATGATATTCAGCAAAAAAGCACCGCCAAATCCGTTACCAATTAGCACGCCCAACGGCGGTACCAGGATGGTGATCAAAACTCTCCAGAATCCCATGTTCATCTCCCTTTGGTTATCATTGAGTTAATGATAGTTCAGGGAAACAAAGCCGCCTATCAGATGAAACTTAATTGATCAGGTCCAGCATAATTTCCACGTCTCGACGCACTTTATCGAGCAATTCGACATCGCCTGCGCGGTACTCGGCATCGGTTATCTGATGGATCTGGCGCATCTGCCATCTCACCTGCGTTTTTTGCTCGTCCGTCATATTGCGGCACATCACGATGATAAAATTGCGCAGCATCAGATGTTGCATGGCAGTTTCTTCGGCATGTTTGTTAACCGACATCACTAAATCGACTACCTGTTTTTCTGCCATAGCGTGTTCCTGCTGTCGTGAAAAGTCGGTGGGAAAGTCATTAAAACCAGACTAGCATGGCAACAGTTCGGTCAAAGCCGACAGCTGATGCAAAAACACCCGCTATTTCTGCGTCTAACCTGCGCATGGACACCATCACTATGTTTTCAACCGACGACGTTTTTCAGCGTCTGGCGTCTTCCCCCTTTCGCCAGCGCTTTCATCTTGGCCCGAAAGAATACGAATATTGTATGAGTCACGGGCCCGATACCGTGGCGCAGCACGCCGCCGATTTCATTAGCCGGCGGCTCGCGCCTGCGGAACCTCAGGCCGACGGCAGGCAGACGCCGATGCGCGGCCATCCGGTGTTTATCGCCCAGCACGCCACCGCCACCTGCTGTCGCGGATGTCTGGAAAAATGGCATCGTATTGCGGCACACGCTGAGATGACACAAACGCAGCAGGATTATACGGTTGCAGTGATCCTGCACTGGATACATCAGGAAATGCAGCGGCCCGCGCCAGCCGCTAAACCGCGGAAAGCAAAACCAAAAAATTCTGACCCACAACAAATGGATTTATTGTAAGAAGCGCATCACAGTGGTAAAAAAATAAAGAGTGACAGCAGTCACAGTTTTTCAGGATTTAAGTACCCTGCTGCGTCTGTACTCTATAATTTTAAGGAATAAGACAGTTTTCTGCCGGGCAGCCTTTGCGCGCCCTTTTGTTGTCTTCTTGTGCAGTCTTTCGGGTGAGTTTTCCAGGTGAAATGAGTTTTACACTGTAGTGAGGATTATTACCCCCCATTGGGAAAAGGAGGATGCATGTCTGAGTATCATTATTTATTGATAGGTGGAAGCCGCAACGGACAACGTCATGTTGATAAACAACATCAGTTTTCGTTGTGTTTTTGGGAAGATGCATCACAAAGTGCAGAACGTGAATTTTACGGTAAACAGAACGAGCGCTATAAAGTGAAGCCTGAAAAAGGGGCTGACGGAAACTGGTATCTGGTCGGTTATTGCGGAAATTGTTCGAAAATTCAGGCCGATGAACTGACCACCCAGGCGCTTACCAAACACGTTAAGCCGATGATGTAAGAAACAAAAGTATATCGAAAAGTACGATCGTAAACGAACCCCGCCCCTTTAAGCGGGGTTTTTGCTTTCTGAGGGTTTTCGGCCGTCAGACATTCAGCCCATGAATTCAGGCGGCCATGCCCTGAATGTTTCGGGCGTAAAAGGCGACGTGCCCACCGATCGTGAAATGCGCTTCGTGGTGCCCTAAACGTCCGAGCGGCGCGATACGGACAATCTCCCCTTCAAATTCTCCGTCCTGAATTTGCGTAATCGCCACATCCAGCTGATAACTGGCCGGATGAACGCCCACCGGGAAAGTGAGTAATTTTACACGATCGCCCACCTGAAACCGGGTAAGCAGCGGCAGTGGTGCCTGTTCAAACAGATCCTGATCCATAGGTGACTCCTTGTTTTCCAGTGGGATTAATTACAGGATAGAATATGTTGCCGCGTCCTGCCGGATACCGGCGTGAAGCACTTCTCTCTTTACGCATTTTTTTATGAACGACGTTTCGTACACCGCTGTTGTCCCCGCGTTGCCGCATAAAAACGCAGTTCTACACCATTGATAAGGATCCACCGTGAAAAAATTAACGCCAGAGCAATGCATTATCCTGACCGGATTTACCGGGATCCTGCATGGCGAATTCGAAGGATTTCACGAAGACTTGCAAAAACGACTGGGGCGGGAAGTTCAGACGTCAGAATTAGGATACCCGGAATTTATTGAGGAATGTCGGGCGCTCTATGAGGACGATTTTAACAATTTAATGCCAGACTGATAACAAGAAGGCCGGCCAAAGGAGTATCCTCTGCCGGCCTGATACCTGACTTAACCCGCGTGACTACGGTTTGACAATTCCGCGGATGAAATTCTCATTCACCCGGATCACATTTCCCGTTTCCACATTAATAACCTGATACTGCACCGGCGTTACCTCATCCAGAACAGCGATAACTTCAAACAAACCTGGTGTAAAAGTAAGCGTGACAAAAACGCCAACAGGATAGACAGCCATAATTTTATCCTTTCAATCATGCTCTTATAATGTACTGCTTTACCTACAGAAGTAATCATACATCAACTATTAATCACACCGAGTGATTTCATTACATACATTAATCACTCCCGATAAATGTTGCATAAAAGAAGTACAGATACGCGATAAAAAGATCAATATTTGATCAAATCAGACAACTCTGACAGACATGCACAAGACGTCATCAATTTTTACACTCTTTCGGGGCAAATGCCGGATACAGGCTTCGCTGCACTCCCCCAGCCGCTTGTTTTCGATGTAATTTCGGTTAAGAATATGAATCCATTTTGTTGCATTGAGAGCCCTCGCTGTGAGTGCCCACATTTTTGAAACCGATGCGAATCATCCGCATCTGACACGACTGATTGCAGAGCTGGATGCTTATCAATACCCGCTCTACCCGCCGGAATCCTTTCAGGGAATTAACGTCTCCACGCTCGATGACGGTGAAATTTTCTGTTTTATGGCGCGGGTAGACGATGACTGGGCAGGATGCGCATGTCTGTATATTTCGCGGCCTGAAGGGCATGAAAAACCGATTGCTGAGATGAAACGGGTCTACGTGAATCCGCTGTACCGCGGTCAGGGTATTGCTTCACTGCTGGTTGATGCAATGGAAAGCAAACTGAAAACATTGGGCTATCGGGATTTGTTTTTAGAAACCGGCGTGTTTCAGGAAAAAGCCATTACCCTGTATGAAAAGCTGGGGTACGCGCGCACAGAAGCGTTTGGCGATTATCGTCTCTCACCGGATCCGCTTAGCGTGTATATGATGAAATCGGTGGCCTGATACGGTGCGAAAATGCCGGGAGAAATGCAGAAAAATATCTCCATAACGCTGCCTCGTGACAGGGTTATGGAGACGCGAGAAGCAGATTACATCAGGACATTGCTTTTCGATGCAGGAATTTCATTGGAAGGAATAACCCATTTTTTCAGGGTGATAACGAAGAATTTTTTGCCTTTTGTGATCTTGGCACCGCGGTCGCCACATTCCAGCGCAAGTTTGAAAAACTCATCACTGTTAATACTAAAAGCCAGTTCGACTTTTTTCACCATACCGGAATTAAGCAGCTCTTCGGCTTCGATTAATGATTTGGCCTGAACGACTGACATAAATACCTCGTGAGAATGGAGGGAGTTGTATTTGCCCGAATATCCTATTTCACTTTTGTTTCATCATTATGACAGTATCGTGAACCTTCAGAATAGTGCTACGTTTTAGCGCACAAAATGTCCATTTCGTGCGCCTGTTCAAAACTCAGGAAAGACGGTAATGGCGATCAGGCACCGGGGTATCCGGCAACTGCGTCTGGTTGTTCATCTCGCGCAGGTTAATTTCGATATTGGTACACATCGCGTCCATCGGCAGATGGTTATTGGCATAGCCGAAAGGCATTTCCAGCTCTTCCGCCAGCGTATCGAGCGACAGGAAACTGTACGAAATAAAACCTGAAACCAGCAGCGTCATGTAATGCAAATCCACCACCAGCGCGAACGGCAATAAGCTACAGAACAGATAGACCGTTCGGTGCAGTAAAAGCCCGTAAGCAAACGGGATCGGCATGCTGACAATACGCTCACACCCGCCGACGACCTGCGAAAGTTGCAACAGCGTGGTGTCCATGTGGGTGTAGACGATATCCGACAAATCCCCGCTGCGGCGCCGTTCAGCAAGCCACTGTGACATCCGCAGCTGCACCATATTGGTCGGCGCGCGGCGTGACAGAATATCTTCCGCATCTTCCCCTAACAGACGTTCGAGATCAGGCCGCGGATCGCTGTGGCGCAGCTGATGTTTGAGGCTGTAACAGAACGCCAGCAACAGCGTCGTCACGCGCTGCGCTTCGCCCGGACACACCGCCATTACCTGACTTTGTAACGTACGACAGGCAATCAGTAACCCGCCCCACAGCTGACGCGCTTCGGTGTAGCGCGAATACGCCACGCTATTCCGAAAACCGAGGAAGATCGCAATCGACACCCCCAGCAAGCTGAACGGCGCCAGCGTGAGCTTAACGCCAAGCGTCTCATACCAGGGAAGGCTGAGAATGGCGGCGAGCGACATCAATAAATTCAGACTGAGGCGGAACATAATGCTGGGCAGCACAGAGCCATGCCAGGCGAACAAACGCAAGAACCAGTGACGCGGAGGACGGATTATCATTTTTTATGGAGGTGCTTTTGCAGGTGAAGCGATTTTTTTTGCGATTCTTGCAAATAAACCTGCACATGCAAAGGACAATTTTGTGACACCGGTAACATTTTTTCTTGAAAACCCTTACATTCCATTACATTGTAATAATAACGTAACTAAACAATTTGCAACAATTATTCCAGCTCCCTCACGTTGTGGTTAAATCCTGCCGATAATAGTATTGAGCCGAAAGTATTCTGTTCCCTGAATGATGTCATTTAACGTTGTAGCTCTTTATCTGCCGCTTTAGTGTGATCATCAGTTCAGCAAATGGCGACGGTCCCATTACAACCTTCCACATAGATTGAAGGATTAGGGCTTTGACAATTTTACTAATTACTCTGGTTATCTTTATTTTGCTGGCCGCGCTGGTAGCGTGGAGAGTAATGAAATCAGCGGCCAAAGACGCTGAGGACAACTACTGACTACTGATTGTTTTTATAATTTTTAGCTTTGAAAATTTCCCTGCCTGATTCTGTTGTTTTTTCTTCTCATTTACGGTAAGCCTTTTCCAGCATGCCTTGGCCAGAACTTGAGTGGCCTAAAAGTGGCATACAAATCTTTACTGTTCTTGCCTTCATGCGAACAAATGTTAGGATCCAGCATCTGTCTTTTTGAGAATGCTCCAACATGTTTAAAACGTTAGCCAAATATGCTGTTGTCGGCGGTTTCAACACCCTTCTCCACTGGGTGACTTTTGCGGCAGTTTACTATTCGTTCAGTCATGATCAAATGATCAGTAACTTCGCTGGCTTCTGTGTAGCAGTTACATTTAGCTTCTTCGCCAATGCACGCTGGACTTTCAAAAGTGACCATACCGCTATGCGGTATTTCATGTATGTAGGCTTCATGGGAGTTCTTGCGCTGGCTTGTGGTTATATGGCCGACAAGATTGGCCTGAATCCTGTAATTACGTTAGTTACGTTTTCCGCAATAAGCCTTTTTGTCGGTTTCATCTATTCAAATTATGTTGTATTTCGGGAAAAACAATAATGAAAATTTCTCTGGTCATTCCAGTCTTCAATGAAGAAGACACAATACCAATTTTTTACAAGACCGTGCGCGAGTTTGAAGGACTGAAAGAATATGACGTGGAGATGGTCTTCATCAACGACGGCAGCAAAGATTCAACAGAGGCGATAATTAATGCCCTGGCGTTATCTGATGATAGAGTGCAGGCAATTAATTTCTCACGCAACTTTGGTAAAGAACCCGCTTTATTTGCAGGACTTGAGCATGCCAAAGGTGATGCCGTTATCCCTATTGATGTGGATCTGCAGGACCCGATTGATGTGATCCCGCGTCTTATCGAAAAATGGAAAACCGGTGCTGATATGGTGCTCGCAAAGCGTACTGACCGCTCAACTGACGGCCATCTTAAGCGTAAATCAGCAGAAATGTTCTATAAACTGCACAATCAAATCAGCAATCCTAAAATTGAAGAAAACGTGGGAGACTTTCGTTTAATGTCCCGTGAAGTGGTTGAGAACATAAAATTATTACCTGAACGTAATCTTTTTATGAAAGGGGTATTAAGCTGGGTCGGCGGAATAACCGAGGTGGTCGAGTATTCCCGCGCAGAGCGTGTTGCTGGCACATCTAAATTTAATGGCTGGAAATTGTGGAACCTCGCGCTTGAAGGCATAACCAGTTTCTCTACGTTCCCGTTGAGAGTCTGGACATATCTTGGTTTAGCGATCGCAGGAATATCTTTCTTTTACGGTGCCTGGCTGATTATTGATACTCTCATCTGGGGCAATGCTGTTCGTGGCTATCCCTCACTCATCGTTTCTATTCTTTTCCTTGGTGGTATCCAGCTTATCGGGATTGGAGTTTTGGGAGAGTATATTGGCCGTATATATATAGAGACGAAACAGCGTCCAAGATATTTAGTTAAAAAAAATAAACTATAAATATCCGTATGTAAAAATTTTTAATCGCAGGAAGTAATCGATTGAAGATCTTTCTCATTCCTTGAAAACTGCTCAATCTTAAATTGTTAAAAAGGTGGGAAAGACTTGATGAACTCAGTTGGAAAAGCGGAAAAAGCCGTTTTTTGGTTTATGGTTTTTTGCTTTATTTTCATGCTCATGGCCGCCAGAAGACCGGATGTCATTTTTAATGCGCAACCATGGGCTGAAGATGGAAGAGTTTGGATTAAGGGTATTTATGAAACCGGATTCTTAAATTCATTGTTTAAACCTCAAGATGGTTATTTCCAAACCATACCAAGATTGACCTATGGCATTGCGATGGCATTTGGTCTTGGGAAAGCACCCCTAGTTTCCAACGTAATATCTATCAGTATCCGGATTTTTTTCCTCTTATTCATTCTCTCAAGAAGATTTAGCTTCATAGACATCAAGTACAGAGTCGCAGCTGTTATTTACTTTATCCTTATGCCAAATGTCGCCGAAGGTTTTGTCAATATCACAAATGTGCACTGGTACTTATCAATGTATTTGTTAGCCGTCATTATTGCGATGCCGCCAATAACGCAAACTTCAAAAATACATGATTTTTTAGTTTTATTATTAAGTGGATTAAGCGGGCCTTTTGTAGTTTTCTTAGCACCCTGCCTCATAATAAAGCGTTTTTATGAGAGAGGAGGTTTTATAGGTGCATTAAAAGGTATAAACTCCTTTGATATTGCAATGGCAGCATGTAGTTTGATTCAAATTTTTTCGATTCTTACTGCCGGAGGTGGTCCACGGTCTCCCGCGCCTTTAGGTGCAAGCTTCGACCTTTTTACTCACATAATTACTGCTAAATTATTTTTTGGTACATTTTTTGATAACACATTTTCTTTCGAGTTCACCAAAAATCATCTGCTAAGAACATCAATTTTCATTCTGCTTTCTGTTACAATACTTTATAATTTCGTTACTTCAGGTTGGAGATTCCGCGCTATTTCTATTTTCCCGATCATTATGATCGGCTTTGCTTTGGCCAAACCCATGGTTAGTGTTACCGAGGCTCAGTGGCCACCTATATTAACCCCTGGAGTTGGCGAGCGCTATTTCTTTATAACAAATTTTTGCTTCTTCCTTTTTGTATTATTCTTAATAGATAAACTAAGTATTTATAAAAATATAGTGCTGATGCTTTTTTTGGCTTCTTTAACGCCTTTTTTACTTATCAGCTTTAATATTCCAGCATTGCCAAATGTAGGTTATAAAGATGATGTGGCAAAATTTAATAATGCTGCAATCGGCGAGTCGATTAATATTAGAATAACACCACCTGGGTGGAGTATTGATTTAATCAAGAAATAACTATAAATGGGGCGCCGCCCCATTTATTTAACACATGCATATCATGCATATCATGCATAATATTCAGGCCAACTATACATCTGTATGAGTTTAAATTTTTACTTGTTTTCTGGATACTGACGCGTAAATTAACATTCCGCTGCTGAGCAATAAAATTCAATGGAGTGAAATAATGTACAGCTATAAAAACCCAGACTATAACCCGATGAGGGAAGACCTTGGGCCGTCACGTTTCCGGGCTGAAAACTTGGTTGGCCACATGGGTGCTTACGAAATTTACAAAAGGAATCAATCGTATGATGTTGTTAAAGCTGGAACTTTAGTTGGAATGAAGAAATCATGGACTGAAGCAAAAGAATATTGCCACTTGCTAGGTGCCAATCAAGAAAAATAACTGATACATCAATCCCCAGGATATTCATACCTGCTTGGGGCGTTCTGGTATCAATACCCCAAGTATTGCCATTTTGACGCCCCACATACATTTAAGGATTTTGAGTCTGTAATTCTGGCAAAAATGACTTACCGACTTATATCCCCACCGATCCCGACATGTTCATCATATGAGGCTTAATTTTCTGAATACATAGAAGATCATGTTAGAGCGGGTACATCACAGACGATTAACGCGAGCAGACATTCTAAGCAGGATCGAGAATGTAAATTCGCGTTAATTTTTTGCCCCATACATGCCCCATGGAATTCTCAGAACACCACTGTGTCATCGAACACATCATTCCGCATATCTAATATCACATGCGTCACCACACCCAGAACATCAATTGAGTCATTGACCACCTCATCCCCAAATGAGATGAATCGCTTGTCTATGGTCGATTCAAGGCCGCGCCTGAGGATGGTTATTAAACGCCAGATCTCTATCTCGCCATCAACCCTAGCAAGCAACCGGCGACCGTCTACTGGTTTAATGGCCGTATCAATAATCAGCATTGCCCCTGAATTAATGCCTTCTCCAAGATAGCGCTCAACAACATGCAGCCTGGATGATGCTCCTCCGAACCGGCATATTTTATTGAGGTCAATCCCTGCCTCTGCGTAGTCTGTTGCTGGTGATGGAAATCCCATAGATTCCTCCTACCTAACATAGCCCATGTTCACCAAGAAATAGCGCTTCTCTTCACCGTGACCGTCTGTGTAATCACGAAAGAACGACTGATGTTTCGCTATCCAATCGTTAGCCTCCTGTAGTGACCAGAAGTGGTTTACCTTTGCTAATTCCTGCACGAAGCGGGCTGTAGTCACCACCTTCCCTCTCTTCGGGTCGTGCGTGATACGTCGCATGAACGCCACTTTGATGTCTGAATATTTAGCCATAACTAACCCCACACCATACTGTTTATGCATACAGCACAATCATAGGTTGTTGCGACTGTGAAGGGGTGACGAAGTAGGAAATATTATTTCGCTGATCTGCAAGGGTTTTAAACTTGATGCATAGCACTCACTTTGGGGGGCGTAGCTGTCATGATTCTTTACATTACTTCCTGCAGATGTAAAATAAGCGTAAATTTATCAACGTAAAATATAACATTGGCAAACAGAATCATGCACAATACAAAAATAAGCTTGGAAAGAATTGTTGCGACAGTAAGCATATTTGCACTAACATTTTTAATAGTATTTTCGAGAAGGCAAGACATATTACTTCACGCACAACCTTGGGCTGAAGATGGTGTAATATGGATGAAGGGAATTTACGAAGGAGGATTTTGGAGTTCGATTCTGTATCCTGCCAATGGATACTATCAAACAATTTAAAGAATGACTTATGGGATAGGACTTCTCTTTGGGCTCAGCAAGGCGCCTTTAGTTGCAAATATAATTGCAATTCTTATTCGTTGTTTTTTTGTCATGTTTGTGCTTTCTGAAAGAATGAAGTTTGTTGCATTGAAATATAGATTTTTATTTGTTTTGTACTTCCTTTTGATGCCTAACATAGCAGAGGCTTATGTTAATGTAACAAACGCTCATTGGTATCTCTCATTATATTTGTTATTAGTTGTTATTTCTGATGACGCTTCAACTACACCTTGGAAGGTGCATGACTTTGCTTTATTAATAATTAGTTCACTCAGTGGGCCATTTGTTATTTTCATCGCGCCTTGTTTAATTCTAAAAAGGATCAGCCAAAACAAAGGGATAAAAAGCGCTATTATAAACATTAAACCCTTTGATGTAGTTATGGCTGCATGCTGCCTTATACAGATAATTGCAATCCTCACATCAGCAGATGGTTCAAGATCTCACGCTCCATTGGGGGCGACCTTCTCAGTGCTTGCTAATGTGATATCTTATAGAGTTGTCGGTGGCAGCTTATTTGATAATGAACTCATTTCACCTATGGCCTCTATGACAGCGCTCAATACATGTATATTTGCACTGTTAGCTGTTGTGACACTAATTTTCTTTGTACGTCAGGACTGGAGATTCAAATCAGCGGTTATTTTCCCTATTCTAATGATAGGATTTGCCTTGGCAAAACCTATGATGAGCTTAACACTACCTCAGTGGCCTGCATTGCTTATACCGGGTGGGGGAGAGAGATACTTCATCATCACTAACATAGCATTCTTCTCACTTATTATTTTTATTTGCAGCAAGCTAGATGAACACACAAGAAATCTTTCAATTTTGCTTCCTATAGCCTTAATAGTATTATTGATTCAAAGCTATTCAATTAATAATTTGCCAGATGTAGGGTACCAGGAGGATGTGGCGAAATTTGAAACCCTTCCAAAGGGTGAGTCAATGAAGATTAGAATTAACCCTAATCCTTGGTGGGTTGAACTAATAAAAAAATAACATTACAAAGAGAGAAGCCCTTGATTTAAGTGTATGGTTGTTCTGGCCATCCAATATCAGGGGCTTTTGTAACATCTCCAGCAGCAATTGCCTGAGCATACTTCATCCAAACAGTTAAATTTTTTTTATCATCATCAGTAATAATTCCCAATGCTAACTGAGTTTGCCCCATCCATGCCCCACAAGAAAACTGGATAGTGTATTTATCCAATGTAATTATGTAGTTACATATCCTAAACAGACATGTTCATCACGTCCTGGTACGCCGTCACCAGTTTATTTCTCACCTGAATACCCAGTTGCAGTGAAATTGATGATTTCTGCAAATCCACCATCACGTCGTTCAGGCTTACGCCGGGAACGCCCATCTCCAGCTTTTCAGATTCCAGTTTTGCGTTGTTTTGCGTCTCGCTGATTTTGCCTAATGCCGCTTTCAGTTCGCTGGCAAAACCCGCTTCTGACGTCGTATCCGTCTGAGGGGTAGCGCCTGCCTTGATGGCGGTGGCCTGCATCTGCTGTAAAACGCTCTCAATGCCTTGAATTGACATGTTTTCTCCGCTTATTGCTGTGTCGGTGAACAAAGGGCTTCTTTCATGGAATGACACCCTATCACATCAGTTTTTTCCTAAACGCGGTAATTGAACCTAAAAACCATGGCTTATCGGGCCATTAACTTTGCCTTTAGCGGCAAATAATGGCTCACCTAGAAAATAGGCCTGCCTGTACGGAGGACTGAAAAATGTCACGCTTCAACGATTGCGCACTTGGGAGTCTGTTTTGTTAAGAGACAACATGAACATCACCATTCAACAGCTAAATAGGGATCTTGTATGAGTTCCGCAATAGCCGGCGCAGAAACCTCTCCAAACGGTTTAACTGCGTTGCTTAATCGCCTGCGCGCCAACCCAAAAATTCCTATCGCCATCGCCGCTGCGGCTGCCCTGGCCATTGTTGTTGTCATGATGCTGTGGGCAAAACAGCCCACCTATAAGGTGCTGTTTAGCAATCTGGGCGATCAGGACGGCGGTGCCATCGTCACCCAGCTGACGCAGATGAACATCCCTTATCAGTTTTCAGAAAACGGCGCAGCCCTGTTAATCCCGGCAGATAAAGTGTATGAAACGCGTCTGAAACTGGCTTCCGCCGGTTTACCGAAAGGTGGCGCAGTCGGCTTTGAGCTGATGGATCAGGAAAAATTCGGCATCAGCCAGTTCAGCGAACAGATCAACTATCAGCGTGCGCTGGAAGGTGAACTCTCCCGCACTATCGAAACTTTGGGCCCGGTCGGCAGCGCCCGCGTCCATTTAGCCATTCCAAAACCTTCCTTGTTTGTCCGCGAACAGAAAAATCCTTCCGCTTCCGTGACCCTGAATTTACAACCGGGTCGTGCGCTGGATGACGGTCAGATCAACGCCATCGTTTATATGGTGTCGAGCAGCGTGTCGGGTTTACCACCTGCCAACGTCACCGTGGTCGACCAGAGCGGACATCTGCTGACGCAGTCGGACAACAATGGACGTGACCTGAATGCTTCCCAGCTGAAATACGCCAACGAAGTGGAAGGCCGTCTGCAACGTCGTATCGAATCTATCCTCCAGCCGGTGGTCGGCAATGGTAACGTTCATGCGCAAATCACCGCGCAAATCGACTACGCCAGCCGCGAACAAACTGACGAGAATTATCAGCCAAACGGCACCCCGGAAAAAGCCGCTGTCCGTTCACGCCAGCTGAGCACCAGTGACCAGATTGGTGGCACTGCCGTCGGCGGCGTACCGGGTGCATTAAGCAACCAGCCCGCACCGGCTGCGACCGCGCCGGTCACCAATCCTCCTGCGGCGAACAATGCCAACGGGGCACAGAATCAGGCCGGTAACAACGCACAGAACAATGCGCAAAACAACACGGCAAACCGTTCAACCGTTCCGTCGAACAGCCGTCGTGATGAAACCACCAACTACGAAGTTGACCGCACAATCACCCATACGCAACACAGCGCGGGTGCCGTACAACGCCTGTCCGCAGCGGTGGTCGTCAACTATCAGGTCGGGACAGATGGCAAAGCGAAGCCGCTGACCGACGAACAGCTGAAGAAAATTGATGATCTGGTTCGTGAAGCCATGGGCTTCTCGCAGGAACGTGGCGATACGCTGAACGTGGTGAATACACCGTTCAACGAAGCGGCTGATGATTCCGGTGAGCTGCCGTTCTGGAAACAACAGGCGTTCTTCGATCAGCTGCTCAACGCAGGTCGCTGGTTGCTGGTGCTGATTGTTGCCTGGCTGCTGTGGCGCAAGATGGTTCGTCCGATGTTGCGCAAACAGCAGGCAGAGAAAGATGCGGCAGCCGCAGCGGCCATCGCAGCAGCGATGCCACAGCCTGAAGGCAGCAAGCCGGTCAAACTCAGCAACGACGAGCTGGAGAAACGTAAACGTTCTCAGCAGCGGGTCAGCGTCGAAGTTCAGACCCAACGTGTTCAGGAGCTGGCCGATAAGGATCCTCGTATCGTCGCCCTGGTTATCCGCCAATGGATGAGTACCGAACAATCATGACTATGACCGGCACCGAAAAAAGCGCCATTTTGATGATAACCCTGGGTGAAGACCGTGCGGTAGAGGTGTTCAAGCACCTCTCCCCTCGCGAAGTTCAGCAAATCAGCGGCGCGATGGCGAATATCCATCAGATTTCTAACAAGCAGCTGGCTGAGGTTCTGAATGAGTTCGAGGACGAGTCAGAGCAGTACGCCGCGCTGAGCGTCAACACCAGCGAATATCTGCGTTCGGTTCTGACGAAAGCACTGGGCGAGGAACGTGCCTCCAGCCTGCTGGAAGATATTCTGGAATCGCGCGAAACCACCAGCGGTATGGAAACGCTCAACTTTATGGAACCGCAGATGGCGGCCGATCTTATCCGCGACGAACATCCGCAGATTATCGCCACCATTCTGGTCCACCTCAAACGCGGTCAGGCTGCCGATATTCTGGCCCTGTTCGACGAGCGTCTGCGTAATGACGTGATGCTGCGTATCGCCACCTTCGGCGGTGTCCAGCCTGCGGCGCTGGCGGAACTGACAGAAGTACTGAACAACCTGCTCGACGGCCAGAACCTCAAGCGCGCGAAGATGGGTGGTGTTCGTACTGCGGCAGAAATCATCAACCTGATGAAAACGCAGCAGGAAGAAGCCGTTATCGAAGCGGTTCGTGGTTACGACGGCGAACTGGCACAGAAAATTATCGACGAGATGTTCCTGTTCGAAAACCTGGTGGACGTGGACGACCGCAGCATCCAGCGCCTGTTGCAGGAAGTCGAAGGCGAATCGTTGCTGGTGGCATTGAAAGGTGCGGAACAGCCACTGCGCGACAAGTTCCTGCGCAACATGTCCCAGCGTGCGGCGGATATCCTGCGCGACGACCTGGCAAACCGCGGGCCGATGCGTATGTCTCTGGTCGAGAACGAACAGAAAGCGATTCTGCAAACGGTTCGCCGCTTAGCAGAGTCCGGCGAAATGATGGTTGGCGGCGGCGAGGATTCTTATGTCTGATAATCCGATGTCCGGCCAGCCCGCGCCGGAAAAGAAAACCGCCGAAGAGCGTAATGCCGAGCGCATCAACGCCCTGCCGTGGCAGCCCTGGAAACCGGGTGACCTTGCCGTGCCGGTGTTCACCACGCCTGACGAACCTTTGCTGGCCGAAGGCGAAGAAGAACAGGACGACGGTCTGCCAAAACTTCAGGTGGATCAGAATGAGTTGCTGAACCTGCAACGTCGCGCTGAACAGCAGGGTTTCCAGCAAGGTCTGGAAGCCGGGCAGAAACAGGGTTACGCCGCCGGTTTTCAGCAGGGTCAGGAAGCCGGACAACAGCAGGGAATGCAGGAAGGCCAGCAACAGCAGGCCGTTCTGACCGAACACTGGCAGCACATGGTGTCCGATTTCCAGCAAACGCTGGACGCGCTGGACAGCGTGATCGCCTCGCGCCTGATGCAGATGGCGCTGACTGCCGCGAAACAAATCATCGGACAGGCACCGATTTGCGACGGTTCTGCCCTGCTCAACCAGATCCAGCAGCTGATCCAGCAGGAACCGATGTTCAAGGGCAAACCGCAGCTGCGCGTTAACCCGGCAGATTTCGAACGTGTTGAACAACAGCTGGGTTCCACCCTGAGCATGAACGGCTGGCGCTTGCTGGCCGACAGCCAGATCCACACCGGTGGCTGCAAAGTCAGCGCGGAGGATGGCGATATGGATGCGTCGCTGGCTACCCGCTGGCATGAGCTGTGCCGCCTCGCGGCACCGGGGGATCTCTGATGACTGCCCGCCTGAGCCGCCTGCTGAAAACGCTGGATTATGCGGAAAAGCGCATGGCCCGCACGCCTTCCGTTCGCCGCTACGGCCGTCTGACGCGGGCGACCGGCCTGGTGCTTGAAGCCACCGGATTGCAGTTACCGCTGGGCGCGACCTGTCTTATTGAACGTCACGACGGCCCGGTTGTGCAGGAAGTTGAAAGTGAAGTGGTCGGTTTTAACGGCCAGAGCCTGTTTCTGATGCCGCTCGAAGAAGTCGAAGGGATTTTGCCGGGCGCGCGGGTTTATGCCCGGATTGCCGCCGACGGCCAGACAGCCGGTAAACAACTTCCGCTCGGCCCGCAGTTACTCGGTCGCGTACTCGACGGCAGCGCCAAACCGCTCGACGGCTTACCGCCGCCGGATACAGGTTATCGCGCCGCGCTGATCACTCCGCCGTTTAACCCGCTGCAACGTACGCCGATCACCGATGTGCTTGACGTCGGCGTACGCGCGATTAACGCATTGCTGACCGTCGGGCGCGGGCAGCGTATGGGCCTGTTCGCCGGTTCCGGCGTCGGTAAATCCGTGCTGCTCGGCATGATGGCGCGCTACACCAAAGCCGACGTCATCGTGGTCGGGCTGATTGGTGAACGTGGCCGCGAAGTTAAAGATTTTATCGAGAATATTTTAGGTGACGAGGGTCGTGCCCGTTCGGTGGTTATCGCCGCGCCCGCCGATGTTTCGCCACTTCTGCGCATGCAGGGTGCCGCATATGCCACACGCATCGCTGAAGATTTCCGCGACCGCGGCCAGCACGTTTTGCTGATCATGGATTCCCTGACCCGTTATGCCATGGCGCAGCGTGAAATCGCGCTGGCCATCGGCGAACCGCCCGCGACCAAAGGCTATCCGCCTTCCGTGTTTGCCAAATTGCCCGCGCTGGTTGAACGCGCCGGTAACGGTATCACCGGTGGTGGCTCGATCACCGCATTTTATACCGTGCTGACCGAAGGCGATGACCAGCAGGATCCTATTGCCGACTCCGCGCGCGCCATCCTCGACGGCCACGTGGTGCTGTCACGCCGCTTAGCCGAATCCGGCCATTATCCGGCCATCGATATCGAAGCTTCTATCAGCCGTGCCATGACATCGCTGATCGATGACGCCCAGTACGGGCGCGTACGTAATTTCAAACAACTGTTGTCCAGCTACCAGCGCAACCGTGATTTGGTCAGCGTCGGCGCCTACGCCGCAGGCAGCGATCCGATGTTGGATCGGGCCATCAAGCTGTATCCGCAAATGGAGAATTTTCTCCAGCAGGACATCATGGAACGCAGCACTTACGAAGACGCCTGTCTGGAACTCAATATGTTGTTCCCGGGTTAATTAACTTAAGGGGGTCGAATGGAAAGTTCATCGCCATTAATTACTCTTTGTTCTCTTGCGCAAAAAGCGCTGGATCAGGCGACCAACAATTTAGGCCAGATCAGGCAGTCGCATAATCAGGCTGAACAGCAACTCACGATGTTGCTCAACTACCAGCGTGAATATCGCGAAAAACTCAATTCCACCATGACCGGCGGCATAGCGGCGAACACATGGCAGAACTACCAGCAGTTCATCGGCACGCTGGAAGTGGCGATTGACCAGCACCGCAAACAATTACAACAGTGGGATCAGCGGCTCAATGCCGCCGTTCACCAGTGGCAGGAAAAGCAACAGCGGCTGAACGCGTACCAGACATTGCAATCCCGTGCCAGCGAGCAGCAACGTTCTCTGGAA